>Ga0310345_10005973_pt1 | contig 10702 bp, 9 predicted proteins | sample HC15DNA20500_MG_FD_204667 | JGI IMG/M metagenome (GOLD analysis project Ga0310345, IMG submission 204667) | Marine microbial communities from station ALOHA, North Pacific Subtropical Gyre - HC15-DNA-20-500_MG | ecosystem: Environmental > Aquatic > Marine > Oceanic | place: Pacific Ocean: North... | reverse complement strand
ACAGCGCGAACTCGCCGAGGATCGTCACGCCGCTGGATCCTCCGGCGGGGCTGCCTCATATCTGCTGCCGCACTTCGTCAGCATCGTCGTCGCTTCAAAGACCCCATCCGCTCGCATGCGGCCCTCGAGTACGACCTCCACCTCATCCGTGAAGGTGTCCGGGAGCGCGTCACGCCACTCGACAAGGAACGTCACCGACTCATCCACCAGGTCCATGACCAGGAAGGTGTGCAGCAGCTCACCCTGCACACGTGCGTAGGAGCCTTTGATGACCTGCCCGCTCACCTTCACGCCGACTTCGTGGAACGTCGGATCCGCTTTGGCACGCGCCACGAGCTCGACGGGCGTGAGGTAGTAGACCATCGTCTGGCTTACGCCTGTCCATATCAGATAGGTCACCACCGCGGCGACGCCGACCAGGCCCACCATGAAACGGCCGTTCTTGTTCATATCGTCGTCCTTGCCAGGGTCCTTCTAATCCGCATGCAATCTAGCCGAATGAAGAGCGTGACGACCAGTCCGGGAAATCACCTACGGACAAGCGCCGACGCCTCTCAGCCCCCGGGGAACCGTGCGCCACCGCTACGGCTCATCCGGCGGCGCGAAATGCGGCGGCTCGCTCCAATGCCCAATGGGCCGCCGCGCTCGGGTCCTGCAACGCCGGGAGGTCGAGATCGCCAGCGGGCGGAAGGCCCAGCGTGCCGACGTCCAAGCCCATCTTCTTCGCAAACGCGATCTCGGAGAGCGTACCCCAGGAGCCCCCGACCGAGACGGCGGCCTCCGCTCCAGCTACAACGAGCGCATTGCGCGCCTCGCCGAGACCGGTCGGAAGCGGGACCTTAATCCACGGATTGGCGTCCTCCCCTCGAGAGCCACGTAGAATTCCGATCGTCAGGCCTCCCGCCTCCGCGGCACCCCTCGCCGCAGCCTCCATAACGCCGCCGTACCCTCCGCACACGACGACAGCTCCAAGCTTCGCCAAAGCGTGGCCCAGCGCCTGCGCGTCCACATACGCCGATTCGCTCGCTTGCGCCGCTCCGATGACTGCGACCCGAGGCGGACGCTCCACGCGGGCGTCCGGGGTCACACGTCCTGCGCCCAGCGAACGGCTGCGCGAACCGCCCGATCCCATTGGCTGGTCAACTGGGTTCGCGCTTCTTCGCCCATGCTCGGCTCATATCGGCTGGCGCCTTCCTCTTGCACGCCCAGGAAGTCGGAGGCGCTCCCCCAAACTCCTGTGGCGATGCCCGCCAGGCCCGCAGCACCCAGGGCTGTGGTCTCGACCAAAGCCGGCCGGCGCACTGGTATGTCGAGCACGTCGGCTTGCAACTGCATGAGCCAGTGGTTCAGGGCCGCGCCGCCGTCCACGCGCAGCTCGGTCGTCTCCACGCCTGAGTCGGCTTCCATGGCAGCCAATACCTCAGCGGTGCCATACGCCATCGCCTCGAGCGCCGCACGGACCAGGTGCTCCTTGCTCGTGCCACGCGTCAGCCCGACGAGCATCCCTCGCGCGTCGGGCTCCCAATGCGGTGCACCGAGGCCCACGAACGCGGGCACGAAGTAGACGCCGCCGTTGTCATCCAGCGCCCGGGCCATCGCCTCGGAATCGGGCGCCGCGTCGAGCAATCCCAAGCCATCTCGCAACCACTGCACCGCCGCGCCCGCGATGAACACCGACCCCTCCAACGCGTACGCGAGGCCGCCCTCGGCATCGCACGCCGCGGTCGTGAGCAGACCCCGCGTCGAAGGGACGGCTTCCACACCGGTATTGAGCAGCAGGAAGGCACCGGTTCCGAACGTGTTCTTGGCGAGGCCGGCCTCCCAGCATCCCTGACCGAAGAGCGCCGCCTGTTGGTCACCCGCGACTCCCGCGATCGGCACCTCGATGCCCAGGTGCTCGCCAACGGACGTCCCGAAGTCACCCGCGCTGGCGCGCACGTCGGGAAGCAGCGATTGCGGGACCCCCAGTAGCTCGAGCAGCGACGGGTCCCACGCCGCGTCGGTCAGGTGGTACAGCAACGTGCGCGAAGCATTGGTGGGGTCCGTTGCGTGCACCGCTCCGTTGGTGAGCCGCGCGATGAGCCAGCTATCGATGGTCCCGACAGCGAGCTCCCCAGCCTCCGCGCGTGCGCACAGCGCGGGATCGGAGTTGAGGAGCCACGCGATCTTGGTGCCCGTGAAGTACGGATCGAGCACGAGTCCGGTCCGGACCTGGACATCGGCTTCGTGGCCGGCCGCTTTCAGCTCCTTGCACATCTCGGTGGTGCGGCGGTCCTGCCAAACGATGGCACGATGCAGCGGTTCGAGCGTCTCACGATCCCATAGCACGAAGGTCTCGCGTTGGTTGGTGATGCCGATCGCGATCACCTCGGCTCCTGAGGCGGCGTCCAGCGCCTCCCGGGCAACGCGACGTGTCACCTCCCAGATCTCCATGGCATCGTGCTCGACCCATCCGGGCTGCGGGAAATGCTGGGTGAACTCAGAGTAGGAGCGCCCGAGCACCGCGCCATTCTCTCCGATGACGAGGCAGGTAGTACCGGTGGTGCCCTGGTCGATGGCCAGAACGGATGGAACGCTCATCGCTCTCTCGGCTCCGCGTGCCGCGCGCGGCAGGTTCAAGTGGTAGGAGTGAGGCTCCCGAAATCATATCGCCATCCCGCCTCGCGAAGCACGTTTACGAAAGCGTCCATCGGGAACCCCATGACCGAATAGTAGTCCCCGTCGATGCCCTCGACCAACGCGGCGCCCATGCCCTGGATTCCATACGCGCCCGCCTTGTCGAGCGGCTCTCCGGTCGCGACGTAGGCGCGGGCGGCATCCTCGGAAAACGCGCGGAATCTCACCGCGGTCTCTGAGACGCTACTGGCCACGCCGTGGGGACCGGCGAGCGCGATTCCGCTGAGAACCACATGCTCGCGACCCGCGAGCGAGATCAGCACCTCGACCGCTGCGCGGTCGTGCTCAGGCTTGCCGAGCACACGCGTGCCGTCCAACACGACGGTATCGCCGCCGATGACCAACGCCCCCGGCTCACGCTCGGATATCACGGCCGCTTTGCCGCGCGCGAGCCGCTGCACATGTTCGGAAGGAGTCTCGCCGTCCAAGTAGGACTCATCGACATCAGCCGGCATCACGAGATGATCAAGGCCCAGTTGGGCCAGCACGTCGCTGCGTCGGGGAGAAAGCGACGCCAGGATGAGACGTGGGGTCATTCGCGGTCCAGCATGAGCGTGACTGGCCCCTCGTTCACCAGTTCTACGTCCATCATCGCGCCAAACTCTCCGGTCTCCACTCGCCCACCAGCGCGAGCACGCAGGCACGCGACGAACTGCTCATAGAGTGGCACGGCGACCTCGGGCGGAGCCGCCGCAATGAAGCTCGGACGCCGGCCCTTTCTCGTGTCGCCGTACAAAGTGAATTGGCTGACTACGAGCAAGTCGCCGGAAACGTCCAGCAACGAGCGATTCATCTTGCCTTCGTCGTCCGCGAAGACGCGCAGCCCGACAATCTTGTCCGCCATCCATTCGAGCTGAGTGACGCCATCTCCGGGTCGAAAAGCCACCAGCAGGAGGTGTCCCCCGCCAATCTCCCCGACCGTCCGACCGCCGATTCGAACCTCCGCGTGAGCAACTCGCTGGAGGAGCACCCTCACTCGACCGTGACAGACTTGGCGAGGTTCCTCGGTTGATCGACGTCCGCGCCGCGTAAGACCGCCATGTGGTAGGCGAGCAACTGAAGCGGGACGGTCGTGAGCACCGGAAGAAGCGCCGGAGTCGTCTGCGGCACGCGGATGAGATGATCGACCCTGCCCTGCAACTCGGGGGCATCGTCGCTCACCACCGCGATGAGACGGGCGTGGCGCGCTTTCATCTCTTCGATGTTGGAGACAACCTTCTGGTACACCGGATCCCGCGGCGCGAGCACCACGACCGGCATATCGTCATCAATGAGCGCGATCGGACCGTGCTTCATCTCAGCGGCGGGATAACCCTCCGCGTGGATATAGCTCACTTCCTTGAGCTTGAGCGCACCCTCGAGCGCTACCGGGAACTGATAGCCGCGTCCGAGATAGAGAAAGTTGCGGGCGTCCCCATACGCTTCGGCCAACGCCTTGATCTCGTCGTCCAGCTCCAGCACCTGCTCTACCTGTTCCGGCAACATGCGCAGCGCCTCTAGGAACTCACGCCCTTGCACTACAGACAGGTGGCGGCGACGCCCCATATAAAGCGTGAACATCGCCAGAGCCACCATCTGGCTCGTAAACGCCTTGGTCGATGCCACACCAATCTCAGGGCCGGCGTGCAAATAGAGGCCAAAGTCGGTGTATCGCGCGATCGTCGAGCCAACAGCGTTGACGATGCCCATCGTCTGGACCCCGCGCTGCTTCGCCTCGTGCAGCGCAGCCATCGTATCTGCGGTCTCCCCGGACTGGCTGATCGCGAGCGCGAGCGTGCCTTCTTCCAGAACCGGATTCCGGTATCGGAACTCTGACGCGTACTCCACGTCGACCGGAATGCGCGCGTGTTCCTCGAGCATGTACTCGCCGACGAGGCCCGCATGCCAACTCGTGCCGCACGCCATGGTCACGATGCGCTTAATGCGGCCGAGATCGAACTCGTGATTCTCGAAGCCGCCGAGTCTCACGTCACCCTCTTCCTCCAGAAGGCGGCCGCGCATCACGTCACGCAGCGAGGCCGGCTGCTCAAAGATCTCCTTGAGCATGAAGTGCTCGTAGCCGCCCTTCTCCATCGCCTCGACGTCCCAAGTGACCTGATGCACCGACCGGCTTACCTCCGTCCCTTCGAGCTTATAGGTGCGATATCCTTCTGGCTCGAGCACGGCATAGTCGCCGTCATCGAGATAGACGACCTGGCGCGTCAACGCGATGACCGCGGCAGCGTCGGAACCCGCAAGCATTTCACCGTTCTTCCCGACGCCGATCAGCAGCGGCGAGCCGTCTCGAGCCACGACGATCTTGTTCGGGTCCCTGCTCGAGACGACGGCGATGCTGTAGGCCCCCTCGATCGAGCGAAGCGCGGCAGAGACAGCATCCTCCATGGGCATGCCGTCCGTCCACAGATGATCGATCAGATGGACGACTACTTCCGTGTCGGTCTCTGATGCGAAAACGTAACCCGCCTCCAGAAGCTGCATGCGAATGCTCTCGGCGTTCTCGATGATCCCGTTGTGGACCAGGGCGATTTCGCCGTCCGACGAGGTGTGCGGGTGTGCGTTGGGCTGATTGGGCACGCCGTGCGTCGCCCAGCGAGTGTGCGCAATGCCACAGGTCCCGCGCGGATCGGCCTCGTCGACCGCCTCGGAGAGCGCAGACAGCTTGCCCGGGCGCTTGACGACCTGGACGCCGCTTCCATTCAGGAGAGCGACCCCCGCAGAGTCGTATCCGCGGTACTCGAGTCCCTTGAGGCCCTGAAGCAGGATCGGGGCGGCCTCCTTGGGGCCTACATACCCGACGATTCCGCACATGCCGTCACTCTCCTATGGATGATCGAACAACCGCCTTCAGGCAATTCCGTCCAACAGCTTCGCCGCCCTGTCGATCAGGGCGTGCGCCGCTTCCTCTTCACCCGCCTCCGCAATCAGGCGCACAACCGGCTCCGTACCCGACGCCCTCACGTGCAACCAGGCCCCCCTCGCCGGCCATGCGAGGCGCAAACCGTCCTTCCGATCGACCACCTCCGCATCGAGATCCTGCTCCAGCGCGGCAAACGCCGACTCGAGAGCGTCTCGGGGGAAGTAGACCTTCACCTTCACGATCGCATACCTCGGCCACCGAGCCGCAGCCGCTGAGGCACTAACCCCTTCATCCACAATGTGTTGCAAGATGAGGCCCGCCGCGAGAGGCGCGTCGCGCGTGTCGTGGAGTGCAGGCAGGATCACGCCGCCATTCCCCTCGCCTCCGACCACGGCGTCTTCTGCCTGCATGCGCCGCGCCACGTTCACTTCTCCTACTGGTGCTCGCAGCAGTGGAACGCCGTACGCGCGAGCCACATCCTCCACGACCTGACTCGTGGAGAGGCTGGTTACGACCGGACCGGGCGTTCGCCTCAGCACGGTAGCGGCGGCCAACGCCAGGGTGAGGTCCTCGCCCAAGGCTTTTCCGGTCTCGTCCACCAGCGCTAGCCGGTCTACGTCAGGGTCGACCGCGAGCCCGATCTCGGCACCCGAGTCACGTACCAGTTCGCCAAGATCAGCGAGATTCGCGGCAGTCGGCTCGGGGTCTCGGGGGAAGAGCCCATCGGGCTGCATGCCGATGCCCTCCACTGAACAGCCAAGCGCCTTGAGCAGGTCGACCATGACGAGGCCCCCTGCGCCGTGCACGCAGTCGATCGCGACCTTGATGTTGCGCGCGCGCAGCGCCGGCACGTCGAGATGTGGCAGGGCCAAGATCGCCTCGAGGTGCCGAGGCCAGGCCTCCGGGTCTTCGGTCACGGAGGGAATCGCATCCCATTCCGCCCTCCCCGGGTCTTGCTCGCTGAGGAAAGTGCGGAAGCGCGCCGAAAGCTCCGAGTCTAGAAATACGCCCTCTCCGGACACCAGTTTAAGCGCATTCCACTCAGCCGGGTTGTGGCTCGCCGTAATGCCGATGCCGCCTACCGCGTCGCTCCTCCGGACCGCCAGGAGCAGCGTCGGCGTCGGAACCATGCCCAAGTCGATCACCGCGACACCTACCGATTGCAGCCCTGCGACCACGGCGCGTAGGAACATTGGCCCTGAGGTGCGGGAATCCCTGCCAACGTACACGGGACCACGCCCGCGCTCCCCACGCATGAACGCCCCGAAAGCGGCTGCGAGGCCGGCGATCAACTCCGGTGTAAGCGGCGCCCCGACTCGTCCACGCACGCCCGAGACGCTCACCATGAGATCCTGCGGAAGTTTTATTGGCACAGAGCCCTAGCCGGCAATGTGGGTTTCGCGCCGGAAGCGCGGTCGGCGGAAGTTCACCCGGCCGGCGGGAATCCGTCAACGCAAAGGCCGCGCCACCCTCGACTGGGCTACCCTGTCCGAGTACAGCCAAATTACATTGCGCGGCTCCATCTACTCACGGATAAGCAAGGACCAACACCATGAGCGAAAGGTCTCTCAGAGGCCTGCGCTTCGGTACTCTCGCGGTGCACGCGGGAGTGAGTCCGGAGCCGACGACGGGGGCGATCATGACCCCAATCTTCCAAACGTCCACCTATGTCCAGCCGGCGGTCGGCGAACCCCTGCAGGGGAGCTACGACTACGGTCGGACCGCGAACCCGACGAGAGAGGCGCTCGAAGCGAGTATCGCCGCGCTGGAAAACGGATCGCGTGGGATCGCATTTTCGTCAGGACTCGCCGCGATCGAAGCGATCGTGAAGAGGCTTTCTGCGGGTGATCATGTCGTAAGTGAGGAAAACACGTACGGCGGCACGACCCGCATGTTCAATCACGTGCTCAGCCGTTTCGGTATCGAATTCAGCTACGTCGATACGCGCGACTCCGGCGCGATCGCCCAAGCATTGCGGCCGAATACGAAGCTCGTGCATGTTGAGACGCCGACGAATCCCATGATGCGCCTTTGCGACCTCCGGGAAGCCGCCGATCTCGCCCACGACGCCGGCGCCTTGCTCTCTGTCGACAACACCTTCGCTTCCCCGTACAACCAGCGACCGCTTGAAATCGGCGCCGACTTCGTGGTGCACTCGTCGACCAAGTACATCAACGGCCACTCAGACGTGATTGGCGGCCTCGTCGCGGTACGTGAAGAAGAGCTCGCCGAGGAGCTGTTCTTCATCCGGAAGTCGTCAGGCGCAGTGCCGGGCCCGATGGACTGCTGGCTGACTCTGCGTGGCATCAAGACGCTGCACCTGCGTATTCTCCGGCACAACGAGAACGGTCTCGCGGTGGCCCGATACCTGGAGGACCACCCTGCGGTGGATCGCGTGCTCTACCCCGGGCTGGAATCGCACCCGCAGCACGAGCTGGCTGCTCGCCAGATGACCGGGTTCACCGGCATGGTGTCGGTCGACGTGGGCACCCTCAAGCGCGCCAAGACGATGACCGAGCAGCTTCGCGTCCTCGCGCTTGCGGAAAGCCTGGGCGGGGTCGAATCTCTCATCAGCGTACCCGCACTCATGACCCACGCGTCGGTCCCCCAAGACCGTCGTGAGGCGATGGGGATAACACCGGGGCTCGTTCGGTTGTCGCTCGGAATTGAGGACCAAGCCGATCTACTCGAGGATCTCGAGCGAGTGCTAGTAGGGTGATCGCGAACGGACAGAAGAGTGAAACCGAGGCTCCAGGGGTGCCGTAAGGGGCTGCGAGCGCCGGCAGACCTCTCGCCGAACGCACGAAGCACGACCAACGAAAAGAGGATGTAAAGACATGGCGGACGATCAGGACGACACCGTAGACCAGACGGGCGACGATGGGGCCCAAGCCGGTAGTGATGGGGCGAAAGCACGCCGCATCCTAACCGATATAGCGCCGCACTCCTGGGAGCACCCGGCCGACAAGGCCGCTCTCCAGGCGCTTCGGCGGATCCCGGTATTCGATGAAGTACTTAGAAATATCTTCGGCTTCATGACCGAACGAGCGTTCCGTCTGGCGTTCCAGGCGAGCTCGGTGAGGATCAGCGATAAGCAGTTCCCGAAGATCCATACGATCTACAAGGAGTGCCTCAAGACACTCGACGTAGAGGAAGAGTATCCGCTCTACATCTCACAGACGCCGATCGTCAATGCGGGTGCTTGGGGGATGGAGAAGCCCTTCATCATCCTGAACTCGGGAACGGTACGGCTTCTCGACGACGACCAACTCGCCTACGTGATCGGCCACGAGATCGGTCACATCATGAGCGATCACGTTCTCTACAAGTCGATGACGGTGATCCTGCTCAACCTGGCGACGATGGGTTTCCCGATCGTTGGCTTGGCGGCTCGCGCGATCTTGGTCGCTCTGCTCGAGTGGCAGCGCAAGTCCGAGCTCTCTTCGGACCGGGCCGGATTGCTCACGGTCCAAGACCCTGAGATCGTTCTCGGCACGATGCTCAAGATGGCGGGCGGTGGCGAGCCGGAGGAAACGAGCCTGCAGGAGTACATCATTCAGGCCGAGGAGTACCGTGAGGGTGGCGACGTGGTCGACCAGGTCTTCAAGGTGCTCAACATGCTGGCGCAGACACACCCCTTCTATACAATCCGGGTTAGCGAGTTACGGGCCTGGATCGAGACCGGCGACTACGACCGTATCGTGCGCGGGGAGTACGCACGCCGCGGCGAGCCCGATCCCGCGTACAAGGACGACCTCAAGGCAGCCGCTTCGTCGTATGCCGACGACGCGAAGGACTTCGTGGACAACATCGCGGATGCCGCCAAGCGCATGGGCTCGGACTTCATGAGCGGCTTCAAAAAGTAGTCGCCCGCGGGCAGAAGCAGGGGTGATGGGGCTGCCGCCCGGTCACCCCTTTTTTTTCTTGTCACCTAGCCTAAACTCCGCCACATGCGAATCCTAATCGTAGGCACCGGTGGACGCGAGCACGCCCTCCTTTGGAAGCTTCGCCGAGACGCCCCCGCCGCTGAATTCTTCGCTACCCAGCCGAACGGCGGGATGGAGCCGCTCTGCACGCCGGTCCCGATCGCGCCTGCAGACATCGAGGCACTTTCCGGATGGGCAGCGTCCCATCACATCGACCTCACCGTGGTCGGACCCGAGGCACCGCTGGCGGCGGGGATCGTGGATCACTTCGAAAAAAAGGGACTCTCAGTCTTCGGGCCGAGCAAGGACGCCGCGCGCATCGAGTCCAGCAAGGTGTTCTCGAAGGAGCTGATGAGGACCGCGGGCGTGCCGACGGCGGAATACCGCACGTTTTCCAACCTCGAGGGAGCGAAATCATGGGTGCGCGAGCGCGGAGCGCCCATCGTGATCAAGGCCTCCGGACTCGCGGCTGGAAAGGGGGTCATTGTCTGCACAACGGAGGACGAAGCCTTCGACGCGCTCCAGGCGATGCTGGGTGACCTGACGTTCGGTGAGGCCGGACGCGAGGTCGTAATCGAGGACTTTCTCGATGGGGAGGAGATCTCGGTCTTCGCGGTTACCGACGGCACCAACGCGGTCGTGCTGCAGCCGTCCCAGGACTACAAGCGCGTGGGCGAGGGTGACACGGGACTGAACACCGGTGGTATGGGAGCATATGCGCCCGTATCGATCGCCACCGACGACGTGGTCACCGAATGCCGCATCCGCGTCATCGAACCCACGCTCCGCGCGCTAGCGGCCAGTGGCGCGCCTTTTCGCGGTCTTCTGTACGCCGGCGTCATCAGCACCAGTGACGGACTCAAGGTCATCGAGTTCAACTGCCGCTTCGGCGACCCCGAAACACAGGTGGTGCTGCCGTTGATGCGCACATCGCTCCTAGAGCTCATGCGGACCGTAGCGGAAGGCGGCGCGCTGACACCTGGAGTGGCTGCAGCTCGACCGGGTGCGTCGGTCTCGACGATCGTCGCGTCCGACGGCTATCCGGGCACCTACGAAACGGGGAAGACGATCTCCATTCCGGACGACCTGGAGTCGGACGACTGCATTGTGTTCCATGCGGGTACCAGGAATGAGGATGGAAGGCTGATCACCGCCGGAGGGCGGGTGCTCGCGGTCACCGCGTTGGCACCGACGTTTCTCGCGGCCGCTGACGCCAGCGAGGCAGCCGCGGCGCACATCGAAT
>Ga0310345_10005972_pt1 | contig 10704 bp, 7 predicted proteins | sample HC15DNA20500_MG_FD_204667 | JGI IMG/M metagenome (GOLD analysis project Ga0310345, IMG submission 204667) | Marine microbial communities from station ALOHA, North Pacific Subtropical Gyre - HC15-DNA-20-500_MG | ecosystem: Environmental > Aquatic > Marine > Oceanic | place: Pacific Ocean: North... | reverse complement strand
CGGCCGCAGAGCACCTGCTCGACGCCGGAGCCGAGCAGTTCATCGTCGTGGATGCCGCACCGTCATACCGCTTCGGACGTGCACGCGTGGACGGCTTCGAGACCACGGTGCGTTCCCGGCATCCGACCGCCACCATTCACCGGATCCGCGCGGACTGGAGCTCCCCGGGCGCCTGGCGCGCAAGCCTTCCCGCGCTGCGCGAGGCCGCGGCATCCGGGCCGATCGGCGTCTTCGCGATCTCGGACGAGATGGCCATCGGGGTGTATCGCGCCGCCGCCGACCTCGGCATGCGGGTGGGACAGGACGTTCTCGTGGTCGGGTTCGATGACGTGCGGGGAGCGAAGTGGGTTCAGCCCGCCCTGACGACGGTTCGCCAGCCGATTCGTGAGATGGCGGCGGCCGCTATCGATGAACTCGTCGCCATCGCCCACGGCGCCGACCCACAAGCGCGCATCATCGAATTGCCGACGACCCTGGTGGTACGCGGCTCGACCGGCACCTCAGGCGCCGGCCCCGAGGCGCTCAGCCGCGAAAGTCCTCGGGATCGACCTCGTCGAGAAAGCGTTTGAACTCGTCGACTGACACTTCAGCGTCATCCTCGTCGAGCATGTCGGGCATGCCGGCTTCCTCGAGAACCGCGTCTGCCACCCAGATCGCGGCCCCCGTTCGCGACGCCAACGCGATCGCATCCGATGGTCGCGAGTCGATGACAAGAACCTGGTCGCCGTGGACGATGGTGATCTCGGCATAGAACGTGCCGTCCGTGATCCGGGTCACCTCGACGCGCGTCACCTGGGCGTGCAACTGCTTCAGCATCACCGACATGAGGTCGTGAGCAAGCGGTCGCGGTGTCACCGCGTGTTCGACGGCGACGAGGATGGATGTCGCCTCCTGGGCACCGATCCAGATGGGAACGATCGACCCGGTCCCGGGAGCATCACCCAGCGGTTTGAGCAGGATGACGTGCTGTGCCATCGAGTCCATCGCCACCCCGGCGACGCGTACCTGGACCATGCCGAACCTCCCTCACGGGCTCCGGCCAGACTACGCGTGCTCGGCGGCACCGTCTCCGGTCGGCGCGATGTCGGCACCCGCGGCGGCGTCGCGGTACTCGGATGGCTCCCACTCGGATGACGGGGGCTGCGCGCTCACACCGTCCGGACGGATCATCTCCTTGACCTCGGCCATGAAGCTCGTGAGCTGGTGCTGCTGCCAGCGCAGCTGCCGGGTGCGATCCTCCGCGTCGCGGAGCACCGTGTCGGCCTGGGCCGTCACCGCGTCGATGATGCGCTGCGCCTTCTCGCGTGCGCGTTCGAGGTGCTCGGACGCCCGCATCCTCGCGTCGGCCTCGATCTGCTGCGCCTGCGATCGCATGAGCTTGTCGAAGTCGTCGGCCTTGGCGGTAATACGCTGCGAATGCTCGAGGGCTGCCGCGACCTGCGCGTTGGCGTCGGTCGTGATGCGCTCGGCGTGCGCGACCGCCTGATTGTGCAGCACCAGGAACTCCTGCTGCGCGTCATCCTGACGGCGGGTCAGCGACTCCTCGAACTCAGCAGCCCGCATCCGCAGCTCGCGCACCGCCTCTTCAGCGGCGGCCCGCGACTGCTCGGTCTCCCGCGCGACAGCGGCGCGAGTGGTAGCCGCAGCCTTCTCCGCCTCGGTACGGATCGCTGCCGCCTCCTGCTCGGCCTGGACGACAGCATCCGCCGACGCTGCGGCCTCACGCTCGAGGCGAGCAGTGTGAGCGGTCAGCTCCGTCTGCATCCGCAGCCGGACCTGCTCGGCCTCGCTGTTCGCCCGCGCGATGATCTGCGCGGCATCGGCCTCGGCCTCGGCGCGACGACTGTCGCCTTCGGCGCTTGCAGCCTGGAGCAGTTTGTCGGCCTGGTTCGTGGCGTTGTGGATGATGGTGCTCGCCTGCTCTTCGGCGACCCGCAGCACCTCTTCGAAATGACGCCGGTTCGGCGAGGCTGCCGAGCCGTCGGCGAGTTCCTCGGTGAGCGCAGCGATGCGACTCTCGGCTTCTGCCAGTTGGGCGCGGACGGCGGTGAGATCCCCCTCGAGGCGGGCAACGCGTTCTGCGGCGGCGTCGGCGCGCGCGGCGCTCTCGGCGGCGCGCTGTGATTCAGTCGCAAGGTTCGCCGTGAGCCGCGAGACCGCGGCATCCACGTCGTCGCGGTCGTAGCCACGGAAGACTGTGGCAAATCCGGTGCCGCCCGTCGAGAAACTGGAATCCGGCGCAGCATTCATGAGCTCATCGAACGGAGTCGACAGCGATGCGTCGGTGTGAGCAGATGGGGCGTTGTCGGGCATCCGGTCCTCCGGGACATGCGGGATCAATCTCCCCCGAGCGCACACACCGTACCGCGCCCAGATGACGATCAGGTAGCGGGATGCTTGGGATCGGCCGTGCGTCGCAGCACGCCCCGACGAGCCCAGTGCCGCGCAACGTACTCGACAGCCTCGTCGACCGCGAAGGAGCGCGTGGAATTGCCCACCCGAACCCACAGTTCCGTCGAGGATCCGTCCTTCGCCTGCGTCACGAAAACGGGTCGTGGCGAGGGCGGACAAACGATCGCGCAGACCATCTCCCCGTTCGGCGCCGTGGGAAACCTCACGATCGGCAACGCCGCCGCGTTGCGCCCCAGGAGCGTGGAGAGCATGTCGCGCAACCACAGCTCGAAGCGGTCGGCATCGGGAGTGCGAAGGGTCGCGAGATCGCGGCCAAGCCCCAGAGCCTCGCCATCGTCGCTGGCGCCCACGACCAGAGTTCCGCCGCCACTGTTGAGGAAGGCGGCGACGGTCTTTGCGACCACCTGCTCCATCCGCGCGTCCTTCTTGTTCTCCCGCACGTTCCACCGCGCCGTCTCTTTGAACTCGACGCGATCGGACTCTCCGGCAGCCAGCAGCGCGCCGATGTCGACCTTGCCGGGGTCACGCCGCAGACCGACGAACAGCCCCGAAACGGCGAAAGTGACCAGGATGCTGGAACCGAACGCGATCAGCAGGGTCAACGGCGTCCACAGGCGGGCGTCCACGACGAACCATCCCGCGATGAACAGCCCGATCGCGGTCCCTACCACGGAGGTGAGGATCATCACCGGGAGCGACAGGGGGAGGCGCTCTCGGAACAGCCGCCGCATTGCGAGCGCGATGAGGTACGAGATCCCTAGAGCGATCGGGAGTCCGACGGCGAACTCGACGAGCTGGACGTTGGTAGGCATCGACTCTCCGGGAGTCAGCGCAGCGCGCCGACGCTGGCCAGCGCAAGGCGCACGAGCGTTCCCCTGCCACCTTCCATCTCGTCCGCCAGCGAGTCGGATGCCGCTTCCTCCGGCGACATCCACGTGACCTCGAGCGCGTCCTGGCGCGGTTCGCACGTGCCGGTCACGGGCACGACGAACGCGAGCGAGACCGCGTGCTGACGGTCATCGAAGAACGGACTGACGCCCGGAATCGGGAAGTACTCGGCGACCGTGAACGGCACGGGCTGTGGGGGCAGCAGCGGGAACGCCATCGGTCCGAGGTCGTTCTCGAGGTGGCGGAACAGCGCGTCGCGAACAGTCTCGCCGTAGCGGACGCGCCCTGAGACGAGCGAGCGGGTGATCTCACCGAGGGGGGTAGCGCGAAGCAGGATGCCGACCTCGGTGACCAGGCCCACACCGTCAGTGCGCACCGGGAGCGCCTCGACGTAGAGCATGGGCAGGCGCCGTCGCGCCTCGGCGAGTTCGATGTCGGTGAGCCAACCCGGATTGGAGGCGTTGCCGGGGGCGGGAGATCCGAAGCTTCCGTCGCCGACGGGGTGACCGGCGCGACCGAACGAGGAGCCGATCCCGCCCAGCGGATCGCGGGGCGCTCCCTCGTCATCGCGCTCGTTGGGGTCAGGGTCTGGGGTCCGTACCGGCATGTCTCTTGTATACCCTGAGGCCATGAGCGAGATCGACACGCCGGCGCTCGCCGACGATACGGTCCTCTGGTCGAGCGACCCCGAGGACCGCGCCGGACGGCCGCTGCTCGTGCTGCTGCACGGCTACGGGTCCGACGAACACGATCTGTTCGGGCTACGGCCGTACCTTCCGGCGGACGTCACGGTCGCCGCCGTTCGCGCACCCCTCACGCCCCCGTGGCCCGCGCCGGGATACTCCTGGTATCCGATCGAAGGACTGGATGGCCGCGACCCGTCGCGGGTGACGGACGCCGCGCGTCGCCTCATCGAGTGGGTCGACACCCTCGCGGGCGACGACCCGGTCGGGCTTCTCGGTTTCTCGCAGGGCGCGGCGGTCTCGATGCAAGCGCTGCGGCTGGAGCCGCACCGGTTCGCGTTCGCCGTCAACCTCAGCGGCTACGTGGCCCCGGGCGACCTGGAGGGCGATGCGGCGATGGCCGAGCGAAAGCCGCCGGTGTTCTGGGGCCGCGGGACGCACGATGACGTCATCCCCCAGGCGCTCGTTGAGCACACGATGCAGTGGCTGCCCGCCCACGCCACGCTCTCGGGCGGCGCGTACCCGGGACTGACGCACAGTGTCTCGGAGCAGGAACTCGCCGACGTCCGCGAGTTCCTCGACGCACAACTCGCCGCGCTCTGAGGGTCGGGACAGGTCGGACTGGTCGGCAAACCGTAACCCGCGCGCAACAGTTCTCCGCCACGCTGTGTGCATGTCGATCAAGGTGGCTCTCGAGCACCGCACCGCGTACGAGTTCGCCCGGCCGATCTCGGTCGCACCCCACCTCGTTCGACTGAGGCCGGCCCCGCACTCACGGACCCCCATCGAGGCGTACTCGCTCGAGGTGAGCCCGAAGAACCACTTCGTCAACTGGCAGCAGGATCCCTTCGGTAACTGGGTGGCCCGCCTGGTCTTTCCCGAGAAGGTGGACCGGCTCGAGATCACGGTGGGCCTGGTCGCCGACATGATGGTCATCAATCCGCTCGACTTCTTCATCGAGGAGTACGCGGAGCGGTTCCCCTTCGAGTACCGCCCGGACCTGGCATCCGATCTCGCCCCCTACCTGCGTTCTGTCCCCGGCAGCGGTCGCGCCCAAAGATGGCGCGAGACCCTGCCGCCGCTGCCCGAGGACGGAGTTCCGACCGTCACGTTCCTCGCCGACCTGAACCGCGCCGTGCAGCAGCGGGTCTCATACAGCGTGCGGATGGAAGCCGGAGTGCAGACCCCGAACCACACGCTGCGCAGCGGCATCGGCTCATGCCGCGACAGCGCGTGGCTGCTCGTCAGCCTGCTGCGTCAGTACGGTCTGGCCGCGCGCTTTGTCTCGGGCTACCTCATCCAGCTCGCCCCCGACCAGGCGTCGCTCGACGGGCCCAGCGGGCCAGCCGCCGACTTCACCGACCTGCACGCCTGGGCTGAGGTCTACGTGCCCGGCGCCGGCTGGATCGGACTGGATGCCACGAGCGGCCTGTTCGCGGGCGAGGGCCACATTCCGCTGAGCGCCACACCCGAACCCTCGTCGGCTGCCCCCATCTCGGGTGCTACCGAGGCTGTCGAGGTGGAGTTCTCGTTCCACAACGAGGTGCGCCGCATCCACGAGGACCCCCGCACGACCCGCCCCTACACCGACGCGCAGTGGCAGCGCATCGACGAGCTCGGCGAGGCCGTCGATGAACGGCTGACCGCCGCGGATGTGCGCCTGACCATGGGCGGCGAGCCGACGTTCGTCTCGGTCGATGATGCGACGGCCCCCGAATGGAACACCGACGCCGACGGCGACCACAAGCGGGAGCTCGCAGACACGCTCGCCGAGAAGCTGCGCGAGCGGTACGCGGGCGGCGGCATCGTGCACCGCGGCCAGGGCAAGTGGTACCCGGGCGAGCCGCTGCCTCGCTGGAACATCGCGCTGCAGTGGCGCAAAGACGGGGTGCCGCTGTGGAACGACCCGTCCCTGTTCGCCGACCCGTGGTCCGATGAACCCCAGCCAGGCGCGACGACGGATGCCGAAACCCTGGCCCGGCGCGTCACCCAGACCCTCGGCATCCCGAATAGCCGCCTGCTGCCCGCCTACGAAGACCCGCTCGCGGCGCTGGCGGCGGAGGTGCGCAAACCCGCCGGTGAACCCACCGACGTCGAGGGATTCGACGAGCACGACCTCGCCGCCCTCGACCGTGATGTCGACACCCCCACCGGCTGGGTCTTGCCCCTCACGACCGACGGGCACTGGACGAGCCCCGTGTGGACGTTCCGTCGCGGCCGGCTCGTACTCAGCCCCGGCACGAGCCCCATCGGCCTGCGCCTGCCGCTGGATTCGGTGTCGTGGACACCCCCGGAGCTGACGGCAGAACCCTCGTATCTCGAAGAGTCACCGCTTCGCGAGCCCGAGATCCCGGACGTGTCGCTGCAGGGTGTGGCAACCACCGCGACCACCGCTGTCGCGTTCGAGGCCCGCGATGGTCAGGTGCACGTCTTCCTCCCCCCGGTCGCGCACCTCGAGGACTACACCGACCTGCTGCACGTCCTCGAGCAGGCGGCCTCTGCCACCGGCATCCGTCTCGTGATCGAGGGGTATGCGCCGCCGCCCGACACGCGGCTCGAGCAGCTCGTCGTGACCCCCGATCCCGGCGTCATCGAGGTGAACGTGCAGCCGGTGTCGTCGTGGGCGCAGCAGCGCGAGCTGACCACATCGCTCTACGACCTTGCCCGGCGCAGCCGCCTGTCCACCGAGAAGTTCGACCTCGACGGCCTGCACACCGGAACCGGCGGCGGCAACCACATCACGATCGGCGGCATTCAGCCCATCGACTCGCCGCTGCTTCGTCGCCCCGACCTGCTGGCAAGCCTGATCACCTACTGGCAGCGGCATCCGAGCCTGTCCTACCTCTTCTCGGGGCGGTTCATCGGCCCCACGAGCCAAGCTCCGCGTTTCGACGAGGGCAGGCCCGAGGCTGTGTACGAGATGGAGGTCGCGCTGCGCGAGCTGCGGCGGCTGGATGCCGAGGCTGCAGCCGCCGGCGGCAGCGCCCGCCCCTGGATCGTGGACCGGGCCCTGCGCCACCTCTTGACCGACCTGACCGGGAACACCCACCGGGCCGAGTTCTGCATCGACAAGCTGTACAGCCCCGACTCCAGCCGGGGACGCCTCGGGCTGCTCGAACTCCGCGGATTCGAGATGCCGCCGCATCCCGAACTCGCCCTCGTCCAGGCTCTCCTGGTGCGCAGCCTCATCGCCTGGTTCTGGGACACGCCCTACGACGAGCCGCTCGTGCGCTGGGGAACGCGCCTTCACGACGAATTCCTCCTCCCTCACGGGACGCTGCTCGATATCGAAGGCGTCGTCGACGACCTGAACCGCGCGGGCATCCCGTTCGAGCAGTCCTGGCTCGACGCCTTCGCAGAGTTCCGCTTCCCGCGCATCGGGCTGGCTCGGATCTCGGCGCCCGGAGCACGCATCGAACTCGAACTTCGGCAGGCGATCGAACCGTGGCACGTGCTCGGCGAAGAAGCCACGGGATCGGGAACCGCGCGCTACGTGGACTCCTCTGTGGAGCGCATTCAGGTCACGGTGCGCGGCATCGACGAGCGCCGACACCTTGTGACGTGCAATGGTGTACCTGTGCCTCTCACCTCGACCGGCACGCTCGGCGAGTTCTACGCGGGCGTGCGCTATCGCGCCTGGCAGCCGTGGTCGGCGCTGCATCCCTCGATCGAGGTGCACTCGCCGCTGACCGTCGACGTGATCGACACGCGTGCCGAGGCGAGCCTCGGCGGCGCTACCTACCACGTCGTCCACCCGGGCGGACGGGCGTACGAGCACCCGCCGGTGAACGCGTTCGAGGCTGAGGCTCGCCGTGCGAGCCGCTTCGAGGCCCACGGACACACTCCCGGGCACGTCGATGTGGGCGCCCTCCGCGAGCGCGGCCGCCACGCGGCATCCGCCGACTATCCGCACACCCTCGACCTGCGCAGGATCGCCCCGGCGTGAGCGTCCTCCGCGACTATGCCGCCGCGGTCACCCAACCCACGCTGCCCTTCGCTTCACCCCGGGGATCCTCGGCGCGCTTCGACGAGGTCATCGCACCCGACGGCACGTTGCGACCCGCGTGGCGCGCGATGGCCCCCGGAGCACTCACCCTCACCATCGACGACCTGTCGCGACTGAACCGCGAAGTCGGGGCACTCCTGGCCGATGACGGCGTGACCTACAACCCGGCCGACTCCGAACCCGAGCCGTGGCGCCTGGATCCCGTGCCCCTCGTGCTCGACAGCAGCGACTGGGCCAAGCTCGATGTCGGACTCGCGCAGCGCGCCGAACTCCTCAACGCTCTGCTCGTGGACGTCTACGGCGAGCGCCGGATGCTGCGCGAAGGCATCCTGCCTGCAGCGACAGTGCTGGGGCACGCCGGCTACATCCGGGCGGTCGCCGGAACCGGATCCACCGACCCGCACCCCCTGCTGTTCAGCGCCACCGATCTCGGGCGCGACGGCGACGGCGAGTGGCGGGTCATCTCCGATCGCGTGCAGGCACCCTCGGGGCTCGGCTACGCGATGGAGAACCGCCGGATCGTCTCGCAGGTCGTTCCCGAGCTGTTCCACGGCGCCACGCTGCACCGCATCGAGCCCTACTTCGACGCTCTGCGCGAAGCGCTCATCGCGGCGGCACCGGATGCCCGCCCCGATGCACGCGTCGTGGTTCTCACCCCCGGCGCCCTGTCAGAAACCGCCTACGACCAGGCATTCCTGGCGGGCATGCTCGGCTTCCCGCTCGTGCAGGGGGCAGACCTCGTCGTGCGAGACGGCAAGGTCTGGATGAAACCCGCAGGATGGCCCGAGGTGACACCGCGGGAGCGCGTCGACGTCATTCTGCGTCGCGTGGATGCCGAATGGTGCGACCCCCTCGAGCTGCGGGGAAACTCGCAACTCGGCGTCGCGGGGTTGACCGAGGCGGTTCGCCGGGGCGGCGTGCGCCTTGTCAACGGGCTCGGCGCCGGTGTGCTCGAGAACCCGGCGCTGCTTCCGTTCCTTCCCGCGCTGTGCGAGCGCCTGCTCGGCGAACAGTTGCGCCTCGCGTCGACGCCGACCTGGTGGTGCGGCGATCCTGACGCTCTGGACCTGCTCACCCCGCGGCTGCTCGGAGCAGACCCGACGGTTGTCGTTCGGGCCATCGACGGGCCTCGGACACCGCTCGACGCATCCGACCCCGCCCGGCTCGTCGACCGCATACGGCACAGCCCGCACCGTTTCGCCGCGCAAGAGCTCCTCCCGCTCTCGCAGGCACCGACGTGGCGCTCGCCCGGCCAGGTCGACGCGAGGCCGGTGGTGCTGCGAACATTCACGCTCCGGCATCAGTCGACCTACCGTCCGCTCATCGGCGGGCTTGCCACCGCCGTCGCTGACGCCGCACTTCCGACCGCATCGAAGGACGTGTGGGTTCTCAAGGCCGATCCGGCGGACCTCGATCAGGGCTTGCCGGACGCCACAACGGTCGCCGTCGTCCAGTCAGTCCCCGAGGTGGCCCCGCGCGCACTCGACGACCTGTTCTGGTCGGGACGCTACGCGGAGCGCGCTGAGGATCTGCTGCGGCTCGTTCTCGCGATCCGATCGGATGCCGATCAGCTCACCGCACCCGGATTGACCGCGGCGCAGAGCACCCAGGTGCTCGTGGGCGCGACGCAGCGCCTGTGCGGCACGCGGTGGCTCGACCTCGACGACGAGTTCCGGTCGGTACTGCTCGACGGCGCTCGTCCCGGCTCGGTGGCGCACTCGCTCTCACGCTTGCGGACGACCCTCGAGGGAGTGCGCGATCAGCTCTCGGCCGACACCTGGCGGGTGTTCGCCGCCACCGATCGCGCCGGCGCTGCCCTGCGGATCACTCCGCACGCCCACGGCATCGGCGAGGCAGCGGGACAGATGCTCACGGCGCTTCTGGCGCTGCAGGGCACCTCGGCGAACATGATCCGCGATGCCGGCTGGCACATGATCGAGACCGGGCGGGCCATCGAGCGCGCGCTGCAGATCGGCATCCTGCTGCGAGCGACGATGGTCGACCGCCTCGTCGGCGACGTCGAACAAGAAGTTCTCGAAGCTGTGCTGCGTGCCAGCGAAAGCGTGGTCACGCACCGCCGCCGGTACCGCGGCGGGCTCTACGCGAGTGGCGTGATCGATCTGCTGGTCCGTGACCCCGAGAACCCCCGATCACTGCGATTCGCCGTGGCGCGCATCCGGGAGCACCTGGCCGCCCAGCCGCTGTCGACCGGGTCGACTCGCCCCGAGCGACTGCTCGATCAGCTCGAGGCCCAGATCGCGGACGTACAGGTCGCCGACCTCGCAATGGCCATCGATGACCGCCGGTCGACGCTCCACGACACCCTCACGGATGCCGACGCTCAGCTGCGCGAGATTGCACGGGCCATCGAGGCGCTGCACTTCTCCGCCGGTCCGCCGTTGCAGACCTACGCGTCACTGTCGCTGACCGAACTCACGGGGGCACTCTCGTGAGGAGCGACGCATGAAGTACGCCGTGTCGCACCGGACCGTCTACGAATACAGCGACGATGTGCGCAACAGTCTCGGGCTTGCGCACGTGGCCCCGAGACCGGTCGCGTGGCAGCAGATCGCGTCGCACACGGTGACGATCGATCCCGAGCCGAACGACATCAGCCACGAGCGGGATGCCTTCGGCAACGTCGTGACGTACTTCCACGTCACTGTGCCCCACACGCGCCTGGTCGTCGACGCGCGCACCGACGTGACCGTCGAA
>Ga0310345_10005971_pt1 | contig 10704 bp, 7 predicted proteins | sample HC15DNA20500_MG_FD_204667 | JGI IMG/M metagenome (GOLD analysis project Ga0310345, IMG submission 204667) | Marine microbial communities from station ALOHA, North Pacific Subtropical Gyre - HC15-DNA-20-500_MG | ecosystem: Environmental > Aquatic > Marine > Oceanic | place: Pacific Ocean: North... | reverse complement strand
TCCGGCCGCCTCGCAACGCCGGAAATGCGCCTGAAGATGGGGCGGGGGGCCGCCTTCCTCGATTCCGCTGATCACCGGATCGTCGGGGAAGGTGCGGCACAGGGCCGGGTGGTTGCCGCCGCAATGATAACATTCGCGGTTGTTTTCCCAGACCAGCTTCCAGTTGCCGTTCTCGATGATGGTCGATTGATGGGCGATCTTGGCCTGATCCAGATCGTGCGACGCCAGATAGGGCTGGGCCATGGCGGCGAAGGCGTCGAAATCCGGGGCCTCCTCGGCCAGGCACAGATAGACCAGCCCCGACACTTCGCGGCAATGGATCGCCTTCAACCCGTGTTTCGTGGCATCGAAATCCGGCCCCATGTCCCGCGCCCAGATCAGGCGGCCGTCCAGTTCGTAGGTCCATTGATGATAGGGGCAGACCAGTTTCGGCACGTGGCCCGAAGCGCCCTTGCAGATGATCGAGCCGCGATGCCGGCAGGTATTGTGGAACGCCCGGATCACCCTGTCCGCGCCGCGCACGATCATCAGCCGGTAGGCGCCGACCTGATGGGTGACATAGCTTCCCGCCTTGGGTAGCGCGCAGGACGGTGCGGCATACAACCAGTCGCGATAGAAAATCTGTTCCAGATCGATCGCATGAAGATCGGCATCCGTATAGAACGCCCGTTCCAGCGAATGATTCGGTTCGCGCCGGTTCAGCAGGTCGCGTGCTTTGGCCTCTGCGGTCATGGCCTCTTTCTCCGTTGCCGGACATCTCCGGCGATATGCTGAGGGGCGCGGCAGACGGGATCGGCCCCGCGCCGATGAGATGGCGCGACGCAGGATCGCCTCTGCCGCCGCCCGCGGTTTGACGTCATGTCTGGCTGGTTTCCGGACTTGGGGCTTCGGCCATGCCGCCGACCCGACGCCTTCCCGGAGGCTTGACTCCAGTGGCTCTTGTCGTGGCCGTTCGCTCCTTACCGTTGCGGGGGCAGTTCCGGATTTTCACCTGCTTCCCAATTATCGGCCTTGGCTCGAGTTCCGCGGCCGCACCTGACATCTGGGCGCAGAATAGCTGCGCGAGATCCGCCCGATACGCCGGTTGCGACATTAGGCCGCCCGAAACAGACTTTCGCCGGGGGGGCGATGGCCGGGGGGCGGCCTGCGCAACCCGATTCCGCGGCCGGTTGCATCACGGATCGCGGCCCATACCGCCATGCGGGCGGCCTGCCGGGGCGCAAGGACAACGCGCCTTCGGTTCCGGGCCTGCGGGACCGATCCGTTCGAGCCGGAATCCAGAGCCGCGCGTCAGCCCCGCCACTTTTCTGGCGGAAGGGAATGGGAGTCGAACCCACCCGGGACAGGCTCGCTGCCCCAACCGGATTTGAAGTCCGGCCGCCCCACCGGGGACGATTCCCTTCCATCGCGCTGTTCCGCCGTGCCGAACAGATCCACCCTGTGGGGATTGATGCGACGCAAATCGCCGCGGCGCAAGGTGACCCCAAGGCGATCCAGAAAATCCAGGATCTCGATGGCGACCTTGCGTCCGTTACCCATCCTGTCGCGGAAGGCAGGGGCGCCGAACCAGCCGTCTTCGGTCTTCGCCGCGACATCGACCGCGATAGCCACCATTTCGGCAGTGACGGTGCGGGCGAAGAAATGGTCATGCGCGATCTGGTCGGTGCGCCCCAGCTTCTGCGTCAGCTTCAGCACCCGCCGCACCTCGCGTTCCTCCACACCCGTCTCGGTCGCGAAATCGCGGACGCGCGGCGGGCGGAAACGGCCATCGCCTGTCAGGGCCGGGACGATGCGCAGCCACAGCGCCTCATCCTCGGGCGACAGGCGAACCTCGTGACCGGGCAGGCGCAGAAAGGCACCGTCCATGACCGCGCGCCCGGCCCCGGCCTCGTCGCGCAGAAAGGACAGGAATTCGGGCTTGGGCAGGCGCGGCGTCAGCGCCAGGCGCAGTTTTTCGCGGCCCAGGCCCGCCATGTCGGGGTTCTGTTCGTGAAATCGGGCCAACGCCTGTTGCAACTGCGTCCGCAGCCCGTCCAGGTGATCGTGCGACAGGGCCAGATCGCCCAGGATGACCGCGCCCGCGGTTCGGATCGCGTTCTGCGCGTCCGGAATCGAGAGGGCCCGATCCCGCGTGAAGACCGGCAGATCGACCGGCGCGACGGCCAGCATCGCGGCAAGGGCGGCGCCGTCATTCCGGTCGCGCGCAGCCTCGATCAGCGCCAGCCTTGCCGGTGCGCGCCTTTTGCGGGCCGGCGGACGCAGGTCCAGGAAGACACCGCCGCCAAGCGACCGGCTGGCCGAAACGTCGCGCAGGATGAAGCGGTCCCCGATCGCGGCGGCGACCGGGCGATCCAGCACGATCTGGACCGGGCCGCTGGCGCCGGGCGGAATCGGTTCCGACAATGGCACGATCCGCGCGCCGGCCTCGGCCGCGTGGGTGTGCAGGCGGGCGGGAAACCAGTTTCCGATGGATTTCGGTTCGTTCGCCATCACATCCAGCCAGGCGTCGATGCGGTCGGTTGGGGCGTGAAGCGGTGGTGACAGGATCATGTCTCCGCGAGCGACGGCATCTTTCCCGATCCCCTCGCCCGACAGGTTCAGTGCGCAGCGTTGTCCGGCCGATCCTGTCTCGGCGGGCCGGTTCTGGCTGTGGATGCCACGCACCCGCGCCGCCAGGCCCCGCGGGCTGATCGTGACCGGATCGCCGATATCGACGCGCCCGCTGATGACCGTGCCGGTGACGACGGTGCCGACACCCGCAAGGGTGAAGCTTCGATCCACGGCCAGCCGGAACGGGGCGTCGTCCCGCCGTGGCGCGGTGGCGGCCTCGGCCTCGATCAGCAGACGGCGCAGCGGCGCAATCCCCTCGCCGGTCAGGGACGAGACCGGGACTATGGCGGCGTTGGCCAGTCCGGTCGGCGCCAGCGTCGCGCGGATCTGGGCGCGGAGTTCCACGCGGCGTGCGTCATCGGCCAGATCGGCCTTGGTCAGGGCGACGATCCCGCGCGTGATGCCCAGAAGATCGAGGATCGCCAGATGTTCGCGCGTCTGCGGCATGACGCCATCATCGGCGGCGACGACCAGCAGCGCGAGGTCGATCCCGCCGGCCCCGGCCAGCATGGTGTGGATCAGCTTTTCGTGCCCCGGCACATCGACAAAGCCGGTGATCGCGCCGCCGCTCAGGTCGGTATAGGCGAAACCCAGGTCGATGGTGATGCCGCGCGCCTTTTCCTCGGCCAGCCGGTCGGCATCGGTGCCGGTCAGCGCCTTCACCAGCGCCGTCTTGCCGTGGTCGATGTGGCCAGCGGTCCCGACGATCATAGCGCGGCCAGCGCCGTCAGCAGCGTGTCGTCATCCTCGAGACAGCGCAGGTCCAGCAGCATCGCGCCATCGTGGATATGGCCGATGACGGGTCGGGGCAGGGCGCGCAGCCGGGCCGAAAGCCGGTCCGGCGCATCGCCGCCCGCGCCGGTCAGCCGCAGCCCGGCCGAAGCGATCGTATCGACCGGCAGTGCGCCCGACCCGATCTGGCTGCTGCACGCGCAAACCTCCGCCTCGTATCCCAGCGGAGCCAGCAGGACCGCCACTTGCGGGGCCAGCCTTTGCGCCTGTGCTGCGATCTCGGATTGCGGGCGGGCCAGAAACCGCAGCACCGGCAATCGCTCCATCAGCCGGTCTGGGTCGCGATAAAGCCGCAAGGTGGCCTGCATCGCCGCGATGCGGATCTTGTCCAGTCGCAGGGCGCGCTTCAGCGGATTCCGGTTGATCCGTGCGATCAGGTCGCGCCGGCCGACGATGAAGCCTGCCTGCGGCCCGCCCAGCAGCTTGTCCCCCGAGAAGGTGACAAGATCCGCCCCATCGGCCACCGCCTCGGCCACGGTCGGCTCGCGCCGCAGGCCCCAGCGGGACAGGTCGACCAGCGAGCCGGCGCCCAGATCGTTCAGCAGCGGCACCGCCGAACGGGTGGCGATCCGCGCAAGCTGCGGGCCCGGAACCTCGGCGGTGAAGCCCTCGATCCGGTAGTTCGAGGTATGGACCTTCATGATGACGCCGGTTCGTGGCGTGATCGCATCCTCGTAGTCGCGGGTATGGGTGCGGTTGGTGGTGCCGACCTCGACCAGACAGGCGCCCGCGCGGCCCATGATGTCAGGCATCCGGAAGGCGCCGCCGATCTCGATCAGTTCGCCGCGCGAGACGATGGCCTCGCGGTCCCGGGCCAGCGTGTTCAGCGCGATCAGGACGGCGGCGGCGTTGTTGTTGACGATGGTGGCATCATCGGCCCCGGTCAGCTCGCACAGAAGATCGCGCAGGTGATCGTCGCGCTGGCCGCGACCGCCGCTGCGCAGATCGAATTCCAGCGCCACCGGCGCGGCCATGGCCGTCGCGCCGGCCTCGATCGCCTCGGGGGCAAGGATGGCGCGGCCCAGATTGGTATGCAGGATCGTGCCGGTCAGGTTCAGGATCGGGCGCAGGCCGGATTGCGCCGCCGCGGCCAGATCGGCGGCCAGCAGATGCGGCAGGCGGGCCGCCTCGACCGCGCCATCGGCGCCCTGCCGGATCGCGGCACGGGCCAGATCAAGCCGCGCGCGGGCGGTCCGCGTCACCATGGCGCGGCCATGTTCCGCGATCAGCCCCAGTCCGGTTTCCGATTGCAGAAGCTGATCGACCGAGGGCAGGGCGCGAAAGCCCTGCATCAATATCCGGCCAGATAGGGGTTGATGCCGCCCCGGCTGAAATCGGTTTCCTTCATCAGCAAATCCAGCCCCAGCGAGCCGACATCATCGGCGATGGCATCGAGGCTGTGATTCCTGGCAAGGTAGAAAATCTTGACCCAGGACCGGCATTCCGAACAGACCTCGGCCCGCACTGCGGCCTCGTCGCTTTCCGCGGCGCGATAGCTGATCGCCTTGTTCGATCCGCAGCACAGGCACTTGATGCGCACCTCGTTCCAGCGGGTCGCGCAGCAGGCGCAGGTGGCATAGCGCAAATTCTCGATGCCCTGCGCCGCCATCACGGTCGAGGTCGCCGGCCGGCCGCCGCAGGCCGGACAGATGCCGGTGCGGATCGGAACCAGCGCCTTCGCGTCCAGCGTCGCGGCCAGGCGCGCCATGTGAACCTGCACGGCGGCGGCGGCGAACAGATGCGGGGCGGCGGCATCCTCGGGGATGCGATCGGCGAGAATGTTTTCCAGCAGCCAGTGCCGGTCGGCCAGATCCGACGCCAGGACCGCCTGCAAGGCCAGCTTCGCGGGTTCGGGCATGGGAATGGGCTGGGCCTGATCGCAAAGCGTCATCAGGGTTTCGTGCAGCATTTCGTCGGTCGCCAGATCGCCACGGTCGATCGGCGGCATCCGGTGGGTGCGCGCCTGCTGGATCGCGGCCGACCGGATCGGTTCGGGCGCGGGCAGTTCGTCGATCAGACGGGCCTGCAACCCGGTCAGTTCGGCCAGAAAGGACAGGTAGGGTCCAAGACGCGGATCATGTTCTGCCAGAAAGGCAAAGCGCCGCGCGCGGGTGGCGAACAGCCTGTCCGGATCGGGCAGAAATGCCAGCGGCGGCGTCGGAACGCCGCCGATGACGGATGGGTCGGGCTGAGTTGTCGCAGTCATGGTATCTCCGGGCCGGACCGGCCACTGGTTTGAGGGTCGCGCTACTCTGCCGCGTCGCGGCCTTCGCGTCCAGCGACCTCTCGCAGCCATTTGCGGTGATGTCGCCAGGCCCAGCCGCCGGTCACGTCGCCCTGCGTCATCGCGCGTAGCGTTCCGCGCACCCAGAAGGCCGCGAAGACGTGCAGGATGAAGACAAGGATGATCGCCACCGCCGACAGGGAATGGATCAGCGTGGCGACGCGGCGCACGGGGATCGGAACGAACTCGGCGAAATATTGTTCCCACATCATGATGCCGGACACGATCAGGACCACGATCAGGATGGTCATGGCCCAGAAGATGAACTTCTGCCCGGCATTGTATTTGCCCAGTTCGGGCAACCGCTCTTCATGGCCGGTGACCACATCGCCGATATTGGCGACCCAGGTCGTGTCTTCGGGCTTGGGCAGGTTCAGCCGCCACATCTGCACGAACAGCAGCAGGAAGCTGAAGAACAGCAGAACGCCGACGAAGGGATGCAGCCAGCGGGCGATCTGCCCGCCGCCGAAAAGCCAGGTCAGGAAATAGAGATAGGGCGAAAAGAAGGCGAGGCCCGACAGCGCCAGCACGATCAGCGAGATCGCCGTCACCCAGTGGTTCAACCGGGTGAGGCCGCGATATCGGCTGACGCGGACCGGATCGGCGCTTTCGATGTGATCGCCGCGTTCGGAATAGAGGGGCCGACGCATCACAATTCCTCCCGATCCCTGACCAGCCGCTCGGCGGCGATTTCTTCCTCGGGTTCGACCTTGTTGCGGGAGAACAGGCCCATCAATACCGCGCCCGCCGCCGCGACCCCCATCACCGCCATGCCCGCGGTCTTGGTGACGCCCTTCCAGCCCTCGACGATGGGCGAGATGCGCGGATTGTCGGGCAGGTCGCTGTACAGCGAGGGCTTGTCGGCATGGTGCAGCACGTAGAAGACATGCGTGCCGCCGACGCCCTGGGGATCATAGATGCCGGCATTTTCGTAGCCGCGCGATTTCAGATCCTCGACCCGGTCGTTGGCATGGGCGACCATGTCTTCCTTGGTGCCGAAGACGATCGCCTTGGTCGGGCATGCCTTGGCGCAGGCCGGGCCCTGTCCCACCGCCACCCGGTCCGAACACAAGGTGCATTTGTAGCTTGTGTTGTCGACCTTGCTGATACGCGGAATGTCGAAGGGACAGCCGGTCACGCAATAGCCGCAGCCGATGCAGTTCTCGTGGATGAAATCGACGATGCCGTTGGAATACTGCACGATGGCGCCGGGCGCCGGGCAGGCCTTCAGGCAGCCCGGATCCTCGCAATGCATGCAGCCATCCTTGCGGATCAGCCATTCCAGTTCGTTCGTGGCGGGGTTGTCCCATTCGCTGAAGCGCATCAGCGTGAACATGTCGGGCGTCAGATCATGCGGGTTCTCGTAAACGCCGGTGTTCTCGCCGATCGCGGGATTGGTGTCGTTCCATTCCACGCAGGCGGCCTGGCAGGCCTTGCAGCCGATGCACTTGCTGACATCGATCAACTTGGCGATCTTGGTCAATTGCCGCGTCGGCTGAGGCAGGTCCGGCGTCGCCGAGGCGCGGACGACATCCGACGGCAGCAGGTTCGATTCCATCGGTTGAACCGGTGGGTTTGCTGCCGCCGTGGTTGGTTGAGGTGCGGTCTCGGTCATGCCACCGGCTCCTCTGCTGCGGGTTCGATATTGACAAGGAACGCCTTGAATTCAGGCGTTTCCACGTTGGCGTCGCCGACAAAGGGCGTCAGGCTGTTCGGCCCCCAGCCCTTCTTGGCCACGCCCATGAAGCCCCAGTGAAGCGGAATCCCGACGACATGGATGGTCTTGCCATCGCATTGCATCGGCTTGATCCGCCTGGTCACGACGGCCTTGGCCCAGACTTGGCCGCGCTTGCCCCAGACACGGACGCGGCCGCCTTTGGCGATGCCCTTCTCGGCTGCCAGTTCCTCGCTGATCTCGACGAAGAATTCCGGCTGAAGCGAGGCGTTCACCTTGTTGTGCTTGGTCCAGTAGTGGAAATGCTCGGTCAGGCGATACGAGGTCGCGACAAAGGGAAACTCGTCGCTGGTGCCCAGTGCCTCGGCATCGTTCACGAAGATCCGGCTGACCGGATTTCCGCGCATCTTCGGGTTCAGCACGTTGGCCAGCGGGCTTTCGAAGGGCTCCATGTGGCTGGGGAAGGGACCGTCCCGCATCATTCCCCGCGTGAACAGCCGCCCCGTTCCCTCGGGGTTCATGATGAAGGGCATGACTTCGCCGGGCTTCGAGGTCAGTCCGATATCGGGAACGTCGTAGCCTTCCCATTTCTCGCCGGTCCATTCGATCAGCTTGCGGTCCGGATCCCAGGGCTTGCCCTGAAGATCGGCCGAGGCCCGGTTATACAGGATGCGCCGGTTCAGCGGCCAGGAGAAGGACCAGTTCAGGAACAGGCCGGTATCGCCCGGATCGGAATTGTCCCGCCGCGCCATGTTGTTGCCGTCCTCGTTCCAGCAGCCCGAGAAGATCCAGCAACCGCACATGGTCGAGCCATCGTCCTGCAATTGCGAAAAGTTCTTCAGCTGCTTGCCCGCCGCGACCAGGGTGGCGCCGGGATTGGCCGGGTCGGGAACGTCGCGCAGGGCGCGACCGTTCATTTCCCTGGCCAGTTCCTCGGGCGAGGGGCTGAGCGGATCCTGATAGTTCCAGGTCAGATTGAGGATCGGTTCCGGGAATATCCCGCCCTCGTCCTCATAGAGCTTGCGCACCCGCTGGAAGATGTTGGCCATGATCCAGGTGTCGTTCCTGGCCTCGCCCGGCGGCGTCGCCCCCGGCCAGTGCCATTGCAGCCAGCGGCCCGAATTGACCAGCGCGCCTTCGTCCTCGGCAAAGCAGGTGGTCGGCAGTTCCAGAACCTCGGTCTGGATCGAGGCGCTGTCCACCTCGTTATGGACGCCGTGATTTTGCCAGAAATGCGCGGTTTCCGTCTCCAGCGGGTCCATGACGACCAGCAGTTTCAGATTCGACAGCGCCTCGGTCAGCTTGGTGCGGTCGGGGAACGCCATCAGCGGGTTGAAGCCCTGGCAGAAGTAGTTGTTGATCCGCCCCTGCTTCATCAGTTCGAACATGCGCAGCACGTCATAGGTCGGCACGTCCAGCTTGGGCAGGTAGTGATAGGCCCAGTCGGTGTCCTGGGTCGCGGCATCGCCCCACATGGCCTTCATGAAGCTGACCATGAATTTCGAATAGTTCTGCCAGTAGCTGGTCTGCCCCGGTCGCAGCGGCGTGAAGTTCCGGCTGGACATGTAGGTCTGCCAGTCGGGTTCCTTTTCCGTCGGGATGTTGAGATAGCCGGGGATCAGGTTCGACATCAGGCCCAGATCGGTCAGGCCCTGGATGTTGGAATGGCCGCGCAGCGCGTTCATCCCGCCCCCGCGCATCCCGATATTGCCCAGGATCAGCTGCAACATGGCCATCCCGCGGATGTTCTGCGCACCCTTGGAATGCTGCGTCCAGCCAAGCGCATACATCGAGGTCATCACCTTGTCGCGCGCGCTGCATTCGCCGATCATCTCGCAGATGGTCAGGAACCTGTCCTTCGGCGTGCCGCAGACATTCTCGACGAATTCGGGCGTGTAGACATCGACATGGGCCTTCAGAAGGTTCCAGACACAGCGCGGGTCTTTCAGGGTCATGTCGACCTGCGCGTAGCCGTCGGCGTCCTTCTTGTAGTCCCAGCTTTCCTTGTCGTAGTCGCGCTTTTCCTCGTCATAGCCGGTGAACAGGCCATCCGACCAGCCAAACTCGTCCTTTACCAGAAGGGCGGCGTTCGTGAAGTTCGTGACGTATTCCCACTGCACCTTGTCATTGGCGATACACCAGCGGATCACGCCCATCAGGAAGGCGATGTCGCTGCCCGGACGGATCGGGGCGTAGAAGTCGGACACGCTGGCCGTGCGGGTATAGCGCGGATCGACCACGATCAGCTTGGCGCCGCGATTGTCCTTGGCTTCGGTGACCCATTTGAACCCGCAGGGATGGGCTTCGGCGGCATTGCCGCCCATCACGATCACCAGATCGGTGTTCTTGATGTCGGTCCAGGCGTTGGTCATCGCGCCACGGCCAAAAGTTGGAGCCAAACTGGCTACCGTAGGGCCGTGTCAGACGCGTGCCTGGTTGTCGAAGCCGACGATTCCCATCGACCGGACGGCCTTGTAGGTCAGCCATGCGGTCTCGTTCGTGGTGGCCGAGGCGGCCAGGAAGCCGGTGGTCGTCCAGCGGTTGACCGGCACGCCCGCCTCGTTGACCTGCACCAGATTGGCGTCGCGGTCGTCCTTCAGCGCGCGCGCGATCTTGTTCAGTGCGTCGTCCCAGCTGATGTCCTGGAACTCGGTCGCGCCCGCGGCGCGATAGCGGGGACGGGTCAGCCGGGTTTCGGCCTGCACGAAATCCCTCAGCGCCGCGCCCTTGGGGCACAGGGTTCCGCGATTGGTCGGATGGTCGGCATCGCCCTCGATATGCAGAAGATCGGCCTTTTCGCCGGCCTTCACGTCGCCCTTGGAATACATGATGATCCCGCAGGCGACCGAACAATAGGTGCAGGTGTTGCGCGTTTCCGTGGTCGTGGTCAGCTTGAAGGCGCGCACATGCGCCGCCTCGGCCGCCTCTGCTTCGCCGAAGCCCATTGCCCCCAGCGAGGTCGCCGCAACCCCAGCACCCGCCAGCCTCAGAAAGCCGCGGCGCGAGAGTTCGATATTCATGTGACCCTCCTGTTGCCTGTCAGTATGATAGGTACGATTTCCATGCTGCTGATGGCGGCACGCCAAGTCAAGCGAAACGGATCGGCCGATCTTCACTCTTCGCGGAACATCTGCTAGCGTCGGAGGTGATCATCCGATGCGCAGGCTGCGCTTGGGCCGGACAGGATTCCGGCTTGCCCGTCGGGCCGGATCATCGACACGGCGCGTGGCAAACGGGGTCTGGCATCCCGGCGGCCCGCCGGCTATCAGCCCCCTCCCGAATTCGATGCCGGAGCCGTTTCCGATGCGCCTTTTCCTTCGCCCGATCCTGTTCGCCCTTGCCC
>Ga0310345_10005968_pt1 | contig 10712 bp, 6 predicted proteins | sample HC15DNA20500_MG_FD_204667 | JGI IMG/M metagenome (GOLD analysis project Ga0310345, IMG submission 204667) | Marine microbial communities from station ALOHA, North Pacific Subtropical Gyre - HC15-DNA-20-500_MG | ecosystem: Environmental > Aquatic > Marine > Oceanic | place: Pacific Ocean: North... | reverse complement strand
CGCCATCGCGGCTCATCGCCCAGACCAGGATGCCGATGCAGAACGTGCCGAGCCGCCCCAGCAGCGGCGCGCCGTAGGACCACAGCTGCCCCGTGCGGTCGAGGTTCTCGATATCGCTGCGGTCGATGGTGAAGCGCGGGATGAAGCCCAGGATCAGGGCGATGCCCAGGATCGTGACCTGCCCGCCATGGGCGACGATGGCCACCCCCTGGGCGATCCGCGCCACCAGGCTGGCGCCGAAGAGGGCGAGCAGGAACAGCGCGATATAGCTGAAATCCGAGGTCATGGTGACGATGTCCCGGCCCACCAGCGAGGCGTTGTCGATCACCGTCATCACCGCGATGGCGGTCAGCGGCACGATCACCCAAAGCACGTATTTCAGCGGGTAGAAGAGAATATAGAGCAGTTGCAGCAGGCGCTGCGGATTGAACAGCGGCAATTGACCGGGCAGGGACTTGGGCTTCTCCTTCTTGCCCATCATGCCGCCCATGCCGCCGCGCATGCCACCCATCATACCGCCGGGGCCGCCCCCCATGCCCCCCATCATGCCGCCGCGCATGCCGCCCATGCCGCCGCCCATCATGCCGCCGCGCATGCCGCCGCCCATCATACCGCCGGGGCCGCCCCCCATGCCGCCGTGCATGCCGCCGCCCGTGCCAGGCATGCCGCCGCCCATACCGTCGTCGAAATCGTCCTGCAGGAAGTCGAAATCGAGCCCGCTGTCGGGCCCCGGGGGGATTGCGCGCGCCGGGCCTGCGGCGCCCGCGGGAGCCGCGCCGCGCCGTTCGGAGGGCGCCGGATCGATCGGATCCGAGGGCTGGCCAGTCTTCGGAACATGTCCGCGATTGGCCCGCTCGCGCAGCCGCCGCGCCATCAGGTCGGAATTGCGCGGCGCCGGTTTCTGGCCCGACGGCGGCGCGGCGGGGGCGGGCGGCGCCTTGGCCGTCCCCGCCGGCGACTCCGCGCCGGCGGGCGCGGCGCGGCGGGCAAGGTCGCGGGCGCTGGCCATGGCCGCCTGCGCCGCGGTCTCGGAGGCGCTGCCGTCTTCGTCCTTCGCCGCCCCGGCAGACCGGGGTTCTGCCGCGGCCGGCGGGCCGGAGGAACGGGCAGGGGCCGCGCGCTCTTGCGCCGGCTCTCGCGCCACCTCTTGCACCGCATCCGGCGGCGCCGTCTTCTCTTTCGTCTTTTCCTCTGCCGCTAGCTCCGGGGCAGGGCCAGGCGCAGGGCCGGAGAGCGGGGACACGCTTCGGTCCGGCGTCCCCGTGTCCGGCGCGGGATCAGCGTCCGTCCCGGCTTCCACGGGTTTCGCGGCCGCGCTTTCCGCCTCCAGGGCGGGGTCCGCCTCCGAGGCAGGCGTTGGCCGCGCCACGCCTTCCACCTTCGGGCGCGGCGGGGCCTGGGGATCGCTCCCCTTGTCCCGGGGCATGTCCGCCCCCGGCGACACCTCGCCTTCGGCGGCTTCCGGCGCCGTTTCGGTCAAGGCGGCTTCGGAGCTCTGCTCGGGGGCTGTCGCAGCCTTCCGTTCCGAAATCTCCCGAGGGCCCGCGCGCTCGTCGCCGGTCGTGAGTTCCGGCGTCAGAGCGGCAGGACCGGCCTTGGGCAGTTCCTTAGACGGTGCCGGTGTCTTCGGCGTCTCCGGCTCTGACTTTCCACCGGCGAAAGCTGCGTTTTCGGGCGGCATCTCTGCAGCGCCCGACCGCGCTTCCAGCTCCTTCCGGCGACGGGCTAGAAGGTCCCGCGTCGCCGCGGGGTCGCGTTTGGGCGCTGGCGCGACGGGGGGAGGGGCGGCCTCCATCTCCTGCTCGCGGCGGCGCCGCGCCACTAGGTCGCTTCCCTTGCCGGTGCCGCGCGCCGCACCCGGCCCGGCAGGCGCTTTGGGCGCCAGAAGCCGCCGCCCGGACGAGGAAACGTGCGAGCCGGGGGGCAGCTCGGGCCGCGCGCCCGTGCCGGGGCGGGCGCTGCCGGCGGCCTGTTCAAGCTTGCGTTCCAGCCGTCGCCGCTCCATCAGCCCGCCGCCGCGCGTCGCCCCGCCCGGCGCGGGCGCCGGGCGGCTCCCAGGGATTGCGGGATCGGGGGTTGCCGACTTCTCGGCCATCTCCCGGCGCCGGCGCGCCAGCAGGTCGCGCCCGCTGCTCCGTGCCGCCGCTTCGGTCTTCTGCCCCGACGGGCGGTCTGCATCCGAAGACGGCGCCCCCTCCGGCGCGCCCTCGCCCGCTGCCGGTTCAGGCTGCAGGAATCCTAGGATATGGAGACGGCGGAAGAACTTGGTGATCTCCGCCTCCGACATCGGCTCCAGCCCCTCGGCCGCAAGCCGCGCCCCCAGGCCGGCGATGTCGGTCTCGCCATCGGCGGCGCGGCACAGGAAATGCTCGCGCCGGTCGAACTCGTACTGCCGGCCCGACCGGGGATCGACCGCGCGCACCCGGCCCGCGGCCGCCTCGGCCGTGTCGTAGACGAACTTGAGATCGCCGCGCAGAACCGGCCGCCGGGCCGCTACCCCGCCGCCGGATGGGTGTTTCGCCTCTGCCATCGCCGTCTCCACCTGCGGATCCCGGTCCGCCGGACCGGTCGCGGCGCACAGCGCCGGTACCATTCATATCTAGGGGATTACCCCTTGTTCACCAAGCGTTCCGATGTTGCGCCGATCTATGCCCCGGGCGCAACACCAGGCTGTTGTGCGAAGCCCACACCCCGCCCCGCCGGAAGGATCGCGGCGGTCAGAACGGGGCATCCTTGATCATGCGCAAGAGCACCTCGCGGTTGGTATCGGTGAAGCCGCGGCGGCCGTGCATGGTGCGGCTGTTGTCGAGCAGCACGAAATCGCCCGAGTCCCATTCCAGTTCCACGATCAGCTCAGCCTGGATGCGGGCGATCTCCTCGATCATCTCGCGCGGCAGCCGGCTGCCGTCCTCCAGCCGCACCGAGGACAGCTTCTCGCGCTCCGTCCCCTCCTGCATCACCACCGTCATGGCCGAATTGGCATAGGCCCGCCGCCCGCCCCAGCGGGTCTCGGGGATCGCCGTCTTCAGATAGGTCGTGTGCAGCGTGCGATCGTCATCCACCGAGGTCTCCATCCCCGAGGCGTGGCAGAAGGCGCGTGCCTCCTCGATATCCTCGGTCTGGTATATGTTCTGCCAGGCACCGTCGGGATAGGCGCGGATGTATTTCAGCCGCTTCTCGGCCAGGAGATCCTTCCACTTCTGCGGCAGCCGGTCGTAGATCTGCCAGCCGTCGCCCACCGTCGTCTGGCCGTCCGCGGCCGGCGGCGTCACGCAGTAGAACCACAACAAAAGCGGCTGCTTGTCGGTGTAGGACATCTCCAGATGCAGCGGCAAAGGCGCGGTGAACGGCACCACCTTGCCCTTCGACAGCGTGGTCGAGGTCGACAGGATCGTGTTGCCCTTGTCCTCGTCGGAGGTCTTCCGGACGTAGCCGCCACCCTTGTAGTTCATGTATTCGCCGCCGATCCGCGCGGTCATCGCGTCGAATTCCTCGCGGCTCGTCCCGAACCCCCGGAACAGCACCAGCCCGGTCCGCTGCACCGCCGAGATCACCGCCTCCCGCGGCACCGCATCAACACGCTCGCCCGACCCGGCCGTAAACACCGTGCCGAACCCCTCCTGCAACAAACTTTCCTGCATATATCCTCGCCTGCTTTCCATGCGATGCCGGCGCGGGGTGGAAGCGGCTGAAATGTCTCGCTTTCCCTGACCGTCGCGGCAGCTTCCGGTTCCGCGGAGACGCTAGATCATCCGCTCGGGAAAGGCCACGCGGATCTGCGCCGCCCCCCGGGGGGCGGCGAGGCCAAAAATCGCCCATGGGTATGGCGCCCTGTCGCGCGCGCCGCTAGAATGTTCGCGGCGAATACAGAAAATCTGTTTGTTTGCAGAAAGTTCAGCCATTTTATCGGAACAGGGAGCCCCCGATGCCGCTACCGAACCAGACCCCGCAGATCCAGCCTGAGCAGCGCGAGCAATTGCAGGCTGGCCTGGCGACGCTGCAGGCCGGGGATATCGAGGGCGCCCGCGAGATCTTCATCAACCTTCTCGAAGCCGATCCGGAGATGGCCGCTGGCCATGTCGGGCTGGGCCGGGTCTTCGCCGCCGAGGGCGACCACGTCCGCGCGCTGGAGCATTTCGAAGAGGCGGTGGCGATCCAGCCCACCTTTTCCCGGGCTTACATGATGAGCGCGGATTCGCACGAGCAGCTGGGCGATATCGACGCTGCCGTGGCGGATCTCGACGCCGCGATCCGCGCCAACCCTACGAAGGGCTACGGCTACATGAAGAAGGCACAGCTGCTGCAGCGGCACGGCCGCAACGAAGAGGCCCAGGCGACGCTGCAGGAAGGCGTTAAGCGCAACCCGCAGGATCCGATGCTGCGCACGGTGCTGGCCAATACTCTGGGCCGCACCGGCAATGCCGAGGGCCGGATGCAGGAGTACCGCCGCGCCATCGAACTGCAGCCCGACAACTGGTTCGGACATTTCTCGCTGGGCACCGCGCTGCTGCGGGAAGGCAAGATGGCCGAGGCTCGCGATTGCCTGAGCCGCGCCGCCGAGCTGGAGCCGGAAAAGGCCCAGGTGCACCAGGCGCTTGGCCATGCGCTGACCGAGCTGGGCGATCACCGGAGCGCGGCGCTGGCCTATGAGGCGGCGCTGCTGCTCGACCCGCAGGACATGCGCTCGATCGTCGGGGCAGCCACGGCCAAGAACGCCATCGGCGCCCATCAGGAGGCGCTCGAGCTGCTCGGACGCGCCGGGCGCAAGGGCGCTCGCTTCCTGCCGATCCAGCGCACCCTGGGCGATACCTACATGGCGCTTGGCCGCCACGAGGACGCGGTGGAGACCTACCGCGCGCTGACCCTCAACAACACCCGGTTCCAGGAAACCGCGCCCGACCTGGTGGCGCTGGCCGAGGAAGAGCCGGGCGGGGACGTGGCGGAATATGCACAGCGCTTCCAGGCTGCGCTGGCCGTGCAGTTCGACGCCCGCCGCAGCGAGGTGCGTGACGATCCCCAGGCCTCGCGCGGCGGCGGCCGCCGAGGGGCGGGGGGACGCGGTGGGCCGGGTGGGCCTGGGGCGCGTGGCGGTTTCGGCGGGCCGGGCGCCCGCGGCGGTTTCGGCGGCCGCGGCTTCGCCGGGCGCCGCGGCGGGCCGACGACCGCGACGTAAGGCAGGCAGGCAAGCAGGCGCCCGCAGGTTCCGGCCCCGACAACCGGCTGGGAATCGCTTAGCCGCCGCGCCAGATCTCCAGCTCCAGGCCGCCGGCCTCCTCGGCCGCCATGCCGGCAGCGGCCGCGAGCATCGCCAAGTCGGTCAGCCCCGCGGCGTAGAACGCAGCCTCGTCGCCCGCCAAGGCCGGGATCGCCGTCATCGCCGGATTTCCCGCGCCATTCTCCACCACCGGCGCCCAGTCGACGCCATCGGCGCTGACCCAGAGCGCCGCGCCCCCCGCCAACTCCGCCGCGCCTTTCCGCAGGTCGTAGTCGGCGCGCGCGTTGCGAGTGCCCGCATAAAGCGCGCCGCGCCAGGCCACGAGGCTCTGGACCAGGGTGTTGAACCCGTCGCCGAAGCCCGGCCCCAGCCCCGACAGCGGCACCTTCAGCCCATCGGGGGAGAACCTTGGCCGGCCCACCAGAAGCTCCCATCCCCCATCCGGGGCCACGCGCAACAGCTCCGCGGCGGCCGGACCGGCATGGTCCTTGCCGAAGCCCGATTCCGAGATGCCGGCGGCGAGATAGAGATGATCACCGAGGACCGCCGTCGCGGTCACGACGGGGGCATGGCTGTAGCGGTGGCCACCGCGGTCGATCACCCGCGTCCAGTCCCACGGCACCTCGTCGCGCGGCGCCGCGCGCCACAGCTCGAACCCGCGGTCCGGTCCGGCCACGGCGGCATAGGCATGGCCATGAGCGAAGGCCAGCGCCGTCACCCCGCCTGCCACCCCGGCGCCGAAGCCCGGCAGCGCGACCTCCTGCCAGTGGCCAACCCCGGGGGTGCGGCTGCCGAAGACCCGCGCCGGGCGGTCGGAGAAAAGCGGCGCTCGGCGACGCTCGGTCAGGTGCAACACCGGCCCCGGCGCCGCCAGCAGCCAGTCCCCCGCCGCCGCCAGCGCCGTAAGCGCCTCGCCGCGACGCTCGCGGGCGATGCCGGCCAGCGGCGCCTCGGCGAAGCGGCCGGGGCCGGTGGCTCGCAGGAGCCGCCCACCCCAGAGCGAACTGGTGCCGCAATAGAGACTTTCCTTGCGCTCGCCCCGGCCCTGGAAAGCAACCAGCGGACCCAGCGCGTAATCCTGCGGCACCTGCACACCCATCGCCGCCGCCGCCGCGCCATCCTCCACGAAGCCCAGCTTCTCGGCGGTCTCGGCCACATTCGGGGTCAACATCCGCCATGGGGTGGCGAAGAGCGGCTCCCAGCCTCGGGCATCGGGCGCGGCGGCATGAAGCGCGCCGCCGGCCGCCAGCACCAGCCGCCCGCGGAAGACGGCCAGGGCCCCAGACCCCAGCGCCCCCGGCGCCAGCCCGGCGGGCGTGGCGAGGGGCAGGGGGTGCAGGCCGCCCGCCGCCAGGGGCGCATCGACCGGCGCCTTTGCGGCCTTGCCCCGGCGTGCGCCGGCTCCGGCAGACGAGCCGGAGGCCGTGCCGCCCGCGGTCTTCGGCGTCTTCACCATCGCCCCTCACGCATATCCGAACTGCCGCGCCATGCGCCGGGTGGCCAGGGACAGCGCCCCCTCGTCGGGCTTCCACTCCACCGGGCCTTCCAGCGGCGGCTCCTTGATCTTCGCCAGCCGCCCGAAATCCAGCACCGGGTTCAGCAGGAAGTTGGGATCGTTGCCGAAGGGCGCCGAGGGCGGCCCGATATTGGCGAAGGGCGAGGTCTCGGGATGCAGCATCGCCTCGATCGCCGCGTCGCCATCGTCGATCTCCAGCCACTGGCAGATCTGGCGCAGGTAGAACTTCGGGTCGCGCAGCAGCATCTCGCCCTTGATCTGCATGTATTGCCCCGGCCCCAACTCGCGCGCGAATTCGAGGATGTTCTTCTGGCTGCGGTGCCAGTTCTTCTCGGGATCGGTGGAGGGCTTGCCCTCGCCGTAGCTCTTCATCAGGTCCAGCACCGATTTGCCCTGGGTCCGCGGATGCCGGGTGAGGTGCAGGAAATTGGCACCCGGAAAGACCTGGTGCAGGCGGCGCAGGTTGTCGGCGTTGAAGGTGTTGCGCGGGCTCTTTTCCACCATCATCCGGTCGGGGCCGACGCCGTCTTGAATATAAGCGAACACGCGCTTCGCGCTCCAGTGCGGGCGGCGCAGGATCCATTGCCGGGCGCGCACCACCGCCGCCTCGTCCTGCCGGCTGTCATTGATCTGCGCCAGCAGTCGCAGGATGCCGGCGGTGCCGAAATTCGCGGCCACGATCACCGAATCCCACATGTCGCCCAGGGTGTCGCCATGGCTGAGGTTGACCTCGGGCAGCCCGTAGGCCTGCGGGTGCTGGCCCAGCATCCCGCCCACCACCGAGGTATAGGAGCGAGGTGGCGCGACGATGAACAGAGGCTCCCGCATCTAGGCCGATCCAATGCACAAAATGAATGGAACGGCTTCACACCTACCGGCCCGTCCCGGGCAAGACAACCGCACCGGGGCGGCCTTGTCCACCCCCGCGGCAGGCTCTAGGCTAGCCCGGTTCGTTGCCGGTACCGGCTCTGAAGTTGCTTATCACGATGGGATCGGCCGCGGTCATGATTTCCGAGGAATTTCCGCCGCCCATCTTCGTGCTGGCGGCCCCCGGCGCGCCGGGGCCGACGCTGGCCGCCGCCCTTGGCCGCAACCCTGCGGCCTATGGCACCCCCGAGATTGCGCTGCCGATGATGGCCACCGTCGATGTCTTCCTGCGCGAGATGTCCGGCCCGCGCGCGCCGCAGGCGCATGGGGTCCTGCGGTTGCTGGCGCAAATGCTGGCCGGCGAGCAGAGCGGGGCGGCGGTGGAGATGGCGCGCCGCTGGCTTGACCGCCGCGCCTACCTGCCCACCTCGGACGCCTTCCGCGAACTGGCCGGCCGCATTGCCCCGCGGCGGCTGGTGGCGCCAGCCACCGCGGCAATCCTTGACCCGCCCAGCCTGCGGCGGCTTCTGGCCACCTTCCCCGAGGCCGCCTTCGTCCGGCTCGAGGCCCATCCGCTGAGCTACGGGCGGCTGGCCCTGGCCAGCCGCGGCGGCCGGATCGCGCTGCAGCTGGCCGGCGCCATCGACGAGGAGGCCGACCCGCCGATCCCCGATCCCCAGGACCTGTGGATGCGGGTGGAGACGACGCTGGACACCGAACTGGCCGGCCTCGCCGCCGACCGCGTGGCACCGGTCCGGCTGGAGGCGCTTCTGGCCGCGCCGGAGGAGACGCTGAAGGCGCTGGCGCGCAAGCTGGGGCTGCAATGGAACCGCAAGGCGGTGGCTGCGATGGGCCGGCCCGAGGTCTCTCCCTTCGCCGGGCCGGGGCCGATGGGAGCGCATGTCAACGGCCAGATCGAGAGCTTCGCCGAGATCGCCGCCGGCCTGCCGGATCCGTCCGGGGACAGCCTCGAGGCCGCGCTCCCCTGGCGCCACGACGGCTACGGGCTGCGCGAGGCGGTGGCCGAGCAGGCGCGGAGGATGGGGTTCACGTAAGGCCCCGCCGCCTTCTGGCGCCGCCCTTCTGCGCCGCGGTCAACCGTCGGCGGTTTCGTCCCGGCGGGCGGACGAGACGGTGCGTTCCAGCGCCTTGCGCTCCTCGGTCATCAGCTCGACCAGCGAGGTCAGCACCTTGATGCGGTAATCCAACTCGCGCTTGCGCTCCTCGATCGCCTTAGGATCGTCGCTGACCTCCAGCGGCTCCTCGGACAGGTCGTGGAACATCGGGCTCTTGAGGAACTGCTGGACATGGCGCAGCCGGGCCTGTCGCTCGCGCTGCTCGGCCAGAAGCTCCTTGAACTCGGCAAGGCTGTCGGTCTCGCCGGGCTTGCCATCGGTCTGGGTCTGCTCGTCCTCGGGCCCGGCCATCATGCCTTTCCGCGCTGTCGTCGGGGGCGCTGTCGCCCCGGGGATACCGTTGAGGTAGAGCCTTGGGCGGGGGCGTGCAAGGGCGGCAAGGACCGCCGGGGCCGCGACCGGGCGAGCCGGCCTGACAAATTGCTGGCGGCGGCGGCGGAATGGGTTGCCTGCGCTTCCCCCCGAGGCACATAAAGGGGCCGAACACGCAGCGGCGCGGCCTCCCGGCGGCGCAGTCGAGGAATACATGGCACGAGCAAACACCGGCGCCCTGCCGGCGCCGGACCCGAACCCGGGCCTGGCCAGCAGGAACTTCACCCGCGTCGGCTTCGGCGGGATCGGCGACGGGCACAACAGCTTCGCCCATTCAATGACCTGGTTCAAAGGCCGCGTCTATGTGGGCGCCACCCGGTCGAACCTGTGCATGCTGCGCCACCAGACCTCCTACACCCAGACGCCGCTGGAAATCTGGCCGATCGAATGCCCCGAGACGCGCGACGAATTCTACCGCACCGTCGACCGGCGCAGCCAGATCTGGGCCTACGACCCGGCCGATCACAGCTGGGAAAGGGTCTATATCGCGCCCGAGGTCCTGGCCTCGGACGGCACCATGGTGGGCCGCGACATCGGCTACCGCTCGATGGAGGTCTACCACGGGCCCGACACCGAGGCGCCCGCCCTCTACGTCTCCACCTGGGCGCCGGGGCGGGCGCCGGGGGGCGGGTTGATCCTGCGCTCCACCGACGGCAAGACCTTCGAGCCGGTGACGCCGCCGGGCATCGTCGCCGACGATTTCGCCACCACCCGCTCGCTCGTCACCTTCCGGGGCCGGATGCATTTCGCCCCCACCGCGCAGCGCGACCGCAAGGGCGTGGGCAAGGGCGACCAGCAGAATTACGCGCGCCCGGTGATCTATGCCGCCGACAGCCCCGAGGCAAGCGGCTGGCAGGTGGTCAACGAGCCTGCCTTCGGCGATCCCCAGAACCGCGGCATCTTCACCCTGGCGGTGGCGAACGGCCAGCTTTACGCCGGCACGCTGAACCTGCAGGGGCTGCAGATCTGGGCCACCGACGGCACGCTGAAGGACGGCGGGCCGGAATATGTCTGGCGCTGCGTCTGCACCCATGGCGCGGGGCGGGGGCCGCTGAACCAGGCCGTCGCTTCGATGTGCGAATTCAACGGCGCGCTCTATGTCGGCACCGGCATCCAGGGCGGCGGCAACGACCGGGTCAACAAGGTCGGCCCGGCGGCGGCCGAGATCCTGCGGGTGAATGCCGACGACAGCGTCAACGTGATCGTCGGCGACCGTGACGAGGACGGCGACCGCGAGCCGTTGTCGGGCCTGACAGCAGGCTTCGGGCATTTCTTCAACGGCTACATGTGGTGCATGGCCGAGCATGACGGCTGGCTCTACTGCGGCACCTACGACTGGGCGATCACGCTTCGCTGGGCGACCTTCGACGCGGCGCCCTGGCGGGTGCAGCGGCTGATGCAGCTGGTCGGGCCGGAGAACCTGATTGCGGCCGAGGGCGGCGCCGATCTGTGGCGCACCGCCGATGGCGAGAACTGGCTGCCGGTGGACCGGCGCGGCTTCGGCAATGCCTACAACTGGGGGTTCCGCAATCTGGTCTCCACCCCGGCGGGGCTGTTCGTCGGCACCGCCAATGTCTTCGGCCCGAAGGTGGCGATGGCCCAGGAA
>Ga0310345_10005967_pt1 | contig 10712 bp, 8 predicted proteins | sample HC15DNA20500_MG_FD_204667 | JGI IMG/M metagenome (GOLD analysis project Ga0310345, IMG submission 204667) | Marine microbial communities from station ALOHA, North Pacific Subtropical Gyre - HC15-DNA-20-500_MG | ecosystem: Environmental > Aquatic > Marine > Oceanic | place: Pacific Ocean: North... | reverse complement strand
AAAAATTGACCCAAACAGGGATAGAGGGTCACCTGACTGGACACAAACCCCGACTCATCCGTAATGAGGCGGGAGCGCTTCAGAATTCGTACAACAGTGGGTGTGAGTAGTTCTCTCAACAACCCGATGTCCATACCCTGATTGAGGAGAAAGAAAGAGATCAAACGGGCCAACGGACTATCTTCGGAGCGACACCTCCACAGGTAGGCCGGATACTCCAGGGCGTTGAGTTCGGAGATATCCTGCAAGCCAAGCAAAGTGGCGATGGCCACCTCGTGGTAACTGTGCTCGGCTAATTTTTCAGCGAGGGAATCGAGACGGTCCGGTTGAGAGAGAAGTCGAATCCTGGGTAGTGCCATACATTTGAAGATCGTTTCACCTGCAGTAGAATCCTTCCCACAAGGGAATGGAGACCTATGACTTCAGAGGATCAATATCAACTTGGCCTTCAGGGATATCTTCACCTGAAGTGCCATCAACATCTCACCTGCGAAGCCGCGGCGCCCATAGTGGAACGCCTCCCCCTCATGCTCAAACTCTCCGCCCAAGCTCACCTGCACCGGAGCTACGAGATAGCCCGCCAACTGACAGAGCAGGTGGAGTGCTCTTTTTCCGATTATCTTGTTTTGGAGGGAGAACCTCTCTCTCAACTTTACCTGCGTCTGGAAGAACTCCTAGATTCCGCCTGCTCGGATGAAATGGAACCGTGGAGTAGCGAAGAACTCAGCGAAAACTTCGAGAATCTGCTAGGCCTGGTAGTTCCGGTGGGACCACAGCACTGACGCGTGCATCCCCTCATGGGCCGAAGGTGTAGACCAAACTCTCGTCGTTCACTTCCAGCCAGGGGTGCTGCCACACATCCGTCCTGCCGGAGGTTGGCTGTCCCAGGTTCACCTTTAGAGTTGCCCTCTCGCCTTCAAGTTTGTAGTCCATCGTTTGAAGCAGGTCGTCATCTTTGACCATGGGAAGGCCGGTCTCCGAGAGTTGGGCCAAGCTTGCCGGCAACTCCCCTTCTTCGGCGCGATATGCCGCTACCGCGGTGACGGTTGCCAGGGCGGCGAGACTCTTTCGGGTCAGGTCGATCTTCCGATGAGCCCTTTCAAAATCGGGAACTAACATCTTAACCACCGGTCCATTCTTTCCAGTGAGCCAATCCGCCGTTGAGAATTCGCCCACCTCCTTAGGCATAGTCACGGCTCCCTCTTTCTGGAACTGGAGGATGAGGTCGCTCATCAGGTTGTTGTAGATCCGCTCTTCTCGCTTATAGAATCCGGGCAGCAGCCCGTAATGGGCGAAAGCGCCGTCTCCCAAGGCCTCCGGGTTTTGGGCAAAATGCTCCAGACTGTTGTGACAGAACAATATCTCACCCTGGAGAGCACGAAGCATGGTATCTTGGGGAGGAATCGACTCCAGTATGGCTCCCGAGAGTCCTTTCCAAACATCCCCCGAGAAATCGCTGTTAGGGTCGATAAGGCCGTTGAATCCATCGATCCCCATGGACTGAACGCTCGCTCCTATCTGGTCAACCATCAAAGTACCCTGCCCGTAAAAGCCCTCCCCAAACTGCATCACCGAGACCAGATTTTGAGCAGCCTGCTCAGACTCGCCCCGAGCAGATTGGGCCTCGGCTAATCCAGTCATAGCCTGTGCACAGGCTCGCGCGGCGATATAGTTTGGAACTTGGGATTGTGCGCTCAGCTTGTAGTTTGGTGGAAGAAAGAGCGGCCTGGTCATCGCCGCTTGCAACTCGGGAGCCAGCCCCTCCATCCCCTCCAGCGCTTCAGCGTAAGCCTCGTCACCCTCGGTCTGAAGAGTCCGATGGTCGATCTTTTCGCTCTGCGCTACAGTTGAATATTTGGCCCAAGACCGAACTGTCTCCGCTACCGGTGAGCTTTCTTGCTGCTCCATACCGAGGCGCCCCCAGTAAGGTAGGAAATTGGGGTTCAGGAATCCGTTTCGAGCCGGGTCTTCAGCTTGTGCGCTCAGCTCCTTCAGGTGGTCCAAGGTGACCTGATAGGATTGATTGACAATTTCCTGGTTTCGAGACGCGGGAAATTGCCACCAGACCCCATACGCCACTACGAAGGCACCGAGCAATACCACCAGTGCCAAGACAAATTTTTTTCTCATCGAAATTGTTTAAACAGGCCTTTTCCGGCGCCTTTGGCCAACTGGCCATATTTTTGGGAAGAAAGCCCTTCACTTTCGAAAAAGTTCCAACACCGAGTTACTCCCCTTTTCCACCCCCAACTCCCCTAGAGCGCAGGCCACCGGGTCGTCGTCTCGCCAGCAGCCCTGTTCGAATTCGCGACAAGCTTTCTCATCGAGACCGCTGCCGCCCAACTCTTTGGGAAGCACAAATTCGTGAACTTCTACAGTGTTATCCATAGCAGCCGGTCTCACTTCCAGCAGCCGGCGATAGAGCCCGGGTGGGTTGTGCCCGCGACACTGCTTGGAAAGGAGAATGGGCGCCGCTAAATATTTGGTGAGGCCCTCCAAGCGAGCCGCCATATTCGGCACCGTGCCCACCAGACCGTATTTGGCCTGACCTCTCGCACCCACCTGTCCGGCCATCACCTGTCCGCTCGCCAGCCCAACTCCGCAGCTTTTCCCCAGATTGAGGCAGGTTTTATGCATGGCGTAGGCTGCTGATACTGCCCGATGGGCGTGATCAGCCTGTTCCATAGGAGCGCCCCAACACGCCATAATAGCGTCTCCCACATAGTCGATAACCGTGCCTTCCTGCACGAACACACAGTCCGTGAGTTGGGTCATCAGTTCCGTCATTTCCGCTTGGTAGGCGGCGAGGTCCGCGTTTTCCAGAGTGCGCGACGACCATCTCAGGTCGAAGAACAGTACCGTGACTTCTGCAAGGCGCGGTTGGAGCAGTTTCTCGAACTCCGGTCCGTAAACAAGATCGCGTATCGAGGGGGACAAGAACCGTCCCACCTGCTCCAGCCTACGTCCCAGAAGGTGGTGGGAAAGAAGCTCTCCCACCAAATCTAACATGACCCGCTCCTCCGTGCCCGGCGAGAGACTGCTGTCGGTGCCCTCGGCGTAAAGAATGACGGAGCCGGGAATGGGCACGGCTATGGCCCAGTCGGTACCCAACGCTCGGGTGAAGTCGGACTTCTGGTCTGAGAGGTGCAGGATGGTCTGCCCGGTCTCTTCGGCGCGCTTCAAAAGCCGGCGACTGGGTCGCACCAGATCACCCCGAGGCTCTCCGTTCTCGATGATGGCCACTCGGGTCTTGGGGAGAAGCTCGTGCACCAATTCGTAGGTGGACTTCCACAGGTTCTCAGTGGTCGCCGCCTTACGCAGGCGGGGAAAGAAGTTGGTCATGACATCCAAACAACGCTCCGCTTTCTCCTGTCTCAAACTAACTCGGGAGGCGGATGTCATGGTAAGCTCAGTGGGCCCGGCCGACTCGATCTCCGGTTCCTCCCACTCCTCACCGTAGAAGATGAACTTTGTACGGGCCGCGTGAAACACGCCGTCCGGCTCCAACAAACCTTGAAATCCGGTCTCGTTACGGGAGCCCATATAAGGTGTCACTCGCAACCGGTCTTTCTCCAGGGAGACTTCAAACTGTGTTCTCGAGAGACTAGGGTCGCCGGTGACGGAAAGTTTGTTCTGAGCTTCCACGGAAGAGCGGCGGCCTACAACGTGAGTACCCGTCACCGGCAGCACGTGACTCTCACCGTCCGGTGTTTCCGCTTTGAGGTAGTACTTCCACATCTGCCCCAGCATTCGGGACAGAAGAAAAACCATCCTACGCGGATCAGAGGGTATCGGGGTGGACAGCTTCAATGATCGAGAGGTGACCAAGCAAGATGTTTCTCAAACGATTCGAGCCCTCTACGAAGCCTACCCCTACCCTTCCAGAATACCCGGGGGGTCGGCCGACCCTTTCTTAGAACTCATCTGGTCGTTCAACGGGAAACCGCACGAAGAAGAGCGCTCCTTCTTGGACGCCGGTTGCGGGACAGGCCTGAATGTGTTGGGTGGAGCCGCCATCTACCCCAGTTTTCAAATTTTTGGTTGCGATCTGAATCGGGTGGCCCTGGAGCAGTTAAAAAAGGAAGCCGCGGAGATCGGGTTGAGCAACCTTACCCTTCAAGAGATGGATCTTCTCCATCTAGATCCGGATTTCGGACCAAGCGAAGGATTCGACATCATTTACTCAACGGGTGTGATCCACCACACCGCCGACCCCGTGGGAATTTTGAAGAGCATGGCCAAACGTCTTGCGCCTCAGGGTGTCCTCCGGCTCATGGTGTACGGGGAAAAGGGACGTTCCGACCTGTACCGATTCGCCCGAGTAGCCCGATCCGTCTATGGCAAGGATGAGTACAGTTGGGCCGAGAGAGTGAAACGTTCCAAGAAACTTCTGCACTGGGTAGGCGAGTCGGCGGCACGCAGAGGTGCCCCGCCGCCCCCTGTTTTCCGTGGTCCGTGGGAGGATGCCAAGCGGATCGATGATGTGGAATTCGCCGATAGATATCTGAATCCTCACGACCAACCGTTCACCATCAGGGGTCTCAAAGAGGCACTGGACCAAGCAGGGCTTAAGTTCCTTCGATGGTTCGAGCCCCGGGAGTGGGACCTCACCACTCTGTTACCGGGATTTCAAGATTATGCTCCCCTGCCGGAAGACCAGTGGGACCGTTTCGAGTTGGTGGAGGGTTTGTTCGACCGGCCCAAGTTCGATCTTTATCTTGTCCACCCTGATTTTGTGGGACGAGAGGTCGCAGTAACAGCGGACACTTACATCGGCTTGAACCCCCAACTTTTTTTGAACTGTGTGAAAGCTCGAGGTGTGAGCTTCCATCGGGCAGCCCAACTCCGTCTATGGAAAGAGTCGGTCTTGACCAGAGATGAAGGGCAACTGCTGGAGTCGATCGCCCTCCGATTCATCACCGTGGAGAGTCTCATCAAAGAGATGCCTAACCCTAGTCTCGAGCACTGGCTTCCCCTGGTACAAAGCCTTGTGGAACGAGAATATCTGTTTTGTCCTCACCCCTGACGAAGCTGTAACTGTTCGTTTACATTTATCCCCTTGATGCCTAGATTTTCTGCGGTAAGATGGGGACAAGGAGAAATTAGGAATGATCTACTCAAGCTGCAACCCTCTCTATTCACCGATGCCCAGCTACGGAAGCTACTACAGCCCCTACGGCTCTTCCATGTACGGAAGCTGCAACTCGTTCTCGGGCGGCTTCTGCTCTCCCGGTTATTACAATCCCGTGGGCTCTTTCTACGGCGGGATGAGAGGCCAGATGGTAGGCTCCAGCATCGGCGGCTTGATCGGAATGGGTGCCGGTTTCCTGGGCGGCGGATTCTTCGGTTCAGCCATAGGTGGGGCGCTGGGAGCTGCTGTGGGCGGCGGAATCGGCGGAGCACTCGGCTCCTTTTTCGGCGGTCGAAGCAACCCTTACTGCATGTGGTAAGCCTTGCATCAATTTCCCATGATGGAGGCCTTCAAAGCCTCGCTTGACAAAGAGCGACCCTCGGGCGACGACCCGAAGCGGGTCGCTTCTGCTTTGCACCAGTTTTATTCCGAGTTGGAACCAAAGCTGTTGGCTTCAAGAGAGCTGCGTTGGAAGACGGAACTGTTCAAAAAGAGTGAGCCTCGTCTCTTGGAGACCCTGAAGGCTTTGCGAGAACTCACCCGAGAGCTCTCCCTCACTCTACCGTCGGCGCCGCCCGAAAATTTGCAGCGATTAGACCGGCTGGATCAAACTTTTCGAACCATCACTTTTCAATTGGAGGAAGAGGAGAAGCATTTCGACCTTCCCACCACCGAGGCGCCCCATCTTGCTCCCATGATCTACTTTTACGAGGGGTGGAAGCGGGGTGTTCTTGCCGATAAGCCGTTCTTCAACTTTCTCAGCAACTACTACGGTGGGGTGAAGCAAACCCTCACGGAACTCACTGGGGCGCTTAAGAAGCCTGAGCCTCGCGAATGCGAGGAGGAAACGGCGGCCATCGAACGAGGTCACGAGTTGGTGACACAGCTGCGATCTGTTGTGAAGCAGGCCTTGGAGATGAAGGGGTCGCCGGCTCCCGCGCTGCAAACCCGTGTGGATCTGATTTTGAGTTTGACGGACCAGCTGAAGGTGGTCTTTGAAACCTTGGAGCAGTGCGCTCCGATTCAAGAGCCGTGCCCATTTTGCGGGGGGCAGCTCTCCCTTTCCGGAAGGTGTCGAAGCTGCACCAGGCGCCTCCCTCATCTGGAGGAGGCGGGCACAAACTCCGAGGATTCACTTCATTCCGATTTTCAATCGATCAACTGTCGAGAACTGGATCTGGCCATCCAGGCCTGGGAGAACAGTCCGGAAGATCGAGAGGCGTGGAAGGTGTTGCAAGAGGCGGTGAGAGCCTTCTCTGCTCACGTAAGTCAGGGGAAAAAATCTCTGGACATGCTGGCCGCCAATCCGGAACGCCCCATCGACGCGGACTCCGAACTTCGCAAGAAGGAAGAAAAGCTGAAGCAGGTGGCCAACGCTTTTCAGAACGCCGTGACCACCCTTGGAAAATTCAGCTCCTCCTCGGAGCCCCCCCTTCATCCCCTCGCGGAGGATTGGCGCACACCCCTTCTAGAGGCCGAAGAGATCCTGAAGAACATCGAACTGTCCGTGAAACCGGACGAAGAAGAGAGCCCGGTCTGAACTTCTCCCCTATCGGTTGGGTAGAAACCCCGTTCCACGAAAAGTTCGGCACGCCCCGTCAGCCTCGTCTGGCCCCGGCTGCTCGCGCTGTTCTGCACCTGGAAGAATCTTGCAAACAGCCGGGCGTGTTCGACGGGCTGGAAGAGTGCAGTCATCTCTGGCTTCTCTTCTGGTTTCACCTTCAGTCGCCGGACTGGGCCCCCAAGGTGCGCCCACCACGATTGGGAGGAAACAGGAGACGGGGTGTGTTCGCCACCCGAAGCCCCAGGCGCCCCAATCCCATCGGAATGTCGGCCGTGGAGTTGTTGGAAGTGAATCATGAAAAATTCACGCTGGTGCTGGGAGGCGTGGACCTGGTCCACAAGACCCCGATCCTCGATATCAAGCCTTACGTCCCCTACTCCGACCGCATCCCGGAAGCGGAGAACAGGATGGCTCCCGCAAAACCGACCCCCCGGCCCGTTCGCTACACACAGGAAGCGCTGGCGAACATAACCGACGAGTTCCAATCTCTCGTCACCGATACCCTGGCTCTAGACCCCAGACCCGCCTACCACGAAGACGACCGGGAATACGGAGTCACCCTGGAAGGCTGGAATATTCGGTGGAAGGCCGATGGGGAGGGGATTTTGGTGTTGAGTGTGCGACGGGGTTGAGCAGAACAGTGTGTAGTTTCGGCTACGCGCTGAACGATACAATTCGCTTGAGACCTGACTCTCCCAGTTGGTGGCGACCGAGGTTTGCCCACTCGCCCGCTCCCTTGCCGTCTTGGGAAACCGATTCCTAGGCGAAGACTACACAAGCTTCGGCGACTCAATGAGCCACCGTATCGCCGTCTTGCGCTGCAGCAGGAGAACGGGGTTACCTAGTTTCGTTTTCCTAGCCTGGGAAACGACTTCGCCGTCAATCGAAGATAGGCGTTAGAGGCAGGTAAGATTCTCAGAGTCAATCCGACCCGCAATGTCGGAATGCCCCTGGATTAGGAATCAAAGTAGTCAAGGATAGTCTCCGAAGCTAAGATCCGCCCCGGTAGGGTCACTAACAAGGAGAGAGCGAAGCGAACGAAGCAATAAACAGGCAGAGAATAAAGGAGAGAAAGAACATGGCTGAGTTCTGGGGACCACTGGATGGTCCGGAGTTAGAGCGGTTATCGGCTCACTGGACGCCGCACCAATTCGAGACACTTTGCCAGTCGGTTGTAGTCGCCGACACACCTCTAGAATTGCCAATGTTCTCCGGCAGACCAAACACACCGGACGGAGGGCGTGACGCTCTCCTTGAGATAGAGGGGAGAGCGCAACCCGGAAGGTTGATCCGACCCCAAACGAACGTCTACGAGGTGAAGTGGCGCGACCCTCATCAGCGAGAGAAGTCTTTCTCAAGCCTCAAGCAGAAGCTTGACGGCCGCCTGAGGGAACTCAACCGACGGTATTCGCGACCCATCACTTTTTGGGTTTTGACAAATCTCAATCTCTCGACCTCTCAACAAGAACGTTTGAGGAATGCTGTAAGGGCGGGGGGTACTGACGACGATGGACGAGTCGAGCTGGTTGACGCCGGTCGCCTGGCGACTCTTTTGAATAACTATCCTCACCTTCGAGAAGCCTACCGGCCAGAGACCGCATTGCAGCCGTTTTCAGACTGGGCGGACGACATGCTGACACGCTGGGCCAGACAAGGTGGTCCGAGACCAGACCATTTCTTTGGCCGGAGCCTTGAACTTCAGAAAATCCGCCAGGGTGTTAAGGATGATAGGGTCCGCATTATCCAGTTGACGGGTCCCGAGGGGGTGGGCAAGACGCGGTTAGCGATCGAAGCCGTGAGGAACGACTTTCCCTTGAAGACGGTCGTCACCGAGGAGCAGTCCGTTTTCGTGAACCGGGCCTGGGCCCAGTTGAAAGAGCAAGACTTCCTGATGGTGATGGACGAAGCCGACCCCGAGTTCCTAAGGAAGGCAGTCGATCAGATCCTTTCCACCGACCGGAGCAAACTTTTGATCTGCAGCCGAGACCCACTGCCAACCCCGGACAATCCGGATCTCGTTCTGACCGTCCGGTTGAACGGACTTCCGCTCGCTGAGGCCAAACGACTGGTTTGCAGCCTGCCCGGCGGTACGGCCTCACTGGGACACGCTGTGACCTGGTTCGTGGAGAAGGTCAACGGAATCCCCGGCCTACTGGTGGAAGGGGCGAGGTTCGAACAGTGGGGCCAGGACCTGAGCTTCCCTGAGTACGTTCGCAAGCTCGGTCGCTTGAGAGGCGAACGGGTGGAGCGAGAACTGGGGACCGAGACTCTGAGAGTAGCTCAGCTTCTTTCCCTCTCCTCACGGGGGCTCACACTGGAACATCAAGTCCCGGAGTTGTTTGGATTCGTCGAGCTCGATCGGAACGCAAGACGCAGAGGCATCAATAAATTGACGGCCGAGGGATTGGTGGAGAAGAGAGGCCGTCGGTTCCGGGTGACGCCGCCCGTCTTCTCGGACTATCTGGTAAGGGAATATTGGACCGAAACGGCGCCGCCCGAAGCTATCGAGCGCCTTCAATCCGAGCTGGACGCGGAGTTCCCCAAGGAGGCGCGAGAGCGTATTCTGTCGGTGAGAACCGGTCTCTCTCGAGAATTGGCAGACCGGCTTTTAGCCACCGAATCTTCAGAGGACTTTGTAGCTTTCGCCTACCATCAACCGGGGCTTCTATCCCGTATTCTGGAGCAGGTTCCGGAGGCCGTCCAGACCCGTCTTGCGAGACTCGAGGAGAACGACCTCGACCGACTTCCACCAGTATTTTTACGAAAGCTTCTGGCCTATCCGGAAACAGTCAGGCTCGCTCTGCGAGTCCTTAGTCGTATTGAAGACCTGCTCTTCGGAGAAAGCTATTTCGTCCTTTTTCACCCACACTGGCCAAACGTGGCGCTCTCGCTGGACGAGAAGCTTGAAGAGATCAGGAAAGTCCGCTCCAAAAAAGGTCCCTCGAACCCGGCTTACTGGAAGGTCCTCCGGGGAGCGCTGGGAGACAGGCACTTCAAGGGATTGAGCTTTCAGATCCACTCGGAGCCGGAAAGCAAGCCCTATCCTCAAGCAGAGGATGTGCGCCGGTACCTGGACCGGGTCGTGGACCTGGCCTCAGTCGATGTGGAAAAGGCAGCTCCGTCTTTGTTACGAGAGCTAGGGTTGTTCGTCAGGAACCTCTTCACTTCGGGGTATCCGGAGAGGGGCGTCGAGTTTCTGAAAGTCTGCTGCGCGAAAGAGGGCGATCGGCTTTCCGACATCGTCGATGTAATTTCGGAATTGATGAGCCAGTACCCCGGTGAGCGGGAGCGCTTAAACAGTCTGCGCGAGGAACTGTTTGAGACCCACTGGCAACAAGAACTGCTCTGGTGGAATTCTCATTGGCCACGATGTGAAGCGCCCCCGCAAGAAAAAGAGCAGGTCGACCAGCATCGCAGAGAACGTTTCCTACAGATCGGTGAATCGCTTGTGAACGGGAAGCGGCCCCTGGAGCTAGAACCTCTGAGGTCGGCCTGGAGCAGTGAGCCGCTTCAGACGTTTTTCGAAGTTCTGGGTGAGAAAGATTGGCAGTTGAGCTTGCTCTCTAAGATCCCGGAAGCGCTCTTACCTGCCTATGTCGAGGGTGCTGCTCGAAAAGGTCACGGCAAGGGAGCGGTCGGGAGTAGCCTGAAAAATGACTCCCTCTCCGACTTCGAGAAGCTGGAAATTGCCTTGCGAGTGGACCTGGGCACCGTGTCGATTGAAACCGTCAAACAACTCATGTCGTCGCCCCAGCTGCAAGAGCGCGACCGCGAGAAGGCGGGGCTGTGGAGGTGGCTGAAACAATTACCCGTGAACGATCGAATCGACTTTCTCCAGTGGATGTCGGAGGGCGCCTGGCTGCATTCTTCCCGGTTCGAGGCCGGAGTGGAGAGAACCCTACGAACCAGCGAATTGACGGAGGCCCAGAGGAAGCAACTGATCGACCTGGGGTTACTACGTCTCGACCAACTGGAGCTAGACCGAGGAGGTCCTAATGGGTACGACTTCTCGTTGAG
>Ga0310345_10005966_pt1 | contig 10714 bp, 7 predicted proteins | sample HC15DNA20500_MG_FD_204667 | JGI IMG/M metagenome (GOLD analysis project Ga0310345, IMG submission 204667) | Marine microbial communities from station ALOHA, North Pacific Subtropical Gyre - HC15-DNA-20-500_MG | ecosystem: Environmental > Aquatic > Marine > Oceanic | place: Pacific Ocean: North... | reverse complement strand
TACACTCCCATCGGGATTAATGAGAGAGACAAAGCCATCATTGTCGGCGGCGTCGCCTCGATTCCCGGTATTCATGGCCAAAATCAGATTCTTATTGGGATCAAACGTGCAGCTTTCAGAAAAGTGAAAGCTACCGTAAACCGTGACATTGTCCGACATCGGTTGCCACACCCCAGCCTCATTGTTCGCGCCGATCGGTTCACCAGTTGAAAAATCTTGAGCGACAGCTGGTATCACCGAGACGACGGCAACCAAAATGGTAAGACCAATTCGTCGACTCATTAAATGCATCATCACTACAGACATGATCAAAGACTTCTCCTTATTTCTTCAGAGCCTCGTCGAACTGCGGCTGCCAGACCACGTCAGTTCACCAATGCCCGGCATATTGACATCGCGGCAGCCATTTTATCCCATTATTAGCCGTAACCCGACCTATCATAGACGAGCATATTGACACTCCATAATTTTATGGAACATCTGCGCTCTTTGTTGCGCTGCTTCAGAATTGGCAAGAGTCTTCTTATGAAGAGAATTACATTCACTGCACTGCTGGCTGTAGGGATTCTGGGGATAGCTGGTATCACAGAAGCTCAGCCCCAGGCCGGCGTCACTCAGGGCGGGCCGACTACAGGCCAAGAGATGCAGGCCCCATTTGATCCAAGCTACTACCTTGGCGTGTGGGAGGTGGAGTGGAATCCTCCAGACATGGGTCTTTTTCCTTCAGGACTGTACACGGGGACTGAGACCGTGACTCACATTAATAGCCGCTTTCTCAAGGTTGAACTCGAATTACAGGGCGAGGAAGGCAACACAATAACTGGTGCCGGAATGATCTTTTATGAATACGCCTTGGGTGGTCAGTCAGTAGTTCGGTACGTTGTCTATGATACCGGCTTTGAGTTGCTCCAGTACGGCCCGGTGGGTGGCGACCTTGGCGGATACTACAGCGCCTTCTGGGAGACGCCTCAATTTGAGTATAACGATCGCACTTACGGTCTAAGGGGACGTTCCTATTTTGTATCGCCAGCGGCATACCGAGTGAATCAAGAAATTTCAGTTGATGGGAATGATTTCGCCAATTTTGGTGTGATGTGGCTTACGAAGGTGAGTGAATAATGTTGGTAATTAATCGAGTGGAACCCAGCTGACAATATTAGAGGCTCGATTCTTTGTCAGCATTGTAGCCGTTCTAGCTTTCTTGATTGGAAACGGTTTAGTTGCGGAGTTATAAGACAACAGCTCAGGTTCGCTTGTCGACGCTGTAGTTGATGAATTCGATGGCTTGTTACCGGGCGCTACAGCACCGCACGTAGCGCAGACTGTGTGTTGGGCCGAAGCGCCGTCACTGATGCGGCTCGCGAGTATCCAATCTTCCGAGTTCCTTCCGCTAGCTACGAGGTTCAGGCCTCCCTTCCAGGTTTTACCGGGATATCATCGACAGTACCGATTGGCGTGAGCATAGTGCCGCAGAGATTCGCCGGGCAGAGATTCTTCATCGCCGTACAAAACAAAAGAGCTGAACAATCACTGTTCAGCTCCTCTGTCTCGACACTCTGAGGACGTTCTCAATATTGACTGGATTACGCGATGAACAGCTAGCCAGCAGCCCTCTTTAATCGATGATCGCCTGATAGATCATCGTCCGCACTTTCTGGTGATCGTCAATATTGATCGCCGGGATGAGCTGGGTGAGGTAGACGACAACCAGTTCCTCCTCGGGATCAGCCCAATAAGTAGAGTGATAAGCGCCACCCCAGCCAAACTCACCGACCGAGCCGGGTAGCCCAGTGGCGGCCGGGTCGTGTGTAAGCGAAAATCCCAAACCGAAGCCTTGGCCCACACCGAAACTAATACCGCCCAGGTGGTCACTCAACATCGATTCCACCGTCTTCCGCGACAGGATTCTCGTACCATTCAGCTCGCCTCCGTTCAGCATCATCTGCAGGAACGTAGCATAGTCGGTGGCGGTCGACAGTGCCCCAGCGCCGGCGGAAAACGCCGTGCGCGGCCCACTGACGTAATGGCCCTGCCCCACCATGTGACCCGGGTCCGGTGCGCGTTCAAAACTGCTGCCGTCCCCGACAGACGAATAGACGGTGGCGAGCCGACCCACCTTGCTCTCGGGCAGAAAAAAATGCGTGTCGGTCATTCCGAGCGGGGCGAACAATCGTTCCTTCAGAAACTCACCGAGCGTCTGTTCGCTAATCTTTTCGATCATCGCACCCAAAATGTCTGTGTTGTAGCCGTAAATCCAACTCTCTCCCGGGTGCGCGTCCATCGGCAACTCTGCGAGGCGCGCCATCGTGTCGGCCACCGGCTCGTCGCGATTGGCGAAGTACCAGCCGGTGATCCCCGCCTCTTCCCACGCGTGGGCGGCTGGTCCACGGTCGCCCACCAGCAGGCCCATACCGTAGCTGATACCGGCAGTATGCGTCAGCAGATCGCGGATGGTAATGGGACGTCTGGCTGGCACCACGTTGTAGCCACCGTCATCGGTCGGTTCGGCTACGGTCGTCTCGGCAAACATCGGGAGGTAGTTGCCGACCGGGTCGGTGATGAGGAGCTTGCCCTCCTCCTGCAGTAGCATGACGCCAACGCTGGCAAGCGCCTTCGTTTGTGACGCGATCCTGAAGATGCCGTCAGATGGCATCGGTGCCTGGGCTTCCACATCGAGGTGGCCGATCCCCTCACGGTAGGCCATCTTGCCCCGACGGACCACGATAGTCACCGCGCCGGCGAGTCGCCCCTCGTCGACGTAGTTCTCGAGGACCAGACTCAGCCGGTCCAGCCGTTCGGACGACATTCCGACCTCTTCCGGCGTGACGCGGGCCAGCTCCTGGGCGGCCAGCTCCTGGGGAACAAGCAGCAGTGCGAACACGACGGCGAGTGCCGTCAAGCCATTGCGTGATGTCATCGCGTCACCTCAATCTGTAGAAAATTTGTGCCGGTTCTGACCAGATGCAGCCCAACAGCTGCGCCGAACAACCCGATCATGCACCATTACATGTACCATGTTTTCTTGATGATTAGTTTCGATAATACCATCTCTGAAATCAAGGTCACAGGTCGTCGGTTTTACGCAATGCGTTACGACTATGGGATAGCAAGAGGACGTAGCAGCAAACCAGCCGGCCAGGCCGGCAAGTCTTCCGCAGTCGCTCAGATGTTTCGTCGATGGGCATCACCGGCTGCATCGATAGTGGTCGTGCTGCTTCTGATGGTCTTAGGCCTAGATGCTCAACAGTTACCACAAGAATCTGAACCCTTAGGACCTAGGTTCTTTGTCAATATTGGAGGCTTCATCAGCAACGGGATAGGTCATGAGTTCGGTGAACTCGTAGGAGCAGGAGGCGGACTGAATGGCGGCGTCGGATTTGCGCCCGTGGCTTCTGAAAGAAACTTTCTACTCAGGGCAGACCTTGGATTTTCCATTTATGGAACCGAACGAACTCCTGCATGCTTCACACAGCCTTGCTGGATCAAGGGCGATCTCGTGACAGACAACACAGTCTTCTACGCAGGTGCTGGACCTGAGATCCTATTGAAACAAGACGGAAGATGGCAGCCATACCTCTATGGAACAGTTGGGCCTTCCTGGTTCACCACTAGAACGGCTCCAAAAGGAGCGGGCGAGAATTGTGATTGCAGAATCACTCATCTTAACGATGTCGGCGTAGGGTGGCGTATTGGAGGAGGGACCCGTTTCAAAGTGTCAGAATCTTTGTTAATCGATTTTGGAATCGTATACAACGGTAACGGTTTGAGACAATACCTGACAGACGGTGACCTCGCCCTAAACCCAGATGGGAGCGTGAGCATGAACACAAGACGGGGCACGGCCAACTTACTGGCGTTGCAGCTCGGTCTGTCGTGGGGAATAAATACAGGCGCTCACAGACTAAAACAGCCATGAATGGCGTCGCTAAGGGTTCCAAGTTGGAACCAACTCTTAGGATGGCTTAAAGAGTATGGACACGCTACGGAAATCCGTTACATCCGCAGCGTAAAACATTAAGTTCCTCGCGGAACTGACCGTTAACACCTTTCGTCGTGACTCCCTGGCGGCAGTGAAATCGTAGGTGTTCTCCTACCAACAAGAAATAAAAGCCACTCAGGGTCGCACTCGCACGTACTTCCTGAGCGTTCGGTCATTAAGATGAGGGTTGGGGACGGGCTCTCCTCCAAAAATGTTGCCTTCGCGATCGACGGCGACGAACTCCGCTCCGTTCCCCGGAAGGATGTTCGGATTCGCCCACGGGAAGCGAATGAACTCCTTCACCCAACCCGTCTCGACTTCGCCAATGCGAATGCCCATTTCATACCCTGGGTTCTGTACGTTGTCCGACTCGGAATCCGCGACGTAGATCTGTCCCTGGTCGTCAAAGGCGATTCCGCTCGGGCGCCCAAACTGGGTCCAGGTGGCAGAGTGGTTTCCCTCTTGGTCGAAGATCTGGATCCGGCTGTTACTGCGATCTCCCACGAACACTCGGCCGTCCGGATGAAAGGCGATGGCGTGTAGGGCACGGAACTGTCCCGGAGCGTAGCCAGTTTCTCCCCAGGACATGAGGAACTCGCCACGGCTGTTGTACTTCATCACTCGGTTGTTTCCGTTTGCGTTGTGGCCGTCCGCGATGAACACGTCCCCGTTGGACGCGACCGCCACATCACTCGGGGAAGTGAAGTGGTTAGGACCATCTCCCTCTTCTCCGGGCGTGCCAAGTGTCATGAGCACTTCGCCCGTTGAACTAAACTTGATGACGTGATGCCCCCGATCGTCGCCCGCGGGAATGTTGTTATCACTCACGGCGTCAGTCACCCACACGTTGCCGTCGGAGTCAACGTCAATTCCATGCGGCCAGATGAACATCCCGCTGCCGAAGGACTCGACTACGTTGCCGTCGGGATCGAACTTCAAGACGGGATCTAGGTCGGAATCAACGCACTCCGATCCGAAGTGCTCAGGCCCGGCATCGCAACGGATAACTGCCCAGATATGGCGTCCGTCTGGGTCGATCTTCGCTTTGCCAACTGCTCCCATCACCCTTCCGTTCGGCAGCTTTGCCCACCCTTCGACGATCGCATATGGGTTCGTGGAGTTCTGCGCAGCAGTTTCCTGTGGCACCAACGACAAGACCATTACGAGCAGAGCGGCTACGGATACGATTGGGTTGTGAACAGACATGGGCACCTCGGCGCGTTTTAAGTGGACCTACCTACGATAATCGCTACCGTACACCGCTCCGGTTCACCGTGCAAGGAGTCGGACAGACCTGGGACACAGCGGCCCTTTGCTGATCCGAACCTTTGAGCGTTTCCCCATCGTAGAAACGCTCGTCAGCCCCAACACCTCAAGGACTTACGGGAATTCATGACAAAGAAAGAAAAAGTGGCGTTCCTAAGTATTTCAACTTGGAACCATTTGCTAGTGTGATTGAAAGTGGTGGACGCGACGCGGATTACGGAACAGCGAAGACCCAAATCGTCGCGTTTCGGTCTGGCGGATTTTGAATCTCCGGCACGAGCACATCGTAGGCCTGCGACTGAAATCCGCCGGCGCCGACCACCATCGCTATGTAGTCCGTTCCGTTCACGGAATAACTGATCGGCGAGGAGTTCGGAACGTCGTTCAAGCGGGTCTGCCACAGTCGAGCGCCCGTTCTTGCGTCGTGAGCACTGAACATGCGATCGAGTGATCCGGCGAACACCAATCCGCCCGCTGTCACGAGGGTACCTGAAGTCAGCGGTGCACGTTGGCGTTCGATCCACACGGTTTCCTTGGTCTCGAGGTTAACGACTTCAAGACGCCCGTAGTTACCATCGCTTTCCGGTCGAGGCCGGACGGTCCACCGCACCCCTGTCGTCAAGCTCCCGCGTTCGCCCTCAGGAACGGGAACAAGATCCATGCACGCTTCGGTAATCGGGATGTATAGCATCTTCGTCTCGGCGTCGTACGACGTCGGGAGCCACCCTCGTCCACCACCCACGTGCGGGCAGATCATCTTAGTCTCCCCGTCGCCAGGCACCAGCGTCGGATCGACGATCTTCCGACCGGTCGTAGGGTCGATGGCCGTGACGACATTCTGAAGCCCAAGATCGATCGACGTCACGTAGGTGCCCGTGTCCGCTTCAACAATGTCAAAGATCGACTGCTTCCCGCCCGTCACTACGACTCGTTTCGTGATCCCGTCAACCGGCAACTCCATAACCTGTCGTTCGAACGCCCAATCGAGATCCCACTGGCCGTTCGCCTGGTGCTGGAAGTACCACACGAGCTCGCCGGTATCGGGGTTCAACGCGAGCGTGGAATCGAGATAGAGCGCGTCGTTCGTTACACCCTCTTGGTCGACCGGATCGCGAAGCGGGGCCGTGTCGTAGGTGTTCCCCGGCCCGAAGAGCGCCAGATTGTTCACCGAATCGTAGCTCCCTGGTATCCAGACCGACCCCCCGTTACGCTGCTCGAGCGGCAATCCGTTCCAAGTGTTTCCGCCGGGCTCGCCGGGCCGCGCGATAGTGTAGAAGCGCCAAGCTTCCTCCCCGGTCTCGGCGTCGAGAGCCACGATGTAGGGACCACCCTCGAGGCCGCGAAACCCTTGCGTACCTATCATTACTTTCCCGCGAGCCACGAGCGGACCGCCAGTCAGTCGAAGGCCGGTCTCCGGGTCCCCGACCTGCGTGTCCCAGATGACCGTCCCGGTCTTGATGTCGAGCGCAACGATGTGTGTGTCCGATGTAGGCACATACAGGCGGTTGCCGTAGATCGACAGGCCGCGCTTCAAGCTTGGAGCCACACCCCTCGGTAACCGGTGCGAGTACTGCCAGAGGCGGTCGCCCGTCACCGCATCGAGGGCCTGGAGGTGATCACCGTACCCGTGAATGAACATGACTCCATCGTGGACAAGCGGCGTCGCTTGGTTGGGGCCAGGCGGCAATGACCACGTCCACGCGGGACGCAATTCATTTACGTTTTCTGTATTGATCTGCGTCAGAGGGCTATAGCCAAACGCATCATAGGTGCGACGCCACAACAGCCACGCACCGTCCGCCGGATCCTGCAACATAGCGTCGGTGACCGGCCGAATGCGGTCCAACGGATTCACCCGGCCCGGGGCCGGCGGCAACACCACGCCCGGTGCTAGTCCTCCGCCCGTGACGCGAGGCCAGTTGGGCGGCGCCATCGCCAGCAACGCAGCAGGGTCGGCCGGCAACTCGGTGTCACCTGACTCCGACCCATTCTCCTGAAGGACGTAAGCAAGGATATCGGCATACGTATCATCATCCAGACGACCCGGTCGATCCTGCGGCATCGTCGCGCTTGTCACGATGAACATCTCTTCCATCGACTGCGCACGCCACCGCTCGCGAAAATCGACGCCCTTGAGAGGCACGAACTCGCCGTCATCCATGGTCTCGCCGTGGCACGCCGCGCAGTTTTCCAGATACGCGATACGCCCCAGACCGGCCTGGTCGACCGTGTAGCTCAATGGAGCAAGCTCTTCTTGCGCAGCAACGTGGCGGGCGCGGTCAGGTGGTGTAATCCAGAGGACAAGCCCCACGATGAGACCCACACGGCCACGCCGTCGTGAACGTTGCCAGACGGAGCCAGTCACCGGTGCCTCGTGGGTGATGTGTTTCATTTTCCGTCTCCTGTTCGTCGTGGCCGTGGGCATCCCTCCGACCCGACAATAAAATCAGTCGACCACTCGTTCGAGCCTCAGTGGAGTACCATCCTCCCCACTTCTCTGGTCCTAGGAACCAGCGCCACGCTCAAGGGCCGTATGGCGGCGTCGTGTGATCTTAAATGTTCTCGGACTTCGATCACCTAAAAATTCCGTCCTGTGTGTATTGGAATCTGGTCGGCTAGGTAATTTTAACCAGCTGCACGGGTAGGTCGCTCCTGTCGGTCGTGAGTTCTCACTTTTCGGTGTGATTTCTTTCTGGCAATCCGTAGTATCGGTTTTCCACCACTTCGTGAGGACGAGACATTCTTCGATCCTTTGAGCTTACGTCTTGAGGGGGTTGTCGGCTGTCGCTTCGACTTGCGGCTCGGTTCTGATTTCGAAGCATCCGTTGTAACAATAAATCCGGAAACCGGTTCCTGTTTAATTGGTGTCTTGATGAGCCGCTCGATAGCAGCTAACTTTTTGCGTTCCTGAGGTGCGACGAGAGAGATAGCATTACCGCTGCCACCGGCTCTGGCTGTGCGACCAATCCGATGCACGTAGTCCTCAGGGACATCGGGAAGCTCAAAATTTACGACGTGGCTAATGCCCTCAACATCAAGACCTCGGGCAGCGATATCCGTCGCAACGAGGATGTTGAATTTTCCGGCTCGAAAACTTGCCAATGCTCGCATCCTAGCATTCTGACTCTTATTGCTGTGAATGGCCGTGGCAGCGTGGCCGGATTTGTCCAAAACCTTTGCTAATTGGTTCGCTCGGGCTTTGGTGCGAGTAAACACCAAAGTTTGAGGCATGTTGCCGTTCTTTAGAATAGCTTTAAGCAAATCTTTCTTGCGATCCGTTTGCACAGGGTGAATGACCTGCGTGATGCTACTGACTGGTGTTGCCCGGCGAGTAACCTCGACCATCACCGGTTCTCGACTGGTGCGCCGGATTAAGGCTTCGATGTCATCGGGCATCGTTGCAGAAAAGAATAGATTCTGACGTTTCTTTGGCAACACAGAAAGGATGCGGCGGACATCAGGTAAAAATCCCATATCGAGCATCCGGTCGGCCTCGTCTAGAACGAGGGTGCGAATGTTATTGAGAGGTGCCTGCTTTCGGCTAACATGGTCGAGAAGTCGTCCAGGGGTTGCAATCAATAGGTCTAATCGTCCGGCCAATTTTCGTTTTTGCGGGTCCATTCCGACACCTCCGAAAACAACGGCACTCCGAAGGTTTAGGTATTTTCCGTAACGCTTGGCCATCTCACCAATCTGTGCAGCTAGCTCTCGGGTCGGTGTAATGATCAGTGCCCGAGGGCCAACCGACGACTTTCCCTCAAACAATTGCTGAAGGATGGGCAATAGGAATGCTGCGGTTTTTCCAGTACCCGTCTGGGCACATGCGATAAGGTCTCGATTTTCAAGAACTACAGGAATCGCTTTTTCTTGAATTGACGTAGGTTTGGCATATCCCACGATAGCTCGAACTATTTCAGAACGCAGGCCAAGTTCGGTAAACTTCATACTGTTTGTACTCCAGCCCTCGCTCACCCACGCGAGGGCATCTACGCCTACTAATTCACATGAACTGCAGGCGTTACTTGGATAAATAGGTAATGACTGAGGGCCGTTAGTTACGGTCGGCCAAAACTCACTGAATTTAAGCGGGGCTTCTGGGTGGGAGAAAACCTGATCGCCGTTTCACGTACTAAGGCTAGCACGTTGTCCTATGATGAGGAAAGTGACGTCCCTTAACGGTTCCTACTTCGAACCAGCTCTTGGGAAGGCTCAAAGAGTCTGCTTCCCAGCATTCTTGAACGTTCTCGCCGCACACGATACGATGGCGACTTATCTCCTCACTACGTCACACAAGGAAACCCAATGACTGGCCGTTATACGAAAGTACTGCTCACGATCATTTGCCGGGTCCTTAGACTTACCGCCGTCGTTCTCACCCTCGCACCGGTGACTATGGTTGCGCAGGATCACCCCCCCCACTCTTCGTTTGAAGAGGTTCGACGTTTTTCGACCGAGGAAGCCATCCAAGGTGTCGCCGTGGACGAGGACCACTTCTACGCCATCGCCAACCGTCGCATCGGCAAGTACGAAAAGCGTTCTGGTCTGCGGGTGGGCCTGTGGGAGGGAGACCCAGACGGACCGATCATTCATCTGGATAGCGGCATTGTCCACGAAGGTCGGCTCTACTGCGCGCATTCAAACTACCCAGGCATCCCGATGGTCAGTTCGATCGAAGTATTTGATACCGAGAAAATGGACCACGTCGGGTCGCACAGCTTTGGTATCTTCGGTGGCTCGGCCACCTGGGTAGATTGGGCCGACGGACATTGGTGGGTGGCCTTCGGACACTACGCTGGGATCGGTGGAGTCCCCGACCAAGGCCCCGCCTGGACCAACGTGGTGCAGTTCGATGACGGCTGGCGCCGCGTCGCCGGATATGTCTATCCAAACGATGTCATTGAGAGATTCGAGACGATGAGCAACTCCGGCGGGACCTGGGGAGCGGATGGACAGCTCTACGCGACCGGCCACGACGAGGGCGAGGTCTTTGTGCTTTCGTTGCCGACTGCCGGATCGGTACTTGAGTTACGGGAGACTCTCCCGGTAACTGCGGAAGGACAAGGCATCGCCTGGGACCGGGCCGAGCCAGGTACGCTTTATTCGATCATCCGAAGTAGCCGTGAGGTGGTCGTCTCCAAGCTCAAAGACTGACCTGCTATTACCAGGGGTCCAAGTTGCACCAGTTACTGGAATAGCTCAAAGCGGTGGACGCGCTGAGAAGGTCCGGCCAATCCTTGAAATAACGTTCGTCAAGTTATTACACGAATCAAGGTCAAACATGAGCACTACCGTTTGCCACACACGCGGCACACAGAGTTCGCCCCCAGACAAGACTGTGGGTCCAGAAGGCAAACAACTACGTATGTGGATACGACAAGTTGACGGCCATCAGGTGACTCGTATGGAGGCGGACGCCGGCTTCGACTGGACCACCTCGGTCAAGCCGTTGCTACCTGATCAGCCGGACTG
>Ga0310345_10005965_pt1 | contig 10716 bp, 6 predicted proteins | sample HC15DNA20500_MG_FD_204667 | JGI IMG/M metagenome (GOLD analysis project Ga0310345, IMG submission 204667) | Marine microbial communities from station ALOHA, North Pacific Subtropical Gyre - HC15-DNA-20-500_MG | ecosystem: Environmental > Aquatic > Marine > Oceanic | place: Pacific Ocean: North... | reverse complement strand
GGAGTTACTTTTCATGAGAATAATGAAAAGGCGGGGAACACCCGTGATATGGGCCGCCTCACCCGGCTCTACACCGATAAGGCCATCGATTTCCTGGAGAACAAGCGAGATCCTGCCAGGCCCTTCGTGCTCTATCTGGCCCATACCATGATGCACACCATCATTGATGCTTCAGACAAGTTTCGCGGCAAGTCCAAGGGCGGATTGTACGGCGATGTGGTGGAGGAATTTGATTATGAAACCGGCCGACTTCTGGACACACTGGATGAATTGAAATTATCTGGGAATACACTGGTGATCTACACCAGTGATAATGGCCCATGGAATCAGGACAAGTATACCAAGCGCAAGAAGGGTCACCCCAAAGATTCCATCTTCTGGGGTGAAGCGGGACCTTTGCGTAATGGCAAGGGTTCACCCTACGAGGCCGGTTACCGCCTGCCCTGCATTGTGCGCTGGCCGGGCAAGGTGCCGGTGGGCCGGGTGAATGATGCGATCTTTGCCACCATCGATTTCATGCCCACCTTTGCCAACCTGTGCGGATTTGAAGTGCCCAGGGATCGGCGCCTTGATGGCATGGATCAGACCGATTTACTCCTCGGCAAACGTGAAACGGGTCGCGAATATTTTTACTTCAACCGTGCCGGGGTGCGCAAAGGCAAATGGAAGTATCTTAAGGCCGATGCGCATTTCCATGGGTATGCGGTTGATGATAGTCGCAGGAAAGTTGATGAACTTTATGATCTGGAAACCGATTTGGGCGAACGAGCCAACCTTGCAGCCAAGCACCCCAAGATCGTTGCCGAGTTGAAGCAACTGATGATTGGGATTGAGTCGAAAAATTCCGGAAAGGAAAACACCTCCAATATCTCAGGGCCAAAATTCCAATTGGATTATAAAAAGAAGGGACCACACGATGGCCTCAGGCAAATCAAGGCGATCCTGGGGAAGGACTCAGTCGTCTTTGATGTGACCGATCAGTCTGGTATTGGCGGTGGAACGATAAATCTGATCGAAGGTCAATGGCCTGAAAAAGTTCTGATACGCATTCACCTGACCGGGCTGGAGGGGTTTGGGGTCACGGTCGGAGGCAAAACGTTTTCAGGGTCATACCATGGTGAGAATTCTCGATCCCGCGAAGATCGTCTTCAAACCCGGATGCTTGATGCAGAAGGGAATCCACTCAAAGGCCGGTATCTATTGAATCCCGCCGACCCTGATTTCCCGAAGCGTGTGGCCGGTTATTATGAGGCTGAAGTGCCGCAATCGGTGCTGAAAACCGGAACAAGAAAGGTCGACCTGAGCTGGGTCGACTTTTACCGACGGTAGAAAATCCTCTGTAAGCAGGAAGGGCAGGGTGAGATCATGCAGATAACGATTGAAAACCTTCGCACCCTTCTGGGATGGTGTGCGGTCATCAACATGGCGATAATGCTGGGGTGGTTCCTGGCAGTTGTCTTTGCGCACAACTTCATGCTCAGGATGCACACGCGGTGGTTCAGGATTTCTGAAGAGCGCTTTGATGAAATCCACTACACCTTGATGGGTCACTACAAGCTGGCCGTGATTCTCTTCATCCTGGTGCCTTATCTGGTTCTCAAGTTAGTGGATTTTTCTTAAGCAGGAATTTGATGTTGGATCGAAGGACTTCTTAGCGAGACCGGTGCGGATGGGAGTGCGAAGACCCCTGCACAATCGCACTAGCGGGAACCTTGTTCCCTTGGTTTGAATTCGTGTTCAGGAACTGACGAACGTTGGCCTTGCCTGCATCAATTGGCCATGGAGGATCACCATTTGGCGCGTCTGCAGGCAGTAATTTGAATCGGAAATTGCAGGATAGCCCCGGTTAACAGAGAATACCCCCTGGAGGCTGGCTGAATTCGATGCGTTACGCGATCTTCTCAGATATCTACGGTAACCGCCAGGCGTGGGAGGCCCTTTTGGAGGATCTCGACCGCCAGGAGATCGATATGCCGATCTGCCTGGGTGATGTGGCGGGTTACGGACCGGGGACGCCGGAGATCCTGTGCGGCCTCCGCGCCCGGACCGGAAACACGGTGCTGGGTGACTTCGATGCGGCGGTGGCGGGGATGATTGACGTTTCGCTTTTTGACGAGGCTACGCGCCAGGCCATTGAATGGACCCGGGCTCATCTCGACCGGGAGGCGCTTGCCTATCTGGCCGGGCGTCCGCTGGCCCTGGAAACCGGAGGAGTCCTTTTTGTCCATGGTGAGTGTGTGAAGCCGGGCCGGTATCGCGGAGTGCCGGACCGTGAAGCGGCCCGGGAGAACTTCGCGGCAACTGAACATCGGGTCACCTTCCTCGGGCATGCAGGCACGCCGGGCATATTCCGTCTCCGCAAAGGCGGCAAGGTCGAGGAGATGCCTGCCGAGGATGGGGTGCTCTCCGAGGATTACCGGTTCCTGGTCAAGGTGGGCTCGGTGGGGGAACCGGCGAGTGCTGGAGATGTCTCAGCCTCCTACCTGATCTATGACAACAGGACTCAGGAGGTGTTCTTTCGACGCGTGCCCTTCAACGCCCATGCCTGCCGGGCCGATTTGCTGGCCGCAGGCCTGGCCCTCCGGCCATGGTGCCTGGAGCGGGTTGAGGACGGCCTTCCGGTGGCCCCGACGCCGGTTGCTGTTCCGGCAATTGCTCTCCGGGGAGACATGGTTGTCTCCGTCGCTCCGGTAGCGGCTCCCATTGTTCCTGCCGCCATGGCCCGGTCACCGGAACCTGTCCGGCGTAGTAGTGGCGTGGTGGCCTGGCTGGCCCTGGTCTCGGTCATCGTAATGGCGGCTGCCATTGGTGTCCTCGTATTCCGGAAGATGCAGGAGGATCGGAGAGCGCTGGCCGCCAGCGAAAACAGGGGCCTGAATCCCTCCCCCGGGCCTGCGAACCCGCCGGTCCCCGCTCCCGTAGCGGATCCACCGGTTCCCGCTCCTGTCGAAGAGGAGCCTGATTCCATTCCTGAACTGGCAGGTGCCCCGGGGGAGCTCCAACCCGAGCCGGAAATGGATGACCCGTCCGGCACGGCAGTGGTTGCCATAGTCAACGATCCACCCACCTCTCCGCCTGATCCCGGTTCTGAGCCGCCCCCGGAGCCTGACCCGGGGGAACCGGAACCCGCGCCGAAGCCCGTCCTGCCGAAAGGCCGGGCACCCATTCCACCGGAGCCCGCCAACGTGGCCTCGCTCACGCCTTTCACCAGCGGCCTCATCTTCTACGCCCCCTTCGACGAGGAATCCACCGAGTTCCAGGTGCGTGATCTCTCGGGAGGAGAAAGGGATCTTGATGCCACCAGCGGGAGCCCCGGGATGGTCGGGCGGATCGGGCTGGCCTGCCGCCTGGTGAAGGAGAATGGCAGCGAGGCCATGCTTTCCCCCGCGAAGCCTCTTCCTGAAATCAAGGATATCACCATTGCATTCTGGTTCCGACGACCGGACTCCTCCCTGCAGGCGCCTCCGGAGCCGGGAGCTCCTGCCGGGATGAAGGCGCTGCCGGACGCCACCCTGGTGGGTCTCAATGGTTTCTGTGAAGTACGGGTTGCTGGTGACCAGATTGAGGCCGACCTGAGGACAGGGGAGGCGACCGCGACCATGGACCTGCCCAAGGACCTGAGCTGGCACCACGTTCTCGTCGAGCACGTTGAAGGCAAGACCTCGATCTGGCTTGATCACCGGGTGCAATCGGAGGTAGTGGCTGGACAACTGGGGGCCGTTCCCGCGGGGGGGGCAGCGGTGCAGGTAGGCAGCAAGGATGCGGATTTCTGCATCGATGAAGCGGCGATCTGGTCTCGCAGGTTCACCGCAGATGAGCGATGCGTTCTCTATCGCTTCGGACGATTCGATACCGCCATCATGACGCCTCCAAGGGCGATCGCGCACTGGGGATTCGATAACAGCAAGCTGGGGACGAGGGTCTTCAGTGACGGCATTGGAGCTCATCCCCTCGGGGCCTTTGCCCGCTGGAAGCCGGTCCAGGCCATTGCACCGAATCCCGTTCCCCTTATCCTGAAGGGTAATGCCGTGGCAGCCCAGGTGTCGCACATCGCCGAGAGCAAGGATGAGGCCGGCAGCTTTGAGATGAAGGCCGATGTGCCCTTTACCTACGAGGGCTGGGTCAAGGTGGGACGACTGACGGCCGGCACGCTGGGAGGAACAATCTCGGCGGCGAACGAGGAGAAGGCCGCCGGCTGGCGGCTGGCTCTCAGTCCCGCCAAGAGCGGAAAGGGTTTTCTCGCCTTCATTTACGACACGGGGTTGGAGAAGATGCAGGCCGTGGCGGATAATGTGCCGATCTATGATGGCCTGCCGCACCATTTCGCGGTGGTGTGGAATCCGCGCGCCTCCGGCACCCACGGGAGCATGGAAATCTTCCTGGACAACAAGATGGTCGCCACCGCGCTGGTTCCCCTCAGCAGTCTCGGGGAGCCAAGCAGCCAGCATTTCCGCGTGGCGGTAGGTGGCTCACCCGTGGTTCTGGATGAATTGCGGTTCTCCTCCGACTCCCTCAAGCCCAGCGAGTTCCTGACCAAGGGAGAGGAGCGGTCCAGGTTTGAGCCCCCTCCGGTGGCGAGAAACGACGGTCGACCAGTTGCGCCCGTCCGGCCCGGGGAATCGCCCTTTCAGCGGGCAGCCCGGGAACTTCAGGAACGCAAGGCGGAGGAAAAGGCCGAGAGGGAACGCAGGCGGGCGGAGGAAGCCCGGCGCAGACGCGAGGGGTTCAGGAGGGACTAGCTTCCGCTTTTCTCAGAAGCGGTAGCCTTTCACCTGTTCGTAGGCACGCAGTTCCTCGATTTCCCGGGTGGCCCGGGCAATGTAGTCGCGCATGAAGTTCTGCAGCGCTTCCGGGTCCTGGCGCTCATCAAAGGCGGGGAGGGCGGGATCCTCAACCTGAAGCATGAATTCCCGGAGCCTGGCACGGAACTGGTCGGTGGGCAGGGGAGGGGTTGGGATTGAAGCCTGTCCTTTCAACAGGTTGGCAAGGCAGTGGGGATCCCGGCGGAGATTGTAGAACTCCTCCACGCTCCGGTGGAGGAGATGATCTACCCGGTGCCGCATGGCGGGGTCGGACCGGGCCAGATTCTGCAAGGCCCCGAATCCATTCCACTGTCGCGGGAAGCTGCGTTTGCCGTCGGACCAGGGATTGAAGAGGTAGGCCCAGTCGCGGGAGAGAACCCCCCGCATGGGATAGGCGTCCCTGCCGTGGATGTGGAAGAACTGGGTAAAGACGTAGTTGCGGTTTTCCTGCATCTCCCCATGCAGGATCGGGAGGAAGGAACGGCCATCCGTTTCCTTCACCGGGGGCAATCCCACCGCTTCCAGGAAGGTGGGCTGAAGGTCGACGCAGGAAAGCAGGTGCCGTTTGTCGTCACGGCCCCTGGTCACTTTCCCGGGCCAGCGAATGATCCAGGGTGAGCGCGTGCTGTCCGGGTAGCAATTGCCCTTCACGCCGGGAAAGCCCATTCCATGATCCGAGAGGAAGAGCACGATGGTATTTTCGGCCAGTCCCGCGTGATCCAGTTCCTGCAGAACCGCTCCCACCATGTCGTCGGTGCGTCGTACGGATCCGGCATAGGCCGCCAGGTGCCTGCGGATCTCCGGAACGTCGGGCAGGCCCGCGCTCAGACGCACCTCGGCGGGCGTGTAAGTCCGGGAGGACTCCGCCCGCTCGTAGTGGCGGTTGTCCGGATGCCGACCCTTCGCGTCGGGGACGGCGAAGGGGTCATGCGGATCGTGGGTGTTCGCCATCAGGAAGAAGGGCTGGTGGGCGGACTTGGCGGTGGCAAAGAAGTCCCTGGCAAAGCGGCGGTAAACTTCCGGGTCACGCCCCCAGAGATTCTCGTCGCCTTTGCCCTGCCAGGTGTAGGTCGCCGACCAGCGGAAGAGTTCCTGCTGGTTGAGGGGCTTGCCGATGGTGCCGCAGAGGAATCCGGCTTCGCTCAGAAGGGAAGGCAGGGTGGGGGTGCCGGGGCGGATGCGCTGGAATCCCTCCGCACCGTTGTTCTGCGGATACAGCCCGGTCAGCATCACACTGCGGGAGGGAGTGCAGATGGCGATGTTGACGTAGGCATGCCAGAACTGCATGCCTTGCTCCGCCAGTTGGTCGAGGTGGGGCGTGACCCCTTCGGCCACGCCACCGAAGCAGCCCGGCGAGTCCCAGTTCATGTCGTCTGCCACCAGCCAGAGGATGTTGGGACGGGTGGGTGGATGCCGGAGCTGCTGGGCGGTCAGCAGGCCCGGGAGCAGGAGGCAGGCGGCGAGGGCGAGGGAGGAAGTATGCATGGTGTGTGGGACCGGATCGGGTGACTGAGATTCCTGCACCATGGAATCTGGCAACCGTGATTTGAAATCCGAAATGACCGGGAGACAGGAAAAAGTGCATTCTTGTCACCTCGCCCCTGCCGGGTCCGGATGGATGTGGGTGCCGTTCGCGGGCAGGAGACCGGGATTGCCCGGTTGCCCTCGAAATTCTCCCGTGAAGTTTTTGGTGTTGCGGATTCTGGTGCCTGCAACCATCACACTTCCATGAGCGTTCCGGACTGGCTCGAGAAGAAGCGCCCTGGTCGCAGGGTCGAGGGCCTGGCGGCCTGCCTGCTTCCCTTTGAACCGGATGGGAAGATGGCGGAGACGGCCTTCCGGGAGGCGGTGGCCCGCACCAGCGAGGCGGGTCTTGGTTGCGCGGTCAACATGGACACGGGATACGCCAACTATATTGAAGCGGAAGAGAGAACGGCGGTTCTGCGCTGGACCACCGGAACGCTCGGAAGCGGGAAGTTTTTTGCGGCGGGTGCCTTCGTGGATGGGAAAGAGGGAGAATTGGTGGAGCTCTATCGGCGGGAGATGGATGAAATTGCCTCCTCCGGAGGGACCCCCGTCATCTTCCAGACCACCCGCTTCCACGACTGGGAACCGCAGCGGATCGTGGACCTCTATGCCACCATCTGCGAACCCTACCAGGCGGTGATCGGGTTTGAACTCGGCAGGGTGTTTGCTCCCTTCGGGATGATTTACGACGAAGAGACCATCCGTGGCTTGATGAGCATTCCCAGCCTCATGGGGATCAAGCACAGTTCCCTGAGTCGTGCGGAGGAATTGAAGCGCCTCGCCCTGCGGGACGAGCTTCGCCCGGAGTTCCGCATCTATACCGGGAACGATCTCGGCATCGACATGATCGAATATGGATCGGATTACCTGCTGGGGCTGGCCGCCTTCTGCCCGGAGAAGTTTGCGGAGCGCGATCGCTACTGGGAGGAGCAGGACGAGCGTTATTATGAACTGGCGGATGCCCTGCAGTATCTCGGGAACGTCGGCTTCCGTGCGGCGGTGCCCGCCTACAAGCACAGCTGTGCGGTCTTCCAGCATCTCCTGGGCCGGATTCCAAGCAGCAAACCGCACCCCAGTTGTCCGCGCCGTCCGGACTGGGAGGCGGAGATCATGAGAGACTGTGCCCTGCGCCTCGGCTACCAGATGGAGGCTCATGCAGGATCCGTGGTCGGAGAAACGAGCTGACCTGGAATTCTGAATCAGTAACCTGGAATTCCCTCCCATGTCCTATCCCGAACTGGCCGTCCACACCTTCACCACGCGCTCGTGGTCCATGTCCGAGTGCATCGAGGGTTATGCGCGCCGGGGGATCGGGGGAATCTCGGTGTGGCGGGAGACGCTGGAAGGGGAGGATCTCTCTACGGTCCGGAAGCACATCGCGGATGCCGGCCTGGAAGGGCTCTCCCTGGTGCGAGGGGGCTTTTTTACCGGTGCTTCCGCGGAAGAGAGAGCGGTTGCGGTTGAGAACAACCGTGAATGCCTGAGGGAGGCCGGGGCCCTGGGGTTGCCCCTCGTCGTGCTGGTCTGCGGTGCCACCCCGGGCCAGACCGCCCGGGAGAACTACGAGCAGATCCGCGACGGCATCGGGCTGATTGCGGGCGAGGCGGCCGATCTGGGAATCCGCCTGGCGATTGAGCCGCTCCATCCGATTTACGCGGGGGATCGTTCCGGGATCTGTTCACTGCGGGACGCGAACAACCTGGCCGGGGAGTTGTCGCTGCCGAATGTGGGAGTGGCGGTTGATGTCTACCACGTGTTCTGGGAAGTCGACCTGCGGGATCAGCTGCAGCGCTGCGCTGATCACGGCTGGCTGGATGCCTATCACATCTGTGACTTCAAACCCGACCAGGAGGATGTCCTGCTGGATCGCGGAATCATGGGCGAGGGCTCGATTGCATTGGGCCAGATCGACCAGTGGGTGCACGAGGCCGGCTTCGAGGGACGACGCGAAGTGGAGATCTTTTCCCGGAAATGGTGGGAGCGCGATCAGGACGACTTCCTCGATCGTATCCTGGAAGCCTATGATGGGATTTACCGATCAAGTTGAAACTGCAGATGAGAGCGAAGGGAGCGGGCGGTATCGTCAATTCCGTTCACTTTCATCTTCACTCCGGCGGGTGAGTCCAGGCAGTCTTCCCGCGTGACCCAATCGGAACCATGAGCGAACACCGCATCGGCATCATCATGAACGGCGTCACCGGGCGCATGGGAACCAACCAGCACCTGGTCCGTTCGATTCTGGCCATCCGGAAGCAGGGGGGAGTGCGGTGCGGGGACCTGGTGATCATGCCTGAGATTATCCTGACGGGACGCAACGAGGCAAAACTGCGGGCCCTGGCGAAAACACACGGGGTGGAAAATTACACCACCGACCTGGACGCGGTGCTGGCAGACGATTCGTATCAGGTCTTTTTCGATGCTTCCGGCACTCCCTACCGGGTGCCCTTTCTTGAACGCGCGATTGCGGCGGGGAAGGACATTTACTGTGAGAAGCCGACCGCCACCTCCTATGACGCAGCCCTCGCCATTGCCGAGAAGGCGGAGGCAGCCGGGGTGAAGAACGGAACGGTGCAGGACAAGCTCTGGTTACCCGGGATCCAGAAGTTTCGTGCGCTATGCGAGGAGGGATTTTTCGGGGAAATCCTCTCGGTGCGGGGAGAATTCGGCTACTGGGTCTATCCCGGCCACGATCCCGACCATCCCGCCCAGCGGCCGAGCTGGAACTACCGCAAGGAGGACGGGGGCGGAATCATCATCGATATGCACTGCCACTGGCGCTACGTGATCGACAACCTCTTCGGCAGGATCACCCGCGTCTTCAGCCATGCATCCACTCACATTCCGGAGCGCGTCGACGAACAGGGCAACCCGTATTCATGCACCGCGGACGATGCGGCCTACGCCATCTTTGAGACGGAGGGTGGGGTGGTCTGCCAGTTCAATTCCTCGTGGTGCGTGCGGGTGCGGCGCGACGAGCTCTTCACCATGCAGGTGGACGGGACGGAGGGCAGCGCCACGGTGGGCCTGCGCAAGTGTGTCGTGCAGTCGCGTGCGGATACGCCAACCCCGGTGTGGAATCCCGACGTTGAGAGTCCCATCGACTTTTTCGAGGATTGGCAGGAAGTGCGGCCAGGCGAGGAATTTGACAACGCCTTCAAGACGCAGTGGGAGATCTTCCTCAGGCATGTGGTGGCTGATGAGCCGTTCCCCTGGACCCTGAGGGAAGGTGCCAAGGGGGTGCAGCTGGCTGAGTTGAGCTGGCAGTCCATCGAGCAGGGCCGCTGGGTGGAGATGCCGGAGTAGGGAGGGTCCAGGAGGCCAGGATCAACAGCCATGTCCGTGGTTCCGGCGACGCTGTTTCCCGGGATGTCCTATTCACTTCCGATAGGAAGAGAGGGGCATCTAGTCACAGGCATCCATGGCGCAGCGGAAGCTCAGGTGGCAGGTGGTGGAGTCGGGGGTGACCTTGGTGCGGGCCGAGTTGCGGTAGCGGTTGCAGTAGGACTCGTGACAGAGAAAGGATCCACCGCGAATGACCTTTTCGCTGCCCTTGGCGGGGCCAAGGGGGTTGTCGACCGGGGCATCCCGGGGGTAGCGGGGGTCGAACCAGTCGGCTACCCAGTCCCAAGCGTTGCCCATCATATTATAGAGGCCGAATAGATTGGAGGGGAATGATCGTGCCGGGGCGGTTCCGGCGTAGCCGTCGGCTCCCGTGTCTTCCTCCGGAAAGCGGCCCTGCCAGATATTGCAGTGGTGTTTGCCGCCGGGAGTGAGCTCGTCGCCCCAGGGATAAATCCGGCCCTCGTCACCGCCGCGGGCCGCCCGTTCCCATTCGGCCTCGGTGGGCAGGCGTTTGCCTGCCCACTGGCAGAAGGACCGGGCGTCGTGCCAGGAGACGTGGACCACCGGATGATCCATGCGCTTGCGGATGTTGGTGCCGGATCCTCCGGGTTTTCTCCAGCAGGCGCCCTCCACCCTGGCCCACCACTCGATTCCAAAGGCTCGGTCGAATCGGATGCGCTTGAGGTGGGCCTTTGGAATCTGGTTGTGGAAGACGAAGGACCAGCCGAAGCGCTCGGCCTCGCTCTGGTATCCGGTAGTCTCCATGAAGGCCGCGAAGGCTTCGTTGGTGACCGCAGTGCGGTCAAGGAAGTAGGAATCGAGGGAGATCTCGCGGACCGGTCCCTCGCCGTCGGCGACCCAGCACTCCGGGCCCTCCGCGCCCATGCGGAAAGCTCCGCCCTCGATGCGAACCATTCCTTCGGTCGAGCCGGCGTCGAGCGACAGGGGAAGAGAAGATTCATTTGCCGGGTAATTGCCGTTTTCCTCCCGGGAGGGGGTGCAGCAGGGCTTGCCGTCGGACATGTCCACTGGTAGCGCCGAGGGG
>Ga0310345_10005964_pt1 | contig 10717 bp, 8 predicted proteins | sample HC15DNA20500_MG_FD_204667 | JGI IMG/M metagenome (GOLD analysis project Ga0310345, IMG submission 204667) | Marine microbial communities from station ALOHA, North Pacific Subtropical Gyre - HC15-DNA-20-500_MG | ecosystem: Environmental > Aquatic > Marine > Oceanic | place: Pacific Ocean: North... | reverse complement strand
GTTGTTCGGCTCGCGAATTAGGGTCGATATCGCAGCGCACCAAGGTTTCTAGGTCAACACATTCGCGCAGAGCATTTGCTATCGTTTTGCGGCGCTTCGAGAACGCCTTGTCAAGGAGCAACGAGAGCCATCGCTCAAGTTCTGGTTCTTCGGGCTCGCTATTCGGTAATAGCTCCAGTACGGAGGAATTGACCGACGGTTTTGGCCTAAAGCTCGTTGCGTCTACGTCTAGGTGATAGATGACCGAGCATCGGAGTTGCGTGACGACGCTGAGGCGACCGTAGGCTTTCGTTCCTGGAGCCGCCGCTAGGCGGGTGGCGACTTCCCGTTGCAGCATTATGAGCAGACTTGAGAAACATGTAGCTCGTCGGAGTAATCGTAATAGTAACGGGGCCGAAATGTTGTACGGCAGATTTCCCACTAGCTTCCAAGGGCGATCGTTGCGTAAGAGTTGATTCAGGTCGAACTTTAGAATGTCCTCGTTGATGACAGTGATATTCGTGGCATCCGAGAAATGTGTTTTAAGTAGCGAGCAGAGATCTCGGTCGATTTCAACGGCAACTATGCTCGCGCCCGAGTCGACGAGCTGGGCGGTCAACGCACCTGTGCCAGGGCCGATTTCTAGGATTTGATCACCCGGCTTGGGACGCACCAGTCTTATAATTTCATCGGCGACGAGGGGGTCGATTAGGAAATGTTGACCGAAACGTTTCCGGCTCATTTTCGAGTTATCGAGGGCCACGGCCATGCTGCGTCAGCGTGTTCGCGAGTTTTATGGCGGACAACAAGCTCTTCGGATCCGCTGTTCCAGCCCCCGCGCAATCCAAAGCCGTGCCGTGATCGACTGATGTCCGAATTATGGGTAGGCCGAGAGTGATATTCACACTGTTACCAAAATCTATAGCCTTGAGTGCGGCCAAGCCTTGGTCATGGTACATAGCCACGATGGCGTCGTAGTTATCTCGATTTTGTGGTGTGAAAGCAGTGTCTGCCGGAACCGGGCCCACAATATGTAATCCGCGTTGGCGGTGCAGTTCAATTGCCGGGAGTATGGCTGCGTTGTCTTCCGAACCGAGATGTCCATTCTCTCCGGCATGTGGATTCAGTCCACAGACACAAAGCCGTGGTCGCGAAATACCAAACAATCGATCAAGCTCTTGAGACAGAATGTCTAGAACGGTAGTGACTCTATGGCGCGTTATGAGGTCCGAGACATCCCGGACTGGCACGTGGGTTGTGACGAGGGCAACACGTAAGTTATCGGATACCAGCATCATCACCGGCATCGGCACCTCCAAGCGTTGGGCGAGGTACTCCGTGTGTCCCGTAAATGGAATGCCTGCATCGTTGATAATGGATTTCTGGACCGGTCCGGTAACGATCGCCGATACCTTTCCATCACGACAATGATCCGTAGCAGTGTCGATGCAATCTAGTACGTATTGTGCGTTACGTCGATCGGGTTTACCCGGACTGGTCGACACAGAAGACCGGATCGGAAATACCAGGAGTTGACCATTTCTCGCTTCTTGGCATGTGGTCGGGTCGGAAATTTCCGTAACTTCCACGGAAACTCCTAAGAGGGTTGCCCGTTCGGCAATTAAATCGGGATCGGCGAAACAGACAATGTTTTCGGACAAGGCTTCCGATGCGATCATGACCGCTAGGTCAGGGCCAATCCCGGCAGGTTCGCCGGGCGTGAAGGCGATAGATCGCGGCAAGGATTTATTCTTCAGTTCGGTACTCAACATACGCTTCATCACGCAAGCGACGCAACCAAGACTGACGACGTTCGTCAATTTTTCGTTGGCGGATAGCACGTCGAGCTCGGTCCCGCTTGATTTCTTCGGTCCCATCGTACTCGCGACGTTCTAAAACCTGCAGAACGTGGAATCCAAATTCGGATTTGAACGGTTTGCTAAGTTTTCCGATTTCCATGAACAGCATCATTTCCTCAAACTCAGGGACCATTTTCCCCTCACCCACCCAACCCAGATTTCCACCTTGGAGAGCTGATCCTCGGTCATCCGAGTTTGTCCGCGCTAACCTAGCGAAATCTGCTCCTTGCTCCAAGCGCCCTCTTAATTGGCCAACGCGAGCCAAAGCCTGGGCTGGGGACACCAACTCGTTGGGCTCAACGAGGATATGCCGAACTCTGTGCTGTTCGACCATAATTTTTTCGCCTTCCCGTTTGTCCGTCAGCTGAATGATATGGAATCCACTCGGATTAGTAATGACGCTACTGATGTCGCCTACTTCCATCGCACTGACGGCATCGGCGAAAAGCGTTGGAATTTGTTCCGCCTTACGCCAACCCAAGTCGCCGCCTTCGAGTGCTGTTTGCCCATCCGAAACACTTATTGCAAGTGTCCCAAAATCCTCTCCCGCGTCAACACGCGTAACGACATCCTCAGCTTTTTCTCGAACCATGTTCAGTTCAGCGTTGTCCGCGAATTCCGGGCTGGAGACCAGAATATGGGCCAGACGGTATTCTAGAGTGCTACCTTCTTCGCTGAATTCATTGGTCAAAAAGTTCTCAATTTCACGATCTCGTACTTTTACGCGATTATCAACCTCCGTTTTACGCAATTTTGCCATTGTGATTTCTTGGCGAATTTGTTCTCGGAAATGCTCGTACCTATGCCCCTCTGACTCTACGATCTCTATGAATTGCTGCAGACTAAGGTTATTTCGTTCCGCTATGTCTTGCACGGCCGCATCGAGCGCTTTTTCCTCTACTTCGACACCGACTTCATCGGCTACCTGTAACTGGATTTTTTCCAGTACCAAACGTTCCATAACTTGCCGCTCTAGCACGGAGGTTGGTGGCATGCGGCTTCCCTGTTGGTGTACCTGCGCGCGCACTCGGATCATTTGTTCCTGCAGTTCGCTATGCATCACTATATCGTCGTCGACGACCGCGACGATGCGATCTAGCTCCATACCGACTAAGTTAGCGCAAAATAACGCGCACACACCGGCGAGGGCGCGCGTGGGCACAGCGAAGGCGTTAACAAGTGACGGCTTGCCTAATATAGGCATTTTTCTATCGCCGGTTCGGTATCTCGCGGAGCAGTTTATGCGGATAGACTGCGAAATTGGCCGAACCTTTAGTTGTCGCGAGTTATTAAAAGAGTGACTAATTGTAGCGTATTGTTTTGGGTTTCAAGAATCCGCCCGTTGCTCGCGGTACGAATAGGCTGATGTACAGCTAAAGATACTAATCAAATGGGTCGGCGTATCCCGAAATACCACGCCTTAACAAGGATGTAGTATCTTGGCCGAAACCGCCAAGCCCGCGAAAATGGATTTGCGCAAAAATGCCGTTTTCGAACTCAAGTTCTGAAAATTCATTCGTCCCCAGAAGGAATCGACGCCCAACTAGGCGTGCGCCCCAACAGCAGCTTTCATACTCGACACCCCAAATAGTCTCTAAGGATTCTTTTTCCCTGAGGGAATAGTTCCAACGGCCGAGCACGGTCCAGCGATCGGTTACCGGCCAACGTAGTGAGACGTCGGTTTGCTTAACATCGGTGCCGAGGCGCCGAAATGAATATCCGAGGTTGAGAACGGTGTCGAACCGTGGCCTGTACCGCAGATTTACGGCGGCTCTTTCGGCCCGCGAGTCATCGGGTTCCCAATGAATGGTGCCCCGAGCGCTCAGGTCTCCGCCGATATCCATGGCAGCTTCGGCGACAATTTCCGATTCTCTATCGCGGATTGCTTCGGGTTGTTGTCCAGCTAAGGTTACCTCACGATCGCGGAAATAAAAGATTTGTCCGATGCTGAACCGAAACGTCTCTCGGCCATCTTTCGCATCAAGTGCGCGTGTGGTGAGGGCGAGAGTGACCTGATTGGCGTCGCCGACACGGTCACGGCCCGCGTAGCGGTTGTACTGAAACAGATTCCGAAAGGAGATTTGATACAAGCCGGAGTCAAATTGTGGGATATCGTCCTGCCCCACGTGCGGCGTAAGCACGTAAAAGATACGCGGTTCTAATGTTTGTACATGCGCCTTTCCAAATAGTGAAAACTCACGGTCGAGAAAAAGTTTGCTGTCGATACTGAGAACCGGGACAGTACGGGATTCGTTATCGTCGAAAACCTTTGCCGGATCATCTAGGAGGTATTTGGTGTGTCGTATGGACACGCGGGGTTCGATGGACAGGTACTCAGTTTTGAAACGCTTCGACACGACCGGCTCTATGTCGATCCGTCCACCAGTAAGACTTTCCGGGCGGTAGAAGTATGTAGTTTCAGTGGCCAGATATGCGGTGATTCCCCATCGGTTCCCTGGCGGGAAAAGATATAGTTGAAATTGCGGTAGACGCCGATATGGCTCCGAGGTAGAGGGCAGATTTTCATCAATACTCTGGTAGCTTTGAAAATAGGCTCGGGCGAAGACGCGTGGAGCCTGATACTGGACATCAACTCGTCGATCGAGAAAACGCTTAGAGGTAATGCTCAACGCGTTTCCGAAATCTTCGAAATAACGATCGTCGGAGACATTGTTAAGCAGCAACGCGACTTGACCCCGACGTTGGTGAAAATAGTTATGGTGTTGTAACGAGACAAGCGAGCGGTCCTCGCCGTCTTTCAAATCATCCCCTGGCAAGTATTCGAATTCTAACTGCCCTTCGCTCTCTCGCGTTATGTAGCGCATCTGCGCTCCGAGCATGGTACCTCTGTCTTGGATATACCTAGGCGCAATGGTGGCGTCGTAATTAGGTGCAATATTCCAGTAATAAGGGGTTCGTACGTCGACTCCGGATTCATTGGTCGACCCGTAAGATGGCGCAAGGAAACCTGATTTACGTTCGTCGCTGATTGGAAAATAGACGTACGGGAAATAAAAGACGGGCACTCCCCGTACTCGAAGCACTGCGTTACGGGCAGAACCTCGGTCCGACTTGTGATTCAGTTTCAGCGTACTGGCTGAAAGCTGCCAATCTTCTCCTGACAATGGACAGGTCGAATAATCGACGTCTTCCAGAGTCGTGATATCAGCTTTCCGGTCGTTGCTTATCTGCGACGCGCTGCCACGTCCCCGTCCATTCTGAACCCAATATTGCCCTCGATCGAGTATTGCGATTTCGCTGTTTAAGTCATAAGCAGCACTTTGTCCGGACCAAGTGATGCCGGGTTCCCAGATATGTGTGCGACCTTCCGCGAAAAAAACGTCTTTCGCTACATCATAGGTGACCATATCGGCCCGCAGTGACCGTTTCCCTTGTACGATTTCTACATCCCCGGTGAACTGAGACAACCCATCTTTTACCAGCCGAGTGGTATCTGAGCGAATCTCGGTGGCCTTGCGATCAATGGAATCGTCGGTGTAACCCGGTCGAAGGGGAATGAACCGGCTGGCAGGGCACAACCTCCACCGGTAATTATCGGCGTGGTCCTCCAGTATTCCGGCGTCCGCCGCAGCGGTCACAAATATGGTGAGCAGCGCCATTATTGGCAGGAATGTTAATTGCGCCGGAATTGAAACCGGGGTACGCGAGATCGTTCTTTTTCTCATTAACGCGCGGCAGGTAAATGGGTATCTAGCTAAAGTGTAAAAGTCGCACAGATCCTTCCTCGCATCAACTGACGGGGAGCATATACGGCGAAACTAAAGTCTGTTTCTATATCGGCGCGATATCGATGTGCTCTAAAAACAATGGTTGCCACGGACTGTGATGGTCTATTCGGGAATTAGCCGAATGCCTGCAACACTGGATCTCTATAGATCTAACGGCTCTAGCGCTGGCATCAGAAATACGCTGAAAGGCGCTATTTATCAAACGGTTATTTTTTTTCGGATATTTTTTTCTCATTCCTCTTAAGTTCTAAGAGAAACTTATCTAGCAAGGACAACTTATGGTGTCCTCCAGAGGAGATGAGTACGTCCACTTTGTGCGCGAGAGGCAACGGAAGTTTTTCTGCGAGGCGGTGAGCTACCCACGACGCACTATCCATCCTGTGACTTTCGGCAGGCGGTCGCCCAACGTTATTTTGGAATGCATTTTCTAGAAGTTCCCGCAGGTATGCGTATTGTGAGGGAATGGCTGAGTCACTTGCTTCGTCTATGAATACGATATTCCCTACCAAGAGTTGATTATCTCGAACGCCATTACTAGTAATACGAAATGATTTGCCTCCGAGAACTTGGATCTGTAGCAGGCCGTCACTACCCTGATCCCAGGAAGCAATATTGGCTATGGTGCCTACGTCGAAAAAATCAGGTGTCTCGCCAGTTTCACGACCACTCCTTATGGGCACGATACCGAAAAATGAATTGTTACGTAGGGCTTCACTCACCATATCCAGATAGCGAGGTTCAAAAATGCGTAAAGGCAACAAACCGTCTGGATATAAGACCGTTGAAAGAGGGAACAACGGAATTGGCTGGTCCAATTCCGGGGGAAACGGGTAGTTCACGATGACCTGCCTAAAAAATCCAGAAACCGCTGGTGTATGTTATCAAATGACCCATTACTCATGATGAGAACGCTGTCTCCAGTATGGACTTGGGCGGCTATCTCAGTGATTAAAGTATCAGTTCTCAAATAGAAACCGCACTGCGATAAAGGTGCCAGTGACTTCTCGATGTCCCATGCCAGGTTGTCCGGCATGAAGACGGCTATCACGTCTGCATCACGCAGCGAGTCGGCGAGGCGGTCCTGATGAACGCCCATGCGCATGGTGTTGGACCGTAGTTCGACTATCGCAAAAATGCGCGAATGTTTTGCCTCGGAACGCAGCGCGGCGATGGTTGCAGCGTAAGCGGTGGGATGGTGTGCAAAATCGTCAAACACTTTTACCCCGTGTCGAATACCGCGCAATTCGAGCCTACGCTTGACGTTTTTAAAAGTCGATAGTGCCGCAAGTGAGGTCTTAGGTTTGACGCCGACTTCAGACGCTGCGGCCACCGCCGCGACGGTGTTCCACGCGTTATGTTCTCCTAACAATTTCGTGATGGCGAGCGTCGGCACGCCGTCAGGAGATACTATTTTTAACCAATCTTGGCGATGGGTAAGGGCAAGCTTCCACTCTGCGAGTTCATCTTTGCCGAATGTCATTACTCGGGACCAACAACCCATATCAAGGACACGGTCGATAGCTGGATCCGGCCAGCGCCGAATGATGAGGGCGTCGCGCGGTAGGGTACGTACTAAGTGATGGAATTGGTGTTCGATCGCGTCCAGATCCGGGAAAATATCTGCATGGTCAAACTCGAGATTTGTGATGATCAGCATGCTCGGCATGTAGTGAATGAATTTCGAACGTTTATCGTCAAAGGCGGTGTCGTATTCGTCGGCTTCTATGACGAAAATTTTGTCAGACCCGAGCCTCGCGGACACCTCAAAATTTTCTGGGACACCTCCAACAAGGAACCCCGGATCGAAGCGAGCGTGTTCGAGCATCCAGATGAGCAGGCTCGCGACGGTGGTTTTACCGTGCGTCCCAGCCACGGCAATCACGTGACGCCGGCGTAAAATATTGTCTTTCAGCCACGCGGGACCTGAGACGTGGGGGAGACGTTCACTGAGCACGTATTCAAGGCATTCGTTGCCCCGGGAAAGGGCATTACCAACGACGACTAGGTCGGGGGCCGGCTGCAGGGCCCTAATGTCATATCCTTCATGTACTTCGATTCCTAGTTCGTCCAACTGGTAACTCATCGGGGGATATAGGTTGGCGTCTGAACCGGTTACTCGGTACCCGCTTTCTATTGCCAACCTCGCGAGCCCGGTCATAAACGTCCCGCCGATGCCTAGAAGATGCAAGTGCACGTTCGTCTCCTTAAAACGACGCGGAACCCAATACTTGATCGATAAACACTCTGAACTGATTGAGGAAGACCGTATATCCGATTGCGATGAGGAAGCCTATGACGAAATGTGCGTCTAGTGCGTGACGCAAGATGTGGGCGACGACTGAAAGATTCCAAACAAATATGGCCCACATCAGCAATGTACCAACTCCCGACGGTACCGGCGATGTTTGGAACACAATCAACAAGATCAACGCTAATGTGCCTATTAGGGCGCCGGTTCCCATCAACGCTGTAAGCGTCTGCACTATACGATGCGAGCGAGAGTACGAGTAGAGAATTGCTACAGTCAGGCCGATCAGCACAACCAATTCCAGTAAAGTAGCTATCATCGACTCGCCGAAGCCTTGCTTGAGCATGTAATAGATGGAAATGCTTAGCAACATATTGGAGGCGGTTGTGGCGCAGAGCAGTGTTGAAGAATGAGGGATGCTCTGCGGCGCCAGCTTAAAACTGCAGATTTGCCAGAATGCCCGTATGAGGGTGCCTATCGCGGATGGCATAGTCTAGCGAGCTTAGCTTTCGCTACGCGGCCCGAGGCGCGATCGTATTTTGTCGGATGTTCGAATTGGTTTTGACTTTTTGCTCTCCTTAGCTAAGTACTCGTTCTCTAGTCTTCAGAAGGGCGGTATCGTGTTTGGATGTAGTCGTCGAGGATTAGTTTAAATTCACCCGCGATATTGTCGCCTCGCAAGGTCACATGCTTTTTACCGTCGATAAATACAGGAGCGGAAGGATCTTCGCCGTTGCCGGGCAAGCTAATACCGATGTTAGCGTGCTTACTCTCTCCAGGACCGTTCACGACGCAGCCCATCACGGCTAGGCTCATGTTTTCGACTCCGGGAAACTGTTCCCGCCAGGTTGGCATTTCTGTGCGGACGTAGGTCTGAATTTCACTTGCCAGTTTTTGGAACACGGTACTCGTCGTACGGCCACATCCTGGGCAGGCGGTGACTAGCGGTGTAAACGCTCGTAGGCCCATTGATTGAAGAAGTTCTTGGGCAACGATGACCTCTTGAGTGCGGTCACCTCCCGGTTCTGGCGTTAGCGAGACTCGGACGGTGTCGCCTATCCCTTGCTGTAGCAATATGCCCATAGCGGACGCTGATGCGACGATTCCTTTGGAGCCCATGCCCGCCTCGGTTAGACCGAGATGCAACGCATACCCACAGCGCTGAGCCAGTTCTCCGTAAACTGCAATAAGGTCCTGAACATTGCTCACTTTGCAAGACAGCACGATGCGCGCGGGCGGTAGGCCTATCTTCTCAGCTTGGGCCGCACTGTTTAACGCCGACGCAATTAGCGCATCGCGGGTAACCTCTCCCGCGTCCTTTGGATTTGGAAGGGCGGCATTTTTATCCATCATTGCCGCTACCAGCGCTGGGTCGAGGCTTCCCCAGTTGACCCCGATACGCACTGGCTTGTCGAGCGCTATGGCAGTTTCAATCATGGTTGCGAATTGGGCATCTTTTTTGCGACCGAAGCCGACGTTCCCGGGATTGATACGGTACTTACCCAACGCTTTAGCGCATTCCGGGTAGCGCGTCAGTAGCGTGTGTCCGTTGTAGTGAAAATCGCCCACCAAGGGCACGTGGCATCCTGTAGCATCGAGCAATTCGCGAATTCGCGCGACCTGCGCGGCTGCTTCCTCGGTATTGACAGTGATCCGTACCAGTTCTGATCCAGCTGCCGCAAGCGCCTGCACCTGCTTCGCGGTCCCGACGGCATCAGCCGTATCCGTGTTGGTCATCGACTGTACGACAATTGGTGCGTCACCGCCGATGACTACATCGCCAACGCGGACAGCGGTGGATGGACGCCTGAGGTTGGAGCCTGGGGACATAAACGGTCTCAAAACGGCGTTTAGGATTAGTTGTTCGGATTGAAATTCTACAGGACGACAGCGAAGGGCGCCAAAACGTTGGGTCGACTAGGTGAATCAATTCAGATCGAGATGGAGATCGGGCTGTTTATGCCCGGAGTATCCACCACGGTCGGCGGTCATTTCTCCTGCGTCTTATTTGTTTTTCGGCTATCCTTGCTGGTAGCGTTATTCTCATGTATCGAAAAGAGCGTATTCGACACAGTGAGCAATGACTAGGCTTACGAATTGGGTGGGCAGTGATTATGGATGAAACGCCGACGGTCAAAATTGCAAAATCTGACGATGAGTGGCGAAAGATATTGTCGCCGGAAGCATACGCGGTATGCCGCCGACAAGACACCGAGCCCCCGTTTTCGGGGCGCTACTGCTCGAACAAGGAAACGGGTGCATATCACTGCGTTTGTTGCGACGCGGAACTGTTCAGCTCCGAGCATAAATTTGACTCTGGAACGGGTTGGCCGAGCTTTTGGCGCTCAGTCGCCGATGGTAAGGTAAAACTCAACACGGACCACAGTCACGGAATGATCCGCACCGAAGTCTCTTGCATTGCTTGCGACGCACATTTAGGCCATGTCTTCGAAGATGGGCCAGAACCAACCTATCAGCGGTACTGCATCAATTCCGCCGCACTGAATTTCTTGGATGATAAGTAGGCGTAGCGTTGGCATATGAGGACCGATAGTCGGTTTTCAGGGTACTAGGGTTCGGGCGGGGCCCAGAAGGTTAATCCTTTTTCTAGGCCTTCGGTAAGGTCACATTACGCTGCCCTTGATATTTCCCATCTCGATCCTTATACGATACCTCGCAGCTTTGATCGGATTGCAGAAAAATCACCTGTGCGACCCCCTCGTTCGCGTAAATCTTGGCGGGCAGCGGTGTCGTATTCGAGAATTCTAGGGTCACGTGACCTTCCCATTCGGGCTCCAACGGCGTGACGTTTACGATAATACCGCAGCGTGCGTACGTCGATTTGCCCAAGCATATGGTGAGAACGTCACGTGGAATTCGAA
>Ga0310345_10005962_pt1 | contig 10719 bp, 9 predicted proteins | sample HC15DNA20500_MG_FD_204667 | JGI IMG/M metagenome (GOLD analysis project Ga0310345, IMG submission 204667) | Marine microbial communities from station ALOHA, North Pacific Subtropical Gyre - HC15-DNA-20-500_MG | ecosystem: Environmental > Aquatic > Marine > Oceanic | place: Pacific Ocean: North... | reverse complement strand
TCACCCGCAAGCGGATTCCTCTGCCTGACCGCCTTGTCTGGGAGACTGAGTCAACGGAGCGTTTCAATCGTGCCCACTGGCTGGTCATCACCGAGTTGGGGACCGTGGAGGGGGAGAATGACTTTGTCGACGACGAGTTCAACCAGATCCAGCCAGCGCCATCCGGAGTACCGATCGGTTTCAACACAATCGGTGTGCTAGACACTGGTGGCATCCAGCTGATCGACATCATCCAAGGGTCGATGGCCGAGGTGGCTGGCGTGCAGCCTGGCGACGTGTTGGTGGAGATGAACGACCGTCCTGTCGCGAATGTGGAGGACCTACGTGACGCGGTGCAGGCGCCCCGCGACGAGCCGGGAATGTCTCTGAGTGTGATGCGAGACGGTGCGCGGCTGTCGTTTGCCTTGGTACCTCCAGACACCGTGCAGGCGCCACTGCCCAGTGAGGCGTTTCCGCTGCCCGAGCTGTCTGGCCGCGTACAGCTCCTACGTGACGGCAATCACATCGACGTGGTGACCCGTGGTGTTCGTCGTTACACGTTGTTATTGTCACCCGAGCAGTTCGACTTTACCCAGTCGTTCAGGGTCACTACCAACGGTCGCGTTTCGTTTGAAGGCATGGTGGAGCCAAGTCCTGAGACGCTGCTGCGGTGGGCGGCCCGCGACCGCGACCGGACGATGCTCTTTGGTGCACAGCTTGATATCGAGGTGGAAGCACCCTAAACCGCGCCTCTTTCTCCCACGGGGTTTCGTTTGACTGACGGGGACAGGTTCCGCGCGAGACTGTGTCGATGGCGGCCCCGCTGGTGAAGCTCTGCATCGTCGCTAACGTGGCAGACGCTCACCTGCTGACGGTGTTGCTCGAACAGGAGGGGATTGCGGCGGTCGTCCGCGGCGACGGATTCGTGCCGTTGCAGGGCGGTTCTCTCTTTCGGATGGAGACGCGGCCCTCGGTATGGGTTCTGGATGACGACAGCCTGGAGCGGGCCAAGGAGCTGGCGGACGAGTTCGGTCAGGAGGCGGGCGGTGCAGACGCACCCAGCTGGCGCTGCCGGTGCGGCGAGACCAGCGAAGCGCAGTTCAGCGAGTGCTGGAATTGCGGTCGGCCAAAACCCCCGGTCCCGAGTGCTGCCTAGCGCCAGCCTTTTGGTATTACTCCGGAGGGGGCGACTGCTCTCCCGTGGACAAAACGGTCTTATACTCGCCTGACCTTCAACCAGTCATTGTGCTGCTTATCTCCCATGGCCAACCATAATTCCGGTCTCGCTTGGAGCCGACGACGCGTCCTCGCCTCACTGTTTGGGGTAGGCGCGGTCGCTCCATTCTTTCGGGGGGGGCGTGACGGACCCGGCGACTCGGCGTTGCTGCGTTACACGGCACATGTTCCCAACTCCCACGGGCTCTACCGCGAGGTCTTCGTGCCCTGGGTGGAGATGGTGGTGGCGCAAACGCAGGGACGGATTCGTTGGGAACACTATGTTGATGGATTGCTGCACGGGCCGCTCGACGGCTTCAAGGCCGTGGCTACGGACATCACCGACTACACGCACGCGTACGCTACGTACCAGCCGGGAAGCTTCCATCTGACCCACGGACTCCAATTGCCGTTCCTCTTCGCTAACTCGGGCGTGGCGGCACTGGTCGCTGAGGAGCTGTACCCGGAGTATCTAAAGGGCGAGTACGAGCGAATGAATGTCTACCTGGCGCACTGTGACTCGACAACCGCCTACGACATCCTGTCGAAAACGCCAATTCGGGTGCCCTCGGACATTCGCGGGCTGAAGGTTCGCTCGACAGGTGGGCTCATGGCCGAGATTCTCCGGCAAGTCGATGCCGTTCCCGTCGTGCTGGCCGCGGCCGAAACCTACACAGCGTTTCAGAGAGGCATCATTGACGCGGTCGCGGTGGGAGCACCCGACATGGCGGCCTATCGACTTTACGAGATCGGTAACTACTACCTGCCGATCCGACTCACGCACACCGTCATTCAGTACTGCCTGAACCCACGCACGTTTGATGGCCTGCCGATCGATCTTCGCGTGCCGCTCTACAATCTTTTCCGCTTACGGGGGCAGGTTGCTCACCAAAATTACTACGGCGGCGAGGCGTTGGAGAGCGCCATCGAGACACTCACGGACGCGGGCGTCGAGCGGCTCGACCCTACGCCGGCCGAACGCCAGCGGTGGGTGGATGCGGTCCAGCCTCTGGAGCACCGTTTTGTCGAGGAGAACGAGAGCCGCGGCCTTCCCGCGGCTGCCTTTGTGCGCGAGGCGAGGGAGCGCGCCGCCCGGTACGAGGAATGGACTGACCAGGAACTTTGGGACCACGTGTCTGCGCGCCCCGTGCAGGGCATTATCACGTTGTGAGCGCCGGCGAGAGCCTAGGAGGGAAGGAGCATGACTGCGGTGCTGGCCTGGTTCGACCTGGCGGCTGAGTGCGTTGACCGCTGGTCGGAGAGGGCGTCGCATGAGCTATTCCGGCTGGGCGTCTATGTGACGATGCCTGCGCTCGTCGCGCTGGTTACGCTAGACGTGGCCCTCCGTTACGTCTTCAACGCGCCTCTGCAGTGGGGTCGTGATGCCAATGGGTTGCTCCTGTTGATGACGCTTTTCTGCGCGCTTCCACATGCCTGGGACCGCGCGTATCACATTCGGATGGAGGTCTTTTACATTCGTCTACCCGATGCCGGTAGACGTGGAGTCGACGTGCTCGCTTCGGTCGCTGCCATCGTTGTTTTCGGGTTCATGGGCGTACAAGGGGCACGCTTTGTCCCCTTCATGTTCGGGACGGGGGAGACGGGCGAAGACCTCAGCTTACCGTTGTGGCCCTTCATGGGCTTCCTGTCGATGTGCGCGTTCGTTCTGGTCGCGCGGGTATTCGCGAACCCAGCGGCGATGGAGGGCGACCCGCAGCCCCCGACACGCCGGCAGGGTGTCGGGTCTGTCGGGGAACCCTTGGCTCCCGTAAGTGACCTGGCGCCCAGAGACGACATCGCCTCGTGAGTCTCACGGTTGTTGGACTCATCGGTATCGGTGCGATGCTCGTGCTCCTTATTGTGGGAGTGCCGATCGCCGTGGCGATGGCCGTTACCGGTGTCACCGGGCTCTGGCTTCTGGAGGGACCGGGTCCGGCTCTTGCACACACGCTGCTCGTTCCGTGGAACGAGGGACGCAGCTTTGTCCTCGTTACCATCCCTTTGTTTGTACTGATGGGGCAGCTCTTCTTTCAGACGGGACTCGCGTCGGACCTCTATCACGGCGTCCGCAGTTGGATCGGCAAGGTCCCGGGTGGGATGGCCATTACGTCAGTTGTCGCTTGTGGCGCGTTCGGCGCGGTCACAGGCTCCAGCATCGCGACCGTGGCGACGATGGGAACGATCGTCATGCCCGAGATGCGGCGCTACAACTACCATCCCCGCCTAGCGACTGGCGCACTTGCTGCGTCTGGGACGCTCGGCATCCTGATTCCTCCCAGTCTCATCTTCATTTTTTACGGGGTCATGACGGAGACGTCGATCGGCGCGCTCTTCATTGCCGGTATTGTTCCAGGGATTTTGACCGCGGCCATGTTCTCCGCGATCATCCTTGTTAGGTGCGTCTTCACGCCCACTTTGGGGCCGCCCGGGCCGGGGGCGACGTGGCGCGAACGAGGGGCCGCGACGGTGGGCCTCCTACCGATCCTGACGTTGTTTTTTCTGGTCATCGGTGGGATCTACGTGGGGATCTTCACTCCCACCGAGGCGGCCGGGGTCGGGTGCGCCGGCGTGTTGCTGATGGCGATGTTTCGGCGTCGGCTCACGACGGCGGCCATAGGTAAGGCTCTTGAGGAGACCGCCCTGGTGAGCGCGATGATTTTTGCCATCATCGTCGGCGGATATTTGGTAGCCCGCTTTCTGGCGGTTACCGGGCTCACTGAGCAGCTGGTGTCGGTCTTGGTCGGGATGGAGCTCGGGAGGGTGCCCTTCCTCATGCTGTTGGTAGTGCTCTACCTAGTGCTAGGTGCGATGGTCGACGTTTTTGGAATGCTGGTGCTGACGATCCCGTTTGTGATGCCTGTTGTCGGCGAACTGGGGATCGACCCGATCTGGTTCGGTGTCTTTGCGGTGATGATGGCTGAGCTCGCTCTCGTGACGCCACCGATCGGCGCCAACGTCTTCGTGATGCGGCGAACTGCGCCAGAAGTTCCTATGAGTGACATCTTTATGGGAGTGCTGCCCTTCGTGGTCGGCGAGTTGATTCTCATCGCGTTGATCATCGTTTTTCCGGAAATTGCCTTGTGGCTACCAGGGAAGATGGGCTAGTCGCGGTTGCCGAGCGCCGACTTGCGTGGATGACTGGCTGGCCGGGACTTCATGACGGCCCACGGTTCGTGGGCTTCACGACGGTTGAGGCGCGACAGCTTTGCCTTCAGCGGTCTGCATTCGACGGTGCGATGTTGGCAAAGTGGTGGATTGGTGCCAGGAACGCAGTCTACGGGCCTTCAATTTGCACCGTGACGCCCGCGTTCTGTTGTAGCCGGTCGAGCAGCACCTCTCCCATCGCCGATGCCGGCGTGTGGATTCCTCCACTGGACGTGAGCGAGTCCCGCGCAAGACATATGGCCGACTCCGCGAGCATCTTCGCGGTGGAACCGTAGCCCGGGTCACGATCGCCGGTGAGCCTGGCACGCAGCTTTTCGCCTGAGTCGCTCGGATGTTCGGCGAGTAAACGTACGTCCCAGTACCCTGCCTCTCTGACCCGCCTCGACGGGCCTTCGCCAGGTGCGGGCATGCGCGACGCTGCCGCGCGGCGCACCGGGCCGACCGCCATTGCTGCCATGCCGACGCGTAGCGCGGTGGCAAGTCCTAGGGCCTTCACGAATCCGGATGGGCCGCGGCCCATCAACATCGCCTCCTCGTAGCGAAAGTCTGGACCGTACGCGTTCGCGAGGAGCGCGTTTGAGCGGCGTACCACGCGTGTGTCGACATTGGCCATGATGAAGGGGGCTGTCCATTGCTCGAAGTCGGCGTCCCAGGCGATGCGAAACGAATCAGGGCCGTCTGGTCCGTTACGCCGATTCCTGGGATTGATCGCATACGGGTCTTCGTTTCGTTGTCTGACTTCGGGGTCGCGGCTCTGCTCCTCGAGCATGTTGATGGCACTCGCGGCAGTGCCGCCGCTCGCGCCGCCCTTGAAACCAGCCACGCGGAGTTTGACGCGTTTACCCGGTACGCCGTGACGTGCCTTCATTGCGTGCTGCACGAAGAACACACCGAGATCGGCGGGGATGCAATCGAAGCCGCACGCATGTACCATGCGTGCGCCGCTAGCCTGAGCCTGGTCTTGGTGCGCGTCAATCATCCGACCCATCCAGAACACTTCGCCCGTCAGATCGCAGTAGTGCGTTCCGGTCGCCGCACATGCGGCCACGAGCTCGGAGCCGTAAAGCGCGTAGGGACCTACTGTTGTGCAGGCAACGCGAGTGCGTTCGGCGAGTTCGCGCATGAACGTGGCGTCGGCCGCGTCTCCTACTATGAGTGGCACACCAGATGCGTCCACGCCTGTTTCAGCGGTGAGCGCGTCCCGTACGGCTGAGAGCTTGGTTTCACTGCGTCCTCCAAGGGCCCAGGGAAACGAGGTGCCGTAGTGCTCAAGGATGTGCTGGGCGGTGAGCCGCCCGACAAATCCGGTGGCTCCCCAGACGACCACGTCAAAATCTCGTGTCTGCGTTTCCACGATGCCAACTAGTCTCGTTGAGCGGAGGTCGCGACCGGGCACGTAGGCTGGTAACGAACCAGCTGTTCAGCGGTGATACTACCGCGGCAGGGGTCGGCCCAGGTATCGACCCGTTTTGAACCCACGATGCAATCTCTCGTTCCCTGAGTCAATGCATCCTCGATAGTCCTGTGTGGTCTTCCTGCTGCGCCTGGCTCAGGGGGCCGCGTGGAGAGAGCCTTCGTAGGTAACCGTTTGGCCAGGCAGGATCAACACCTCGAAGTTCAGAGTGACGAAACCGGGTTGTCGAATCTCGATTTGATGTGGACCTTTTTCGAGTCGCAGCCGTTGGAACACACCGTCGTAGTCGTTGACCAGTCCTGCGTAGTAGCCGTCTACGAACACCTCGCCGAACCGCGGTTTCACCTTCAGCCGAAGGCTGCCCATGTAGTAGTGGTCATACACCGCCCGCGGGTGGGTATACGCGGGATAGCCGTAGTTGTCTCTGTAGTACCCGTTCCAGCAGGACACGTGATAGCTCGGGACGAACCCACACCTCGCGGCAAAGGTGCCAGGTCCAAGCAAGTAAGCATACGACCCGTAGCCGAGTCGGTTGCCGTAATAGTTTCGACCACGATATGGCGTGTAGACACGACCGACGCGCCGCCCAATTCCATAGTTATTGATGACCAGGGGTGGCGAATCATATTTTCCTCGCCGGATCGCGTTGTCCACGCCACCAAGCCTCCGCGGTCCCCGGTGTGCCTGACTTGAACGGCGCCGGCCGTTTTGTGCGGTAAGCGCGCGGCCGTCCGGCCGTTGCTGCGTGGTGGTGCCCGTTGCTCGGCGTCGCGGTGGCCGCACGCCGCTGGTGGGGTCGGTTCTGACTGGTGGCATGATTCGCCTGGGCGCGGTTGTGCGGGGGCGTGCCCTCCGCTGCGGGGGCCGCTGTGACAATGCGGTCCTGTCGCTGCGACGGCGCAGTCGGTCTTGAGCCGCGGCTTCAGTCGGCATGGACCAAGCGGTGGTTAGGAGGGCACACAAGAATACCGAGGTTATCCGAGTCATGATGGCTTTCCTCCGCGTTTGACGGTACGAACCGCGACGACAACCACCAACCACTACGGCACATTCCGTGCCAATTGTGGAGCCCGGGAACCTTAGCAATAGGTGCTGCTGAGCGAACTCTAGTCTGGCGAGTGTCCCTTATAGTAGGCACCGACTGTCCGGTCTAGAGCACGATGCCATGGCGGTCCGGGGGATTTGGGCAGAGCGGTTTGCACGGACTCTGACCGGAGGTCACAGGTGTCTACGGCGTCGTCGAGCAATCCCTGTCAGGGGATAGGTCACTCGGCAAAGTCTGTGCCCTGGTCAGTGGGCATGTCACTTCTCTAGTCTAGCGATCCGTTTTACCGTGCCAGCGCGTCGACTCGCCCTCGGGTTGCGGGTGGCGATCAGCAGGCGGATCTGTCATCCTGTTCAGACGGGCCGGCGCGATGAGGCGACGACGAAAGGGATAGTTAGTATGGGTTTCTGCGAGCACTGTGAAGGTCAGCGGTTCGACAGGGCGCAGGTTCTCCGTCAGTTACGGCAGACTCGCGCGCGACTCCGCAACGAAGCTGAGTCCTGCACGGTCGACGAGGCCTTGCAGTTGGCTATTCAGTCCGTGCGAGCGCTTGAGGTTCCCCATCTTGAGCCAATCGATGACTGGATGGAGGGGACAACTGAGGATCAGGTTGTTCACTGATGACTTGGCCCGGTGAGGTTCCTTCACTTGGTCCCTGCTATTTCGACTACGACCCGGTAGAGATACTCAAGGAAGATCCCGAGCCCGTCGATTGAGAGCCGTTCATCGGTGCCGTGGATGCCGCTCAGATCGTCTCGGATCATGCCGATGCCGTACGCCTGAATTCCCTTTGCCCGGAGCTGTGCCGAGTCGGTTGATGCCACTAGCATTGTCGGGAGCGTGACCGCGCGGGGAAACATGTCGCGCTGTACTCGTTCCAGCGTGAGGAACATCTCACTGTCGAGGGGCGATGGTGTCGCCGCAGGCCGCATACTGGTCGGGCGAGTCACCTCGACGGCTGGGTCGTCGATGAGACCCCGCAGGGTGGCTAGAAAACGGTCCAGGTCTTCGTCTGGCAGCGCGCGAATGTCGAGCTCGGCCTCCGCATCGGCCGGAATCACGTTGCGGCGAAATCCTCCCGCGATGATGTTGGGCGAGATGCTCGTCCGGAGCATCGAATTGACTCCGATATCAGACCTGCGAAGTTGGTCTTGAATCTGGGCACTGAGCCTCGGGTCCTCAAGGTTGCGATAGCGGAACGCGGCGTCTGGCGGGCTGATGGTGGCGAGGCGTTCAAGATAGGCCCGTGTCGTCTCATTCAGTCGCATTGGCGCCTGATAGGCGCCCACCTTGGCGACCGCTGCTGACAGATGGACGATGGGATTGTCCAGCCGTGGCGCTGAACCGTGACCGGCTACGCCCCGCGCAATTAGCCTGACCCCTCGCCAGGGCACCTTTTCGGTGGTGGCGATGCTGACGGTGTTGACTGACCCGTCGACCGCCGACATTCGTCCCCCCTCGTTGAGTGCGAATTCGGCGTCGATCTCGTCCCAGTGTTCCGCAACCATGAAGTCGATGCCGACCTCGGTAGTGCCCTCTTCGCCCGCTTCGGCCAGTAGGATGATGTCGCGGTCCAGCGGCACGTCCGCACGGTGCAGCATCAGCATCACTTGCACCATGGCCGCCAGTTGTCCCTTGTCGTCAGACGCGCCGCGCCCGTACACGTGGCCGTTTCGGAGTTCTCCGCCGAATGGGTCGATTGTCCAATCGGTCCGCTCGACTCCGACCACATCCGTGTGCGCCATGAGTAGGAGGGGCCGTTTCGTGCCGTTGCCCTTCAGGCGCGCTACGAGATTGCCACGGCTGGGTTCCACCGCGAAGAGCCTCGATGGGATATCAGCGGCGCTCAACACATCCCGTACATGCTCGGCCACGCGTGTCTCGTTTCCCGGCGGACTACTCGTGTCGATGCGAATCAGGGCTTGCAGTAGGCCCACTGTCTCGTCTCGGGCCAGCGTGAAATCAGAGGATTGCGTGTTCGCGGTGGCTGCGTGGCCGGCGACGATGAGAATGGCGGTGGCAACGATTCGGTTAGTCATGGGCTACTGGTGCGCTCACGTGCGACGGTGAGCATCGCGGCCATATTGTGACCTTGTTCCGGACGGGCCACAATACACACTGCCCGAAGCTGATGGTTCTTCAGTTTTTCGGTGACGCAGGGATCTGATCTTTCGCAAAGTCGCGGTCGACCCCTCCGACCGTACCACTAGGAGGGCACCGTGTCGCGTCTGAGATGTGGCGAAACGGACAGGTCACGACGACAATAGGCGTCAGGGGGGCGGACTGTTCGGGTCAGGCTAGCGGTAATCGAGGAGGACAGATGATGCCATCGCGGGGCGGCGCTTTGTTGACCATGCTCGCGCTCATGTTGCTCGTGCTAGCTGGAACTCCGGCGCGAGGGCAGGAGCAGATTTTCCCCTTTCCCGTGAGTGTCTTCGAGTTGGACAACGGGTTGAAGGTGGTCGGGGTGGACTACGACAGCCCAGGCATCGTGGCGTACTACACGGTGGTGCGCACCGGGTCGAGAAACGAAGTGGAGGAGGGCTTCTCGGGCTATGCTCATTTCTTTGAGCACATGATGTTCCGCGGCACCGAGAAGTATCCCACGGAGGTCTACAACGAGGTCGTCAAACGCTTGGGGGCCGACTCGAACGCGTTCACGACTGCCGACTGGACTGCTTACCATACGGTCGCAAGTGCTGACGCCCTTGAGACCATCATCGACATCGAGTCTGACCGGTTTCTCAATTTGAGTTATTCGGTCGAGGACTACCGGACCGAGGCGGGTGCCATTCTAGGCGAGTACAACCTAAATTTTGCTAATCCGGTTTCCCTGCTCCGGGAACGGCTACACCAGCTTGCCTTCACGACCCATCCGTATCGGCACACGACTATCGGGTTGCTCGACGACATTAGGGCGATGCCCGAGCACTACGACTATAGCCTCCAGTTCTACGACCGGTACTATCGGCCGAACAACTGCATCATTGTGGTAGTAGGTGATTTTGAGCAGGCAGACCTTGAACGACTCGTTACTCAGTACTACGGTGATTGGGAGTCGGGCAGTTTCCAGCCGAGTATCCCGGTCGAACCGCCGCAGATGGAAGCTCGCGCCGACGCGGTCACTTGGCCGAACCCGACGCTGCCACTCATGATGATCGGGTATCACGCACCAGCGTTCTTGGACGATGCCATCGACATGCCGGCCCTCGATGTACTTTCCCAGCTGCTGTTCTCGCAGAACGCGCCGCTGTTCCAGCGGCTGTATCTGCGCGACCAGGTAGTCGACTTGCTGTCCGGTGGCGCAGTAGATCAGCGAGACCCCCCACTGTTTGAGATCATCGTGCGCATCACGAAGCCGGACCAGACGGACGTTGTGCGGGACGCGATCCTGTCCGAGATCGAGCGATTCAAGACCGAACCTGTCGAATCTGAGGTGCTCGCCGAAACCAAATCCGCGATGCGTTATTCCTTTGCACGGGGGCTCAACAGTCCTGGACCGATCGCCGAAACGTTGGGACATTATCTGCAACTGACGGGTGACCCCGACACCGTGAACCGGGTCTATGAGCAGTACGACGCGGTAACTGCTAGCGACATTCGGCGTGTCGCGAACGACTATTTCGCAGAGGCCAATCGGACGGTGGTCGTACTCACCGAGGAGCGACCATAATGCGTGCGTTTGCTGCGGCGCTCATGCCGGTGGTCTTGACCTGCGCTGCGTCCGTTGGATGTGGTGACAATGGGACGATTACCCCCACGCCATTGGGAATTGGCCAACAGGCGCTGAACTCGCCGTTGATTACGTTGCGAGTGTCCTTTGAGGCCGGTTCCGTGGACGATCCGGACGGCAAGCATGGCTTGAACGCTCTGACCGCGTTGATGATCGGCCAGGGTGGCA
>Ga0310345_10005960_pt1 | contig 10722 bp, 13 predicted proteins | sample HC15DNA20500_MG_FD_204667 | JGI IMG/M metagenome (GOLD analysis project Ga0310345, IMG submission 204667) | Marine microbial communities from station ALOHA, North Pacific Subtropical Gyre - HC15-DNA-20-500_MG | ecosystem: Environmental > Aquatic > Marine > Oceanic | place: Pacific Ocean: North... | reverse complement strand
GCCAGTTTTCCGATGCTCCCGCGGAAAATCCGGAAGATGCTCGGGCTCATCTACTCCCTGTCCCCCTCGAAGCGACCGTGAGCTATGCCGGTGGTACGGGAAAAGGTCCGGCGGCTATCCTTGAAGCGAGCTACCAACTGGAGAATTACGACCGCGAATTTCGAGGGGAGCCGGGGTTGGATTACGGCATCTTCACTCACCCTTCCATGGAACTGCCCGGCAGTGTGGAAGAGGCCCTACCCCTTATTGAGAAAAGGGTGGCCGAGCTTTTTAATCCCCATCGCTTTTTGGGTGTCCTTGGGGGGGAACACAGTATCACCGAAGCGGTGGTAGATGGTGTTCTTACCAAGGTTCAAGAGCCGATAACCGTGGTCCAGCTGGATGCCCATTGCGATCTGCGAGACAGCTACGAGGGCTCACCTCACAGCCACGCTTGCGTTGCGAGACGCATGTTGGAGCGCGATGGTGTTGAAGAGATTCTACAGTTCGGGATCCGCTCGCTCTGTAAAGAGGAGGCGGAAGTGTTGAATGCGAGTGATAAGGTGACGGCCTGGTTTGTGGAGGAGATGACGGAGGAGAGGCACCTCTCATTTCTCCGCTCCCGTCTGGAGGGCCGGAAAGTATTCCTCACTTTAGATGTGGACTGTTTCGATCCGGCTCTGGTGCCTTCAACGGGAACTCCGGAGCCGGACGGGCTCACCTTTCGGCAAGCTGACCATATTGTGAAGGCGATCACCGAGGTGGCCGACCTGGTGGCTTTCGACTGTGTGGAGTTAGCACCGATCCCCGGTTTTCACGCAGCCGATTACTTAGTCGCTAAGTTTCTTTATCGTCTGATGAACCATCGTCTTGCCAGGCCTTGATCCGAGGCTTTTCCATCCGGTCGTTCTTGAGGATGGTTTGGTAGGAATCGATGTGACTGTTTCCCACCACTACCGTGGGGTCGATACCGGGTTCGTTGCTCTTTTTTGCTTTATGACCGGGCGGGTGGGGTGAGCCCACGGGAGACTTCTTCACCCCGGGCAGTACCTGATTGGCAAGAGGGAGAGGAGCGCGCACGGGTGTGCCGTCTACCTTTTTCGGGGCCTCTTTGCCAAGCATATTTCGAGCCGCTTTCATGCCCTGACTGGGCTTATGACTCTGCTCCGCGATGGGTCCCTCGGGGAGAACCACGCTTTTTTTCTTACTGCTTATGGTGGGACCGATGTAGTCTTTCCTAGCCATATCACGACTATAACACACAACATGAAAATTGTTCCAGATCTTTGGGGGGGTTTACGTTTCCTTAATATTCGGGCCTCGAAGAGATCCTATTCTGTACCTATGCTTATTAGGCGTAGTCTGCCCAAAACGACGAGGAGAGCTCAGATCCCTCAGAGCAGGGATAAGAGTGCGGACTCGGTAGATTTTCGAGCCCCCAGTCGACCTCTGGGTGTAGGTAACTTTTCCGCTTCGGGAGTCACCGGCGCTCTTATGAAATGGACCAGTCGGGAGATCCCATCGTCCCAAACTCCTATTTCTCAAGAAGAGACTCAGAAGATTCTGGACAAGATCGAGCCTGGGGACATCATTCTCACCTACGCCAGTCATCGCCCCAACCTGGGACATCTAGAATACTGGACCACGGGGGCCGACTACACCCACTGTGCGCTCTATGAGGGGTATGGGCGGATCATCGAGACCCTGGGCGACCAGGTGATGCGCAGCTCTCTGGTGGACCGCTTGAAAGGCCCCATCAAAGTGGCGGTGGTGCGACCGCCCTACAAAAGTTTTCGGGACCGGGGTCAAGTGATCCGAGAAGCCAAGAAACTGGTGGGCACTCCTTACGACTACAAGTTCGACAACAGCGACGACAGTGAACTCTACTGTTCGGAGTTCATCGAGGTGGCCCTGAAAAAGGTGGACTCCACCCTGGACGTACCGGACGCCAACTTTTTCGGCCGGGAGATCACAGCGCCCGACGCCTTCAAGGATATGAAAGGGGCGGAACTGATCCACGACGGACGTAGCCACTACTGGGCTAATCAACGTCATCAGGCGCCTTTCTATCTGGGTGCCGCCGCGGGTGCCGCACTCGGCGGTGTGGCCGCCGGTGCGACTCTGGGAAGCGGCGTGGCGGGGGCTGTGGGAGCCGTTGTGGGTGGAGTGCTCGGGTTTGAGGGTACTTTGCTGGCCTCGAAGTTGTTTGGTGGCGACCAAGAGCAGGCTCTCACATGAAATGTGACAGGCGTGGTTATCCTATTTTTCATCTTGTAACTTAGGTGAACCCGTCTACGAAACGATCTGAGGCTGGTGAGCGTTGTTCGATTGACGAAATTTACACCTATGCTGTCAAAGTTTGTGAAGCAGATGTGAAAGACCGGAGGAATCTTCGGCGGTAAAAAGATTCTGACGGGGTTTTTAGAAGATACGAGCATGCCAAGCTTTCAACATTTTCAAAATCAAGCTGAACAGAAGTCGGGAAAACCCAAGTACTCCAACGATACTCTCACTCTCAGTGTCATTTTGCAGTATGCCGAATCGGCCAAGAAGAAGAGTTTCGATGCGTTGTGCGGTGTTCGCCCCCTGGTGAAGGCCTATCGGGATAAGATCCAAGAAACGTCGCAAGCTATGGCTCAGGCCGAATCCACTTTTGAAGATGAAACAGAAATCCCGGAAGCCTACGCAGCAGCTCTCGCTCTCGTTAAGGAGAGCTTCGCGCTACACCTTAAGGCGCTCGATGAACTGTTGAGCGGCCTAGCGGAAAAAAGCGAGGCACAAGCCGCCGGGGCCGTGGCAAAAGTGAAACAGAGTGGTCAACAACTCGAGACTTCGCTGAAACAGCTATCGGTGCCCAAGTAGGGTGAGGTTGGGTAGGCCGCGTATTACCGGGGATCTTTCCAGTTGGCGTGGTCGTACTTCCACTCACCGCCGACTTTGCGCATCTTCACATTTCCCATCTTCGTTTCAAGTTTCTGAACAAACGGGTTCATAACATCGGCCTGACATTTGAGTATGGCTAGATCGTCCTTCACGGTAGTGTCGAGCACTTCAAGATTTTGGGGAAGCATCACCTTCATCATCTGGAACATTCTCTCTCTTTTCTCTTGCGGTACCGCTTTCATCTTCTCCACCCGAGAGGCTACCACCATGGGATAGAGATTTTCGAAGCTTTGAGCTGTCTTGGCGGCCGCCGAGAAGTTCCGGTAAGCCTGCTCCGGAGTTTCCGCCAATAGCGGACACGTAAGCAGAGTGAGAAGAGTCAGTAGTGCGATGGTGAATTTACTAGCCATCCCCTGCGCTTCTAGAGAGGAAATAATTTTCTTTCTCATCATCGTCGGTGTGGCGAAGAGCTTTCGGTGGTTTTCATGAATTCGACTCCTCACTTGTGGTACACTGTCACCTCATGAAGGTTCACGGAAAAACAGTTGCTGCGGGCAACTCTCGGCCGGATAAGAAACGTCCGAAGCAGCCGGAGACGGTGCCAGATGAGCAGGTCGACAGTTATGAAATCACCGGGACGGGTGACTCCAGTTGTATCATCAAAGGGGAGAGCTCTCTTTCCCCGCAGCAAAAGCGCTTTATTCGGTCCACTATCCACAAGGCGGTTCAGTTCTTTGCCGGCAACTTCGGTGAGGTAAAGCGGCCGTTGGTACTGAGCGTACTTGATACTGGGGATGTGCTTCGTACGGGCTACCACGTGAAGGACGACGTGATTAACTTTCCGCCCGACGAGAAGGGTCGGAGACCGGCCTTGGACTCGGCCGACATTTTGGTTCACGAAGCTTTTCACGCTCTGGTCGCCCAGGCTTATCCCCAACTGACCGCAGACCAATATGTGAACGAGAGCGAGTACGTGCGCTTGCACGAAGGGCTAGCCGATTATTTTACCCATCAGCTTTACCCCGATGAGAGTTTCGCAGAAGGTCTGGGTGAAGGGGGCAAGCCCCTTCGAAATTACAGGAATCGGCGCCGGGTGAGTCTCTCACCGGGAGGCCACTCTCAAGGAAACGCTCTCACATCTTATCTTCTTGACAATCAGGTGACACCCGATCAGGTGCGAGGCTTTTTGGAGGACGGAGACTTCTCACTGCGCGGGTTGGCTCAGATCTCTCCGAAGCTGGACCGAGCACTGCAGCTCGACGCCTCCCTTTCCTTGAAAGACAAGGTTGCAAACTATCCCGCATCCGACTTGCGCAAGTACTGGTTGGAAGAGGGGAAACCGTTAGAGGTTGCCTTCGAAGCCAATCAGAGCTTGCAAGAGACCCACCCAAATCTGTCCATAGAGTGGTTGCGGCCTTCCGGCTTCCCTTCCAAGACTTTTGTGTTTGATGAGACGGAGCCGAACCGTTTTCGCGTAGAGCCTAAGGGTCACGGGGCGGAAAAGGTGCTGGCCGTGTTTCGGGACGGCCAGGAGATCATCGGCTCCAGACCATTTTATTTTGGCTCGAAGGATTGAGTGTGGAGGGCGGCGTTCCGGTTCGCATCTGAATCGCGCTGGTTGCGCCCGTGGCGCCCAACCCTCACATCATGCGAGCTCAACCCGCATGAGCATGCAGGCTCAGACGGAGGTACTTGGATTCTGGCGCGCTGGGCGCACCCGTGGCGCGCTCATCGTGCCCTACTCTCGCGCCGTGCGAAAAACCTAGAATGTTCCAATACGATTTGTCGCTTCTGAATGTATGGAGGTTCACGTAAGAAACGTTTGTCCCACCTCAGCGGACAGCCTCCACCGGAAACTCAGAAATACACAACCCTCGGCAACAACTCCGCCCGTTTGATCAGGTCCAGGTAATCCTGGGCGGTCACCTCGTCCCAGCGTTTTCCCAGGAGGGCCAGTAGGGCTGCCTCCAGCACGTTGGTACCGAAGCTGCGCCCCTCAAGCTCGGGGGTGGTGGTCACAAGCCAAGCCACCTCTCTCTTTTTTAGCTCCTCCAGGTCGCCGGCGGTGACGGTGTTGGTGAGGATGCCCTTACCCTTGAGAGAATCGGGGAGTTTGCGGCGGATGATGTGGAAATCTCCCGCGATCACTTCCGCCTCTTCAAAATAGGGGGCGGTGAGGTCGTCCGGTTCGATGGTCTCCTGTTTTTTACCGGTGGGGTACACCATAGAGATAGGGAGTTTGCAGATCTCCGGCAACAGCTTTTCCGCCCGCTCTTCCAACTCGTCTAAGGTGAGGATCGGTTTGTCCAAATTCAGGCTGAAGATCATATCCCCGTACACCGTGTCGGCTCCCACTTCGTCCAGGGCTTCGGCCATACCGAACCGGTCCATGGCGCACACCATCAGCACTTTTTTGCCCTCGAGCTGAATCTGTCCGGAGCGGTGCAAGTGGTGAACAGTCTCTCGCTCCAGGGTGTTCTTCAGCCCACTACCGTCCACCAGAGGTGTCTTTTTCACCACCGATTGCAGCCGGACTCCATCTTTGAGCTGGTAGCTTTTGGTGCGGGATTTCAGATAGATGTCGATACCGCCAAGCCCGATGGCGTCTACCTGGCCGTCCAGCTCCTCCAGCAGGGCTACCGCTTTCTTGAACTGGCCGTCCACACCGCGGCGGGAGAGCTTGAAAGGGGTACTACAGAGGGTAGCCTCCGTTTCGTGATCTCTGGTGGAGGAGCCTAAGGAAACCGAGACGACGGTTTTCAAGAGATAACTCGGAGTCGCTTTCTAGATTCTTGAATGTAAGAACCGACTTGCTCGATTTTTTCCTGAGTGACCGCTTCGTCGAAGGCTCGGAAACCGGCCAGACGAAAACCGTTACGCTCGGCCAGGGTCTCGATCTCTTTGACCCGGTCATAGTCCAAGCCGCGTCCGATGGAGAAGTTCTCCATACGATTCTCCAGCGTGAGAACCATGGTTTCGGCCATACAGGCAAGGGCAATTCCGGGCGGGTAACCGAAATCAAGACCGAAATCCACCTCGCCGGGCACTTCTACCAGGCCGCCTTCGATCACCAGCACATCGGGGCGCAGTTGGGCCACTTCACGACACACGTCGTGGGGTACGGCCACATCGCACACAATGGCTCCCGTCTTCAGATGCTCGGCTTGGATGATGCTGCCTCCTGAAGAGGTGGCGGTGATGACGATATCTGCTTCGGAGAGCGCACGAGAAAGATCCATCTCTACCTTGAGAGCGGTACTGCTTTCCCGCTGGATCGTCTCGGCCAGAACCTTCAAGCGAGATTTGGAGCGAGCAGAGAGCACCAGCCTGGGCACTCTCTGAGCCAAGAATCGGGAGCACACACTGCCGATGGAGCCGGTGGCACCGATCACGGCGACGGTGGAGCGGTGAAGATCCACATCCAGAACTTCAGCGGCCTTCAGGGCCCCTTTCAGGGCAGTGGCTACCGTATAGGAGTTGCCGCTGGTGACGGACACGTCCAGGGCGTCGGCCACATCTTTGCCGGCCCGGCCCACTACTGAGTTGTAGCCGCCCAAGCCAACCATCTTAGCACCCATCTCCTGTCCCAGAAGAGCCGCCTTCTTGACTCTCTGAATCACGGAGCTTCTGTCAAGTTTCAGGAACTGGTTGGGCATCAAGGGAACCATAACAAAGTTCCCCTCGATTTCGGTGCCCTGGGGAGATTGAACACCCTTGATGGTGGACGCTTTGTAAGGGGGCATCCACTCCAGAATTTTCAGAACGATAGGCTCTCGCTTACCGGCTGCCTTGGGAGCGTAGCGAACTACGTCCTTCATACTGAGGGGGTGGGTAAGAAATGCAAATTTGTTCATACGCCCCCCTCGATCAATTTTTTCATACTGGACAGCATCATTTCGCTGTTCTCCCCCACTTTCTCGTGCAGAGTGGGTCCGATAAGTTCCGTAAGCTCCGGTAAACCGAAGTCGTAATCTACCACCAGACACACTTCGGTTTTCCCATCAACCGGTTGAAAAATCCAAGAGCCCTCGAACTTTTCCAGGTCACCCTCGATGAGAGCGTAGTCGATACGAAGATTAGAGTCGTCGAACTCATCCTTCTCAGTCCACAGGAAGGGAGTACCGTCCACGTTGCTCACCCACTCCGTAACCGTACTGTTGGCTTCTCGAGAGACAACCTTCACGCTCTCCACATCGGGCATGAAGGTTGGGTAGCTCTCCATATCTTTCGCCAACTCGTAGACCGCTTTCGGGTCACTATCGATAACTATTTTCCTCTCGACCTGAGGCATAACTCCTATTCACTCCGCACCAATCGACGACGAGTCTCTTCCAACGACTCACCGAGAGCCTTTAAGACTGTCTTGATCTCCCCTGTTTCCACATTTAGGGGTGGCTCAAACCGAATCACTCTGGGTTGATTGAGAGTGTACACGGCGATCACGTTCCGTTTCACCATTTCAAAGATGAGAGAACCCCCGTATTTGTCCTCATGAAACTCTAGTCCGAGCATCAAACCGAGCCCCCGCACATCGGCGATGAGGTCTGGAAATTTTTTCGCCAGAACCCGCAGCCCCGACTTCAGCTGATCACCCTTTTCGGCGGCCTTACGGGCAAGCTCCTCTTCTTCCATCACTTGAAGACTGGCCAGGGCGGCTCGGCACGCTAGAGGATTTCCTCCGAAAGTACTGGTGTGAAGTAGGGGCCGGCCCCGATAACCTTTGGCGGCGTCGGCCGTACTGACTGTCGCGCCGATGGGCATAACTCCGCCACCCAGACTTTTGGCCAGAGTCATAATATCGGGTGTGATTCCAGCGTGATCCACCCCGAACCAGCGACCGGTACGGCAGAGACCGCACTGAATCTCGTCGGCGATGAGAAGAACGCCCCGCTCGGTACACAGCCGGCGAACTCCCTGCAGATACTGCTCGGAGGCCACGTGAATCCCGCCCTCTCCTTGAACCGGCTCCAGAAGAAAAGCTGCGACCTGGTCGGTGAGAGCTTTTTCCAGGGCCTCGAGATCCCCGAACGGCACTCGTGAGCAGCCCTCTATCAACGGACGAAAGGGATCCTGATATTTGTCTCGGCCCGATACGGAGAGACTTCCCAAAGTTTTGCCGTGGTACGACCCTTCGGTGGAGACAAAGTGGGGGCGACCGGTGGTAAGGCGAGCCATCTTCAGAGCGGCTTCCACGGCCTCGGTACCGGAGTTGGAGAAGAAACTATACTGCAGACCCTCCGGAGTTACTTCGGATAAACGCTCGGCGAGTTTGGCCTGCAGCGGATTCATAAACACCCTGGAGCTGAGAGCTATCTTGTCGAGTTGGTGCTTCACCGCTTCCACAACCTTGGGATGGCGATGCCCCAGAGAAAAGACGCCGTACCCTCCTGAGAAGTCGAGGTAGCGACGTCCGGCTTGGTCCACGACCCAGCTTCCCTCCGCTTCTACCTCTAGAGCGCCGAAGCCGGTGAGTCGCAGCAATCGGGCGAGATCGCTTGAGATGTGCTCCCTGTAGCAGCGTGTGATCTCGGCCAGAGAGAACGAGTCGAATTCCAAGATATTTTGCGTCAGTACGGACATGGCGTAAAAGCCCGCTGCGTTTCGACGGGTCTCAAACTCGCTCCTGCAGTAGTTTTTCTGTGAGAACTCGGCATCCGATATTCACTAACTCGGGCTCCGCTTCTCGCACCGAGGGACATAAGGAAGAGATAGGGTTGTAAAGGCCTCCACACCCGATGGCGATGAGATCACCGTACAACTCCCTGTAGCGATTCAGGAGCCCCTCAATACTAGCCGCGTGCCCGTACAGGATGCCTGATTGGAGAGCCGTTTCGGTGTTATCCCCATAAGGGAGAGGGGGTGGGGTGAGGCTCACCTCCTTAGGAAGATGAGGCGCCGACTGGGTGAGGCTGAGAAGTTGGGTGGCGAGTCCGGGGAGAATGGCCACACCTTGGATGAAGTAATCCTCGTCTACCAGCGTAAGGGTTGTGGCTGTCCCACAATCGATAACCACAAAGGGTGGTTTCTCGAACTGATAGGCCCCCACCAGACCGCAGATAATATCGGAGCCGATCTCCTGGCGGGCCGACTCGGAAGCTGAGAAAGGGTGCTGAGAATCCCAACTGATCCAGTGGAAATCCCGGGCCCCGATCTCTCTTGAAGCTTGCATGAGATCGTGCTTGAGGTTGGGGACGACACTGCTGATGGTGAGATAGAGGTCCTCTGTGTTCAGATTGAACTCTTCCACCAGAGTGCGCCAAGAGCGAACAATTTCGCTTGAGGTGGGGCGAGGCCTGGTAGCCAGGCGTGCCGAGCCGAGTCGGTCGGAGTCCCGAAAGAGAACAGTGGTGATCTGAGAATTTCCCGCGTCTACCGTGAGGTGATTCAAGCTGTCTTCCTTTGGAGGGCGATGGTGATCGGTACGACCAGTACCAGCGCCGCGATCAGTTCAAAAATCCCGTGAACCAGGGCCACGGAAAAAATGGCGGCCGGTTGGCTGAGGCCCAACAGAATGACCGCCAAACTCATGTACAGGGTGTTCGCCAAAGTTCCTACAACGGCCGTACCGGCCGAAGCCAAGGTCACTCTTGAGTCCTCGCCGGCAGCCGAAGAAAAGAGTTGGTAGGCCACTCCCGCAGTCAGGCCCGCGAGCGTGCGGGCCACTACATGATAGGGGAGAGGAGGAGTGGAGAACTTAAGACCGGTGACGAGGCCGAAGGTGGCACCCACCACGGCGGCGGCGAACGGTGACTCCAGGGTGGCGGCCAAGATCATAGGGATATGAACCAGGGTGATCGCCTGGCCGAACCCCGGTACGGTGATGTACCCGAACGGACTGAGGGCCAGCGCCACTGTAGCCACTATGAGGAGAATCGTTCTCACAGAACTCTGCACGACAGTAGGGAATTGGAGGATTACCTAGTCATTCCTACTTTTGGCCCTCGCAAACAGGGCATGAAGGAACGCCCCTCTCCACCGAGGAACGGTCTGTCAAACCGAGTGAGAGGGTATGTGGACGTGGATCTAGACAGCGGCATCGATTTGAGACTGAAGTTTGTTCCCGGGCGGCGTGTTTTTTACAGTCTTGAGACTCAGTTGGAACAACAGGTTCAGCGGAGCGGGCAGATATTAAACGAGAACGAGACTAGTTTTGACGCCAATCTCAGACAGCGTTGTTTAGCCGCCGACGACGACGGCACCGGTCATATGATCACCATTACCACACCGCCCGGAGAAGCGGGTGAGATACAGCGCCAAATTGTTTATCAGCGACTGGACCCGAGGGGCGCTGTCTTGGACGTGTCGGGGATGAACCCCACCAACTCATTTTCTCTTCCTGAAGAGAAGGTGGAGATGGACACAACCTGGTCCGGTGAAGTGATCTTGCCTCTTCCCCAGTCACCTCAGCCGGTACGCTGTTTGACCGAGTACATGGTGATCGGGACCACTACCTTTAACGGTCTGGAGTGTGTGAAGATCGATTGTGTGGTGGACGAGTTCGAGTTCGACCTGCCCATGCCGGACGGGTCCGGAGTGGCCAAAGTGCTCATGGGTTCTCAGGGGACCATGCTGTTCGCCCCGGAGGAGGGGATCCTAGCCAGAATGGAAGTAGAGACCGTAACCTCTCCCCACATCGGGCAGATAGTGTTCACGACCTCAACCATGATCACTCAAGAGTTTAAGACAATCGAAGGCTAACTAGCCGAACCAGGCCCGATTATACGATCGAACTACTCGGGCGAACCACCCGTATAGGTTGATCGCCGACTTATGGCGGTTAGATCTCGCCGCTCTGTGTCCTACATTAGAAACATCACAAGTCAGACGCCCACTTACCGGGGTGAACGAACGATAGGAGAT
>Ga0310345_10005958_pt1 | contig 10723 bp, 12 predicted proteins | sample HC15DNA20500_MG_FD_204667 | JGI IMG/M metagenome (GOLD analysis project Ga0310345, IMG submission 204667) | Marine microbial communities from station ALOHA, North Pacific Subtropical Gyre - HC15-DNA-20-500_MG | ecosystem: Environmental > Aquatic > Marine > Oceanic | place: Pacific Ocean: North... | reverse complement strand
GCGTCACAGTGCGCCGCCAGCCACTGGGCCGGAGCAACGTTGACCGCGTAGAGAAGCGGCGTCGCTACCGCGAGACCCACAGCAGCTCTTGTCAGACCCCAGCCATTGGCATCGCGGCCGAGCGCCCAGTCGATCCCGAGCCATCCCAGCATCAGGACGACCATCAGGACGGCATCGAGCCCCACCGAAATGCTGAACGCCGCTGCAGCACCGACCAGCAGATGACCCCACCATTGCGAGGCCGCGGCCATGCCGAGCAGCATCAGGCAGAAGCCCAGAATCTGGATCGAGTGGTGATCCAGCCTGCCGGGCATGAACTCTGTGAGTGCTGTGATGCAGGTGACAGTAAAAAACAGCACCAGTAGCGGGTTGGCGCTTGCATCGAGCCTGCGGCAGATCGCGAGAATGACGAACACCGTCGCTATGAGCAGGATGAGCGGCCAGACCAGCGCGGTGATGCGCTCGGCGACCAAGGGTTCGGTGAACAGGCCGAAGAACAGGTTCAGCCCGGCGACCGGGAGATCGACGAGCCGCGACCAATGCATGTCGGCTCCCGCAGGCGGGTCCATGCGGTAATTGGTGAGATCGTACCAGCCCTGCCCCTCGATGAAGGCGCGCACGGAATGAAGACGCTGGTAGTCATCGGTATCCGGCATCGAGCCTTCGGTGAAGAGCGGCAATATCTTGCGCCAGAACCAGGCGATCTGGAAGGCAACCGTCCACAAGACGATCTTCGGCCAAGTCACTTCGACCGCAGCACCCGATAGCGCGTTAATCTGACTGGTTTGTTCGGATGCAACGGATTGCGCCGTCATGTCGGGTCCGATCGCTGAAGCCGTTGGCCGCCCGGCACCCGGCTGGCGGGCTACCCGGCAGACCGGAAAGTACGGAGACTTCAACAAGCTGCGCGTTAATCTTTAATTTTTATTTTACGCCTGCCGGATAAGCCTGTTTGCGGAATTTCGGGGCCGGAAGGGAATATGCATGCTGAAGGTGCGCGACAAGACAATTGCCGTTCTGGTGCCGTGCATGAACGAGGCGCTGACCATCGGCGAGGTGGTCAAGGGTTTCCGCAAGTCGCTGCCCGGCTGCACTGTCTATGTCTATGACAATAATTCCACGGACGGCACGGCTGAAATCGCCGAAAAAGCCGGCGCCGTGGTCGGCCGCGAAACGCGCCCCGGCAAGGGCAATGTGGTGCGCCGCATGTTCTCGGAGGTGGAAGCCGACATATATGTCATGGTCGATGGCGACGACACGTATGACGCGAGCAGCGCGCAGACACTCGTAAACAAGTTGGTCAACGAGGAAGCCGATATGGTGGTCGGCGCTCGCATCGGCGCGCTCGACGAGCACACCCGCGCAGGGCATGCCTTCGGCAATCGCATGTTCAACCGGCTTTACACTTCGCTGTTCGGCCGGGAATTCACCGACATATTCTCGGGCTACCGGGTATTCTCTCGGCGTTTCGTCAAGAGCTTTCCCGCCGTTTCGGCCGGGTTCGAAATCGAAACGGAACTCTCTGTTCATGCTTCACAGCTTCGCCTGCCTGTCGGCGAGGTGGCGTTGCCCTACAAGGATCGCCCGGAAGGCTCGGAAAGCAAGCTCTCCACCATCAAGGACGGCTCACGCATTCTCAAAATGGTGCTGGTGCTGCTGAAGGAATACAAGCCGATCTATTTCTTCGGCTCGGTCGGCGTTGCCGGGATCCTGCTTGCCGTCTTGCTGGCAGTACCACTACTGATTGAATACAGCCAGACGGGGCTGGTTTCACGTATCCCGACAGCCATCCTCTGCACCGGCATCGTTATCGTCTCGCTGCTGACGATCACCGCAGGCGTGATCCTCGATTCGATCCGGCGCATGCGCGCCGAGATCAAGCGGATGTTCTACAACCTGACATAGGGAGTGGCAGGCATGCGGCTCGACCTGCTGCTATTGATCCTGGTTCCGGTAATGATCGCGTTCGGTCAGTTCCTGTTCAAAATGGCCGGCAAGGATCTGACCGGAAATATCGGGCGCGACCTCGTCGGTATCGCCTTCCAGCCCTATTTCATCGGAGCAATGGTGCTGTATGGCGCTGCCTCGTTCCTTTGGGTGATTGCCCTGTCGAAGACCGACATTTCGCGCGCCTATCCTTTCATGGCGTCAGGCTTCGTCATCGTTCCGATTTTGGGTTATTTCCTGCTCAACGAGACGCTCAATCCGACCTTTTTCTTCGGCACGGCGCTGATCGTCGCCGGCATCGTCGTCGTCAGCTTCGCCTGACTGAAGGCTTGCGATCCGGCCAAGTGGCTTCGCGTCATCCGCCCGTTCGCGGTTGCTTCCTGTTTGCACCGGATTCTGCCGTCCCCGGATTGGACTGGCGGGCAAGCTCTGCGACAATGCGGCTTTCCTTGATCGTAAACAGATTCGTGCCCAACGATGCCCGTCGCCCGACTGCCAGAACAGATTGTCAACCGCATTGCCGCCGGCGAAGTCGTGGAGCGTCCTGCAAGTGTGGTCAAGGAACTGGTCGAGAATGCGCTCGACGCTGGCGCGGACCGGATCGACATCGTTACTGCATCCGGTGGCAAGAACCTGATCCGCATCACCGACAATGGCGACGGCATGAGCCGCAACGACCTTTCACTGAGCGTCGAACGGCACTGCACGTCAAAGCTTAGCGAAGACCTGCTTGATATCCGCACACTCGGCTTTCGCGGCGAGGCGTTACCCTCCATCGGCGCCGTCTCCCGGCTGACCGTTTCCAGCCGGGCAAGGGGTGAAAGCGATGCCTGGTGTATCCAGGTCACCGGCGGGAAGGTGTTGCCAGCCAAGCCCGTTGCGCTTGCACAAGGCACTATCGTGGAAGTGGCCGATCTGTTCTACGCCACGCCGGCAAGGCTGAAATTCCTGAAGGGCGAACGGGCTGAGACCGCGGCGATCACCGAGATCATAAAGCGGATCGCCATCGCCTTTCCAAAGGTGCGTTTCACCCTCTCGGGCAGTGATCGCCAGCCCCTCGACTATGCCCCCGGGGACAGGACTGCGCGTCTGACGCAGGTACTCGGGAGGGAGTTCGCCGGGAGCGCGCTGGAGATCGAGGCTGAACGGGAAGGCGTTCGCCTGTCCGGACTCGCAGGCCTGCCGGTCTACAATCGCGGCAATGCGCTGCAGCAGTTCTTCTACGTCAATGGACGCCCGGTGCGCGACAAGGCGCTGCTGGGCGCGGTGCGTGGAGCATATTCCGATTTTCTCGCCCGCGACCGGCATGCCGTTCTAGCGCTTTTTCTCGCACTTGATCCGCAACAGGTCGACGTGAATGTCCACCCGGCAAAGGCGGATGTGCGATTTCGCGATGCAGGGCTGGTGCGCGGGCTGGTGGTTGGCGCGCTCAAACAGGCAATCGCGCAGGCCAGCGGCAGAGGGTCGGCACAGGCAACGGATAATCTGGCATCGGCCTTCCACCCGCAGTCATCGGTCAGTGGCGCGAACACTTGGCGCGCGAGTGCTGCCCCCGCCGGCCACGCGTGGCAGCAATCCGCCTATGCGCCCCGCGCAGAAGGTACAAGGTCAGGCTTTGCGGAAGCACAAACCGATTTCGGCATTGCTGCCCCCTCAGGGCAAGTCGGAGGTGCTTCGGTTGAATCGCCCTTGGCGAACAATGGAGCAGGAAGCGCAAACGAATTCCCGCTGGGTGCGGCGCGGGCGCAATTGCATCAGAATTACATCGTGGCCCAAACCGGCGACGGATTGGTCATCGTCGATCAGCACGCCGCTCATGAACGCATCGTCTACGAGGCGCTCAAGAAGGGCATGGACAACGGCGTGGCCGGCCAATTGCTTCTCATTCCGGAAATCGTTGATTTGCCGGAGGAAGACGTTTCCAGACTGGCGGCAAAGGCAGACGAATTCGCCGAACTCGGATTGGCGATCGAGGCATTCGGCCCAGGCGCGATCGCCGTGCGCGAGACCCCAGCCATGCTGGGTGAGGTCGATGCAGCAGCACTTGTACGCGACCTTGCGGACGAGTTGGCCGAGTGGGATAGCGGCGAGAGTCTGCGTGGCAGGCTGGAACAGGTGGCGGCCACGATGGCTTGTCACGGATCAGTGCGCTCGGGCCGCATTCTCAAACCGGAAGAGATGAATGCGCTGCTGCGGCAGATGGAAACCACGCCCAATTCGGGCCAGTGTAACCATGGCCGTCCGACCTTCATCAAGCTTGAGATGAAGGATATTGAACGGCTGTTTGGCCGTTGATTTCCATCGGTCACTTGACGCGTTGGCATTTGAGCTTCATTTCCCTGACAGGCGAGAAGGACAGTGGAAGCGATGAACCGGTTTGAAGGCCCCGGCGCGGGTGAGGCGAAGGTAAGATTTCTCGATGGAGATTTTCAGGTGGTTTCGCCCGGTTCATTCGTGCGTTGCGCGGTGACCGGCGCTGCCATCCCGCTCGACGAACTCAAATACTGGAGCGTTGCACGGCAGGAGGCCTATGCCGACATTGATGCTTCCAGACGCCGCGAACTCGAAATGCGCGGCGAAGCCTGAATCAAGGTAGCGCGGCCTGGCGGGCCTGGGCGTTGGCTGTTGCGGTATCAATGATGATGTCGAGCGTGCGCCTGTCTTCAAAATCGAGCCTGATTTCGAGCACCTCGGCGCGCTCTGCCAGTTCCCGGCTCCTGCCGGTCGAACTCATTGTGGAAATGCGCGCCATATCCTTTGTGGTGGTAACAAGCTCGGCTTCGGCCTCCTCGGCCTTTTCCAGCAGATCGGCGATTTCCTCGTCGGTATAGAAATGGTGATCGGGGAAGCTGCGTGTTCCCGCGACGACTGCCCCTATTTCCCTCAGCGTATCGAAAAGCTTGGACGGATCGGCGATGCCGGCAAATGCAAAGACACGCTTTCCCCGCCACCCAGTCTTGCCTATTGCGGTGACCTTTCCGATGTAGATCGGCTTGGCTGCCCTTGCTGCGAAGCGGATGACCCGGTCGCCGCCAGGCGCCTCGCCGATAATCAACACTGCGCTCGCCAGACCAATCTGCCGCGCCAGCGGAGCGCGCAAGGGGCCAGCTGGCATGGTGAAGCCATTGCCAATGCCACGCTTGGCATCAACGACCAACAGCGAATAATCTTTTGCCAGCGCCGGGTTCTGAAAGCCGTCATCCATGATGATGAAGTTACAACCACTGGCGATGAGCATTTCGGCGCCCGAAGGACGATCCGCCGAAACCACGGTCACCGCTTCGCGGACCAATAACAGCGGTTCGTCGCCGACATCGGCAGCGCGATGCTTCTCCCTGGAGACGACAACCGGTCCGGACAGGTGCCCGCCATAGCCGCGGGACAGAAAACCGGGCTTATAGCCCTTGCGGGCCGCTGCTCTGGCAATTGCGATGGCGGTCGGGGTCTTGCCTGCTCCTCCTGCAATGAAATTGCCGACGCACAACACCGGGACAGGAACCGAACCAGATGGCGGTCGTTCCATGCGCATGACTGTTCCCGCGCCCCAAATCCAGGACAACGGGGACAACACGAACGCCAGCGGCCCCGGCCTTTGCCACCAGAATGGCGGCGCCTCGTCAAACGCCATTCCCCAACCTTCTACAAGCTCTCGAGGTCGCGCTTTACCGTAAGCGGGAATACGTAGCTGTCCAGCACTTCAACGGTGCGATCCAAGGCTCCCCGCATCTGGGCCAACGCGCCACTGGCTGCCTCTATCATCTTTCGCCGCTCATCATCTCGCGACAGCAGGTAGGCCACGTTCTCGGCCAGCATTTTGCGATCCTTAACCAGCTTCGCGCCACCATTGGCAAGCAGGTTGCGATAGGTTTCCCGGAAATTGCCGACATGCGGACCCGATAGAATTGCCGCACCGGTCATTGCGGCTTCGAGTGGGTTTTGCCCACCTTTCAAAGTGAGGCTGCGCCCCATGAAGACCACCTCGCCGAGCCGCAGATAGAGCCCCATTTCGCCGATCGTGTCGCCCAGGAAGATACCGGCCTCCGGGGTGAGGGGATAACCCTGCGACCTCCGGCACAGGCTGATACCCGCCTTATTGACCAGAGCCGCAATCTCGTCGCCACGGTCGGGGTGCCGGGGCACGATCACCGTCAAAAGGTCAGGCAGGTGTGAGGACATCAGCTTGTGCGCGCCGGTGATCTCGGCCTCTTCCCCGGGATGGGTGCTTGCCGCGATCCAGACCGGGCGTCCACCAATCTGGGCCCTGACCCGATCCAGTTCGATCTCGTCGCAGGGAAGCGCCTCGGTATCGACTTTCAGATTGCCCGAGACCGTCACCGGGCTGGCGCCCAGTTGTCGAAATCGCTCGGCATCGAGATCGGATTGCGCCACGACATGGGAGATGTTCTCGAACAGCGCCTCAGCCAGTGCCGGCGCTCCGCGCCAGCGGGCGAAGGATCGGTCGGACATGCGGGCATTGACCAGCACCAGCGGAATTCGGCGCTTGTTCATTTCCAGCATGGTGGTCGGCCAGATCTCGGATTCGGAAAAGATGGCTAGATCGGGGTTCCAGTGTCCGAGGAAGCGCTTCACCGCCTTCTCGAAATCGAGCGGCACATATTGGTGAAAGGTGGCAGGCGGCAGCCGGTCGCGTACCACCGCAGCGGAAGTGACCGTACCGGTCGTCATAATCACATGGATGCCCTGCTGCGAAATGCTCTCGATCAGCGGCAGAACGGCCATCGATTCGCCAACACTTGCGGCATGAAACCATACGAGCGGCCCCTTGGGGCGGTCGGCGCTGGGATAGCCGTAGCGCTCATAACGGCGCAGCCGGTCTTCCTTGCCGCGCCGCGCGCGCAGCCGCAGAAACGGTCCCATGAAAGGATAGAGCAAGGTTCCGGTCAGCCGGTAGGCAACCAGGAGCGACCGGGCCATCCGGTTGCGCCGCATCATTCGGGGTTCCCCGTCAGCGCGTAGGCCCGTTCCGTTATCCGGTCCAATTCGGCCTGGAGTTGCAGCCGCGCTTCCTCGGCTTGCGCATCGTCTGCATCAGCCGCCACCCAGACGGGGTCGCCCATGCAGATCGCCGCTTTCCCGAAAGGCAGGTTGAATGTCATGCGGTCCCACGCCTTGCTGACCACCCAGCGCCTGCTCGAGGCTATGGCGATGGGGATAATCGGCCGCCCCGAGCGTTTGGCAAGCGAAATGATGCCCGCACCGGCGCGGCGAGCCGTTCCCTTGGAGATGTCCGCGGTCTGGACCACGTTCTCGCCGCGGTCCAGCGCCTGTTTCATTTCAAGGAATCCCTCCAGACCACCCTTGCGGATCATATTGGCGGAATCGCGGCCACCGGAAGCGCGGATCGCCTTGGCGCCAGCCGCATGCGCAAGCTTGGCCATGAACTCTCCGTCGAGGCTGCGCGAAATCATGACTGAACCTGTCAGGCCCAACGGAATGACCGGGAGCAATACCTGCTGGCCGTGCCAGACCGCGCAAATTGCCGGCAAGTGCTCCTGCGCGCGCTCAAGCGCGTCTTCGGGATCGACGGTCCACTTATTGGTGTGGAAGGTCAGCTTGAGATACCAGACGGCCAGCCGCGCCACCATGGACACGAAGACCGGATTGGACGCGATCACCCGGCCGGGCTTGCGCAGCCATTTGGGCGTGCGCCGTCCTGGGCGCGAACGCTTGCTGTCACCTGAAGCCGCCACGAACCGTTATTCCGATCCAACCCGCGCGGGAATGCCGCTACCGGAGATCAACCGAATTCTCCGTCGCCGTCCGGGTCGAGCAGCTTGTGCATATGCACGATGAAGTAGCGCATATGAGCATTGTCCACAGTCTGCTGCGCCTTGCTTCTCCAGGCTTTCAGCGCCGTGTCGTAATTGGGGTAAATTCCGACAATGTCGAGATCGTCGAGATCACGAAAACTGACACGGGCGGGATCTTCCAGTTCGCCGCCGAACACCAGATGCAGCAATTGTCTGGGCTGCTGTTCCTTGTCGTCCGTCATTTCCAAACCCGGTTGGTAGATTGAACTTCTGCCGGATACTTGTCCGCGTCCAGCTGCCTATGCGCGTCCTATTGAAGGAACCCGCCCCGTTTCGCAAGTTCGAGTGTCATTTCGTGGCGTCCGGGACCGGCGGCCACCAACGCCGGCATGCGGATGGCAGGCGCGTTATAGGCCACCTCTTTTCCGCTCTGCGTGGTTATCCTGCCGCCTGCCTCTTCCAGAATGAGATGGGCGGCGGCCACATCCCATTCATGCGCGCCGCTGCGCGCGAAGGCGGCATCTGTTTCGCCTGTCGCGGCCATCGCGATACGATAGGCCAGCGACGGTATGAAAGGCAGGATTTCATACCGCCCTTCGTAGAGCTTCCCCATCGCCTCGTTGAGGCGGCGCGACCCGGTCAGTTTCGACAGACCTGCTTTGGCTTCAATCTGCAGCGCCTCGCCATTCATCAATGCTCCGCTGCCCTGCACGGCGCTGAGCATACGGTTTACCGCGGGCGAGACAAGAACCGCCGCTTCGGGCCTGCCATTGGCGACGACTGCAATCGAAACACACCAGTGCGGATCGCCTTTCAGGAACCCGCGCGTACCATCAATGGGATCGACGACGAATATCCTCTCCCGAGACAGCCGTTCCTCATTGTCGGCGGTCTCTTCCGAGAGCCACCCATAGCCGGGGCGGGCGTGCATCAGCGTCGTTTAGGAACCGGTCGACCTCGATATCGGCCTCGCTGACGGGAGAGTCGCCGCTCTTTGTCCAGTTTCGGTTGGGGCCGTGGAAATAGCGCATGGCAATTTCGCCGGCCTGCCGGCCCGCATCTGTCAGCAGATCGAGATCGGATCCCGCCATCTCCGGCTACTTGCCGCCTACGGTCATGCCCTCGACCAGCAGCGAGGGTGCGTTGACCGATCCGCGAAACTCCAGGTCGCTGGCCGGCAGCATGGTCTTGAACATTTCCTTCAGGTTTCCGGCGATGGTGATCTCGGAAACCGGAAAAGTGACCTCGCCGTTTTCGATCATGAATCCCGAGGCTCCCTTGGAATAATCACCGGTTACCATGTTGACGCCGTGGCCGATGGTTTCGGTGAGCAGCAACCCTTTCTCCAGACCGGCAATCATGTCGTCTACAGATGTGCTTCCAGCCTCGATGTGGCAATTCGACGGAGATGGCGAGGTGCCTGCTCCGCCCCGCGAGGCGCGCCCATTGCTTTCAAGGCCGAGTTCGCGGGCGGCCGCCCAATCGAGTAGCCAGCAATTGAGGTGGCCCTGCGTCACAATCTCCAGCGGCGCAGATGGCATGCCCTCGCCATCAAACGGGTGCGAACCCAGTCCGCGCGGGCGAAGCGGGTCGTCGATCACCGTGATCGCCGGATTGGCGACCAATTGGTGCATGCACTCGCGCAGGAAACTGGTCTTTCGCGCAACCGAGGCTCCATTGACCGCGCCAAGCAAGCCGCCCAGCAGACCAGTCGCCACCCTGCGATCATAGATCACCGGCATTGCCCCACTGTCGCATTGACGGGGATTGCGCCGCCGCACCACACGCACAGCGGCGCTGGATCCGATTTCCTCGGGCGATTTCAGATCCTCGGGGTGAGCGGCGCTGTGAAAATCATAGTCGCGCTCCATTTCCGTCCCCTCACCCGACACCATCGATGCAGAGACGGTATGCCGCGAGGCGCGGTAGTTGCCCGCAAACCCTTCGGATGTCGCCAGGACGAATCCGGTAACGCCCCATCCGGCACCCGTACCCATGGACTTGGATACGCCCTCGACCGCAATACCCGCCTCTTCGGCGGCCAGAGCCTTGGCTGTCAGGAAACCGGTATCGGGCTCGAACTCATCGAACAGGTCGAGATCAGGGAATTCCGTAGCCAGTCGGTCGGCCGGCGCCAGCCCCTGATATTTGTCCTCGGGCGAGACCCTGGCCATGGCGACTGCTCGCGTTGCCAGTTCGTCGATTGCATCCAGCGAGTTGGCAGAAACGCTGGCAACGCGCTTGCCGCAGAACACCCGCAGGGAAACATCGTCCGCCTCTGAACGGCCGGTGTTCTACACCTTGCCCTCGCGGACATTAACACCGAGCGTCTGCCCATGCGCCACTACCACGTCGCAGGCATCGGCTCCGGCCTTGCGCGCAGCTTCCACCAACCGTGCGGCATCGCGTTGCAGTTTATCGAGATCGATCAGATCGGACATGTTTCTCCATTGTGCAGGAAAGAGACAGCGGCAATCGAACCGCGAGATGGCCAGAAAGCAGCCGTAAACCCTCGCACACGCAAATAGCGGAGCGGAACGGGGAAAACAACGGCTGCGTGGCACTGCACAATTTCGCCCGCCCGATTGCATAGATCTCAATTGCCCCTATCTTGGGGTCAATGGGACCTCTTGCCGGCGGAGTTGCATTTGGGCGAAATTGAGCCGCTCTATTTGGAAGCCATCGTGCTGCTCGGCGGGGCGGTGCTGGCGGGGCCGCTGTTCAAGCGCATCGGACTGGGCACCGTTCTGGGCTACCTTGCAGCGGGAATCGTCATTGGCCCGGTGACCCGCTTCATCCGCGATGCTGACGACATCCTCCATTTCGCCGAACTCGGCGTTGTCATGCTGCTGTTCATCATCGGGCTGGAACTGAAACCTGCCCGGTTGTGGAATATGCGGTTCGACATTTTCGGGCTCGGATTCGTGCAGGTGATGAGCTGCGGCATCGCGCTCACTGCACTGGCCTTTCCCTTCGTCGACAGTATGCAAATAGCGCTGGTCGCC
>Ga0310345_10005956_pt1 | contig 10723 bp, 11 predicted proteins | sample HC15DNA20500_MG_FD_204667 | JGI IMG/M metagenome (GOLD analysis project Ga0310345, IMG submission 204667) | Marine microbial communities from station ALOHA, North Pacific Subtropical Gyre - HC15-DNA-20-500_MG | ecosystem: Environmental > Aquatic > Marine > Oceanic | place: Pacific Ocean: North... | reverse complement strand
CGCCCAGCGCTATTCGCCCCTGACCAACTTCACACCCGAGAATGTCGGGGAGCTGAAGAAGGTCTGGACCTACCGGACCGGCGATCTGCCCAGCGAGCAGGCCAAGGGCAAGTACGCCGCCGAAACCACGCCGCTGAAGGTGGGCGACAGCCTCTATCTGTGTTCGGCCAAGAACATCCTGATCTCGGTCGATCCGGCCACCGGGCGCGAGCGCTGGCGCTTCGATCCGAAGGTGCCCGACGACGCCATTCCCTACAGCGCCTCCTGTCGGGGCGTCGCCTATTACGAGGCGCCGGAGCTGCCGGAGGATGCGGCCTGCAAGACGCGGATCATCGAAGGCACCCTCGATGGCCGGATCATCGCCGTCGACGCCAAGCTCGGCCAGCCCTGCGCCGATTTCGGTCAGGGCGGCGAGGTGGACCTGCTGGAGGGTATCGGCCGCACGACCCCCGGCTTCTTCGCCGTCACCGCTCCGCCGACCATCGTTCGCGACGTCATCGTCATGGGCCATCAGGTGCTGGACGGGCAGCGCCGCGACGCGCCCTCGGGCGTGATCCGCGGCTACAACGCCGTCACCGGCGAGCTGGAATGGGCCTGGGACCTGGCCAATCCGGCGATCACGGGCCTGCCGCCGGAGGGCGAAACCTACACGCGCGGCACGCCGAACATGTGGACCACCACGTCCGGCGACGACGAGCTTGGCCTCGTCTACCTGCCCATGGGCAATTCGGCGGTGGACTATTACGGGGCCGACCGCCGCCCCGAAGCCAATGAATACTCGACCGCCCTCGTGGCTATCGACGTGACGACGGGCAAGCCCGCCTGGCGGTTCCAGACCGTCCACTACGACGTCTGGGACTATGACCTGGGCGCCCAGGGCACCCTGGTGGACTTCCCCACCGCCGGCGGCTCCGTTCCCGCCATCGTTCTGTCGAGCAAGCAGGGCGACATCTATGTGCTGGACCGGCGGACCGGGCGGCCTCTGACGCCTGTCGAGGAACGTCCCGTGCCGATCGCCGGCGTCGAACCGCAGAACCTCTCACGGACGCAGCCGCATTCCGGTTTCCACAACCTGCGCTTCCCGGACCTGACCGAGAAGGACATGTGGGGCATGTCGCCGATCGACCAGCTGTGGTGCCGCATCCAGTTCCGGCAGGCCTTCTATGAGGGCTTCTACACCCCGCCGACCCTGCACAAGCGCTTCGTCCAGTATCCCGGCTACAACGGCGGCTCCGACTGGGGCGGCATCGCCATCGATCCCACGCGCGGGGTGATCGTCGCCAACTACAACAACATGCCCAACTTCAATAAGCTGATCACCCGCGAAGAGGCCAAGGAACGCGGCTGGGTCCCGATCGACTCTCCGGAGGCCTCGGGCGGCGATCCCAGCGCCGGCGTGCCGCAGGAAGGCACGCCCTACGCCATCGACATCAACCCCGGCTGGCGTGTGCCCTTCACCAAGATGATGTGCAAGGAGCCGCCCTATGGGGGCATCCGCGCCATCGATCTGGCCAGCGGCCGGACGCTTTGGGACCGCCCGCTGGGGCAGGCGCGGAAGAACGGCCCGTTCGGCGTGCCCTCCATGCTGCCGCTGACGATCGGCACCCCGAACAACGGCGGCACGGTCGTGACCGCGGGCGGTCTGGCTTTCGTGGCAGCGGCCACCGACGACCTGATCCGCGCCATCGATCTGCGCACCGGCGAGACGGTGTGGCAGGACGCCCTGCCGGCCGGCGGCCAGGCCACGCCCATGACCTATGAGGTCGAGGGCCGTCAGTTCCTGGTCATGATGGCCGGCGGGCACCACTTCATGGAGACGCCGATCGGCGACTATGTGGTGGCCTACGCCCTGCCGCCCGAAGGCGACTAGCGGCAGCGCCCGTAGCGGTCGGGGGAAGCCCCCGGCCCGCCGCGCCAGCCGGGCGGGTTCTCCCAGTTGGTTGCGGGCCCGCCGCGGGGGCCTGGCGGATTGCCGTCGAGGTCGGCCCAGCAGCGCAGCGCCTGGTTCCACCAGCCATAGACGGGGTGCCAGTAGCCGTAGCGCGGATGGAAATAATAGCCGCCGGGCTTTGGGACGAAGACATAGACCTGGCCGTCGATGACCACCCGCCGGTCCGGCGAGGCTCCGGGTCCGCCGCGCCAGCCGGGCGGATTCTCCCAGTTCGTGCCGGGGCCGCCGCGCCAGCCCGGCGGATTGCCGTCCTGGGCCAGGGCCGGGGCTGCGGCCAGCGTGACAAGGGCGGCGCCGAAAAGCATCAGGCGTGACATCGGTCTCTCCGGTCCCGTGCTCTAGCGGCCCGCGCGCATCTGCTGCGCCTTCGCCCGGGCGGCGGCGGCCTCGGCGGTCGTGACCCGCCCGTCGCGATCGACGTCGGCGGCGGTGAAGGCGACAGCGGGCGACTTCAGCAGCTCGTTTCGCGTCAGCGCCCCATCCTGATTGGCGTCGGCCATGCCGATCATCCGCTGCAGCTGCTGACCGCGCGGCGAAGAGTGGAAGAAGGCCGGGAAGTCCGACATCCGCACCACGCCGTCCCGATTGCGGTCGAGCTTGTCGAAACGCTCGGCCCGAGCCTGCTGGAACTCCGCCTGTGTGATCACGCCGTCCCGGTTGATGTCGGCGCCGGCGAACAGGTCCGGGGCTTGGCGTGCATTGGCGCAGCCGGGGGCGGCGAGGGCGGCGGCCGCTGCGGCGGCGAGAATGAGGCGTTGCATCGATGGTCCTTGCGAAAGAAGGGGCCGCGCGGCGGGGGCGGCCGCGCGGCGAGGGGACGAGCCCGAAGACGTCGTCGCTGGGGGAGGGAGTGGCTCAGCGCGCGCGGTCGATCGTGCCGGAGGCTGTCGTCGTCTGGCCGTTGAAGCCGGTGCGCGCATAGTCGTAGCTCGCCGTGCCGTCGCCGTTGTTCACGACCGAGGCGCTGCGGCCGGCATAGGCGCCGTTGCTGTAGCTGTGGCTCGCGCCGCCCTCATAGACGCCCTGGCCCCAGGTCGCGGCGCGGGCGTGGCTCGCGCCATAGCCGGCGTTGGTCTGCGTGCTGCGGCTGGCGCTGACGGCGCCGGGCTGTCGGCTGAGGGTCTGGGACTGCACATAACCCCGGCCGTTGGGGCCTTGGACGTTGACGGTCCGACCCCAGCCGCCGGCCTCGGCGGGAAGAGCGATGATCAGCGTGGAGAGGGCTGCCCAGGCGCCGGCGGCGAGGGCGAGGTTGCGGGCGGTCATGTCGGTGTCCTCCGGTGCGACGGCGGCGCGCCGTCTGTGGAGGCCAGGAAACGCCGCCGCGGAAAACCAGCCATGTCGGCAAGGTTGCGGCCTGTAACGAAGTGTATCTCCCGCCACGGCGCGTCTTCCCGGCGGCGTCCGGCTGCGGCAGCTTCAGGCGACACGCCATGGCCGCCGACAACACCTTCATCGCCGTCGTCGAGGACGACCCCGAGATCCGCGAGCTGACCGCAGGCCTCCTCGCGCGCGAGGGTTACGAAGTCGCGCCTTGCCAGGACGTGCCCGCCTTCGAGCGGCTGGTCGCACGCCGTCGCGTCGACCTCGTGCTGCTGGACATCATGCTGCCGGGCGAGGACGGCCTTTCGCTCTGCCGTCGGCTGCGCGCCACCGGCGACACGGCTGTGCTGATGGTCACCGCCAAGGGCGACGACATCGACCGTGTGGTCGGGCTGGAGGTCGGCGCCGACGACTATCTCGCCAAGCCCTACAATCCCCGCGAACTGGTGGCCCGCGTTCGGGCGATCCTGCGCCGCACGCGGGGCGCGGCGTCGCCGGCGGCGCGGACGCCACGCGAAGTGATGAGCTTTCAGGGCTGGCGGCTCGACCTGGGCAGCCGGGACCTGACGGCCCCGGACGGGCGGCCGGTGTCGCTTAGCGGCGGGGAGTTCGACCTGCTGGTCTGCTTCCTGCGCCATCCGCAGAGGGTGCTCAGCCGCGATCAGCTCCTCGACTGGACCCGGGGCCGCAACGCCGCGCCTTACGACCGCACGATCGATGTGCAGCTCAGCCGCCTGCGGCGCAAACTGGACGATCCCGCCGACGGTTCGGGCCTGATCCGCACGGTCCGCGGCGGCGGCTATCTGTTCTCAGCCCCGGTCCAGCCGGACATGGCCTGATGCTGATCGCTGACAGCCTGTCCAGCCGCATCACCCGCATCCTGCTGGGCGGGTCGGCCGCGGTGCTGGTGGTGGTCGCCATCGCGCTGGCCTGGCCGGCGCCCGGCGGCGGCGTGCGCTTCTTCCAGCTCCCCTTGCCGCATGAAGTCGCCGCCCTCGTCGAGGCTGTGGAGGCAAGCGATCCGCAGACGCGGCCGAAGGTGGTGCATGCGCTGAACACCTCGGTCATCGCCATGCGGGTCTCGCAGACCTTTCCTCAAGGTCTGCCCGGCACGCGCTTCGTGGTCCGGGAAGATGACCGCTACCGGCGCTACGCCGCAGCGCTCGGCGAGCGCCCGTTCCAGATCGACGAGCGTGTAGTGAGCTGGCGTCCGGCGGTCCCGCGCCGCCGTCCGGCCGTCCGGTTGTCGGTGCAGCTGCAGGACGGATCGATCCTGATCATGCAGCGCCGCCCTCCACAGGGCGCGCGCGGCCTGCTCGCCCGCGGCGCGCTGGCCATGGCGCTGGTCATCCTGCTCATGCTGGCCACCCTGATGCTCGCCGTCCGGCAGACAACCCGTCCGGTGGCCGATCTCGCCGGCGCCGTGCGCCGGTTCGGGGATGAGATGGAGGCCGAGGACATTCCCTTGCGCGGCCCGCGCGAACTGAGGGAGCTGGCGCTCGCCTTCAACGCCATGAAGGGGCGTATCCGCGGCCTTGTGGACGACCGCACCCGGCTGCTGGCCGCCATCGCCCACGATCTGCGGACCTATCTGACGCGGCTGCGTCTGCGGGCCGAATTCATCGCCGACGAGCCCCAGCGGGAGAGGGCGGCCCGCGATCTGGACGAGATGAGCGCCCTCATCGACGACACGCTGCTGTTCGCCGAGACAAGGCGCGTGCGGGCCCCGGCGGCGTCTCTCGATCTGCGGGCGGAGCTTGAGAGCCTGGTCGAGGTCCGCCGCGAAATGGGGGACGCCGTCGTCCTGGCGGCGGGCGAGGGCGCCAGCGCCCGGGTCGCCGCCCTGGCCTTTCGCCGGATGGCGAGCAACCTGATCGACAACGCGGTGCGTTATGGGGGCTCAGCCCAGATCGGCCTGCGGACCGAGGGCGGGCGGGCCGTGCTGAGCGTGTGCGACGAAGGTCCCGGCGTGCCCGGCGAGCAGCTGTCCCGCCTTGGCGTGCCCTTCGAGCGCCTGGAGACCTCGCGCAACCGCGCCACCGGCGGGGCCGGCCTCGGCCTGGCCATCGTCCGCGGCCTCGCCGAAGCGCAGGGCGGGAGCCTGTTCCTGTTCAACCGCGCCGAAGGCGGGCTGTGCGCCGAGGTGCGGCTGCCGCTCACCTCCTGATCGGCCGGGGGCTGCGGAACTTGGCCCCGCACCAGCCGTTGGTTTCGCAAGGAGGCCGACATGTCCTATTTCAGCTGGGAAGTCCTGTACGTCGTGGGGGCCGCGATTCTGGGCCTGGCCATCGCCTACGGCGCCTTCCGCTACTACACGCGCAACCGCCGCAACGACGCGATCACCGAGCAGGCGACACGAGAAGAGTACCGCCACCCGGATCGCTACGACCGCACGGAAGACGAATTCCGCAAGCAGGTGCGTCCGTCCTGACCCGGGCGTTAACCTAGACCATAAACCGCATTTCAAGCCCTTCCCGCGCACGGTGACCCGCACGGGAAGGGGCCATGACCAGACGACAGCTACCCAGCGCCGATATGGACGGCGAGGTTTTGGCCTCGTTGAAAGTCCTCGTCGTCGATGATCACGCGAACACCGTTCGTCTGATGAGCGACGTTCTGCGCGCAGCCGGCGTGGGGCAGGTGTTCACGGCGTCCGAGGGTTTGTCGGCTCGCGAGCTGCTTGTCCGCCGGGTCCCCGACATCGTCTTCACAGACTGGCGCATGCCGCTGATGGACGGGCTGGAGCTGACCCGCCTCATCCGCATGGCCGCAGTCCGACCGGACCCGACGGTGCCGAACCCGGAAGTGCCGGTCATCATGGTGACCGGCCACCGCAGCGCCCGCGAGGTGGAGGAGGCGCGTGAGGCCGGGGTCAACGAATTCGTCATCAAGCCCTTTACGCCGGCGGCGCTGCTATCGCGGATCCAGCTTGTCCTGACCCAGCCGCGGCCCTTCATCGTCTCCAACGCCTATATCGGCCCCGACCGGCGGCGGCGAACGGAGCTCAGCTACAGCGGGCCCCTGCGGCGCACGAACGACCCCGAGGAAGTGGTCGACATCGTCGAGCGCCGGGCGGCGCGGGAAACCATCAGCGTCGAACTTGAGGCCATGAGGCGGCTGATCGCGACGCGGGGCGGCGTCGACCGCGCGACCCTGCAGATGACCTATCGCGTGATGCAGCACACCCGCTTCCGGGCCCGCCAGGTGCGCGATCGCATGCTGGAGCGCGCCTCCGACGCCCTGCTTCGCTACGCCGAGGAGGTTGGCGGCATGGAGCATTGCGACGCCGAGGTGGTTGGAGAGCACTTCAATGTGCTGAGCCAGATCCTGGAGGCTGACGAGCATGACGCCGCCGGCGCCGCGCGTCTCGTCCGGGGACTGGAGTCCCTGATCCGGCGCAAGCGCGCGGGGCGCGCCGCGGTCGCGGCCTGACCCCTCGCACCGGCGCGACGCCTGGGCTAGATGACGCCCATGGCCGAAGCGTTCAACGACCTCATCCTTCCTGAAGAGAAGACCGCCCGCTACGAGGCGCTCGCCCAGGAGATCGCCGCCGTCCTCGAAGGCGAGCGCAATCTCACGGCCCGCATGGCCACCGTCGCCTCCATGCTGGCGGCGAGTTTCGACCACTTCTTCTGGACGGGCTTCTACGTCGTCGACCCGGAGAAGCCGGACGAGCTGGTGGTTGGACCTTACCAGGGCACGCTGGGCTGCCTGCGCATCGCCTTCGGGCGCGGGGTCTGCGGGACCGCGGCGGCGACGGGGGAGACGCAGGTGGTGAGGGATGTCCACGCCTTCCCCGGCCACATCGCCTGTGATGCGCGTTCGGCCAGCGAGATCGTGGTGCCGGTCTTCGACTCCGAGGGCGCCCTGATCGCCGTTCTGGACGTCGACTCCGACCAGAAGGCGGCCTTCGATCAGGTGGACGCGCAGTGGTTGCAAACCCTTGTACAGCAAAGCTTTTCGAGGCCTGAGATGGTCTGAGCCTTGCAGGGTGTCGGGGCGCCGATCCCTTCTTGGGACGGCCCAGCTTTGGACGCCCCATGCTCTCGACGCAGATCCTTCATCCGGCCGACCTGTCACCTGAGGACGACGCCCGCTGGCGCCAGCTGGCGGCGCCGCACGGCGACTTCGGTTCGCCGCTGCTCGGCCCGGATTTCGCGCGTGCGGTCGGCGCGGTGCGCCAGGATGCGCGTGTGGCGATCTGGCGTCGCGACGGCGAGGCGGTGGGCTTCCTGGCCCATCATCGGCGTCCGGGCGCCGTCGCCAGGCCGATCGGGGCGCCGCTGTCGGACTATCACGGTCTGGTCAGCGACGGCTCACTGAACCCGGGCGAGGCTTTGGCCGCCGCGGGCCTGCCCGCCTACCGGTTCACCGGGTTGGTAGACCCCCTGGGCCTGTTCCAGCGGCAGGCCGGGGCGGAACAGGAGGCCTTTGTCATCCGCCTTGAAAGCGGGGCCGACGACTATCTCGAGGCCCTCCGCGCCGACAGCCCCAAGCGCTTCAAGAACTACCGGCGGCTGGAGCACAAGATTGAGCGCGAGGTCGGGCCGCTCACCCTGACGGCGCCGGATCGGGACGTCGCAGCCTTCGACCTGCTGCTGGCCTGGAAGCGCGAGCAACTGGTCCGCACCGGCGCCCACGACTTCCTGGCCCCGGCCTGGACGCAGGCCCTGCTGCGCCATCTGCTCGACGCGCGCGAGGGCGACTTCCAGGGGCTGATGCTCACCCTGCGCGTGGACGGTCGCCTGATCGCCGGCCAGTTCGGTGTGCGCCTCGGCGCCGTGTTTCACCCCTGGATCGCGTCGACGGATCCGGAGATGGGCGCCTGGTCGCCGGGCCAGCTCTTCTTCCTGCGCGCCATCGCGGCCATGCCCGATCTGAAGCTCAGCACCTATGACCTCGGGCCGGGACATGCGCACTACAAGGCCCCCTTCGCGCTCGCACGCCGCGCCATCTCGGAAGGCACGGCGTCGGCCGCGGGCCTGGCGGGCCTGAGCGCCCGCGTGGGGGATGGGGCCTGGAAGCTGGCCGCGGCCGGGGGCGGTCCCCTCGTCGGTCGCGTCAGGCGCCGTTTCGAAACCATCTCCGCCCTAGAACCCACCTTCGAAGGCCGCGTGCGCGGCATGGCCGCGGCGGTTGCGGCCAAGGCCCGCAGCGGAGCCCATCGGGAGGGGTAGCCGAGCCATGAGGATCAGTGTCGTCATTCCGACCCAACGGCGAACCGCCGGCCTGGAGACGGCGGCGCGGTCCATTATGGGGCAGACGGGTGTGTCGTTCGCCGCCCTCGAGCTGGTGATCGTCGACAACGACAAGGTCCCGTCGGCCCAGCCGACGGCGACCGCCCTGGCCGCCGCGGCGCCGTTTGCGGTGATCTATGTCCACGAGCCGGATCCCGGCGTGGCCAACGCCCGCAACGCTGCGCTGGAGCGGGCCAGCGGCGACTTCATCGCCTTCCTGGACGACGACGAGGAGGCGCCGCCGGGCTGGCTCGCCGCCCTCATGGAGGCCCAGGCCCGCTTCGACGCCGATGTCGTCTTCGGTCCCGTGCGCGGGCGAGCGCCGGCGCAGGTGACGCAGCACCGCGACTATCTGGAGACCTTCTTCTCGCGGCTCGGGCCCGAGGAAGCTGGGCTGATCGACCACTATTACGGCTGCGGCGACAGCCTGCTGCGCCGTGCGGCCCTGCCGGACCCGAAGCGGCCCTTCTCGGCCATCCGCAACCATATCGGCGGTGAGGACGACCTGCTGTTCGGCCAGATGAAGGCCAATGGCGCGCGCTTCGCCTGGGCGCCCGACGCGTGGGTCTGGGAAGACCCGGTCCCCGCTCGGCTCAGCCTCGACTACACGATCCGCCGCGCCTTCGCCTATGGCCAGGGCCCATCGGCCGCCTGCGCTGCGGCCGACCCGCCCGACCGGCTGGGGCTCGCCTTCTGGATGGCGCAGGGCCTGGTCCAGGCCGGCGTCTTCGGCCTGCTGGCGGGGCTGAAGTGGCTGATCCGCGCGCCTGACTTCGCCTTCACCCTCGACCGGGCCGCCCGCGGCCTCGGCAAGACCCTGTGGTGGGGGCCCTTCAAGATCGAATTCTACGGCCGAAGCGCCGCCTGACGGGACGAGAAGACCCCATGATCCTCAAGGACTGGACCGACGAGAAGACCAAGGCCTTCGGCAAGGAGACGCTCTCCTTCCGCCACGACCTGCACGAACGGCCGCTCTTCACCGACGAGGGGCTTGCCGAGGCGCTGGAGGCCTATCCGCGCGGGCGTCTCGGCGTCTTCACCATGGGCGAGGATCCCACCGACTGGACGACTTGGCGCAAGGGCTCGGCCGACGGCCTGTCGGGGGCGCAACTGCTGGAAGCCGCCAAGACCGGACGCATCTGGCTGAACCTTCGCGAGGCCAATCTCTACCTGAAGCCCTACGCGGAACTGGCCGATGAGGTCTTCGCCGAGAAGGAGGCGATGGCGCCGGGCCTGAAGACCTTCAAGCGCGACGTCGGCCTGCTGATCTCATCCGCCAACGCCCAGGTCTTCTACCATCTGGACGTGCCGCTGGTGTCGCTGTGGCAGATCCGCGGGGTGAAGCAGGTCTATGTCTATCCGCCCAAGGCGCCCTTCGTCGGCGAGGAGGCGCTGGAGAAGATCGTCCTGCGCGAAACCGCCGAGCAGTTCGCCTTCGATCCAGCCTGGGACGCGGGTGCGCAACAGGTGGAGCTCACGCCCGGCCGCATGGTCACCTGGGCCCAGAACGCGCCGCACCGGATCACCAACGGGCCGATGCTGAACGTCTCGCTGTCCATGGAATTCATGACGCCCCAGGCGCTGATGCGGGCCAACGTCATCTACGCGAACGGCGTCCTGCGCCGGCGGACGGGCCTGCGGCCGCGGCTGGCGCCAGGCTTCGGCCCCGGAAACATCGGCAAGGTGGCGCTGGCGCGGGGCGCCAAGGCCCTGAACCTGCAGAAGCCGAACGAGCGGCTCCTGCCGGCGACCTTCAAGCTCGACGCCGGCAAGCCGGGCGCGGTGCTGCCGCTCTAGAGAAAGCCTGTTCGAACAAGCCTTCGCGAGGCCGTTGGCTTCCCCCGCGGCGCCTCCCTAGAGTGCCCGACGACGCGCCTGTGGCGGGCGCGCTTCGCAAGGGAGCGGAACAATGGGCGAAGCCTATATCGTGGCGGCCACCCGCACGGCCGGGGGCCGCAAGGGCGGCAAGCTGAAGGACTGGCATCCGGTCGACCTGGGCGCCGTGGTGCTCAACGACCTGGTGGATCGCACGGGCGTCGATCCGGCGCGGGTCGAGGACGTCGTCATGGGCTGCGTCATGCAGGTGGGCGAGCAGGCCATCAACGTAGCGCGCAACGCCGTCCTGGCCTCCAAACTGCCCGAAAGCGTGCCTGGCACCTCCATCGACCGCCAGTGCGGCTCCTCGCAGCAGGCCCTGCAGTTCGCCGCGCAG
>Ga0310345_10005954_pt1 | contig 10724 bp, 6 predicted proteins | sample HC15DNA20500_MG_FD_204667 | JGI IMG/M metagenome (GOLD analysis project Ga0310345, IMG submission 204667) | Marine microbial communities from station ALOHA, North Pacific Subtropical Gyre - HC15-DNA-20-500_MG | ecosystem: Environmental > Aquatic > Marine > Oceanic | place: Pacific Ocean: North... | reverse complement strand
AGCGTGGCCTCGGCGCTGGCCATGCCGCTGCGTGCCAGCGAGCTCAGTGTGCGCGCCGTGGTCATGCCGGCCACCGCATTTTCGATCTGCAGGCGAATCTCGCGCAGAAACTCCAGACGCTCGGCCTTGAGCCGCTCCACTTCGGCCAGCGCCTCGGCCTTCTCCGCCGACGCCACGCCGCCGGAAAACGGCGCCCAGCGCAGCTCGGCCGCCAGCCGCCCTTCGCGGTCCGGCGCGAACCCGTTGCCCTCGTTGTACTGCAGCGAGGCGACGGCATCGACGGTGGGCAAACGACTTGCGCCGGCGGCCCCGGCCTGCAAGCGCGCGGCCTCGATACCGGCATCCAGCGCGGCCAGGTCCCGGCGCCGATCCCGCGCATACGCCAGCAGCTGCTGGACGCTGCGGTCCTCGGCCGGCGGGCGGTAGTCCATGACCGCGGGAATCACCCGCCCGTCGCGGCCGGCGGCGCGCGCCAGCACTGCCTGCGCCACGTGATACTCCTCCCGCAGCTGGGCGCGGGACTGCAGCGCCCGGTCCAGCGCGAAACGCACCTCCAGCCGGTCGCTCTTGAGCGCGCGGCCCTGGTCGGCCAGCTCGTTGATGCGACGATTGCGGGCCTCCAGGCTGCTCAGCAGGTCCTCGACCGACTCGAGACGTTCGCGCAACACCGCGGCGTCTACATAGGCATCCGACGCGCTCACCGCGCCGGCCAGCTTGCTGCTGGCAAAATTTTCGCCGGCCGACACCGCGCTTTGCCGCGCCGAGGGCGCCGCATAAAGCTGCTGGGCGGCATCAAACAGGGGCTGGCGGAGCTCGATGGTCGCGCCGCGACGCTCCAGCTCACCCACCTCGAATTCGCGCGTGCCCGGCCCCGCCGGGTTCGGCACTTCGATGGACGGCCGCTCATCGACCCGGTCGGCAAAGGCCCGGCCCTGCAGCCGGGGAAAGGCGCCTCGCCGAAACTCTGCCCGGGCGCGCGCCTGAGCGGCGCTGGCGCGATGCCCTTCGGCCTGAACGCGCGGCCGGCTGGACCCGGCCAGCGTGGCCTCATTGTAGTCAATGACCGGCGTGTCGGCCGGCATGGTTTCCGCGTGGACGGGCGCTGGCGAGGCGGCCAGCAGACCGCCCGCCAGCATCAGCACCACGGCAGCGGCCGCGGGTTGGCCGCCACCAGGTCGCCGGCCGCCCAACACCAGACAGCACATGGCCGGCAGCACGAGCAGCGTCAAGACGGTAGACGCCAGCAGTCCGGTGATGATGGCCCAGGCCATGGGCGGCCAGAGCGTGGCGCTGGAAAACGCCAGCGGCAACAGCCCGGCAATAGTCGTGGCCGTGGTCAGCAGGATGGGCCGCGTGCGGCGTTCCACGGCTTCGCGCATGGCGTCGATAAGCGGCAGGCCCTCGGCCAGGCGCTGGTCCAGCACGTCGATCAGCACGATGGCGTTGTTCACCACAATGCCCACCAGCGCGATCGCGCCCAGCAGCGGCAGGAAGCCGAAGGGAAAGCCCAGCAGCCACAGCCCCGGAATCACGCCCGCCAGCGCGAAAGGCAGCGTCATGAGCACCAGCCCCACGCGCCGGAAAGAGTTGAATTCCATGAGCAGGAAGAACATGAGCAGCGCTACGCCGAGCGGCGCGGTCGAGGCAATGGCGTTGTTGGCCTTGGCCGATTCTTCGGCCTCGCCGCCGTACTCGATATCGGTGCCCTGCGGCAGCGCCAGCGCCTTCAGCCGCGATTTCACCGGCCCCAGCACCTCGCTGTAGACGGTATCGGGCGCAAGCTCGCTGTACACGCGCGCCAGGCGGCGCTGGTCGTAGTGGTAAATGGCGCCCGGCTGCATTTCCAGCACGGGCTCGGCCACCTGCAGCAGCGGCACGAAGCTGCCGTTGGGCGCGTAGATGTTGGCGGTTTCCAGCTCCGCCAGATCGAAGCGCTCGCCTTCGGGGCTGCGCAGCTTGATGGGCACCGGGTCGTCCCCGGCCCGATACTGACCAATGGTGATGCCGTGACTACGCCCCAGCAGGGCCTGCGCGATGTCGGCCCGCGTCACGCCGTAGCGGCGGGCCACGGCGTCGTGGATTCGGTAATCGACGCTGGGCACGCCGGTGCCCAGATTGTGGCGGGCGTCGCGCACGCCCGGAATGCGGATCAGCTCGTCATAGACCCGCTCGGTGGCCTCGGCCAGCCGCTGCGGGTCTTCGTTGAACACGCGGACCTCGATGGGCGCGCTCAGCGGCGGCCCCTGCCGGAGGATGCCGCCGACGATATCGGCCTGCGGCAGTTCCCGTCCGGCGAAGTCGTCCACCCAGTCGATGATCTCGCGGTTGCGGGCCAGGCCGTCGGTCTGCACGACCAGGCGGGCCCGCTGGGGCGATTCGGGAATCTGCGGCAGGTTGTAGTAAAAGGTAGGCCCGCTGTTGCCGATAAAGGCGTGCACCGATTCCACGCCGGGCCGGCCGCGCAGCGCCAGCTCGATGCGGCGCGCGGCCGCCTCGGTGGTCTGCAGATGACTGCCCTCGGCCAGCGTCATGTCGATGACGACCTGGTTGCGGTCGGCGTTGGGGAAGAACTCCTGCTCGAGAAACTGCATGCAGAAGAAAGAAGCCCCCATGACCAGGAAGCCGCCCACCACAAAGGACTTGCGATAGGTGGTCGTCAGATACGCCAGCCGTGACGCCAGCCGGGCAAAGCGGCCGGTTTCGCTGGCCGACCCCGCGCCGGCGCGCAGGAAGGTCTGCGCCAGCATGGGCGTGAGCGTCACGGCGAAGATGTAGCTGATGATCAGCGCCAGCATGATCATGATGGGGATGGCCCGCGTGAAATCGCCGGTGCCGCCTTCCGCCAGCAGCAGCGGCACGAAGGCCGCCAGCGTGGTGCCCGTGGCCGCAAACAGCGGGCCGGCCAGTTCGCGCACCGACTTGAGCGCCGCCTGGCCGGGCGGCTCGCCGCGATTCAGATGCCACTGCACGTTCTCGGTCATCACGATGGCGTTGTCCACCAGAATGCCAAGCGATACGACCATGCCGAAAATGGCCATCTGCTGCAGCACGCCGCCGCCGATGGCGTAGATGGCCACGGCCGTGAGCGTGACCAGGGGCAGCAGCGTCGCCACCAGAATGCCCATGCGCAGGCCCATGGCCGCGAACAGCACGGCCACGATGATCGCCACCGACACCAGCAGACTCTGCAGCAGCGTGGCCAGCCGCGATTCGGTATGTGCCGGCTGGTAGAACATCTCCTCGATCTGCAGCGGCGCAAACTCGTCGCGCAGGTCCGCCACGCGCGTACGAACCCGCTCGCCGAAGGCTACAACGTTGGTGCTGTCGCGTTCGGCCTTGAGCTCCAGACCCACCGCGGGGCGGCCGTCGAACCACATGCGCTGCGTCGGCGGCTGAGCCGTGCTGTGGAATACCTGCGCAAAGCTGCCCAGCGGAATCGACTCGCCCGCCGGCAGCCGGATGGGCGTGGTGCGAATTTCGTCCAGCGTGCGAAAATCGGTGCCGGGCTTGAGGTTGACCGACGCCCCGGCCAGCCGCAGTGAGCCGCCGGAAATGATCTGGTTGCTGCTCTGGATTTCGCTGACCAGCGCCTGCGGCGTCAGCCCCACGCGCGCCATGACGGCGTCTTCCACGGCCACGGTAATCTGCTCCCCGGGGTCGCCGAAGATGTCGATACTGGCCATGTTCTGCATGCCCAGCAGGCGTTTTTTCAGGCGGTCGGCGGCCTGGGCCAGCGCGTCCAGATCGGTGCTGCCGGTGACGGCGTAAACAATGGTGGAGCCGCCGATCACGCGGTCGTTCAGTTGGGGTGGCCGGGCGCTGTCGGGAAAGTCCCTGACTGCCCGGTCCATCTTGATACGCACGCGATCCCAGGCCGAGGCGGTGTCGTAAATGCTGTCCTTGAGGATGATCCGGGTCACCGCCACGCCCTGGCGGGCCACCGAATCCATGTCGTCGATTTCCTCCACCTGCGCGAGCTGCTCTTCCAGCGGCTCCAGCACCAGGCGCTCGACGCGCTCGGGGTCCGCGCCCGGAAACTGGGTAATGATCTGCCCCACGCGATAGGGAAAGGACGGATCTTCCTGGCGATCCATGCTCTGAAACGCCACCAGCCCGGCCAGCGAAAACACGCCCACCAGCGTGTAGACCAGCTTGCGGCTGGCCAGAATGGATTCGAGCAGGCCGTTCACGGCAGCACCTCGACCGGACGGCCGTCGGTGATGTTGTTCAGGCCCGCCACGATGATCGACTGCCCGGCCTCAAGCTCACCCTCGACGATGACGTTCTCGTCCACGATGGCGCCCAACTGCACCGGTACGGCGGTCGCGCGGCCGTCTACCACGCGGTACACCCGCGGCTGGCCGCTGCCGCCGGGGCTGACCACGGCGGTCACCGGCACCGTGAGGCGCTGCGGCTGGGTGGCGTCCAGCAGCCATTCCACGGTCAGCCCGGCCCGCAGTGACTGGCCGGCGTCCAGCGTGATCACCACGGGGAACAGCTGCCCCGCGCCGGTGGACGCACTGGCGAACTCGCTCACGCGGCCGCTGACGGTGCGGCCCTCGAACAGCGGCAGCCGCAGCGTGGCCGGCTGGCCGACTTCCACGGATTCGATCAGGTTTTCCGGTACACCGATCTCCACTTCCGTGACACCGCCGCCGGACAGCGACACCACCGGCTGACCGGCCGGCACAAATTCTCCCGGCTCGAACAGCACCCGGTCGATCGTGCCTTCGACCGGCGATTTGATGCGGGTTTCATCGAGCGTGCGGGTCGAGCTCGAAAGCTGGGCGCGGGCATTGTCGCGGCTGGCTTGCAGCGCATCCCGGCTGGCGCGGGCGGATTCGAGTTCCTGCCGTGTGGCGGCTTCCTGCTCGAACAGATTCTCCACGCGGGTCAGGTCACGCTCGGCCTGGGCGAGCCGCGTGTTCAGTTCGCTCAGCCGCGCGCGGGCGGCGTCGGCCTGCGGGCCGGCTTCCGGGTTGCTGAGTTCGGCAATGAGCTGTCCCGGCTCGACGCGGTCGCCGATATTCACCGGCCGCTTCGACAGATTGCCGCTGACCTGGAAAGCCAGCGTGGCCCGGTTGGCCGCGCGGGTCACGCCGGTCAGCGCGTACTGGCGCAGCGTGTCGGTCCGCGTGACCGGTGCTACCCGGACCGGCTTGGCCGTGGCCGGATGCGACGCCGGCTCGGACTGCCCGGCCGATTCGCCGCAGGCCGTCAGAAAACCGGCCGACAGGCCCAGGAAAATCAGTGTGGTGAGCACACGCATGATGGCGTTCCTCGAAAATCGCCGCAATGTAGACAGCGTCAACATAAGCGGGTATGTTGACGCTGTCAACACTGGAGAACGCCTTGGCCGACCAACGTGCCTATCACCACGGCGACCTGCGCAACGCCTGCATCGACTGCGCCCTGTCGCTTCTGGAAACACAAGGGCTGGAGGGGCTGACACTGCGGGCCGTGGCGCAGCGCGCGGGGGTGTCCCGCAGCGCGCCCTACCGCCACTTTCCCACCAAGCGCGATCTCACCGCGGCCGTGGCCGCTGCCGGCTTTCGCCTGCTGACGCGGGAGATTCAGCAGGCGATGGACGCGCAGGCCCACTGTCCGCTGGAATCACTGCTGAGCGGCGTGGACGCCTACAGCCGCTTCGGCATGGCCTATCCCTGTCTGTACCGGCTGATGTTCGCCAGCGATCTGGGCAAGGGCCCACTGTTTGACGAAACCGACGCGTTGGCCGACGAGGACGCGGAGTTCCCCGAACTGGCAGAAGCGGGTACGGCCAGCTATCAGGTACTCATCGGTAATCTCGAGAAGGCCCAGCGCAACGGCCTCGTGCATCCGCAGAACCCGCGCGAGCAGGCGCTGTGCGTGTGGTCCACGCTGCACGGCCTGCTGAGCCTGTACATCGACAATCGCAGCAGCTACGCCGATCACGACATGACGGCGTTCAGCCAGGTCTCCCGGCGCAGCATCCGGATGATTCTGTTCGGCATGAGCCCGGCGGGGGCAATGGCCAACGACTGATCGGGCCGGCCCGGACGGTCAGCCCGTCTGTTCGATCCACCGCTGCAGTTCTGACGCGGGCAGCAGACCGGTTCGCTCGGCCCGCTTCGCGCCATCCCGGAACACCGCAAAGTAGGGAATGCTGCGGATATTGAAACGGCGCGCCAGCGCCGGCTCGCGCTCGGTGTTCACCTTCGCCACGACCCCCCGCCCGGCCAGCCGCCGGGCGAGCGTCTGCAGCTCCGGCGCCGCCTGCTTGCAGGGGCCGCACCATTCGGCCCAGAAGTCGACCAGCACGGGCACCGGCAAGCGGGCAATCAGTTCGTCGAACTCGCCGGTCGTGACGTCCAGCGGCCCATCCAGCGGCGGCAGGCTGCCGCGGCAGCCGCCGCAGCGCCCGGTCGAGGCCAGATGCCGGGCCGGCACCCGGTTGCGCTGGCCGCAGGCGGGGCAGGCGCGAACGATCACGGTGCAGGTGGCCGCGCGGGCCAGGTCACCACGAAGGCGCCGCGCAATTCACCGGCGCGAAAGCCGGTGGCGGCATCCTGCGGGTACAGCGCATCCAGCCGAGCCTGCACGGCCGGGGCGATATCGCTGCCGTGACAGGCCAGACAGGGGGCGCCCGTGGGAATCGCGCGCATGTAGCGGGCCGAGCCGTCGGCGGCCACGTCGAAGGCTTCGGGTGGGGCATCGGTCTCGCCGCGGCGCATGCGCTTTGCGAAATCGGTCATCACGGCCGCCTGCCCGGCTGTCGGCGCGTTGGCGGGGTTTCTGACTTTCAGCGCCGTACGGCCCACCGTGGCGCCGTCGCCGGACAGCCTGGCGGCAATACGCGGCGCTTCGACGTGACAGACCTCAATGGCCGCCACCGGGCCGTCGGCCTGCATGGCCGTCATCAGCTCGGCCTTGAGCTGCGCACCCAGCGCACCGGCCAGCGCCCGGCCCTCTTCCAGCCGGGCATCCTCACCCGCCGCCGCCAGCATCGGCAGCGCGGCCAGGCACAGGCCAAGCAAGTGAACTTTCATCATTTTTCGTCCCTATAGCCGATGTCCGCGATTTCCAGCTCGGCTTCACCCGAGGGCAGGCGAACCGCCACGATGTCGCCGAGCGACTTGCCGACCAGCGCCCGCGCCACGGGCGAGTCTATGCTGATCCAGCCCTGCCGCGCGTCGATCTCGTCGGCGCCCACGATACGGTAGCGGCCCTCGCGGCCCTGCTCGTCGACCACCGTGACGGTCGCGCCGAAAAACACCTTGCCGGTGTCGTCCGGGACGCGATCCACCACCTTGATCTGCTCCACGCGCCGGGAGAGATAGCCGGCCCGCCGGTCAATCTCGCGCAGCTCCTTCTTGCGGTAGATGTATTCGGCGTTTTCGGAGCGATCGCCTTCCGCGGCGGCGTCGGCCATGGCCTGCACCACCCGGGGCCGGCGCTCGTTCCACAGATGGTCAAGCTCGTCGCGCAGGGCCTGGGCCCCGGCGGCGGTGATGTAGGGGCTGGATTTCTCGGCGGGGGGTCGATAGCGGCTCACGGCAATCCATTTCTTCTGGCCCGGTCAGGCCCGGAGTGATTGGTGAAAGCAAGATGCATTTTCACCACGAAGGCACAAAGATCACAACGAGAAAGAAGAAAACCACAGAGGCGCAGAGCGCACAGAGTGAAGACAGGAAAAGCAGCGGTATCCCGAAAAGAGCGTAACACTCCAGCCCGGAGCCTTTGTGGTTATCAAGCAGTTCACGCAATACGCGAATCAATAAAACCGCTTTCTCCGTGTGCTCCGTGCCTCCGTGGCGCTCTCAATTTCTTGATCGGCATTGCTTCTAGTCCGGCCTGGTCAGGCCCGGAGTGATTGGCAAAAGCAGGATACATCTTCAGCATGAAGACAAAGGGAAAGAAGAAAACCACAGAGGCGCAGAGCGCACAGAGTGAAGACAGAGAAAACAGCGATATCCCAAAAAGAGCAGAATGAGCGCGACGCTCCAACCCGGAGCGTTCGGGGCCGTGGTGGTTTTAGACACGCGAATCAATAGAAACGCTTTCTCCGTGTCCTCTGTGCCTCTGTGGCGCTTTCAATTGCCTGATCGGCATTGCTTCTAGCCCGGCTCGGTCAGGCCCGGAGTGATTGGTGAAAGCAGGGTACATCTTCAGCCTGAAGACAAAGGAAAAGTAGAAAACCACAAAGGCGCAGAGCGCACAGAGTAAGGACAGAGAATTAGCGGGATCCACATAAAGAACAAGATAAGCGCAAACGCTCCAACCCGGAGCGTTCGGGACCGCTGCGCCTTTTTTAAACACGCGAATCAATAAAACCGCTTTCTCCGTGTGCTCTGTGCCTCTGTGGCGCTTTCATTTTCTTGATCGGCATCATTGCGAATACCGACGCTGGTCAGGATTCCATCTGATAGCGGGCGAAGTAATCGCGCGCCGCTGCCATGACCCTGGGCGCCAGAATCAGCGCGGAGGTCATGGTGGGGATGGCCATGAGCGCATACATCCCGTCGATGACGTTGATGACCACGTCGAGCGACACCACCGCGCCCACCACGATCAGCCCGATGTAGAACCAGCGGTAGTGGTGCTCGTATTGCGCGCCCGCCAGAAAGCCCAGGCACTTCGTGCCGTAGTAGCTGTAGGTCACGATGGTGGTGATCGAAAAGAAGAACACCACCAGGATCAGCAGCCACAGTCCGAAATCGGGCATGGCGCGGGCGAATGCCTCCGCGGTAAGCGTGACGCCGTTGGCCTCGCCTGACTGCCACACGCCGGTCGCCAGAATCGCTAGCGCGGTGGCGGTGCAGACCAGCAGCGTGTCAATCGCCGGACCCAGCATGGCGACCAGGCCCTCACGGACCGGCTCGTCCGTCCGGGCCGCGCCGTGCGCCATGGATTCGGTGCCGATGCCGGCCTCGTTGGAAAACGCGCCGCGCTTGACGCCGGTGAGTATCACGCCCAGCAGGCCACCGCCCACGGCGGTCGGACTGAAGGCTTCGGTGACGATCAGCCCCAGCAGCCCGGGCACCGCGCCGATGTTCTGCGCCAGTATGTAGAACACGCAGGCCAGATAGATCAGCACCATCAGCGGCACGAAGCGCGCCGCGAACGCGCCTACGCGCTGAATTCCGCCCAGGATGACCACCGACGCCAGAGCGGCCGCGGCCAGACCGAAACTCAGGTTGAACCAGAACGGATTGTCGCCCACCCAGCCGCGCGGCTCGGCAATGACCTCGCGGCTGATCTGCGTGAGCTGGTTGATCTGGAACGCCGGCAGCGTGCCCACCAGGCCGGCCACGCAGAACAGCACGGCCAGCGGCATCCAGCGTCGACCCAGCCCCTCGCGCACCACGTACATCGGCCCGCCCTGAATGCGGCCCAGGCTGTCCTCGCCGCGGTACATGACCGCCAGCGTGCAGGTGAAGAACTTGGTGCCGATGCCCACGACGGCCGTCACCCACATCCAGAACACCGCCCCCGGTCCGCCCATGTGGATGGCCACGGCCACGCCGGCAATATTGCCCATGCCCAGCGTGCCGGACAGCGCGCTCGAGAGCGCCTGAAAGTGGCTGATGTCGCCTGGGGCGTCATCGCGGTCATAGCGGCCGGTCAGAATCGCCACGCCATGATGCAGATGCCGGTAGGGGGTACCGCGCGAATAGATCAGAAAGAACAGCCCGCCGCCCAGCAGCAGCACGAGCAGCGGCGGCCCCCAGACAAAGCCCACAAAGGCGGCGGTGTAGTGTTCAAGTACATTCATATTCGCCGCGTACGATTGCCGAATCCGCGTCCGGATTCAAATGCCGGCGCTCGAGCGTCCGGCGCCGGTCCGGCGCATCGGACACGCCTGCCCGCGCTGGTTTATGCTCTGGCGGGGCAGGTCGAACAGGGACGATTTCATGACAAGCAGGCCATTCGATTCCCGCACGCTGCAGCCGCTCGCCGCGCTGGCCCTGCTGGCGCTGCCGGGCGCGCTCTGGGGCCAGACACAACTGACCACCGCCACCAGCGGCGCCTCGCAGTTTGCCGCGATTTCGGCCGACGGCAGCCGCGTGGTGTTCCAGTCCACGGCCGACCTGGCCGGCGACGGCGGCAACGCGGACGCATCCAATGACGTCTTCTCGGTGGACGCCGACGGCGGCAACCTGGTACAGCTGTCCGATACGGGCCAGGGCGCCATCCGCCCGTCGATCAGCGGCGATGGCGGGCAGGTCGTCTTCGCCTCCAACGCCGACCTGACCGGCGACAACGCCGACGGCAACGTAGAGCTGTTCATCGCCGCCGGCGACGGCAGCGGCCTGACGCAGCTGACCGACAGCACCGGCCCGACCGGCATTCAGCAGGCGCGTATCGCCCGCGACGGCAGCCGCGTGGTGTTTGCCGCCGGCGGCAACCTGACCGGCGACAACCCGGACGGCAGCCTCGAGGTATTCAGCGTCGCCGCGACCGGCGGCGCGCCGGTGCAGCTGTCGGACGGCCCTTCCGGCAGCAGCTCCCAGTTTCCGGCCATCGCGCCCGACGGCAGCCGTGCGGTCTTCACCTCGAACACCAACCCGGACGGCAGCAATCCCGACGGCAACAGCGAAATCTTCATCGTGGACGCCGCCGGCGGCGAGACGCCGCAGCAGCTCACCGACACCGTGACCGGCCAGGCGCTGCGGCCGTCCATTTCGGCCAGCGGCCGGATTGTCTTCCAGTCCAGCGGCAACCCGGCGGGCGACAACGCCGAT
>Ga0310345_10005953_pt1 | contig 10726 bp, 7 predicted proteins | sample HC15DNA20500_MG_FD_204667 | JGI IMG/M metagenome (GOLD analysis project Ga0310345, IMG submission 204667) | Marine microbial communities from station ALOHA, North Pacific Subtropical Gyre - HC15-DNA-20-500_MG | ecosystem: Environmental > Aquatic > Marine > Oceanic | place: Pacific Ocean: North... | reverse complement strand
TGTCTGGCAAAATGGAGCCGTTCTATTCTCCAAAGCATACGGAATGGCCAACCTCACGTATGGAATTCCATTTGAACTAGATACCCCGACAAACATCGGATCGACATCAAAACAGTTTACCGCATTCGCCATCATGCTTCTGAATGACAGAGGTGAACTCTCCCTGGACGACGACATAAGAAAGCATTTGCCCGAACTTCCGGCATTCGAACACCTCATCACGGTCCGAAATCTCATCAATCACACATCAGGTCTGCGAGAGTTCTTGAACCTATTCACTATGGCCGGGAGACAACTCGACAATGGAGATCACATCGATCGAAAAGAATTGATCACGATCGTGCAGCGCCAACCGGCCTTGCAGAACCCGCCAAACACAGAGTGGAATTACAACAACACCGCCTTTGGGTTAGCAGCTACGATAGTCGAAAGGATTTCGGAAATGCCTTTTCACAAATTTATGCAAGACAATGTTTTCGGTCCGCTGGAAATGACACACAGTCAAGTCAGGCCATCCGCTGAACACATCGTACCGAACCGTTCGGTAGGCTATATAATGGGCACTGATGGATTTGAAGAGAAAAAAGACTTAGGAGGTGCAGTCGGGGCAGGTGGCATCTACGCATCGGTAGGCGACCTGCAGCGCTGGGCAGAGAATTATAGAAATCCCGTTGTCGGTAATGCTAAAATATTCGAAGAGATGATGACTTCCTTCGTGTTAGACGACGGTGAGAAGACAGATTACGGCTACGGACTCATGATCAAAGAACAGAGAGGTCTGAAAAGAATTGAACACGGCGGTGCCGATGTAGCACATCGGTCCCAGCTAGTGCTCTATCCAGAGATAAACGCCGGGCTCACTGTACAGAGCAACCACGCCAACTTTGACAGTTCCATCGCATACCGACTGGGTGCTGCTTTTTTTGACGAACATATGGACCCAGAGAACTCCGAAGAATCCGACTTTGACCCCGACAGCTACAATCTGGAAAATTTCGATGAGCTGGCTGGAAAATATGCCCTCGATGCGGCCCCTTCATTTGTGGTGGACTTTACAAGAAGTGGTGACAGCCTATTTGCCCAAGCAACTGACCAGATCAAGCTGAAAATTATCCCCACATCAGACCTCACCTTCCGCCTCACCAGAGTAGAAGCATCTGTGGAATTTCATCGAAATGCAGACGGAACCGTAGACAGTGTAACCCTTGATCAAGCGGGTCAGCTACAGCGAGCAACACGCATCTCCGGAGTCGATGAACCAAAAAATATTGATCCTAACGATTTCCAGGGAACTTATTTCAGTGAGGAAATAGAAACTTTTTATCGAGTCCGTGTCGAAGACGGTAGTCTGATTCTGAATCAGCTAAGATTGGGAGATATGGAACTCAGACTTACAATCAAAGACACCTATTCTGAAGTCAGTGGCCTGACCGTATCTTTCGAACGCGATCGAAATGACCAGGTGGTAGCACTTTATCTATCTAACGGAAGAACCCGAAACGTCAGATTTGAAAAGGTACAATGAGTATGAAAAATAATTTGAATAGCCTACTCACTCTTCTGGTCTTAACTGTCATAGGCTTTCAGGGATGTACGGACACAACCACCGAAGAGGAAGCCATGACGACGATCGATGTAGGAGCCTATGGAGCTGTCCAAGGATGGCTTAAGCCATTCCAAGAAGAAGGATTCGCTTGGGGGGGGAACTCTGGGGTTTACGTCGAGAGTGCTGACCGCATCTTCATCATACAGAGGGGTGAGACCAGACTACCTACACCCATACCAGAAGAATTCGAGGGATGGGCTGGTTCCATCGGAATCAACGCCTTGTTCGCTGCCAACCTACGTACCTGGCAGAACGTAATCTTCACCGTGAACAGGAATGGAGAAGTCACAGACGTCTGGGACCAATGGGATCACCTGTTCGCTGATTTAGATGGTCCTGGACCCCACCGAATCCGGATCAGTCCCTATGATCCCGATCGCCATGTGTGGGTCGTCGATGAAACTGGACACCGCATTTTTGTCTTTTCCAATGACGGCAAAGAGCTCGTCAGGACTTATGGGGAGAGAGATGTCTCTGCAAATGATCAGACACACTTAGGCAAGCCCCAAGACGTAGCTTTTTTACCCGACGGCAGGACTCTTATAGGAGATGGTCTCGAGAATAAAAGAGTCATCATCCTCGATGAAAATGGAAACTATCAGTCTGAGTTCGGGGAAGCCGGAACTGGGTTAGGACAATTCGCAGAAGTTCACGGTCTTGCCTTAGGTCCAAACGGCTTGCTTTTTGTGGCTGATCGCCAGAGAGGAGTCCACGTATTTCGGCAATCTCATGATCCAAACAGAGGCTATCATCCCGAATTTGAGCCAGTTGCACTGTGGGAAGGCTTCGCCCTCGCCCTCGATCTTCATGTAACCGAAGAAGCACTGTGGGTATCTGAAGTCAATCCCAGTGAAAGGCTGCCCCGATTGATCAAACTCGATCTCGAGGGAAACCGTCTACATGAATGGAATCTTCCGACAGAGGGACCCTCCAGATTTATTGAGTCACACTCTTTCGCTGTAGACTCAGAGGGAAACCTGTATCTCTCGGACAACCAAAATGCTCGCACGCACAAGTTCATACCTAGAGAAAACGCAGATCCCAATCAGCAACTAAAACCTGGGTTTGTGCCGTAAAAGGTAGCTTTTTAATCCTGCTCAAAACTTTGAGAGCGTTCGCCTTAGTAGGTGTGCTGGAGTTGATCGGACCGCTCGAGATTTATTACGAGAACAAGAAATAATAAGGGATAACGCAAAAGATAAAATTACAGAACAAGCTGGCTATCAACTATGTCCTGCATCCGAACCACCACCCGTAAGCTCTTAACAGATAGTCCAAATCGTTCCGGTAACTAGAGAACGAGTGTGTGCGTAAATTTGACAGCGAGATTCTGACCCTGTTGCTGTGGAAGCATAGGCACGCCAAGTATTTCTCGCTCTAGATTAAGGCTCTCATTCCAAACGACCCAGAGATCTCTGCCTTCACTGAAGTTGTATCGTATTCGAGTGTTCGTAGTCATCCCTTTGGAAAGGGAGTTGTACTGAGCGAATCCATCGACGGACAGGTTCGTGTTGACAGCCCCAGTTGCGGTTAACCTCAGCAAATGAGACTGAAATTTCTGACCTCGCTCTTGGAAGTTAATATGATTCCATTCCCAACCACCTTTCAATTCCAAATGTTTATCCAAACTCCAAGTAACGTCAGAACCGATACTGTTTCTCAGACCATCGTAAAAACGACCTGAGCTTACCGTTAAATTTGGTCTAAAGGTCCAGCTACGACTTGCCCTGAATTCCCCTACCGCCTCTGTGAACCAGTACGATCCAGCGGGAATATTAGCATTTTCAGATAGCTCAAAATCTGTTACCACATCTTCAAATTGTGTTTTTGAAGACAACTTAAAGGTCACACCAGTCTTGGTTTCGATTTGTAGGAACGGCTCCACTTGTGTGGTTTCGAGCTTCCTGTCTGAACCATTTTGCTGGTTAGGATTACGACTCCAAAGGCTAGATTTCATACCAACCCATGTCCTGCGAATGTTCGAATCTGAATCTGGAAACCACTGATAGTTCCAGTCACTTTGAGCCCTCATGAAGTCCGATCGAGGCTCGAATCCCACGGCTGGGTCGTAGCCAGGTCCCGACCATGTAAATGCATGTTGGTAGGTGAGCCCTCCAAGCCTGCGCCGCGTCCAATCAAAGACAAAACGGCCCGCATTTCCGCCATTTGAATCGAGATCATCTTTAAAGGTTTGAAGCCATTTGAGTGTCAGGTATTCATCTCCAGAAAGATTGAATAATCCATCTGCTCCGTACGTCAAGTTATAAGCACCACTCCGATCTGTCCGACTCGTCCCCATGGCTCCGATAGTTGAGTTTTCGTTCAGCACACGGCGCTTCAATCTCAAGACCCCAAAATTTTCGGAGAGAAGATTCTCTAGAGAACGAGTTTGCATGCTAATGAGCCCAAGGTCCCATAAACCGATTCGACCTACTAGGCGGGCACCACCAAACAAGGGGACTGGCCGACCATCACTGAGTCCGATTCTTCGAGAATAGAAGAGGGTGCCTCTCTCCGCTCCAGTCGCAAAATTGAACAAACCAGATCGTTCTTGGAAAAATGGCCGTTTCTCTTGGAAAAACAGTGAGAATCGAGTCAAATTGACTTGCTGTTGGTCAGCTTCAACTGCAGCGAAGTCTGTGTTGATAGAAAGATCGAGTGTGAGGTTAGAAGTCGGATTTATCTTTAGATCCATACCGACATCTCTATTACTGTCCGTTTTAGTAGACCACGATTCCCCTGTGTCGCTTAGATATGCCTCCTTTGATCTGCTGGTCAAAACATAGGGAGCGACATACACTGGACTTTGCGGTTCAATACCTTCTAGTCTCACCTTCTGCCATCTCATCATCTGAGTGTAAGGGAAATCCTGGGGAATGGCCGGGTACGTCCACCTAGAAGATGCACCTTGCTCAGATATGTAGGCCATCAATCCCATAATGACCGATCCATCCTGCTCTTCTTCAAAGCGAAGAGTAGAAAATGGAACCCGCATTTCACCGAACCAACCGTCTTCATTAGTCGTAACCTGGTAATCCCAAAATGAATTCCACGCTGAATTTCTCATCCCGCCTGTCCCCCGAGTGCGTCCCGAAGTCGCAACTCCCCCCGCCGATAACGCGTGATCCATACGAGTTCCGAGTGATAACCCGACGAAATTGACTGCGTTCTCATTATCGTTGAACGTGTCTAGCATAATCCCGAACCCGTCATCGCCACTCCACCGGTCACGAGTTAATGAAAACCCTCTTATTTGGCTAGGATCTTGGTGATAGAAGCGTCCTGCTATATACACCGCCGCCGAATCGTAGGCGAGAAGAAGTTCGACTTTCCGCTGAGTTTCACCTCTGTAACTGGGCTCATACATAGTTAAGGGCAGAGCTGTCACACCTTGCCACGCAACCTCATCGCTCAGACCATCCAATGTGATCGGCCCATTCAACCTCTGTAGATCTACAATGCCCTCTGCTTCTGTTGCGGTGCGGCCCGTATCTAAACTAGGAGTTTGCGCATACGCCGCAGCACTTGTCAGCAGAACGAATATGGCCACTAACCAGATTGAAGGAGTTGATTTCATAGCGAGAAGAAAACGAACTAGTTACAACTTCGCCACCCCTTAGCTCTCAGTGGCTTACCCTTCTGACTCCTCAGCACAACTTGAGACTCGCGACCCTACCTGTTACCCTCTTGGTATGCTGAAAACTACAGCCCTCTCGATCCTGTTAACCCAAGCTCTGACTTTCGGGTGTGAAACGGTTTGCGTTTGCAATGACGACTCTCAGGAGCACGTTACTACAGCCCACCAAATGGACACTCACGATGGTAGGGGTGACACAGAAAATGATCGCTCAGACCACGACCATAAAAGTGAGTCTACTGGCGATCGTTTGGAGTGTGCAATGACCGCGTGCTTGACCCTGACCGAGTCAGGGACCGCGGTGGGAACCATCGCTCTAGAGTTTGTTAATAACAATCGGATGAGTAACAATCAGCTCGACTTTTTTTCTATGATCCCCCCAGATCCACCTCCGCCCCGTTTTTCCTAGGTAATTAACAAGCATTTCATTTACCTAGAAAAAGGAAGTGGGAACCGATGTATATAAACAAAGCCAGTTGGCTACTAATTGCTATATCCTTTTGTACGCTGGAAGGCATACTGAAACCTGTAGTAGGGCAGCACCAGGAAAGTGGAATGGCAGGGATGGATCACCATGTGCAGGCCCCTTCCACCGTGATGGGATTTCACAATTTGGCTCCCGGTCAAATGATGATGAATTACCGATTTGGCATGATGAAGATGGGTGAAGCCCACCAACATCTCGGCCGAAATCATGTGACGACCCAGTCTGTGCTCCGAGACTATAGAATAACCCCCGTGCGTATGGCCACCTCTATGCACATGTTAGGTGGTATGATCGGCCTACCAGGAAATCTAGTAGCCACCTTCATGCTTCCCATAACGTCACGGTCAATGGATCATGATATGGATACAGGCGGTCAATTCACCACTAAATCAAGTGGGCTGGGCGACCTAAACATCGGCATGACAAGCAATCGTAACATCTCACAGAGAACTAGTCTGGCCTATGGCATCTCGCTTACACTTCCGACCGGCACAACTAATGCTAGCGATGTTACTCCGGCGAGTAGTCCGAATAAGATGATCTTGCCGTACCCCATGCAGCTGGGATCAGGGTCAGTGGAGATTAAACCAGAAACCTCGGCTTCGTTGCAACTGGGAAATCTCAACCTGGGCACAAGAATCAGCGGGACAGTGCGAACTGGGAAAAACGCAACCAGCTATAAACTCGGTAATGAACTTGCATCGTCCGTATGGGCGGCGTTCCAACCAGCCGCTTCCACAGAAGCATCCATAACATTTGGATACAATCGTTGGGGAAATATCTCGGGATCCGACCCCCGCCTTCAACAGCAGATAGGTATGGTCCCTTCCGCCGATCCAAAATTGAGGAGTGGAAGCGAGCTACTGTTTACCCCCGAGGTCATAGTCTCTAAGAACAACACTAGACTAGGCTCACACGGGTTCATCATATCCGGGACTTTGCCGTTGTGGCACTCGCTAGAAGGGCCACAACTAGGACTCGCATGGTCCTTTGGCTTAGGCTGGAGATTCTCGACTAATTGATGGAAGTGCCTATTCGTTCTTCCAACGGATGACAGTAGCCTGAATTACTTGAGCGGGAACGTTCTCTTTACCTTCTCCAAACAGATCCATTGACCCGATGATGATACCGTCGCCTCCGGCTCGACAACCCTCCTCCATAATGGCGGGCAGCACGTCCCTTAATTCCGCCTTCCAAGCTGTACCCTTTCCTTCCACTATACCTACTTCCTCATAGGCTCTATCCGGGACTCCAGAACTGAAGACCTCAATATCACAGTTAGAAGGCCTAGGCTCATATAGCCTTCCACTTGTGGGTGTAAAGTTAGCCGAAAGACAACCGCTGAATAACAGAAGCGAACCTACTAAGACAACTGTGCTATTTCTTGTCATGACAGTCCTTTGGTTAAAAAGCGATCCCTACATTGACGATCCTGAACGTTGGGATATAACGCAGAAAGTCTTCGGACGAGGAACCGCCCGCTTTATAAAGTCTCTTGAGGCCGAAGCCGATACCCATATAGAATTTACCTTCTGGTCCGAGCAACCAACTGCGATTGAAATCAAAACCATAACCCCAATAAGTGCCCTCAGTATCGACGCTTGTGATGCCGGTCTTCACACCGAACATCCATCCCTGGAGAGGCGTCCCGGAGGGATAATACCGCCAGAAAACGTCCGCATTAATATACTCCAGGTCCCCCAATGAACCTTCACCTTCACCACCGAAAAACCCCGATCCACCAAAACCAATGGTGCTGGTTGGCGAGACAACGCGCTCGATCTCTGCATTGAAGAGATCGAGCATGAGTCCAAAGGGATTAACAGATAGAACCGTGTTTTTCGGTTCTAATACGCGACTTTCCTGTGCAGCGAGTGAATTCACCTGCACCCCTACTGCCAGAAGTGCAGCAAGGAACACTTTGTTTCCCAATTTTCTGCGAATCATCAGTTTTTTATTCTCCTCAGTTAGCTCACTGGAGGGGGACTCACCCTCATTATAAACAGCCCTTCGCGAACGCTAGTAAAGATGACAAGCCCGTCTTCAAAAAACGGGTAGTTGCTCCATGCACCGCTCTGTCCTGAGCTGTGGCCTGGATCGTTGTTGTTGTAGGGGGCACTGTCGAAGAAGGCGACCTCGTGAGGGTTTTCTCGGTCGCTGATGTCGAGCACCCGAAGCCCGCTGCCGTAGTTCGACTGGTACATGCGATCTCCAACCACATAGAGGTTGTGGTCTGAAGCCTGTACCGGACCGATGTACTCGTTCGCCAGAACCGGGTCATCAAGTTCAGTCAGATCCCATACGAGTGTCCGCGTCCCCTCGACCGTCCCAGCGAGTTCGTCGGCCTCGTCGTTCATGTAGAAGTAGCGCTGTTCCTCATCGAACCAACCCTGGTGGGCATATGCCACGTTCGGGTAGCCCATCCGTGCCACTGTAACTGGGTTCGACTTGTCTGTGACATCGGCGATATTGATCTCAGACTCGTTCGAGCCGACGCAGATCTGCCGACCACGGTAGTGTTCGTCGGGACCCTGGTAGACTAAGCACTGTGCGTCATGCGTATAGCCGCGTGCACCGGGGCTCGCAGTATCATTGTAGCACCCCGCGAAGACTGGGTTGACCGGATCCTGGACGTCGACCATGTGCAGGCCACCCCCACACGTTCGGCCGCCGCTGTTCGCGGCCACGATGTAGAGGAACTTGGATTCAGTGTCGGCTACCACATTGTGGGCACTGAAGATCTCTCGGTATGTCATATCCGGCTCGAAATCGACAGGTTCTTCGCCAACGTCACGAAGTCGAGTCAAGTCGAAGACTTGCATGCCGTGAGCAAGGGCCCCATCCGAGACGACATAGGCATGCTCACCTATCACCTTGATATCTCTCCAGACAGAAGGGGGTGAGCCCACAGTCCTCGGAAGATTCCCAACGAGCCTTGGTGTCGAGGCGTCCGTCACATCGACGAAAGATGCACCATCGCGACGGGCGACCAGCGCATAACGGCTTCCGGATTCTGGGTCTGTCCAACCCCAGACGTCGTTGACCCACACGCCCCGTTCTCCACCGAGGTCGTCGACGGTCATATGCGAGACGAGTTCCATGTTGGTACAAGGAAACTCTGTCATCTGGCCGCCATCACAGCGGTCTCCCTGCTCGAGAGCCGATCCGATCCGATAGATCTCACCCGCCAAGACTTCGTCCGCCGACCAACCGCTCGTACCTCGGGAGAGGGTCATCACTCGGCCTTCGCCGAAGTCGCGGTTTGGCATCGACACGACAGCTCGGTCGCCCGACGAGGCGACCGAATAGCCGAATCCGAGAGGCCAGGAGGCTCCAGAGGTATCGTCCGGATCGAGTCGCTGAGGGCTATCCCAACTGCTGTCGTGACCAGGGGTGAACCGGAAGACCCGACCATTGCGGCGATGCATTCCTGGTGCACCGACCCAGAGTTCGTCGCCGACGAGTCCGAGTGAGAAGCCGAATTGAGATCCGACTGCCTCTTCCGGCACATCGAGTGTCTCGGTATGGGACCAAGCACCTTCGTCGGAGACGTGCAGTACCGCGACGGATGCCGTGCCGGGGGCACCAACCAGGGCGTGGCCATTCGCGAGTGTGATGCTCGTTCCCGCACGGGCGTTCTCGTTGTTGGCGTTACCGATTAGCTCGACTTGTCCTGCTTCACCCCACCCTCCGTTCTCCAACAATGACGCGACATAGACTCGACCACGCCCATCATCCGAGATCGGGGCACCCACCAGCAGATCACCTCCACCCCAAGCGAGGGCTGTGCCGAACCCATCAACTTCGCCGCCGGCCGTGATCGTGGTCTCCAGAGACCAGGTGCCACTGCTCCGTCGGTAGTGGTAGACGCCGCCGCCGCCGCCGGCCGTGGGTGCACCCACGAGTAGTTCGTTCCCGTGCAGTGCGAGTGCAGTACCCATCTGACCGAAGGATTCGCTCACGGGCGGCATGATTGTCGCGGTGATCGCCCAAGGAGAGTCGGTCATCGGTCGGGTAAAGACGTATACAGCACCAGTCTGATCGTGCTTCCGGGGAGTGCCGATCGCCATGGTGTTGCCGTCCACTGCAATAGCGTGGCCGAAGTCATCCATACGTGAGGAGTCAGGTGCGGTGAGCAATTGTGGCTCCCCCCAGCCCTCTTGGCTAGCCCTGTAGGCGTATACTGTCCCAGGTCCGTACCAATTGACGGGTTGACCGATGACTAAGTCAGTCGGTGTCATCGCAACCGCACGACCAAAGTTCGGCTCCTGCGCAGTGAGCGGGGCCACGAAGACCACGGCAATCGCAGAAATCGCAAGCAAGACGATGTGTCCCAATTTTGTACGAATCATCAGTTCTTTCTCCTCAACATTGTGCTAGTAATTGGAGACGTCATGGCGCCGGGTCAATACTCTAGCCTGTTCATACGGACGGCAATTCAGTCTGGTCAAGATTTCTGCCACAATAACTGCAGAAGTGGATCTCATGACCAGGAATCACACCTGAGCATCTAGTGCAGTCACGCTCGTATTTACTCCGGATAATCCTGGAAGGACCCCCTGTTTTTCTTGTAGATTCCGATATGATAAGACCCATGGGTACAGCTATCAGAGCATAGCCCAACAGCATCAGGATGGAAGCCAGCATCTGTCCCAACACTGTAGCGGGAACAATATCTCCATAACCCACAGTTGTCAGAGTTACGATGGCCCAGTAAACACTCCTTGGAATGCTGGTGAATCCAGCTTCTGGACTTTCAATCAGGTACATAAAAGAACCCAAGATTGTCACTACTGTAGAGACTGCTATCAGGAAAACAGCAATCCTGAACCTACTCCTTCTAACAGCGTTTACTAATACCTCAGTGCCTCCCATATACTGAACGAGTTTCAGAATTCTAAATATCCTTAACACTCTTAATATCCGGACAACAATAGATACCTGGGCACCAGGCATCAGCAAACTAAAATAGCTTGGCAACACAGCGAGCAAGTCT
>Ga0310345_10005952_pt1 | contig 10727 bp, 11 predicted proteins | sample HC15DNA20500_MG_FD_204667 | JGI IMG/M metagenome (GOLD analysis project Ga0310345, IMG submission 204667) | Marine microbial communities from station ALOHA, North Pacific Subtropical Gyre - HC15-DNA-20-500_MG | ecosystem: Environmental > Aquatic > Marine > Oceanic | place: Pacific Ocean: North... | reverse complement strand
AACTTTCATTTCTTTTTTTGTGCAAAGTTCAAAGCGAGGCTTGCCAAATGCCTTGATTCAAATCAATTTCTTTTGCGAATACGACTCAATGTTTCGGGTGTCATTCTTAAATAAGTAGCAATATGGTAAAGCGGTATTTGCTGTAGCCATTCGGGCTTGGTGTTTAACAAATCGAGATAAAGTTCATCTGGAGTGAGGCTGAAATGCTTGAACTCTTCTTGTTCTCTTAGCATTATATTTTGGCTGAATATCTCGTCTACAAACTCTTTCCCACATTTATAGCGCACCATAAACTCGTAGAAGGTTGCGCTATCCATTTGCTTAATTGTTGTATCGGTAAGGCTTTCCTGATACTTACGCCTTTTACCTTGGTTAAGCAGTAAATGAAAGTCTGTAGTAAATTCTCCTTCCAGATAAAACTGAGTGTTCATTTCTCGCTCTTCATGGGCAAAATATTCGCGAACAATGCCTTGACTGACGAACCTCAGATGATTTTCCGTTTCATCTTTGCCTACAATCAAACTACCCTTTTTGTAGGTTTTGGTTTTGAAAGCCTTAGAAAACTCAGTCAGCCCTTCCTGATTGAATGGGAATTTGCTGTTGAAGAACTCAAAAATCTGATTATTGTGATTCACCTATCTGCTTGGTTTGCAAGGGTAACAATAGTGTAAGAGAAATGGTGCAAAACCAAGGGGTTTGGTGTTGAATTAATCCACCTGCCTATAAGCTTGAGGCGTCATTCCGGTTTTGCTTTTGAATAGTCGGCTGAAGTAGTGCGGGTAATTAAAGCCGAGGGAATAGGCTATTTCGCTGATAGAATGTTGTTCGCTCAACAAGAGGATTTTCGCTTTATCTATAATGAAGTTATTGATATGATCTTTTGCATGTTGCCCCGTTTCTTTCTTTAGAACATCGCTTAAATAGTTAGCCGAAAGATTAATGCGTTCGGCAAAATAGTCAATGCTAGGAACACCACTTTCGCTTAATAAACCTTGCTGATAGTATTGATTTAAAAGCTGTTGAAACTGACTGAGTAAATCGTTGTTTTGTGCCGAACGCGTATTAAACTGTCTAGCATAATACCGCTGAGAAAGATCCAGAAGCAAGGTGAGGGAAGAGGCTATGACAGTTTGGCTATGGTTGTCAATTCGTTCGCCAACTTCTTGCTCTATCAGTTTTACGCAATTGGTGATAGTTGCCTGCTCGGCTTCTGAGAGATGGAGTGCCTCATGTACTTCATAATCGAAGAATCTATAGTTATCGATATTCCGGCCTAGATCTGTGTTTCTAATCAGATCTGGATGAAAGAAAAGCATCCAACCTTGAACTTCATTTCGTTTTTGTGTTTGTTCCACAGACTGCACCTGATTGGGTGAAGTGAAGAACATAACCCCTTCATCAAAGTCATAGTGATTTCTACCGTACTGCAGGCCACAGCTTTTATCTTTGAGGCCTATGCTGTACAAATCGCTAGTCATTTTTAGCTCCAACATTTCTTCCGTAATCTCCCAATCTGCCACATTAATAATGCTTATTAGCGGATGTGAGGGTTTGTCGAATCCAGCCAATTCATGCAATCGGCTGATGGATGAAATGTGGAGCATGTTCGGCTTTGGCATTATTAGTTATTTGAATTGGCTCATAATCATTTTATCGAAAATGCTGTCGCCAAACCATTTTCTAATAAATATAGCAGGTTTGGCCATGTAGCCTTTTACGTACCTCTTTTTTGGGTTCGATTCAGTTGCTGCTTTTGCCATTACCTCTCCTAGAACATCGGCATCGGTTAGCTGATTTCCAGTGTACATTTGCTTCATGCCTTTGGCTACCTTATTGGCAAAGTTTGCGTAAGCTCCATTTCCTGAAGTCTTTTGAAGATTTTCAGCGGCTATGGTTCCCCAGTCGGTTTTTATTCCCCCTGGTTCTACAACCACTACATCTATTCCATGCTCTTTTACCTCCAACCTCAGGCAATCGCTCCAGCCTTCAACAGCATGCTTGGTGGCATGATACCAGGCGCCAAAAGGTGTATAGATTTTTCCACCTACAGATGTAATATTCACTATGCGCCCGCTTTTTTGCTTGCGCATAACTGGGAGAACAAGCTGAGTAATGCGAGCCAATCCGAACATATTCACTTCAAACTGACGCTTGGCTTCTTCTATAGAAACATCTTCTACCGAGCCGTAAGAACCATAACCAGCATTGTTGATGAGAACATCAATTCTGCCTTCTTTTTCAAGAATATGGTTAACGGCATTTACAATTGAATCATCTTTGGTAAGGTCTAGGGCTATTGTTTTCATCCCCTTTTCCTCTAGATCTTTCATTTGGTCTACCCTGCGTGCTGCGCCATAAACCGTGTATCCTTTTTTGTGAAGTATATGTGCGGTAGACTTGCCCATGCCTGAGCTAGCCCCTGTAATAATTGCTACTTTCATTTTCCTTTTTGTTTACTCAAAGGTAACTAGCTAATTTCCTAATGGTTAACACATAGTAGGGAAGGACTAACACAATTTCCGGTCTCTATACTGTCTAAACATCATGCAGTGGGTTGCCAACCTACTGTCAAAGCACCCTCGATACAATCGAGGATAAGTTTTATGTCCCTTTAGGGACTTAAAATAGGTAGCTATTGAGTGGTGATAATATTTGAATGTGCCTTTAGGTACATAGCATGCTGTACCTAAAGGCACTGTTGGGTAAGGCTGTAGATTTGGGGCTACCGATGTAACGTCCCTCTGGGACTTTGTGTTAGTTTTTGTCCGTTACAAACCGACAGTTCTGTCATCCTCGATGCAATCAAGGATGAGACTAAAATCTAGAGTCTGACGTTTGAAATCTAAATTTTTACTAGTCATCGTTTATAACGAGGACTGACGAGAAAGGCATCTTTGATTCAGCAACTAAAGAAGCGGCTTAGAACAAGATTGAGAAGTGTCTTTTGTCGGTTATAAACCGACTACTCAAGCACCCTCGATACAATCAAGAATGAGTTTGATGTCCGAATTCTGAACTCTATAGTTTTACTGGTCAATGTTTAAAACGATGACTAATAGAGCTCAAAAAAATTAAGGCCTCACTTTTAGTGAAGCCTTAAAATTCGATTAATCTTGGTATGCTCCCGAAGAGTAAGTGAGCTCATAACTGTGAGAATAAATCTCGAATACTACACCAAATGGATCTTCTACATAAACCATTTTATACGGTTTTTCATCTGGGTAATACTCACGAATTGGCATTCTCTGTTTACCACCTTTGGCAACGATTTTTTCTGTTAAACCTTCAATGTCTGGGTCCTGTACGCAGAAGTGGAATAGACCTGTGTTGAATGGGTTAAACTCTGGTTTTTCTTCAGACATATTAGGAAAGGAGAATAGCTCAATACCTACTCCGTCAGAAGTGGACATATGTGCGATCTCGAACTCTTCCCAGTCTTCGCCAAAAACATCAATACACATCTGGCCAATGGCTGTATCTCTTTCTTTTTGAATCTTTGAAGGAGCCATAATCAGGTACCAGCCCATTACTTCTTCATAAAACTCAACTGCTTTTTTAAGGTCGGGCACGGTAATGCCTATATGCGAAAATGACCTCGGATAACTTTTATTCATATCTACTTTTTTTCAAATCAATAGGTGCGATTAACGTGTTGTGGAGGGTACTTAGTTCCACCTTGAGAGCTAGTAATCATTTAATAAGCATCCATTTTGAAATATGAAGTACAGTTGAACTTAGTTTATTAAACTTCTTACCTAAACTGTTTGGGTTTAAGGCCTTGACTAGCGCTTTCGACTAATTCTACAATCCGTTTTTTTCTCGTTTCAGGCCGTTTGGCGAAGGTTACCCAATGCAGCAACAGCTTTTTGGCTGAATTACTAAGTCCATTAAAAAATACCATAGCCTCTAGGTTGCTGGCTAAAGCTTCTTTTAGGTCTTTCGGGACTATCAGTGCCTCAACATCGTCCAATGCATTCCATGAACCATTTTCTTTTGCAACGACTATGCTTTGAAAACCGGCATCTGTCATTAGATTTTCCTCAATGAGTTGGGTCACTTTCTTTTTGTTGATTTTAGACCACATGCTATTTGGTTTTCGTTTGCTGAAATACTGCATGTAGCTTTCTTTATCGATGGTTTTCTTGGTGCTGTCTATCCACCCAAAGCAAAGTGCTTCGTCAACTGCGTCACTCCAGCTAAGTGAAGGTTTATTGCTTGAAGACTTATAGTAAACTAGCCAAATAGACTGTTCTGACTGATGGTTTTCGCTCAGCCATGCTCTCCATTCGGCTTTGTTTTTTGGGTGAAAAGTTGCTTGGGATTTCTCAGTCATGGCTCACTTTGTGGCAATGTTAGTAAGGGTAAGTGACAGCCTTATGTCAGTAGTGAGCGAGAAAAAGGAGTTAGTTTTTCAAAAGCTGCTGTACCCATTGAATAAGCTCAACCTCATTTACGATTGACCATGAATGCGGATGCCTTAATCCGGAGCTTCGATAGCCTGGTTGATTGGCAGGTACAAACTCCGCATTTTCATTTCCCATTAATAATAACCTGTTGATCATTTCGGAAGATGGCAGTGCATTTGTATCGAAAAGGCTCCTTCTTCTATTTTTTAGCTGCCAAACAATATCAACATCATGGTAAACTCTTACCGCTGTATTTTGTAAGAATCGTTCATTACCGGGTTGGTCAAGGTTAGCATTGAATGGTGTCAGTTTGTTGTAGTTCTCTGGCGAGTTGATTGGGTCTCCGATTTCACTAAGCATAATATTAGAAACGAAATTGGCCTCTCCTGTTCCGGCTGTAGAGTAGTCTTTTTTCAACTCTCTGTGAAAGTAGTCCCAAATGTGAAATAAATCAACTGGCGAATCGACACTAAAAACCCCTTGTGGTTGAATAACCGCCTTTTGACCAAGCTCTGCACAAAGCTCGGTATACCGTAAACTAATGGTGCCACCAGCAGAGAAACCACCCATTACGAATTGGTTTTTGTCTACTTTGTATTTCGATTTAACGTGCTCAAATGCTGAGTCGAGCTTTTTAATTACTGTCTCATCAGCATATAGCTTTTGTCCTCCAGCTATCGCAATGGTTAAAATGCCATTCGCGTAAGCTACATTTTGAATTTTACTCTCAGGGAAGATGCTTTCGGCTGTTTGGCCAAAACCGGGAAGCAGCACCAAAACACCCAGTATATCGTCCGATTCCGGCTCAACGGCCAGATAATAGCCATCGGCTGTACTTGAATCAAAAGTGATTTTCTGGTAATTCTGAGCCTGTAAATTGATTACTACTAGGTTCAGGGTAAGAATAGTAAATATGGCCCTCATTGGTGTGGTTTTATTTTGAAGAAACAGCTTTGGAAGAGCACAAGCAAATCATTGCCAGTCTACACAATGAGTTTTGTGGTAATTTAACATTTCAACAGCCTTTGTTAGGCTTGTTGAGAACACCAACAAGGGTCACGGAGCTGCGTATGCCAGTTCTAAGCAAGATTTTTTAAATCTTGGATACAATTGAGTATGAGTATTTTGTGGGTAGACATATATACCAATTAGAGCCCTGAATAAATCGAAACTCTTGTCCCGCTAGGAACTACATATCGGTAGGTTAAAGATTTTACGGTCTATATTGATGTGCCTTTAGGTACATAACATTACCTGCAGTACCTAAAAGGCACTGTTGGGTATGGCTGGAGATTCGTAGCTACTGATGTAACGTCCCTCTGGGACCTTGTGTTAGAAGTGAAAAATGGATAACGGTACTTGTACTTGGTACCTGAAGGTTGCGGAGTAATCATTCGGACATCCTCAACAGGATGGAAGCAAGGCAAATCAATTTTATTTATCATTGAATAGTTTAATGGTATAGTCTAAAAGAGCCGTGTTGCCAGTTTTTCCATGCCCTGGAATAACTATACTTGCCTCGGGGAATTTGGCTTTCACATTGGCAACGGTTTTTGACCATTGCTCAACATTTGCGTCATCCAAGTTTCCTTGGCTAGCACCAACCGATTTAACCAAGCAGCCTCCAAACAAAACTTTATCCTTTGAAAAATACCCGACTACGTTGTCTTCAGTGTGGCCTTCACCTAAAAAATGTGTCACTACCGTCTCGCTACTTAACTTCAATTCTAGACTATCTCTGAAAGCATTTATAGGCACGTTAAACTGATACTTATTGTCATTTAATAATGTTATAGTTCTTTTGCTAGCATATGTAGTGATGCCGTGAGCATCAAATTCATCAATGCCTCCTATACAGTCTTCATGGAAGTGTGTAGGAATAAGAGCTACTATTTTACTTTTTAATTCCGAACTTATAAACCTGATAAGTTCTCTAGAATTTTCTGAGTTAGTTGGCGTATCGAAAACTACACTTTCACCTTCATATATGATGAACATGCCATTACAGGGTACTTTACCAAAAGCCTCTGTATCCAAGTAAGAAATGTGTAGGTAAGTATGGTCTGATAACTTCACTACTGAAAGTGTTTCGCTCTTATAAACAATAGATTCTCCCTGTAGCGGTTGAGTTTTTTTCTGAACAGTTTGGCTTTCTGTATTTGCTTGGTTGCAAGAAAATAGAGTTAAGCAAAGAAATATAAAAGAGAGGAGTCTATTCTTCATTTTGTGGTTGTGGCCTCGTTAATATAAGACTATACTAATATAACCAGCTTCCATGATTAGTATGCTTTTAATGTTAGCTTAAAAACTATTGGAACCGAAAGGGGACCTAGCAAAGGGTTACACAGCTTTATATTGACAGTACAGTATAATGTGCAGTACCTAAAGGCATTGTTGGATAAGGCTGAGAATTAGTGGCTACAGATGTTGCGACCTTCTTGAACGTTGAGTTAGAAGTCGGTCGGTTATAAACCGACTGTTCTTACACCCTTGATGCAATCGAGGATGAGACTAAAATCTAGAGTCAGACGTCTGAAATCTATAGTTTTACTAGTCATCGTTTATAACGAGGACTGACGAGAAAGGCATCTTTGATGCTGAAACTAAAGAAGCGGCTTGGAGCAAGATTGAACAGTGTCTTATTTCGGTTACAAACCGACCTTCCCTTCATCCTCGATGGAATCAAGGATGAGTTCGATGTCTAGTATCTATGGTCTAACGTCTAATGTCTACATTTACCCAAACAAATCACTGCTTAAGTATCTATCACCACGGTCGCAAACAATGTGGACGATAACGCCTTCTTCAATTTCTTCCGCGAGCTTAAGTGCGGCATGTAAGGCACCACCAGAGCTCATTCCGGCTAAAATGCCTTCTTCCTTGGCCATTCTACGAGTCATCATAGTGGCTTCTTCTTGGCTTACATCTATCACTCGGTCAACTCTGTGGGGTTCGAATATTTTTGGTAGAAACTCTGGCGACCATCTTCTAATACCCGGGATACTTGAACCATCGGTAGGCTGTGTACCTACAATCTGCACTTCAGGGTTTTGCTCTTTTAAGTAGCGAGAAACGCCCATAATAGTACCTGTAGTGCCCATGGCTGAAACAAAGTGCGTCACTTTGCCCTCAGTTGCATTCCATATTTCTCGGCCTGTGGTTTTATAATGTTGGCCATAGTTGTCTTCATTCGCAAACTGATTCAGCATAAAGTAGCCTTCTTCTGTGGCCATTTTTTCTGCCAATGTGCGACTGTATTCTATGGTTTGCTTGGCAGGGGTAAGGATCACTTTTGCTCCATAGGCCTCCATGCTCAAAACTCGTTCTCGAGTAGAGTTGTCAGGCATAATGAGAGTCATTTCAACCCCCATAATACTGGCAATCATGGCTAGGGCAATGCCCGTGTTACCACTAGTAGCTTCAACAAGTTTGTCACCTTTTTTGATGTCTCCACGGTCTAATGCGCCTTTAATCATGCCATAAGCCGCACGGTCTTTCACGCTTCCACCAGGATTGTTGCCTTCCAGCTTTCCGTAGACTTTAACTTTCGGGTTTGTGTTCAGGTGCCTATATTCAACCAATGGCGTATTGCCAATTAACTGCTCTATGTTCATGCGGTATGTCCTTTAAAAATAATGATATCGGTTTCGCCCTCGCTATTGTTCATTTGGGCCTGGTAGTACACTTTGCTAAATGGTGGTACGCTATGAGTAAGCCATACATTACCACCTATAATGCTATCGTGACCAATAGTCGTTTTTCCACCTAAAATTGTAGCCCCAGCATAGAGTACTACATTGTCCTCAATAGTTGGGTGGCGCTTTACCTTTGCATCTTTCTTGTCTACACTTAGTCCACCTAGTGTAACGCCCTGATAAACTTTCACATGGTCGCCAATAATGGCGGTTTCTCCAATTACAATACCAGTTCCATGGTCGATGCAGAAGAAGTTGCCAATGCTGGCGCCTGGGTGAATGTCAATTCCCGTTTTACTATGGGCATATTCAGAGATGATCCGTGGAATTAGTTGAACGCCAAAACGATGCAGAGCATGGGCAATGCGATGTGCCGAAATAGCAAAGAAGCCAGGGTAGGTCCTAACTACTTCTGTTCTGCTTTTTGCTGCCGGATCGCCCTCTAACATGGCGGTAACATCTTGCTCCATTTGTTGGTGAATGGCAGGTAGTAGCTCAAAGAATTTATCGGCTACTTCTTCAATATCATCCTCAGCCTTGATAGGATTTCGAGAAAGAATCTGATCTAATTGAAGCTTGAGTTTTTCAAAATGAAGCTCAAATTCTTTCTGTGAGTTGAATTGCTGTTTAGAGAAATCTGGAAAAAGCGTGCTCAAGAGTTCGTTGAACCATTCTGCCACTACTTCAGGTGATGGACAGGTGGGGCAGGCTTGTTGCCTGATGTATAGTTTGTTGATGAATTCTTGATTCATAATTGGCCAATGGATTAAAAGGCAAAAGAGTTCAAATGACTTTGAACTAGACGGATTTGAATGAAGGGAGTTGTGAAATGGCTATGAAAACCGTCTTTTATTTCCGCCTAAAAATCTGCGTTTCTCTCTTCGCTCGTTTTGATTGATCATAAAGAACAACAATGGACCAATAAGAAAAGCATGGAACAGTGGAAGCTGTAGCATTCTGCTTTGGTTGTTCTTTCTGTCGCTTCGGTATTTTATGTACTTAATAAAACTGACCGTGTAGGTCAGCAGCACTAAGGAGAACAGAATAATCAACGTTTTAGTGGTCATATATAATTAAAAGGAATTGAGGGGAGAAGGTTTGGAAGATGCGGATAAATAACCAATGTAAAGCTAATAGGAGTACGCCCCGAGCTTGGCAAGTTCAGATAAAACTAGTGAATCTGCCAGTGCTTCCAAAGTATCATAATGGCACTGCGTTCAAAAAGATGAAAAAAACTCCGAGCTGAAGTTAATAGAAAGCGCAAACCATTTCCAGCGGCTGATTCATGGTGAAGCTAGTAAAGTGGCAGTTAGCGAATTCGTGCTAGTCCTTGTTAGTCACCGTTTTGCTTGATTTTAGAAAGGCAAAGGTCGATAAGTGTTAATGCTCTAAAAAATAAATAGTCAATTTGATGTAAGTCAGTTAATTCCTTCTTGTCTGTTTCATGGTGTCTAATTCTGTAGCTGTTCCCAATCTTAGTTAAGGTTAGAAATTCTGTCTCGAATTCTTCCTTTTTGAGGTTTGTAGCAATTGCAGATATTAGCTGAGTTGATGATTCCTTTTTGTCCGTTCCGTAATAAGTTTTGATACGTTCAAATGCGTCCCAAATTTTTTCAAGAGCTATTTGCTTATCATCAGGATGAAGGAAGCGTCTTTTTGCTTCATTAATGAGGTCATTCAACTCTGTATCTTTTGTGTTAGTTTCTTGGTTGAAAAGAAGATCTGTGTTCACGTTCATGTTCAGAAGGTGAGCCAAATCCAATTCTTCATTTGCTTTTATAGATTCAGAAATAAATTGTTGGAATTCTTCAATCGCCTTTGCATATGTTTCTTCAACTGAGGCATTATGTTTCTTGGGAAGCTTTTTAAAGTCTTTTTTATAGAACAATCCTTTACTAATTACATGAGATATTTGCCTTATATCGAGTTGTTTGAGAACACCCTCAACCCAATATCTTCGAGTGGTTCCATCATGTTGAAATGATAAATTTAACCGTTCAAAAAACGCTGTTAGATAGTAGGAGCTGCGATATGGGAATGAGTTATCATCCTCACCGCAAATCATCTGAGCAAGTTCAATTTCGAAATCAGGATTGTTTTCACGGCATTGTAACAGTTTTAACAGTTTAAGATCATCTGGGTTCGACTGATCCATTTCCTGTTTAAACATGTGATCTTGGACTATGGCCACCGCTCGATCAATTGATCCTTCTATCATTTGAATACTCATCTTCAAAAGTTAAAATGGTAGATCGTCATTCGAAAAATCTTCGGTTTCACTATAGAATTCAATAGACTTCAGCTTGCGAGCATAGTCGTCAGGGAGGTGTTTACTAATTTCTAAAATGAGTTCGTCAAATCTGTCCGTATTATTAAGTTCAGTTGATTTTTTGTATTCGGTTAACCTTTCAAGCAAACGCTTGAGTTTCCCATGGTCAATTGCTTTAGCAATTTTGATAATTCCCTCAACAATATTTTGAGTAGGTTCTTCCATATAGTGCAGGTATGGTGACTAAGGTTGGCTATCTGCCACCTTTATGGCCGATATAAATCATATAATTTATTAATCATTCCCGATGATCATTGTTATTCTATGGCTATTGGGAATTTTTGTCTTCCAGAAAAG
>Ga0310345_10005951_pt1 | contig 10727 bp, 10 predicted proteins | sample HC15DNA20500_MG_FD_204667 | JGI IMG/M metagenome (GOLD analysis project Ga0310345, IMG submission 204667) | Marine microbial communities from station ALOHA, North Pacific Subtropical Gyre - HC15-DNA-20-500_MG | ecosystem: Environmental > Aquatic > Marine > Oceanic | place: Pacific Ocean: North... | reverse complement strand
CGAACTGCAAAGAATATATTATTTTATGATAAATTAATGGAGAATTAAAAATGGATGATCTTTTAAAAGACGCAATAGCAGACGCTAAAGCAGTCAGAGAAACTGCACTTGCAAACGCTAAAATAGCCCTTGAAGAAGCTTTCACTCCCCGTATTCAATCCATGCTTTCAAACAAGATTCAGAACGAATTAGAAGGTGATGAAGAAGCAGCAGAAGAAGCTCCAGTAGAAGGTGAAGAACCCGAAGCTGAAGAAGAACCTGAGATAGCAGCTGAACCTGAAGTTGGTGAAGAACCTATGGCAGCAGGTGGTGAAGAAGATGTTCTTGCAGCACAGGACGAAGTTCCTGGCGAAGAAGCTCCTGCACCTGAAATGGGTGAACCTGAAGATGTTCTCGCAGCACAGGACGAAGTTCCTGGCGATGAATGGTCTGAAGAAGAACCTGCACCTGAAGAAGAAGCAATTGAAGGTGTGATTGAAATTAATGGTGTAAAATACGCACCAGTCGTATCTGAAGAAGATGAAGAAGAAGCAGCTCCTGAAGTAGCTCCTGAAGAAGAATCTATTGATGACCTCGACCTCGAAGCTATTCTTCGTGAACTCGAAGATGAAGTTAATGAACAAGAGGAAGAAGAAGTCGATGAGAATTATGAAGAAGGAGAAGTAGGAGATGGTCTTTCATCGAAGGAAGCCAAACCAGCTGATGAAGCTGAATTAGCAGAAAACGATGTATCTTCTGATATCGGTGATGGTGACAATAAAGTCGCTGACGCCGCAGCAGATTCGTCTGATGTCGGTCAAGGTTCGGAAGAACCAGCAGCCGCAGACGCACCAGCCGCAGGACATGAAAATTCTGAGGACGAGGAAGTTGATGATTTAGTTGAAGTCAATGGTGTAACCTATCAGAAAGTTGAAGAACAGGATGAATGGGAAGCACGAAACGCCGACATGGAAAAGAATGAAGATGTCGAAGAAGAAGATATTGACCTTGAAGAAATCTTGAGAGCACTCTCAGAACAAGATGAAGAAGAAGGTGAAGCCGCTGAAGAGCAGGTGAAACATCTTTCTACTGAATTGAGTGAGCACCGCAAGGTAGTGAAGTATCTACGTAGTAAGTTGAATGAAGTAAACTTACTTAACGCAAAACTATTGTTCACTAACAAATTATTCCGTGCATACGGTTTAACTAATGAACAGAAGTTGAAAGTCGTAGAAAACTTTGATAGAGCTACGAACCTAAGAGAAGTTAAGTTGGTATTCGCCACCTTAGCAGAATCTTTTGGTCACGGCCCAGCAAGTACAGCAAAACAACCGATTAAAGAAAAGAAAGGCTCAGCATCTAAAGCAGTCGCTTCTACCAAACCTAAATCAACACCGAAGGTGATTGGTGAAGGGTTTGATATGAAACAACGCTTCCAGAAGTTGGCAAATATTCTTTAATTTTTAACAATTTAAAACGATTTGGAGAAAAAAAATGGCAGATAATTTACAGTCAATTGAAAAATTGATGGGAAGCTATGATTCTCAACGTAGTCGTTTAGCAGAAACCCAGAAGTTAGTTGAAAAGTGGGAGCCTACTGGACTACTTGAAGGTATAGAAGAAACAAATAAAGTTCATGGAATGGCAGTTCTTTTAGAAAACCAAGCACGCCAGCTTATTGACGAAAGTTCAAAAACTGGTACAGCTTCGAATTCTGAAGAATGGTCAGGTGTGGCATTACCATTGGTTCGTAGAATCTTTGGTGAATTGGCAGCACAAGATTTCGTTAGCGTACAGCCGATGAATCTACCAAGTGGACTGATTTTCTATCTTGATTTCAAGTACGGTACAGCTCAAACTGGTCAACATGCTCAGAGTTCCCATATTCATGGTAACACTTCCGCATCTAACGCAGACGCAAGTGGTGGTTTATATGGTGCAGGTAAGTTTGGTTATTCAATTAATGACCAAGCTACAGCAACCGTCACATCACTTTCACCAGCATCCGCTTCGTGGCAAGAAGTTGAATTCGAACCTTCATTGAGTTCGTCAATTGCAACTACCGCTTCGGATCAGATTGTTAAACTTACTATCGCAAGAAGTAATTTTACAAGACCTGATGCAGAAGGTTTACGTTCATTTGTGGTTAGTGGTTCTGATATTTCAGCATCTTATCCAGCATATTCAACCTCAGACGCAACCAACTTTTACTTTTATGTAAAAGCAACGGATGGTAAAGTTGAAAATGGTGTTGGTGTGAAATATCACAGACAACCTACTGATGTAACTCGTGGTGATTTTGAACAAAGTTCGTTCACTACACCAGCACCGAGTACAGATGATGATGTTGATATACCTGAAATCGATATTGCATTACGGTCAGTTAGCATAGTCGCTAAGACCCGTAAACTAAAAGCAATATGGACTCCTGAGTTAGCTCAAGACCTTAACGCTTACCATAGTGTTGATGCAGAAGCAGAACTGACTTCAATGTTAAGTGAGTACATTTCGATGGAAATCGATTTGGAAATCCTTGATATGTTGAAACAGAACGCTAATGCTAAGACCGAATATTGGTCAGCAAAAGTTGGTTTTGAGTATGATTCCGCTAATACAGTCTTTAGTGAAGTGAGTGGTGCATCCAACGCTTATACCAAAGGCGAGTGGTTCCAGACTCTTGGAAACAAACTGCAATCAGTATCTAATACGATACATCAGAAAACTCTCCGTGGTGGAGCTAATTTCATGGTGATTTCACCTGAAACAGCAACTATCATAGAAAGTATTCCTGGGTACGCAGCTGATTCTGATGGTGATTCGAGTAATACTCAATACGCAATGGGTGTACAAAAAGTTGGTGCATTGAATAACAGATATACGGTTTACAAAAACCCTTATATGTTAGAAAATGACATCTTAATGGGATTCAGGGGAAGTAATTTCCTTGAAACCGGCGCTGTATACGCACCGTATGTACCTCTTATCATGACTCCTCTGGTTTATGACCCAGTTAATTTTACTCCACGTAAGGGTGTAATGACTCGTTACGCGAAGAAAATGGTCAGACCTGAGTTTTATGGTAAAGTCATCGTCGCAGACGTTAACTACGTTTAATTCATAGTAATTAAATAGATCAAATAGAGAAGGGGAGTTTAATACTCCCCTTTTTTATTGCCGTTATATTTATAGATGACAAAGAATATCTTTTTTAAGGAGATTACAATATGGAAGCTATATGGCCAGGAAGTGGTTCAGCAGTAAGTGGTAATACACCATTTGGTTTATACGATAATGATTCCACATTTCAATCAGATTCACCAAAATTTGCAAAGTGGTGTGCACAACGATTGGGGTATCCAATTATGTCGGTTGAGTTACAAGACATACAATTTTATACTTGTTTTGAAGAATCTATTACAGAATATTCAGCACAAGTCAATCAATTTAATATCAGAGAGAATTTATTATCATTACGAGGACAGGCAACAGGTTCAAGTGTTACACATAAGAATGTAACACCAAACTTAGCAGGAAATATCAGAATTGCAGAACAATATGGTACTGAAGCAGGTGTTGGTGGAACGGTAGATTATAAGAGTGGTTCTATTAGTGTAGGTAGTGGTTCACAAGTATATGATTTAAACGCGTTATGGGCAAGTCCATCAGAAAGTGGAGAAGCTATAGAAATTCGTAAAGTATATTATGAGTCGACACCGGCCGTAACAAGATATTTTGACCCGTATGCAGGAACAGGAGCAGGTTCTTATAATATGTTAGATGGTTTTGGTTGGGGTGGAATGACACCAGCCGTTCAATTTATGATGATGCCAATGTACGCAGACCTTTTGAGGATACAGGCAATCGAGTTTAATGATCAAATTAGAAAATCTGCACATACTTTTGAATTGAGAAACAATAAAATAAGAATTTTTCCAAATCCAACAACGAGTTATAAGTTGTGGTTTGAATACATTGTAAAGTCTGATAGAGATACACCATTACAGACTCGTTATGGGGAAACGGCAGATAGAGTTTCTGATTATTCTAATGTTCCATATGATAATATGCAGTATCAGTTTATAAACGATGTTGGAAAACAATGGGTTAGAAAATATGGACTCGCGTTATCTAAAGAATTACTCGGAATGGTTAGAAGTAAATATGGTTCTATACCAGTTCCAAATGCAGAAACAACTCTTGATGGTGATACATTAAGAGGGGAAGCATCAGCCGAAAAAGAATCACTTGTTACAGAATTACGAGAAAATCTCGAAGCGGCAAGTAGAAAAATGATGTTAGAGGCTGATAGTGATGAAGCAACAAGATTACAAGAGAAATTACAAAAAGTTCCATTACCAATTTATATAGGATAACATTATGCCAGGAAGATTTTTACCTCAAAGAGACCTCGATGTTTTTACACGGGTAAATAGAGAACTTATTGGTGATTTAAAAGAAGGCAAAGATGGAATAATCAATCAACAAGTAGTTCTTTATAAAATATCAACATACGATACCATGACTAATTTGTATGGAGAGGCGGCCGCAGGAAAACGTTATAAGCCTGGAGTCAAATTTGCATGTTTAATTGATGCATCAGATTTTGATTATAATAATGATGAATTTGGTCCTGATGAACAACAAAATGCAGATTTTCATATTTTAAGACAAACTTTAATTGATTTATCGGTAGTTCCAGAGATTGGTGATACATTAGAATGGAATTGGGCTCATTGGGAAATCAATGCAGTCAATGAAAATCAACTTATAGGTGGAATGCAAGATAATAATTGGAGTGTAACTTGCACAACTCATAGAATTAGATTTTCTAATGTTGGAGTTGAAAGAGTTAGGAGTATTTAATGGCAAGAGAAAAACCCATACCAAGAAAACATAGAAGTTCTACTTCAAGAGGTAATTTGAATAGGGGAAGGCAATATCGTAGAGATGTAGATAATGTCCCAGATGTATCTATTAGTTTGATGGATCTGGACTCTGCGATTATGCATTATTTTACAGAGGTCATAAAACCAACAGTAATTGAAGATGGTGAAACCGTAAAAGTTCCAGTTATGTATTCATCTCCTGAACGGTGGTTCGCAATACAAAAAAGTGGTTTTATGAGAGATAAAAAACGACAACTTATATTACCCGCTATTGCATTTAGACGAACTGGAATGACAAAAGATGAAACTATACCGTTGGATACAATGGATCCTGAAGAACCAAAACTTCATTGGCAGTTTGAAAGAAAATGGACAGACGCCAACAGATATGATAACTTTTCAGTTCAACAAGGAATAATGCCACAAAGAGAATATTATAATGTAGCAGTTCCCGATTTTATGGTTTTAACTTATGATTTTATGATTTGGACTCATTATATTGAACAAATGAATAAAATTGTTGAGAGAATAAATTGGTCAGAGGGTGCTTATTGGGGTGAACCTGGTAAAATGAAATTTAGAACTTCTATTGATAGTTTTACTGATAATACAGATGTTACTGAAAGAGAAAGAATAGTTAGAACAGAATTTAGTGTTACATTAAAAGGATATTTAATACCAGAAGCATTTAATGAGTTAGCAGGTCCTCATACGATGCAAAAACATCTCACTCCAAAAACACTTACGATTGGTGCAGAAACAGATGTAAATGTTGCTTCTATTGTCAAACAAGAAGAAGGAGTACAACAAGTTACGATATCTGGAGGAACAAGTGCACCAGGATTGAGAAGGACACAACAACCTCTCATTTTAAAAGCAGGAAGTGGAATTACATTATCTAATGATAATGTTGAGTGGGTAGGTGATACACGATTAGTTCAAACTATTACTTCTACCGCCGGTGAATCTGGAACTGGTGGTATATTCGTAGAAACAGGTTCAGCATATTCAACAACAAATGATTTACAAATTACAGGTTCATTAGTTACTACGGGAGCTTTGACTATTGGTGGTAATGCAGTTATAGAAGGTGATTTAACTGCACAGTCATATACTTCTGAACTTGTATCTTCAACAATTTTATATGACAGTGGTTCAACGAAATTTGGTGATGATATTAGTGATACTCATCAAATGACAGGATCCGTAAGTATAAGTGGTTCTTTACTTTTAAATGGAACTGCAGTAGGAACATCAGTAACTACTTTTGACGAATATAATAGAAAAACATATGTAAAAAAAGCAGCAACTATTTCAGCAAGTTCGACAGCTAGTTTTACTGCCGTTACAGCATCGGCACCGTCTGGTATGACTGCAACATCTGAGGAAGATTTTGTATTTTTTATAAATGGTCAATATATGGAACATGATGCACTTACAATTCAACAAGCAAATGGAGCGTTTTATCTTAAAGTAGATACGGACTCTATTGGGTACGTATTAGAAAGTGATGATGAAATAATAGCATGGGGGAAATTCAATGCCTAAAACAGTAGCAGAAATACAAGAGTGGTGTGATGGAATAACCACATATAGAAAGAACGGATCTAATTCTGGAGAAATCAGTAGACAAGTTATTAGAGATTTACTTGGACTGATAGCCTCAGGACATGCCGTTGAAATGGGAACAGTAGGTGATAATTATGTTATCACTTTAACCAATGGTTCAACTAATGGAACATATACAATTACTGGTATAGATTCATAAATGATTAAATTAAAAGAATTGTTATATGAAGGACACGAGAACGATACAGATGATACTGGCGGAGTTTTATATTATTGGAATGATAAAGTATTATTGTGTTTAGGTCATCGTTCAGGTAAATGGAATGTTCCTAAAGGACATATACAAATTGGAGAGGATACATTAGTTGGTTCAGTTAGAGAATTTACAGAAGAAACACAAATAGTGTTAAATGGTATTCCAGAATTAGATAGTACTCATAAGAAAGATAATGGTGGAGAGTTTTATTTATACGTGTTGAAGGGAACAACAAAATTTATTCCAAGAATAAACCATGAACATACAGATTGGGGATATTTTGATGTAGGAGATTTACCAAGTCCAATAAATAAGTGGGTAGAGGAGACTATTGAAAATGATTAAATTAAAAGAATTATTAAAGGAGTGGACTGATACTTCATTTAAAGATTTACCAAAAAGGTGGTCTAAACCTGTGATGACTTTTAATGAACCAGATGGTCTTACTGAATTTGAACGATTGGGTGGAACAGATGTAGAGTTGGGTAAGGTTTATACTGCTAAAGACCGACCAGCATTTAAAGTTGAATCGACTATTGATGAGAAGATGAGTGATGAAAAACGTTCTTTTTTAATGTTAAAAATTTATGGTCAAAGTTGGTCTGTTAATATGGGTAAGATTTTTGCTGGTATCAATAGAGAAAAACCTACCATGATTAAAAAAGGATTAAAAGAAATAAAAATTCTCAATAAAAAAATTGAAGAAATGATTGAGGAATTAATTTAATTTTCTACCTCCACTTTTCTTTTACTATTTCTTGATATTTATTAGTATGAGAAAACGTCATTGGAAAAATAGAAAAAATAGAAGGTGTCCTGATTGTGGACGTATAATATATTACACACGAAAAGACACCTTTGACCGTGCTATAGGGAACAATTCTGTATGTAAGTCTTGTGCACAGGCAGATAGAAAACTTACTATGGATACTATAGAGAAGATGAAACAGCCAAAGAGTAGGACACACAAGAAAAATATTTCACAAGGAATGACGTTGTACTGGCAAGAGAGAAAAGAACAAGAATCACTAAAATATAAGGAATTTGAATGGCTTATATCGGATTAAAACAATTAGATCCCACCTTAACAGGGTCATTACAAGTTTCTGGTAGTTCAGGTGTTACTGGATCTTTAGATGTAGATACAAATATTGTTGCTGGGAATAGAGTAACTTCTGATTATGGAACAATAAATTACACATTAGTTGTTAATGAGGCTGGACACGGTGGCGGAGATTTAAGGGTAGAATCAGTTGATAATGCATATCAAATATTTTCAGATGCAAATCAAAATAAAGTAGGTATCGGAACAAACTCATTAACATCATTACTTACGGTAGATGGAGATGTAGCAGCTACTCATGTAACTGCAAGTGGAGATATAAGTGGTTCATCTACTTCAACTGGTTCATTTGGATATTTGAATGTAGCTGGTAATTCAAATTTTATTGGTGATTTAACTCTTGGTGGTAATATCACAATTGGTGACGCAACTTCGGATTCTGTAACTGTAGCTGCAGATTTCACTTCTAATCTTATACCAAATGCAAATGTTACTTATGATTTAGGTAGTTCAACTAAGAAATGGAAAGATGGTTTCATGGCATCTCTTGTAGTTAGTTCATCTGCTTCAGGATCAACTGCGATTACCACAAATAATATTCAAAATGGGTATCCTACTTCTAATGCTTGGGGAGAGGGTTTAGATGGAAGTTACTTTAATAATTTTGACAATACTTCTCATGTGAGTGAAATTTTAAGATTTGTGGCGGGGATAATTAGTCATTCAATAGATACATCATCACCAACTGCTAATACTAATTATTGGAATACACTTTCCACGTCTCATACAGAAGGTTCTACCACAAGTAAAGGTTCATTATTAGATGGAGTATTGGGTTCAACTTATGAAGATGCGAGATTATCTCAACATTGGACTTCATCTGCGTATATAGATATGAGTACTACTGGTTCATACGAAGAACTTCAAGATTATTTAATATTAAAAGGTTGGGTACTTACGAGTGATAGAGGTGATTTTGGAAATGATACAGGAACAAATCCATTTCATGGAAGTTACGCTTCTCGTATTCCTTCAACGATACAAACTCAAGCGACACACGGTACAAATTCACATACAGTTACTGCAAACGCATCCGCTGGAAGTTCAGTTTATAGTACTTCTACTTATCTTGGGATGGGTCCATTATCAAGTGGGGCCGCTCAGTCTATGTATGTAAGAGTATTAGCATCACAATCATTTAGTGATAATTACGCAGATGCTACCCCAGATGAAAATTCAACTTATACAACTGCTTCGGTTTTTGATTATAGTCAAACTTCTTTCGGAACTTCTAATGGATTAGTATTGGCAAAAATTGATTCTGCTAATCCTGCAGTTATACCGGCAGCATACCAAGATGGTGATTTTAATAGTGTAGCGGGACCAATTAGTGGTAGAAAATATACTGGTGGTGCAACAAGTGCAACAAGTATTTCTGCAAGTGGATATTATGCAAGTCATGACATTAAAGTAGGATTAAAGTCAGGCTCACAGGCAGACTATGTGTTTAAGAATGGTAGTGATTCGGCAACAAAATTTTATTTATATTACAATATAACAGAGGACATTACATCAAGTCAACCAACTGCAGTAGTAACAAGTAGTGCACAAATAACTGCATTTGCAGCCACATCAAGAAGTTTTAGTGGAGCTCCTTATTTATTAACAACTACATATACTGTTACATTTGATTCAGAAGTCAGTAAGAGTTTTGATCCTTGTTATGGATATTCTACTTCACCATTGATTAATAGTAATTCAACTGATACATGGGAAAATATTGGTTCAACAACTTTATCAAATACTACCGTATCGGTAACTAATAGTGGAGTCCAATCCACAGGAGCCAATTTATATGTTATAGACAGTACTAAAAGTACAAAAAGGAGCTCAAGTGGAATACCACATCTCTCTGATATAGCAGTAGCCAGTTCTTCTCTTTCTTTTACCTTAGATAGTAATACTGAAAATGTAGGACAAAATAGAACATCGAATAATACTTTAAATTATTCATTAGTATTTAGAGCAAGAGGTAGAAATTTTAAAAATGCTACGATAAATTCGTATTCGGGTACAATAACATTATACGATGCAGGAAGATTTGACCAAAATTCTGATAGTGGAAGTATGGCAGTTTATAGTAGAGCCCAAGGATATGATAGTAATACCTTAGCCGACACATCAGAAACATTTACAGGTGAAGATTTTAGAATAGTATTAGCAGACAATGTTCAAGCATTTAATGGGGCATATTTTACAACTGCTAGTTTTCAAACTAATGATGAAGGTGATAGTACATTAGGACAAAATGATTTACAAGTAAAACCAGGATATTTAGTGGATCCAACGGGTAGTTATGGATATTGGTTTACAAATGATAGTTTAGCTGCAAGCAGTGCAGGGTATAGGTATTATATACGAAGATTTGAAAAATCAAGTGGAACAAAAACATCAATGACAGTTGATGTTGGTAAAACATTAGTTAATTGGAACGCAACTACTGCTGATAGTGTAGCAGTCGCGTTACTTTTAGAGAGTTCAGGAAATGGTAGTGGTAATAATAGTTCTTTAGGAACAGCAAGAATTTTTGACCCGTCTGATTTAACAAGTAACTCGATAGAAACGGGTATAGCACAAGATAATTTTAAGAATCCATTTTCTACGGCGATAGATTTGTATGGAAATGTAGGTGGAAGTAAAAGTAGTACAGAATATACAGTTCCAATAAGAAATGCAGATGGAATGTATTTGGATAGTAATGACGACCAATTGTATGTAATAATTAGATATAAGGGAGATCCATCTCCTGTAACTTCAATAACATTGAGCTATAGCTAGGAATAAGAAATGGGATTAATTTCAGAATTATCAAAAGCGATACGACTACTTGGTAGTAGACGATATACAAGTGGGGATTTAACAACCGCTCAAGAATCATTTACGAGTGTATTAGATGTTAATGCTAGTGAGATAT
>Ga0310345_10005950_pt1 | contig 10727 bp, 11 predicted proteins | sample HC15DNA20500_MG_FD_204667 | JGI IMG/M metagenome (GOLD analysis project Ga0310345, IMG submission 204667) | Marine microbial communities from station ALOHA, North Pacific Subtropical Gyre - HC15-DNA-20-500_MG | ecosystem: Environmental > Aquatic > Marine > Oceanic | place: Pacific Ocean: North... | reverse complement strand
GCGTCGATCTCGTCGATGAAGACGATGCAGGGCGCGCTTTTCTTGGCCTGTTCGAACATGTCTCGCACGCGGGAGGCGCCGACGCCCACGAACATCTCGACAAAATCCGAACCAGAGATTGTGAAGAACGGCACGCCGGCCTCGCCCGCGATGGCGCGCGCCAGAAGCGTCTTGCCGGTGCCCGGAGGGCCGACAAGCAGCGCGCCTTTCGGGATTTTGCCGCCAAGGCGGCTGAATTTCTGCGGGTTGCGCAGGAATTCGACAATCTCTTCCAGTTCCTCCTTGGCCTCGTCGATGCCTGCCACGTCGTCAAAGGTCACGCGGCCATGTTTTTCGGTCAGAAGCTTGGCGCGCGATTTGCCGAAACCCATCGCGCCGCCTTTGCCACCCCCCTGCATCCGGTTCATGAAGAAGATCCAGACCCCGATCAGCAGGATGAAGGGCAGCCAGACGCCCAGCATCGACATGATGCCCGATTGCTGCTGCTTGACGACCTTCACATTGACGTTCTTGGCGATCAGCTTGTCGGCGATTTCCTCGCCCTGCGGACGCACGGTCGAATATTGCTGGCCGTCGGTGCCGGTGATCACCACGTCCTCGCCATCGATGGTGACGGCGCTGACCTGATCCTTGTCCACCCGCTCGATGAAATCGGAATAGCTGATCTGGCGGCTGTTCATCGTCGACGCCCCGTCGCTGAACAGATTGAACAGCGCAAGGATCATCAGGAACAGGACGACCCAGAAGGCCAGATTGCGTGCGTTGCCCAAGAGGGGTCCTCCGACGGAAATCGATTTTCACTGAAAATAGGGATTATCGGCCGAGGTTCAATGCGCCATGACCAGGGTGCGGAAATCCGCCGCGCCCCGGACCGGGCGGAGACGGAGGGGCGGCGCCGCGCGCAGCAGCGGCGCGGCGATCAGCGCATCGCCCTGACGGACCGCCGGGCTGGCGGCGGCACCATCCCGAGACAGGCCCGACATGCGCCATTTTACAGCCGCCAGTGCATCCATGCCAAGCGCCTCGACGCGCTGGCCGGGGCGCAGCCCCTCGACGTGCCAGCGGCGGTCCCAGATGCCGTCTTCGGTCAGGGGCCTGGCGCGCCGGGCGGCGGCGGGTTCGCGGCCGATCCGCAGATCGTCGCCCGAGGGGTCCAGCAGCGCGCCATCCAGCGTGACCCGGCTGCCATTCGCGACCGCCGCCAGCGCATGCATGGCGGTGGCGCGGCGTGGCGGATAATCGGCCCCCGTCACCCAGCGGCAGGAGGCGACCAGAAGGCGGCGCCGGATCTCGGACGGCGCATCCCCCAGAACGCGGCGCGACAGGATGATGCGGCCATTCGCGATATCGGCGTCCCGTGCGGCCAGAGCCGCGTAATGGGACAAGGCATCGCGGGCCTCGCCGATATGGGCGGCGGCGCGGGCGAGGGCAGGGACGTCCAGCCCCGTCGCCTCTATCGCCTTGCGGATGCGGATGCGTTCGAAATCCTCGTTCTCGTTGCCGGGATCGTCGGCCCATGCAATGCCGCGTCCACGCAGCCAGTCGCGCAGTTCGGCCCGTCCGCAGCCCAGCATCGGGCGCAGCCAGCGCATTCCGAAAGCGTCGCGCCATTCGGTCATCGCCGCCAGTCCGTCGATCCCCGATCCGCGGGCCAGCCTCATCATCAATGTCTCGGCCTGATCGTCGGCGGTATGGCCAAGCGCCACCGCCGAAAGATCGTTTCGGCCCGCCCAGCCGGCCAGCAGCCGCAATCGCGCGTCGCGGGCGCGGGCCATCAGGTTGCCCGCCTCGGTCTCGCGCCGCCACAGAAGCGTGGCGTGTTTCAAGCCCAGAAGACGGGCGCCACGGGCGACCTGCCGGGCCTCTTCGGCGCTTTCGGCGCGCAGCCCGTGATCGACGGTGGCGACCATGATCGTGCGGCCGCGCGCCCATTCGGCCGCGACATGCATCAGCGCGACCGAATCGCCGCCGCCCGACACCGCCAGCCCGATGGCGGGCATGTCGCCCGCCAGTCGGTCCAGCGTGGCGCGGATGCGGGCGGCTGGATCGGCCGCGGCCGATGTCACGGCGCGGGACTCATTGTTGCTGCTCGATCATGTCGGCCATTGCCTCGGGATCGATCTCGACGCTCAGGCCCGGATCGCCGCCGCCCAGATCGTTGGCGCCGCAGGCCAGCCTGGACATGCGGGTTTCTGCCTCGACCGCGGGCGGGGTGCCTGGAAAGCGGGCCGGAATCTCGGCCAGATAAAGACAGGCGGCGGTCGGATCGTCGTTGGCCACGACACGCGCGATGCCCAGCAGGCTTTCGGCCGCCCGCGGGCTTTCGGGATCGGCGGCGAAGCCTTCCAGCCAGGCGGCGGCCGCGCCATGCTCATCGCCCGCGCTGTCCAGCGCCGCGCCACGAAGGAACAGCGCCTCGGCGGTCAACGGCCCGCCGGCATGTTTTTCGGCCACTGCGCCGAACATCTGGGCCGCGCGGGCGAAATCGCCGCTGTTCATGACCTGCCGGGCGGCATCGAAATCGGCCTGCTCGGCCGCCGTGGCGGGCTTGCCCGCCGCGCCTGCGCCGCGATCGGCGGGCGCGGCCGGTGCCAGCGCCGAGGGCGTGCCGGTGCCGCCCTCGCCCTGCGCGTCGGGCGTCATCAGCGCGGACAGATCGCAGGTCTCGTCCATCTCGCAAAGGCGGAATTCCAGATCGTCCATGCGCCGCTTCGATTCGGCCAGCACCCCGTTGATCCGGTTCTGCACCTGTTCGGTCCTGTCGGTCAGCCGCGCCAGGCGCGTTTCCATCGCGTTCATGCGGTCGATGGCCGAATCGCCCCCTGCGGCCCGAAACCCAGCCGCGCCCGACGCGACAAGCTGGGCGCGAAGCGACTGCAGCTCGGCGCGCACCTGGGACAGTTCGGCGCGCAGATCGGCCAGGGTCGGGTCCTGATCCGCCCGGGCGGCAAGCGGCAGCGCCAACAGCACCGCCAGGCCGGCTGCGGCAAGGGTGCGGTGCATCACGAACCGGCCCCGCTGTCGCTGACCACGGTCACGGCGCGCCGGTTCTTGGCATAGCAGGCCTCGTCCGAACAGACCGCGAGCGGACGTTCCTTGCCGAAGCTGACGGTGCGGATGCGGCCGGCCTCGACGCCTTGCGCGATCAGGTATTCCTGAACTGCGCTGGCCCGGCGGGCGCCGAGCGCGAGGTTGTATTCACGGGTGCCGGTTTCTTCGGCATGACCCTGAACCACGGCCGAAAAGTTGGTGTTCCGGTTCAGCCACTGCGCCTGTCGCGACAGCGTGGCGCGCGCGTCCGAGGTCAAGGTCGTCTGTTCGGCCGGGAACAGAACCGTGTCGCCGACGCTGGTGCGGAAATAATCCGCCGTCGCCTCGGCGCCCAGCGTTCCACCCGAAAGCTGGCCCTGATACTGCGCGCCCGCCCCGTTATTGGCATAGGGATCATAGACCTGCTGCTGCGGTGTCGGCGCCGGCTGGGTGCAGGCACCAAGAAGCAGAAGGCAGGCGGCAGAGGCGGCTTTCATCCAGATATTCATCGCGGGCATCCTCCGGGCGGCGTCGGGCATGGATCATGGCATCAACGGACCCCAAGACGGGTCCGAGGCGGCAAAGTCAAGGTTCAGCGGTCGCATGTTGCGGCCCGTGATATCCACGGAATGCAGCCGGGGCTGGCCGTTTCCGCCCGGCGTCACCCGCGTGAACATCACGACGCGGCCATTGGGGGCCCAGGTCGGCCCCTCGTCAAGAAACGATTCGGTCAATTTCTTCTCTTCCGATCCATCGGTGCGCATGATCCCGATGAAAAACTTTTCACCCTCCTGGTGGGTGAAGGCGATCATGTCGCCCTTGGGCGACCAGGCGGGCGATCCGTAGCGACCTTCGCCAAAGCTGATCCGCGTCGGCTCGCCGCCATCGATTCCCACGATATAGAGTTGGGGCGTCCCCGAGCGATCGGATTCGAAGACGATCCGCTTGCCATCGGGGCTGAAACTGGGCGAGGTTTCGATCGAAGGCGCTTCGGTCAGCGGTCTCTGGGCGCCGGTCGCCGCGTCCATCAGCCAGATATCGGTATTGCCGTTCCTTTCCAGCGAATAGGCGATCCAGCGGCCATCGGGGCTGAAGGTCGGTGCGAATGCCATGCTGTCGCCTCCCTGCGTCGCCGGACGCGACTGGACCGAGGCGACATCGAGGATGCGAAGCTGCGGAAATCCCGATTCGAAGCTGGTATAGACAATCTGACGACCGTCGGCGGAAAATTGCGGCGCCAGAACCAGCGAGGACGAATCGGTCATCCACAGCGGGTTCGCCCCGTCGTAATCCATCACCCCGATCCGCTTGATCCTTGCGTCCTTCGGCCCGGTTTCCTGGACGAAGGCCACGCGGCTGTCGAAATACGGGCTTTCACCGGTCAGCCGTGAATAGACCTGATCGGCGATCTTGTGGGCGGCACGTCGCCAATCGCCCGCGCGGGCGTCGAACTGCATTCCATCGCCCTGGGGCTGGCCCGCAAAGACATCGAACAGGCGGAACTTGACGCTGATATCCTCGCCCTGGCGGGTGACTTCGGCGCTGACCAGTGCCTGCGCGTTTACAGCCCGCCAGTCTTCGTAGGACACGGGCTCGGTGAAGCTGCCGCGCTTTGCGGTCTGCGCATCGGCGGGGATTTCGCGGAACAGGCCGGTGCCGGTCAGATCGTCGGCCACGACCTCGCGCACCTTCCGCGCCACCTCGTCATCGCCGAAGAAGGCCGGGATGGCGATCGACATCGGCTCGACCACGCCATCGGTGATCTCGATACGCAGGGGGCCGGCATCCTGCGCTGCGACCAGGGCGGGGGTCAGCGCGGCAAGCGCCAGCGAGGCGGTCAGGGTCAGGGTCAGGCGGCGGAACATGGCGTCCTTTCTACCGTTCATGGCGCGCGACGGAAAGCCGCGACGCGCATCATTCAAATCCGACACCGTCGGGGCGGAAGTCCACGACGACATCGCGCCAACGGCCATATTTTCCGGACGGCAGGGCAAAGCCTGCGCGTCCACACATCAGGATGGCCCGCCGGGCCACGTCAAAGGCCTGCCGGGCGGCGGTTTCCGAACCGCCCCGGTAATCCGCCATGCGCAGACTGGCGGGTTCGGGACGGCCATCGGGCGTCATCGAGAAGCCGACCGAGACCGTCATCCGCGATGCCTCGACCGACAGCGCACCCACGTTCCAGCAATCCTGGATCGCAAATTTCAGTCCGTCCTTCTCGGACAGCGACAGGGGCTCACCCATCGGCGGGTTGCCGGGCCCGCCCGCATCAGCACCCGGTTCCCGGGCGGGATCGGGCAGCGGCGTGGGCCTGATCGGTGTCGGCGCAAGCTGCAGGGGATCGGCGCTGGTCGCGTCCTGCCCGCCGCCCTCGGTGCCCTGCGACAGTGCCCCGGCCAGGGCCGCGGCAAGCGGATCCTGATCGGCCGAGGCGCCGCTGCCTCCATCGATCCGCTGGCGGTCGCCACCCGCCGTATCCCCGGTCGAGGCCGTCTCGGCCCCGCCGGCCCCGGTCTGGCCCGCTTCGCGCACTGCATCCTCCAGCGCCTTTCTGTCGGCCCGGGCCTGTTCGGCGGCCTCGGCTGCCGCTGCGGCGCGGCGTTCTTCCGCCTCGCGCTGCGCCTGTTCGCGCGCGGCCCGGGCCTCTGCCTGCCGCTCTTGCTCGGCCCGCCGTTCTTCTTCCGCCTGTCGTTCGGCCTCTGCCTGCCGCTCCTGTTCGGCGCGCCGCTGGGCCTCGGCGCGGGCCCTGGTTTCGGCGGCGCGGCGCTCTTGCTCGGCCTTTGCCTCGGCGGCGCGGCGTTCCTCGGCGGCGCGGGCCTCGGCCTCGCGGCGTTGCCGTTCTTGGCGGGCCTGTTCCTGCGCCTGCGCCTGCGCTTCGGCTGCGGCGCGGCGCTCTTCCTCGCGGGCTTGCGCTTCGGCCGCCTGCCGCCGTTGCTCGGCCTGGCGCGCTTCGGCTGCGGCCCTGGCCTCGGCCTCGTCGCGGGCCGCCTGTTCGGCGGCCTGACGCCGAGCCTCCCGGGCGGCTTCGCGTTCGGCCGCCAGTCGTTGTTCCTCGGCCTGGCGGGCGGCGCGTCGGGCCGCCTCGGCCTCGGCCCGCGCGGCCTCGGCCGCCGCCTGGCGCGCGGCCTCTTGCGCGGCGAGGCGGGCATTGCGTTCCTCGACCAGGCCATCGGGCCGCAGACGCGGCAGGCTCGAGCGGTCCAGCGCGAGTTCCGAGCGCGGCGCGACCGGCACGGCCGGGGCGTCCGGGACCGGCGCTTGCGGACGGGCAGGCTGGCCCTCGGCCGTCGGAGCGTCCGGCGTGGCGGGGCGTCTGGGCGCGGTTTCGGCGGCGCTGTCCGGCGCCGGGACGGGTTCAGGCAGGTCGGTCGCGACCGTCACCGGCGGCCGCGCCTCGAAATCGCTGAGATCGGGCTGGCGCTCGGCCGCGTCCGGCCGGGCCAGCGCCTGTGCCGCATCCTGCGGATCGGGGGCACTGGCGCCGGCGGGGGCGGCTGCCTTGTCCTGTTCGACTTCGGGCGGGGGCATCGCTGCGACCGCGGTGGCCTCCCGAGCCACAGGACCGGCCCCGCGCGAGGCCGCGGCCAGCGCCTCGAAGTCGTCGCCGCTCATCGTGGCGACCTGGGTCGTGCGCAACGGCGTCGAGGGCTGCGGCCGGAAGAAGACCCCGCCCAGCACCGCCCACAGGATCAGCGCGGCATGTGCGCCGCCCGAGATCCACCAGCCGATGCGGGATTCGCGGTCATCCTGCATGAAATCAGCCATCCATGCGCGGGCCGCCCGGATCGGTGACCAGCACGATATTGGTAAGTCCTGCGGCATTCAGCGCGCCCATGACCTGCACCACCCTGGCATAGGGAATGGTGCCATCGGCGCGCAGGAAGATGCGGTCGCTTTGACGTTCGGCCAGTACGGCGCGCAGCCGGGCCACGATCTGATTGTCAGCGAGGGGATTGTTCATCAGCGTGATCTGTCCCTCCGCGGGGATCGAGATCACCAGCGGTTCCTCGGGCTCGGTCGGCACGGCGGTCGCGGCGGTCCGGGGCAGGTTCAGCGGCACCCCGGCCGTCATCAGCGGCGCGGCGACCATGAAGATCACCAGCAGGACCAGCATGACATCCACGAAGGGCGTCACGTTGATCTCGGACATCGGCGCGTTGCGCCGCCGCCCGCTTTTCCTTCGGCTGATCCTTTTGACGACGTCGGCCATCGCGGATCAGACCTCGCTGTCCAGCTGGCGCGACAGCAGCGTCGAGAACTCGTCCGAAAACGCCTCCCAGTTGCCGGTCACCCGTTCGGCGTCGCCCGAAAGCTTGTTGTAGAACACGACGGCGGGGATGGCGGCCAGCAGGCCAAGCGCCGTCGCCAGCAGGGCCTCGGCGATGCCGGGTGCGACGACGGCAAGACTGGTATCCTGTGACATGGCGATACCTTCGAATGCGGTCTTGATGCCCCAGACGGTGCCGAACAGGCCGATGAAGGGCGCGGTCGAGCCGACGGTGGCCAGAAAGGACAGGCCCCGGAACAGGCGCGTTTCCTCGCGCTGGATGGCGACGTTCATGGCGCGGTCGATCCGCTGCGTGCCGCCGGGGATCAGTGCGCCGTCATCGCGGTGGCTGCGCCGCCATTCGGTCATGCCGGCGGCAAAGACCCGTTCGGTCGCGCCCGAGGGCGTCTCGCCCAGCCGGTCATAGACATCGTCCAGCGGCTCGCCGGACCAGAAGGCGCGATCGAAGCGGATTTGCTCGCGCCTTGCGGCGGCGAAGGCCAGGAATTTCTGGATGATGATCGCCCAAGACCAGACCGAGGCGACGATCAGCAGCACCATCACCACCTTCACGGTCAATGACGCACGGGCAAACAGCGCCAGAAGCGAAAAATCGAGGGCCTGGGCGGCCTGAATGGGTTCCATCGTCACTGCCTCATCTTCCGGGCCTTGGTCGAATCATCCAGAACCCGCCGGTCTGCCGGACCGGCTGGCACGGATCGCCGGCCTTCTAGCCTCTCTTTATCAAATCTTGCAGCCCCCTGCCGCAACACAATGGCGTCACCTGCCGGAAAGCACCAGCCGATGCGCCGCGATGGCTTCGTAATCCGGACGCAGCCGGGTGGCCAGATCCGCCAACGGCCCGTCCAGTTCGGGACCGGGCCCCTCGGGCCCGCCAAAGCCGTTCGAGCGATTGACCGCATCGTACCAGACCGCACCCCAGACGCCATCCTCGGGATGCGGGCCGGCCTGCCAGGACAACATGGCCTCGGTCCAGGGCAGGTCGATCGCGGCGCATAATGCCCGCAGCGCGCGACGAGGATCGCGGCGGATATCGGCGCTGTCGATCACGATGGGCGCGGCGCCGCGTTCGGCCATCTCGCGAAACATGCTCCACTGACGGGCGAAACCCAGCTCGGCCGGGTCGGGCAGACCGCGCTTGGCCGCGAAAGAGGCCACGACACGCTCGGGTTCGCGGATCAGGAAGACATTGGTGACGGTCCCGGTCCAGCCCAGGTCCATGCCGGGCAGCATGTGCTGAACCATATGCTTCTGATACTGCACCGGCGCGGCCGCCGGATCGGTGGTCAATCCGGGCAGCACAATGCGCCAATCGGTGGGCTGGCTGGCAATCACCTGATCCCGCATCGGATGGGGCAGGCCGGTCTGCGACAGATAATGGGCATAGAACGGTTCGTCCACGCAGACACAATCGGGACGGGCACCGAAGCTGCGCATCATCGCCGTCGAAAGATTGCGCGGCCCCGACCACATGGCGATGCGGCGCGGCTCAGTCATCGGCCTTCCGCAGGATGGCGGCAAGCGGTGCGGGCAGGCGCGTCGGCCGTCCGCGCGCGTCCAGACAAGCGATGGTCACGCGGGCGGCGAACAGCACCTCGCCGTCGCGCGTGACGGTCTGATCCATCACGATTCGCGCGGCGCTGAGCATGTCGAGGCGGGTCGCGACCTGTACCAGATCGTCGAACCGCGCCGGCCGCAGATAATCCGCCTCGATCCGGCGCACGGCGAAGACCAGGCCCGCCTGCCGTTTCAGCGCGGCCTGATCGATCCCCAGGGCGCGCAACCATTCCGAGCGTCCGCGCTCGATGAATTTGAGGTAATTGGCATAATAGACGATCCCGGCAAGATCGGTATCCTCGTAATAGACGCGCAGGATCATGGAATGGCTCATGGCAGCTATCCTAGGACGGGGTCGGAATACCCGCAATCGCCCGTTCGGCGGGCGAAGGGGGCGGCACGGACAAACTCCGTGCCGGTCGCTGTCGCTGGACGGATGCGCGCGTTCCGCGCGCTGTCGCGCGGGCCGCATCAGGTCCGCGCGATCCTTGCCGACAGACGCAGGGCATGGCTGGGATCCTGCGCTGCCACCGGCAGGATCGGGTCATAGGCCGCCCGGATCAGCGCCGCGAGATCCGTCGAGGGCGCAACGTCGCGCGCGAAGCTCAGCGCGCTGCGCATGGTCAGCGCCTCGGCAAGCTGCGCCGGATGCGCATCGCCCAACGCGCCCGACATCCGCACGAAATGCAGACAGGCCCGGATGCCGCCATCGGCATCAAAGCGAAAAATCCGGTATTGATCGGCCTTTAGCCTGGCCAGCCGCCTGGGCAACCCATCCTGGCCCGTCAGAAGATCCAGATCCGGCACGCCCTGCAATTCCTGCCAGTCGCGCATGAAGAACAGCATCAGGTTGCTGCCCATCTCGGGGTCGGTCTCGGTCACGGGATGTCCGGCATGGGCAAAGCCGGCCCGGATTGCGGCCCGAAAGATGTCGAGGCTTTCCTCGGCCAGCCCGAACGCGACCGGCGCGACCGGTCGCCCCCATCGCGCGCACAGAAACGATCCATCCTGGCGCGTGAACAGCGCCGCAATCCGGTCAGGATCCATCGAAACCTCCGCCGGTCCCTTTGCCTTGGCCCAAATATCCTGGGGGAAGTCGCCGGAACGGCGACGGGGGGCAACGCCCCCTGCCTCCGCCGCCGGTCTATCCCGGATCAGCCGACGATCGTTGCCTCGGTCGCGGCGCGGATCTCGTCCTCGGTCACGCCATCGGCGGTCTCCACGATCTTCAGGCCGCCCTCGACCACATCCAGCACGCCCAGGTTGGTAATGATCCGGTCCACCACGGCCTTGCCGGTCAGGGGCAGCGTGCAGGATTTCAGCAGCTTTGATTCGCCGGCCTTGTTGGTGTGGTCCATGACCACGATCACGCGCTTGACGCCCGCGACCAGATCCATCGCGCCGCCCATGCCCTTGACCAGCTTCCCCGGGATCATCCAGTTCGCCAGATCGCCGTTTTCGGCCACCTCCATCGCGCCGAGGATCGCCGCCGCGATCTTGCCGCCGCGGATCATGCCGAAGCTGGTCGCGCTGTCGAAATAAGACGTGCGGTTCAGCTCGGTGATGGTCTGCTTGCCGGCGTTGATCAGGTCGGGATCTTCCTCGCCCTCATAGGGGAAAGGCCCCATGCCCAGCATGCCGTTTTCCGATTGCAGCGTGATGTCCTTGTCGCCGGTGTAATTGGCCACCAGCGTCGGGATGCCGATCCCGAGGTTGACATACATCCCGTCTTCCAGTTCCTCGGCCGCGCGGGCGGCCATCTGGTCGCGATCCCATGCCATTACGCGGTTTCCTTCTTGCGGGTGGTGACCTTCTCGATGCGCTTCTCGTGCGGGCCCTGGATGATCCGGTG
>Ga0310345_10005949_pt1 | contig 10728 bp, 4 predicted proteins | sample HC15DNA20500_MG_FD_204667 | JGI IMG/M metagenome (GOLD analysis project Ga0310345, IMG submission 204667) | Marine microbial communities from station ALOHA, North Pacific Subtropical Gyre - HC15-DNA-20-500_MG | ecosystem: Environmental > Aquatic > Marine > Oceanic | place: Pacific Ocean: North... | reverse complement strand
CACGATGTGCTGGCCGGAATCAGCACCGAGATCACCAATTCCCTGAAGGGCCAGGTGAACCGGGTCGTCTACGACATCACCCACAAACCACCCGGAACAATCGAGTGGGAGTAATCCGATTCTTTGATGAAGGTGTGAGCAAGCCGCGAGTCAGGCCGACATAGCTTAGTTGGTGGAGCGGTGGACTGTTAATCCACAGGTCGCAGGTTCGAGTCCTGCTGTCGGCGCCACTTTCCCCCTTGCTCCTCTGTGAACACACTAGAGCACTAGGGGTAGTAAAATAAGGGCCCGTCATTTCCATTTCCCGTGGCACGTTGGGGTGTATTCTGGTTCGGAGTGCTCACTTCGGTCATAGGGATGCTAACTGTTCCAGTGCTAGTTGGCTGTTTTATTCTCCCTGTTGGATTAGTGTTGATGTTACTTGGATTAATCCAGAGTGCCCCTGTCATCCATCTACAAGTGGTGAATAACGAAACCCCTCCGATGCCCTAGTATTCCGACATGTTCTACCATGTGGTTCGAACTATCTGATGTCTACCAGTTCGTTGATGAGACGGTATATCCCCATCGGGTTCCGAACACCGTAGAGGCAATCCTCGGGATCCTGGTCGACGGTGGTACGCTGGCGTTGGGCAGAAATCCATCCGAAGGCGGCTCTAGTCAGGCTCCTCCCTGCCTCTGACGAGAAGGAATCCGCGTCGGCCGCCAGTCCCGCCCCTATACCCGTCTCGTCCTCTCGCAGGCCGATGCCCGACGCTGTCACCATGTGCACGTTGCCGAAGCCGAGGACCTTGCCAATGATCGAAGGGTCGACCTTGAGGTTCTCGATGTTGTCGAACGAAATTCCATGCGCACTAGTGTCGAAGTAAAGGAACTCCTTACGGATGTGAATCCGCCGGTCTGTTATCGCGTACCGGAAAGCGCGTTGGTACAGCACAGTCAGGACGACCATCGAGGCGCTCGAGAGGATTCCGAGGGCCAGGTAGTATATCTGCAGCCACTGAGGGGTGTCGGGAACGTCCTCCACGAAGGTCCCCAACAGTTTACCAGAAAAATCGGCGACAACCATGAGCAAGGGAATCGCCCCATTGAGAAGCAGCCATGTAGTCGTCCACTTGCTCGAGGTCGAGAAGTTGAGGTAGTGGTTGATCTTGGCTACGATGAACAGGACGATGACGAAGCCGAGCACCCCCGAGACGTCCAGTATCCACTTGAAGATACCAATAGCGAAATTGGCCTGCCCCTCCCCTTCGACGTCCGGGCCCGCGGCGGCCCAGAAGAACATGAGGTGAATGACCAGGATGATCAGTGCTAGGGCGTAGTGCCCAGCCATCGAGAAGAAGCTCGGGGAGCCCGTCCAGATGGGGGTCTCGGAGTCGGTCATCTCGGGGAATGCCGCACGCACGCTGCGTTCATCGATCTTCGAACGGAAACGCTCCACATACTCGCTCAACACAACCCCTCAGTAACTCCACATCGTTCAACCATGAATACATTAACGGATTGACGGAAACTAGTGAATACGAAAGATTCCCGAATGTTACTCTGTCCGAAATCGTCAAATCAGTCATTCCTTATCCATGCGTACCAAGGATGCGGGACAGTGGCCGAACCCAGCGATTTTGAAATGCAGAAATCATGGTACAGGGCATATGTTGGTTGGAAACATGCAGAAACATCCACCTATGAAGAGTTCATTGAGTCGTTGCCTAACGTGGGCATCTATATCCTCAATAAAAATGAGTTTCAAAAGTACGACGCACGAATGCGAAAAATACGCGCAGATAGGGTAGTGAGAGCGCTCAAAGAATCCAAGGAACCTAGAGAGGCTATTGCAAAGGTTAGGAAAGTAGGAAAATCCAAGGCTAAGACCAAGTCAGAAAACTCACCACAATTGGGCACGCCTGACCAGGGAACTAAGAAGGAAAAACCACCAACAAAGACCCCAATCGTAGTTGCAGTAATGATATGTTTGTTCCTGGTATACGGCAACAGCGGCGGACCATTCGAACCCTTGGGGATGGCCCTCATTTCGATTACCATCGGATGCCACTTAGCAGCCATAATGTGGCTAGAGTTGGCAACAATGCCGAGATTTAGGAAATCGCAGGGACTCACTTGGAGTTTCGAACCGTGGGCGTGGTTACTCGCACTCTCCTTTGCTGCGTCCCTGGCGATGCTGCTTTGCCGTTATTGGGCCCCAGCCACCAGTTCTGGAATGCCATACGCGTCTCTTATCAATCCCGACAGCAGTTTTTCATTCCACCCCTTGTTGACCAACTTTCTGATATTCCAGATCGTTTCCCACATCTTCCTGTATATATCCATGAAAGAAGCGACCACACCGCCACGTTCGAAGGCTGCTTCTAGGAAGTTCATCCGCTCACCGTGGAGCATCTCATCTATGGCTGCGCTAGTATCTCTTAGCTTCTTGCTTGGACTCCCTGGTCCCGTTGGCGATACTATTGAATTGCCCGATCCCAGCATCTGGGCGGATGACGCCGTACTGGCGATCTACGGGGCGATCATTGTCGCATGTGCAGCCCAGCTCTACGGGACAATGGAGGGAGGTAACTTTTGGAGACAGGTAACGTTAGGCGTCATGATTCCTTTGGTATCTGGAATTTCGCTCATATATCGTGAGGGGGCAGCAATAGATTCCCTAAGAAATGAAATATTAACATTCATCTTCCCAGCAATTGCAATTAATTGTCTAATACTGTTTACCCATTATAATTCAAGTGAACTCTCCTCGGCCTTAGGTGAAGATAGGAGGGAGAACGAAGAGGATGGAGGTATAAGGTCATCATTACTCTTGAGCAACTTGTTTGTACTCTTCGTCGTCGTCGGATTCATAGTGATTCTGGCTTACGAATCAAACACACGCTTCCTACCCGTGATACCAGCACTGTTCTCTTATTGGATTTTCAGCAGAGAGCACTCGAGGATGATTGGGGGGGATGTCATTCGGGTCCGCAGCATCCTTGACCGAAAACCGGATTCTGCCAGAGAACGCAAGCGCAAGACGGTTTATCTGAAATTCTCCGTCCTCGGCCAGGTGGGTTCTGGAAAGACCTCTTTCTCCTCTGCACTGTGGACTCTAATTAACAACTCCGAGATGAGAAATATCTGGTGGAGTAGCAGTAGAAAGCTTCGGCCCGAAGAACATCTGAGTCTACAATTGTGCGAGCGTACAAAGGGAACACCCGACCCCAATGGGAAACCTGTAAAAAATCACGGCAGGCATACTGATGACATGCACTCCCTTGCCCAAAAAGGAAAAGGGAGGACAGGGGGAGTAGAAGACTACGGCGTAGCTGATATGATCGGTGAGAGGATTGCATGTGTGACATGCAAGGACCACATAGATGCGCGTAAGTTTCCAAACCCCTCTAAAGCCAAAGATTTTCCAATTTCTGCGATGGCCTACGGGAAGAACAAGTTGACATTGACCCGCTTGAGCAATGGACTCACTGACCACCCCAACCGATCCGTTCCCGAACCAACAAAAAAAGCAGGGAAGATAAACATAAACCTAACTTTCGATGCAGAAATAGAGACCTTTTCACCCAGTTTCCTCTGGAAGAAATCTCCATTCAAAGCTGCATCAAGGGATGAAAACGTCGTGCAAGTCAAAGTGGAGACCTGGGATTTAATGGGCGAGAGTTTCCAAGCAGCCGTAAACGTGGCAAGCAAGGAGTATAACGAGATGGGGGCCTTGGATGGGAAGCTAAACCGATTGCTGGGATTGAAGGTGGATCGGGAACTCTTGCAAGAACATGAACGAGACCATATTGATCCTGATGAGGTCAACAGAGCGATGAAACTCCTGCTCGGATCCCCTCATCAATTCATCATTGTCGATGTAAAGCAGATGGTTAAGCACCATGGCCAACACGAGATAGGGGAATTCCTGAATTTAATGTGGCAGCTCAAGCAAGACAAAGACACTCGACTCGAGTCTGTTCATTTCCTTCTCAACAAGGCAGACTGGCTTTTCAACCGCTCCACCTCCCGGGTAAATGCAGTGAAACAGTGGAGGGATTTGAGGAAATCAGAAATCGCCGAATCCATACTGGATAATGAAACGAACTCAGCATTCAGCCAACTCAGGGCTTCGGGACAGGATGCAAGGGCGAGTTTCGTCTGTACTTTCGGAGGAACCGTTCAGGCTAGAGATGACGATGGGTTCCAGAAGTGGTCGGCTCTGGACAAAGTGTTCAGCGGGAAGAATGGAGAAGAAGATGCCAAGAATCATCTCGAAGACTCCGACGAATATGATCACGAAACCGAGCCCCATCCTCTTTTCATAGCCCCCTGGCCGATGATACCTGTGAATGTCATGGAGCCGTTGATCGACGTCATCCTGGCCTCCCGTTTGCACTCCGAAGAAGTCCCGGAGTGATTGAATGGGAGTGGACTGGAACGCAATATTTGGCGATTCAAGACCACTTGGCGGGGGCGAAATTTCCAAGCACGCAGCAATTCACCACCCCAGGGAGGGTTTCCAGTTCAGGAATCCTCCGGAAGGACAACTCCGCTCCGAGTGGGGCAGATTACTAAGTTCGGGAGGCCCACTTTATGCCCACTGGAGTGAGAATATGAGTGAAAATCAAATTTCCCAATCATACATCCTGGCCCCCTTTCTTGGATCGTTCATCTTCTTCAGTCCGATGAGAAAGATGAGCGGTGACAGACCTGTGACTGAGATCCACACTAGAATCAGCCAAGACTATGATTCACTGGCAATTGAAACTGCGAAGGAAAGAGGAGGAGTCGCAATCCCTCCTCCTCATTCAATAAACACGGGCCCGGATGGCGGTCTCTTAGAGGTCGAATCCTCGCATGTTTCCGGTTTGGGAATTTCCACGTTGCTATTCCAGCCACAGGGGTTTCGAGACAATTACGGTGTAGCCTGCGGCGTTGATATGGCAGTTCTCGGAGAATGCTTTCCAGAGGTTAATCTATGGATTCTCGAAACTGTCACCAACACTGTGGACGGGCCTCCAAAACGCGGGAGGTCCTCTCTTCATTCTATGGTCGCCCACGGTGCAGGCGACCCCCTCGGAACGTTGGAAAGGTTTCGAACGTTGGAAACTCTTCACTACGCTATTATCTCAACCTCATCAGGGTCTTTTGAGGATATGATCAGTGTTCACGAGAAGGATGAGGGAAGAGCGTTTCCAATAAGACCGACAACCGAAATCAGAATGAGGATGGTATTGGGCGACCGAGAAGGCGCCCTGCAACTTCTGGAGCCGGATTCTATAGGTGGAGATCTCATCGATTTGCGCGATAGGTGTGCCAATGGATGGATGCCCCTCGCAAGGAATGAATTTGATGGCGTAAACTTCCCCTTCTCCCACAGCGAACTATCCGTACTGGAGGAAGGGCCGTCAGAGCGGTGCTTCGACATCCTTAACGAGTGCCTGATTTTGATGGGGAAGTACACCGTCGACGGAGGCGGCCGATTCGACGAATATGGTGCCAAATCGAAAATTGCGATGGGGGGGATTCTCTCCAAGCACGGCGATCAAAACCAAATCGAAGGTGTCTGGAGAACAGTCGGAACCATTGGCCAAGAAGAGATGGCCCTGATGTCGCCCTCTATACTTGAATGGAGGGGTAATCCCAAGATTGACGACTTCTGGGGGCTGTTGATTATGCTTGAGGGAGGTGAGGATGTAGATTTCCGTAGGGGTTTGTGCCAACAAATCATCTACCAGTCTGCCAGTGAGCACGATTTGAAGGGCATTATTCGATACATCCCCGATTTGATATGTTCAAAAGAAAAACTCGAATCTGATTGGCTAATTCTGAATCGCTTAGGGTTGGATGCTTTCGAAGTAGTCAGGCGCATCAACTTCGCCCAACCCAGTCACACAAAAACTCAACGTAGAATTGTCCTGTCCATCACTCATTTTGTTAACATCGAACAATGGGCACTTGGCGATTTGATACCTGACGGACTGGGGAGCGGGTTCAATAGTCGCGTGTTTAATACTCAGTGGATTAAACCAATACTTCTGGTGATTTATGAAATTAAAAAGATATACCCAGAAGATTGTAATTATCCCCGCGATGCATTCGCTTGGATCTCGAGGCTTTCTACGGATCAATACCTCGAGTGCTCGAATGATGAGGTGCTACGTAGGTACATCACCAATCCCGACCTCTATCCATCGCCCCGGCCGTCTTCGTCATGGTCACTACCGAAAGCCATGCCCGTTGATTATGCAGCATTCGAAGCCAGCTACTCTGAGTCGTATGGCTCAACAAGCGGAGACATGGAGACGGAGAAAGAATGGGCTAGGCTTGTTGCAGAACCGAAGTTCCGGGAGAGGTGCTCATATCGAATAGATGTGATTACGAAACAGCTGAGCAACCTATCATTTGTATGCCTAGTCATCTGTCTGATGAGTCCAATCGCCATAATCGCCAATTTCGAGAATGACCTTGGGCCCGTTGGCGAGTACACAGGATTCGTCCTTTCGCTATCGTTCTTGGGCCTCGGTTTCTTTGTGGACAAGATCCTCAATCGGGATGGCCACTCAACTGGTGCCACTAAACGTGCCTGGCGGGACAAATTGGACTCCATATTGGACTGGATATTTGTCGGCCTATTTCTTGCGATTGCGTTAATTGTGATACAGACCATGGGGGCTTCTATCTCAGGGGGATTTGCGATCTCATACCAAGAATTCAGCGGGTTGCAGATTCCAATCCCGAACAACCCGTTAATCTCTGGGATATTAGTTGTCTTATTCTGGCAGGCGAGGGGGGCCTTGGATGAGAAGAGTAACCTTGCATCACAGCGAAAATCCAATTTCCATAAAGCACTCAAAAGCCTCGACGTCAACCAAATCTTATGATGGTTTGTTAGTTTCAGAAACAGGAGAGGGGAAACATGGACGACGATAAAAAGAAACTGATTTATGGAAAATGGAGGGCATTGGTGCGCACCATGAAACTCACGGTGAAGGGCAAGAATGACGAGGCATACATTTGCGAGGAATGGTGCCCAAAAAATCCGTCTGCGGACGATATCAGTGAATATAGACCTCAACTGAGGGAAATCTTCCTGCAGGCAATGGAGGGCACATTAGTCAAGGAAGGCCATCCCGGAAAAATAGTGAAGCTAAGTGAATTCAAAGATCTGATGCAAACCACCCACGGCGGTTCGAATCCGGTTCGTGAAGCAGAATTAATTTCGTGGTCAGTAATTGAGATTGATGAGGCCACGCGAAGTATGTGGAAGGGCGTCGACGCCAAATCAAAGAGGTATCTCAGACACTGTATGGGAAACTATCTTTTGTTTGAGAAGAAGATGGATGATTTGGATAGACGGATGGAGCGTTGGATGAAGAGTGCTAATCTTCGTCTTAAAAAATTCATAACGCTCAGAGACAAACCCGGTCTTCCCATCAAGCCCCGTCATCACAAAACGATTGAGTTGGGAGAGGCAAGACTCAGTGAGGTAGAGGTAATCAGAGACAAAATCCCATTAGAGATTCAGTATTTCAAGGAGAAGTTCCAGGTGGCTATGCTCGATGTTTTATTCAACTCTGCGAATATTTCAGAGGTCCCGAAGTGGTCCGAAGAGATGGCTTTGATTCAGAAGAGAAATGAGAGCGTGATTCCCGACTCCCTGACGCTCGAGGTAGACGATCCGCGGGATGATGACAAAGATGGTCCTTTAGAAGCCCTTGCAGCTCACTATGAAGAAATGAAAAATTACCATGAAAATATGATGATAAAGGAAGAAGTCTATTGGGATAAAGTGCGAAAAATGTGAATATTGAGGGGCATGATTCAATCAGTATCGTAATCGTTCTTTGTCAGAGAGATAAACGCCCAACATAATAGAGTAGAAATCACCCATATCGCCGTAATAGCGTATGGTAAATTTCTTTCATGGACTTTGTCCAGGAGACCTTCAGTCTCCTCTGAAATTCCATCTTTGTCCACGTCCCATGAGTTATTTGGGTCGTGTGGCCAAACGTCGTCCAAATCCGCCACCCCATCTCCATCAGAATCCGGGCAACCCCACTTCTCATCTGTAGAGTTGCCCCACACAGTACGACAATTATCCGCGTTATCGTGGTAACCGTCGTCATCGTCATCGTCGTCTAATCCATTGCAAATACCGTCCGAGTCAGTATCTGGTGGAGCGTGTGCAGCCAATGTAGAATTGGTGCCACATTCTTCTTCTTCTATGTCACTCCAAAAATCACCATCGTCGTCCAAATCAGCGTTGTTGCCGATGCCATCAACGTCTGTGTCTATCCACTCAGAACTATCTTTCGGAAACGCATCCACGTTGCTCGGACAAGAGGTCGGCAGGCCGTCATCCGTCCTGAAGTGGTTCAAGCCCGTGATTATACCAAGGGACTGGGCGTCTTCCCAGTCGCTGGGATTGCATGAGTCCCACCGGTTATCGTTGTCGTCGTCCATGTCTTTATTGTCGCCGAATCCATCAGCGTCGTTATCAGACCACTCAGAGGGATTGTCTATGAATGCATCAGCACCGTCTAGAATACTCCAATCAGGGGAGGGATTTGACCATCCATCGCCATCAGAGTCGGGGCACCCTAGTCGGTCATGTTGTGAGGTTCCAATTTCATTTCCGCAAGAGTCGTATCCTGTCCCGTCCGGGTTGTCCCCGTATCCGTCGTTATCCTCGTCTGACCACTGAGTGGGGTCGTCTGGAAAGCGGTCAAACCCCTCGATTTCGGTCCAACCGTCGCCATCGGAGTCGGGGCATCCATATCTGACTCTGGTTGAGTTACCGGGCACGGTCCTACAATCATCAGCCCAGTCAGTCCAACCATCGTTGTCATCATCACCGTCTTCCCCCCAGTCACGGCATCCGTCTGAGTCATTGTCGCTCGAAGAGTCTGAAGTCCAGAAACGGTCTCCTACCGGACAGTCATCCAATGAATCTGGTACCGAGTCGTTGTCGTCGTCGTAGTCCTCGCCCGAGTCCTGGCAGCCGTCCGTGTCGTAGTCGGTGGCGGAGTTCGAGGTCCAGCCGAGATCCCCCGTATGGCAGTCGTCGAGATAGTCCAACACAGAATCGTTGTCGTCGTCCGGGTCCTCAGAACTGCTGTCCTGACAGCCATCAGAGTCGTGATCGGTTGTGGAGTCAGAGGTCCAGCCGAGGTTCCCAGTCTGGCAGTCGTCAGAAGCGTCTGCGACACCGTCGTTGTCATCATCCCGGTCCTCGGTGGAGTCCCGACACCCGTCGCCGTCGCGGTCTGTGTCCGGTCCGGAAGTCCACCAGAGTTCCCCTACGGCACAGGTGTCTAACTCGTCCTCGAGATTGTCATTGTCATCGTCGAGGTCCTCGCCCTGGTCGCGGCAACCATCCCCGTCATGATCGCTTGTCCAGCTAGGAATCCATCCAAGGTCACCGGAAGGACATCCGTCGAGAATGTCGAGAATCGAATCATCATCATCATCGATGTCCTCTTTGGTATCCTGGCAGCCGTCGGTGTCGTGGTCCGTGATAGAATTGGCTATCCAACCGAGGTCTCCTGTGGGGCAGGAATCGTAGTTGTCCGGAGTTGAGTCATTATCATCATCGGTATCCTCGCTGCTATCCTGGCATCCGTCTGAGTCGTGGTCGGTAGTGGGGGAGGAGGTCCAATCGATTTCACCGGTTTGGCAATCATCACCGGAGTCCGTCATCGCATCGTTGTCATCATCATCGTCCTCCTCAGAGTCCTGGCACCCGTCAGTGTCGTAGTCGGTGGTGGAGTTCGAAGTCCAGTTCAGGTCACCGGTCGAGCAATCGTCAGTGCCGTCATACATTCCGTCGTTGTCGTCGTCCGGGTCCTCAGTGCTGCTGTCTTGGCATCCGTCCGAGTCGTGGTCAGTGGTGGAGTTCGAAGTCCAGTTCAGGTCACCGGTCGAGCAATCGTCAGTGCCGTCATACATTCCGTCGTTGTCGTCGTCCGGGTCCTCAGTGCTGCTGTCTTGGCATCCGTCCGAGTCGTGGTCAGTGGTAGAGTTCGAAGTCCAGTTCAGGTCACCGGTCGAGCAATCGTCAGTGCCGTCATACATTCCGTCGTTGTCGTCGTCCGGGTCCTCAGTGCTGCTGTCTTGGCATCCGTCAGTGTCGTAGTCAGTGGTGGAGTTGGACGTCCAGTTCAAATCCCCTATGGAACAGGAGTCGGAGGCATCGAGTACAGAGTCGTTGTCATCATCATCGTCCTCCTCAGAGTCCTGGCAGCCGTCGGTGTCGTAGTCAGTGGCGGAGTTCGAGGTCCAACCGAGGTCCCCGGTCGAGCAATCGTCAGAAGCGTCCATCACGGAGTCGTTGTCGTCATCGGTGTCCTCGCCCGAGTCCTGACAGCCGTCGGAATCGTGGTCGGTGGTAGAGTTCGAAGTCCAGTTCAGATCTCCTGTGGGGCAGTCGTCGAAAACGTCGTCAGCCCCGTCGTTGTCGTCATCGGTGTCCTCGCCCGAGTCCTGGCACCCGTCGGAATCGTGGTCTGTGGTGGAGTTCGAGGTCCAGCCTAGATCGCCTAACGCGCAATCGTCGAATAAGTCGGAAGCCGAGTCGTTGTCGTCATCGGTGTCCTCGCCCGAGTCCTGGCACCCGTCGGTGTCGTAGTCAGTGGCGGAGTTCGAGGTCCAACCGAGGTCCCCGGTCGAGCAATCGTCAGAAGCGTCCATCACGGAGTCGTTGTCGTCATCGGTGTCCTCGCCCGAGTCTTGGCACCC
>Ga0310345_10005948_pt1 | contig 10728 bp, 9 predicted proteins | sample HC15DNA20500_MG_FD_204667 | JGI IMG/M metagenome (GOLD analysis project Ga0310345, IMG submission 204667) | Marine microbial communities from station ALOHA, North Pacific Subtropical Gyre - HC15-DNA-20-500_MG | ecosystem: Environmental > Aquatic > Marine > Oceanic | place: Pacific Ocean: North... | reverse complement strand
AGGCTGCCGGCGCCGAGGACGAGCAGCAGGCCCGCGGCTCCCAGCGCCGTACGCCGGCCCGAGGCGGGCGACCAGGGCCGCAGGTCGCGCTCCACGACGTCGGTCATCGCCTCGACCACGTCGTCGTAGACCCGGGGCGGCTCGGCGTCCACGCCGGCGCTCACGGTGAGCAGTGCGCCGTCCTCGACGCCCTGCAGCACCAGGCCGGCGTCGCCGGAGAGCCGGCGCCCGTCGGGTCCGGTGACGGTGTAGCCGCCGTGGACCGTGAGCGGGTCGAGCAGCCCCACGCTGCGGGCCAGCTCGGGCACCAGCTCGGCGACGGGGACCGCACCGGGGAGCACCAGGTCGACGCGCCGGCTCCCGGAGGCCACGGTGACCCGGACCAGGCCGGACAGGGGCGCGGGGCCGGCACTGGGGGGCGCGGTGCTCATGGGTGGTCCTCCCGAGAGGGGTTGCCGAGGGGCGGGGATCGGGGTCAGCGGTGGTGTGGTGCCGGGCTCCTACCCACGTCGAAGCGGCCCGTCCCCCCGGTCTGGACCGGGAGGGCGGGCCGACTCACGCGGGTGCGGCTCAGCCGCCGAAGAGGGCCGCGCCGCGCTGGTCGGCGGAGCGGTAGTCCTGGTTGGCGGTGGAGACCGCCACGCTGGTCTTGGCCAGCAGGTCCTTCATCTCGTTGATCGCCTGGTCCCACTGGGCCTTGGCCTGGGTGTAGGCCTGCTGGGCCGAGCCGGACCAGCCCGAGCCCTTGAGCTCCTTGAGGTCGTCCTCGAGGCGGTTCATCCGGTCCTCGATGGCCTTGACCCCGTTGGCCAGGTCGCCGGCCCCGATGTCGAGGCCGCCGTGGTTGACGCTGATGCCGTCGAACATGTCTGTCTCCTTCTCCTGTCCGGCCCCGTCAGCGACCGTTGGGCAGGGCGCCCAGCGAGTTCTGGAGGGCGGTCATCGAGGACTGCTGCGCGTCGTCGGTCGACACGTTGTCCTTCTCGGTGGTGATGAGGTTCTGCTCGAACTCGTTGAGCGCGCTCACGATCTTCTGCTGCTTCTCGTTCCACGCCATCGCCAGCGTCTGGAACGCCGTCGAGCCCTGCCCGCCCCACTGGCTGCGGAGGGTCTCGACGTTGGTCATGAGCTGCTTGGAGATGCCGTCGAACTCCGCCTTGGCGTCGGCGACGAGTCCAGCGGCCCGCGACAGGGTCTTCTCGCCCTGTCCGTAGTCGGCTGCTGCCATGGGAACTGCTCCTTCCTCGGAGGCGACCCCGTCGCCCGAGATGTGGGTGTCGTCCGTCCCGCGGTGACCGGCGCACCCCTGCGGGCCCGGCGCTGCGCGACGTCAGGGCGTGTACCCGGGTCTTTACCCGCTAAACCAGCGCCGGCCCCGGCTGTGGAGAACCGCGACGGCCCCGTCGACGAGCGGTCGAGGAGCGGTCGACGAGCGGCCGCCGGACGCTCTGGCGGACGGTCAGACGTCGGGGACGTTCTCCCACAGCAGCCGGAAGAGCCCGGTCGCCGGCACCAGCGCCGCCAGCGCGAACGCGCCCGCCAGCCCCTCGAGGACCTCCGCGCGGCGCGACCACCAGGCCGAGCGCCAGCCCCTGCCCGTCGCCACCGCGGCGGCCACCAGCGCGAGCCCGACGGCCACCGCGCTCGCGCCGACGAGCAGTCCGGCACCGGCCTGCAACGAGGCGGCCAGGTCGAGCAGGAGCGCCACCCAGACGCCCAGCCCGGCGAGCCGGAGCAGCGCCCGGGAGGCGCGGTGGCGGTAGCTGCGGGCGGCCAGGAGGAGGGCGGCGCCGCCCAGCAGCACCAGCGCCCTCGCACCCACCACGTCGGGGGTGTGGACGACCGCGGCGAGCAGCGCCGGGGCCGCCACTACGACCACGGCGAGCACCCCGGCGGACGCGGCGGTGACCACCACCGCGCCGCGCGAGGCCACCTCGTCGACGAGGGCCGGTGGCACGACCGTGCGCCCGCGCCGCCCGACGGGTCGCTCGCGCGCGGACCAGGCGTTGACCGAGAGCCGCTCCAGGTCCACCAGCAGCTGGTCGGGGACGTCCACGGCCAGGCCGGGCACGAAGCGAGGGGCCAGCACCGCGAGCACCAGCAGCACCGACCACACCACCGAGGCGGGGGCGCCGACCAGCGCCCCGAGCGTGGTGAGCACGAAGAGCGTGGCGCCGACGACGGTCCAGACGCGCAGCGCCTCGGACGGACCCGGCGCGAGCACCCGGGCCACGCCGGCCGCCACGGCGGAGACCAGCGCCATCACGCCCAGCAGCACCGGCCAGCGCTCGGGCACCGGCTCCCACACCACGGCGTACGCCGCTGCGCCGGCGTAGACCGGGGCGAGCAGGGCCCGGTGGGGGACCGACCGGCCCGGCAGCGCCGCGACCAGCGCGGCGAGCACCAGGAGCGTCACGGTGGCGGTGCGTGCCCCGCCCTCGGACGCGGCTCCGGCCCAGCCCGCCAGCACGCCGAGCAGGGCGGCGAGCCCCAGCAGCAGGCCTCCCAGCAGGCCCGGTGCAGGTCCGGGCAGGGGGCCCGGACCGACTCCGTCGGACGGGACGCCGGGTGGAGCGAGGGGCTCGGCCGAGGTCGCCAGCGCCCCCACCGGCGCCGGCTCGACCGCCACCAGCAGGGCGCCGGCACCGACCCCCGCCTCGCGCAGCGACCGCGACGGGTCCAGCGGGCCGGTCGAGCCGCCCGCGAGGCCGGGGGCGACCGGGAGACCGAGCTGCGCGGCGTACTCCGCCGCCACGTCGGCGACGGTCGCGCCGGCGGGGACCACGAGGTCGACCACGCCGCGGGGGCCGTGCACGCTGAGGGCGAGGACGTCGCCCGCACCTGCCGCCACTGCACCTCCCGATCGGTTTCGCCGCGCTGGGTGAAGGGTAGTCGCTCGCCGTGACGACGACCCTGCGCGGACAGCGCCTCGAGGCACCCGAGATGCCCTCGGGTGAGCTCCGACTCCAGGCGCCGCCGGAGCTCGACCGCTCCGAGGGCGCGTCGGGCGTCATGATGAACGCGATCCCGATGCTCGGCAGCCTCGGCTCGATCGTCCTTGTCGCCTCGATGGGCGCCGGCGGCGGGGGCGGTCGCTCCTACATCGCGGCGGGCATGTTCCTCTTCGCCACGCTCGGCTTCATCGTCGTGCAGATCGACCGGCAGCGGAAGCAGCGTGCGCAGTCGGTGACCGGCTCGCGCACCGAGTACCTCCGCTACCTCTCCTCGGTCCGGACGGTGGCCCGTGAGGCCGCCGCCCAGCAGCGCCGCGCGCTGACCTGGCAGCACCCCGAGCCCGGCTCGCTGCCCGCCCTGGCCGAGGAGCGCAGCCGGGTGTGGGAGCGCGGCGCCGGCGACCCGACCTTCCTGCACGTCCGGTACGGCGTGTGCAGCCAGGAGCTCGCGCTGCGGCTCGTCCCGCCCGAGAGCGCCCCCATCGACCAGGTCGACCCGGCCGCCGCGTCGGCCCTGCACCGGCTGCTGGTCGTGCACCGCAACCAGCCCGACCTGCCGGCCTCGCTCGACCTGCGCGCCTTCGACCGGATCGAGGTGTGCGGCTCCGAGGCCTCCGCCCGCGGCCTCGCGCGGGCCCTGGTGTGCTCGGCCACCGCCTTCCACTCCCCCGACCAGCTCGTGGTGGCGGTGCTGGCAGGTGAGCGCCAGCTGGCGCACTGGGACTGGGTGAAGTGGCTGCCGCACGCCCACTCCGCGCGGGTCACCGACGCCGTCGGCCCCCGACGGATGGTGGCCACCTCCCTCGACGAGCTCGCCGACCTGCTGCCCCCCGACCTGGCCGACCGGCCCCGCTTCGGCGCCGACGAGCGCCCCGCGGTCCCGCACGTCCTGCTGCTGCTCGAGGGCGCCGACCTCCCGCCGGGCAACCACGTCGTCCCGCCCGACGGGCTGCACGGCGTCACCGTCGTGGACCTGCCGTCCCGCTGGGACGAGCTCGAGGACGCCACCCGGCTGCGGCTGGCGATCCTCGACGACCCCGCTGCCGTCGCGAGCGCCCCGACCTCGCTCGCGACCGGGGAAGCCCGAGCCCGCGGCACGGTCACCCTCGAGGCGGTCCGGGTCCGTGAGCAGCCGGTGCGCGCCCGCGGCGACCAGTGCGACCTGGCGACCGCGGAGGCCTTCGCCCGGCGGCTGACGGCGCTGCACACCGTGACGGCCGGCTCCGGCGTACCCGACGAGGCGGCGCCGCTGGAGCTCTCCGGCAGCACCGACTTCATGGACCTGCTCGGCCTCGGTGACGTGCACGCCTTCGACGCCGACGCGGCGTGGCGCCCGCGGCCGGCACGCGACCGGCTGCGGGTGCCGATCGGCGTCGGCGAGGGCGGCCTGCCGGCCCACCTGGACCTCAAGGAGTCCGCCCAGCAGGGCATGGGCCCGCACGGCCTGGTGATCGGCGCGACCGGCTCGGGCAAGTCGGAGTTCCTGCGCACGCTGGTGCTCGGGCTGGCGATGACGCACTCGCCCGAGCAGCTCAACATGGTGCTGGTCGACTTCAAGGGCGGTGCGACCTTCGCCGGGATGTCCGACGTGCCGCACGTCTCGGCGGTCATCACCAACCTCTCCCAGGAGCTCACGCTCGTGGACCGCATGCAGGACGCGCTGTCCGGGGAGATGGTGCGTCGCCAGGAGCTGCTGCGCGAGGCCGGCAACTTCGCCTCGGTGCGCGACTACGAGAAGGCACGCACCGCCGGCGAGGACCTCGCGCCCCTGCCCTCCTTGTTCGTCGTGGTCGACGAGTTCTCCGAGATGCTCAGCGCCAAGCCGGAGTTCATCGACCTCTTCGTCGCCATCGGCCGCCTGGGCCGTTCGCTGGGCATCCACCTGCTGCTCGCCAGCCAGCGCCTGGAGGAGGGCCGGCTGCGCGGGCTGGAGTCCCACCTGTCCTACCGCGTGGGGCTGCGCACCTTCAGCGCCCAGGAGTCCCGGGCCGTGCTCGGGGTGCCCGACGCCTACGAGCTGCCGGCCGTGCCCGGTCTGGGCTACCTCAAGCCCGACCCGACCACGATGCATCGGTTCAAGGCCGCCTACGTCTCCGGGCCGCCCAGCGGCCGCGCTCCGGTGCGTCGCGACGAGGGCGGCCACGTCCGCGGCATCCTCCCCTTCACCGTCGCCTCGGTCCGCCCGCTCGAGCAGGAGCCCGACACCGCCCCCGAGCCGGTCGCCCCGCAGCCGGTCAGCGACACCTCGCTGCTCGACCTCGCCGTACGCCGGATGGCCGGTCGTGGCCCGGCCGCGCACCAGGTCTGGCTGCCGCCGCTGGAGGAGCCCGACACGCTCGACGGGCTGTTCGGCGACCTGGTCGAGGACCCGGCGCTGGGCCTGCACTCCCCGTCCTGGCGCGCCCTCGGCGGGCTCACCGTGCCGCTCGGCACGGTGGACCGTCCCCGTGAGCAGCGCCGCGACACCCTGACCGTCGACCTGTCCGGGGCCGCCGGTCACGTGGCGGTCGTGGGCGGCCCGCGCAGCGGCAAGTCGACGCTGCTGCGCACCATCGTGGCCAGCGCGTCGCTGGTCACGACGCCACAGGAGTCGCAGTTCTTCGTCCTCGACTTCGGCGGCGGCACGTTCGCTCCCTTGGCCGACTTCCCGCACGTCGCCGGTGTGGGCACGCGCTCCGAGCCCGACGTGGTCCGTCGCATCCTCGCCGAGGTCACCGGTGTGGTCGACCGGCGTGAGGCCTACTTCCGCGAGCAGGGCATCGACTCGATCGAGACCTACCGGGCACGGCGACGCCGAGCCGCGGCCGACGACGGGTTCGGTGACGTGTTCCTCGTCGTCGACGGCTGGTCGACGCTGCGCGCCGACTTCGACGACCTGGAGATGGAGATCCAGCAGCTCGCCGGGCGCGGCCTCACCTTCGGCCTGCATGTCGTGGCGGGCGCGGCCCGCTGGTCGGACTTCCGCGCCGCCATGCGCGACGTCTTCGGCACCCGTCTCGAGCTGCGCCTCGGCGACCACATCGACTCCGAGATCGACCGCAGGCTCGCCGCGCTCGTGCCCACCGGCCGCCCGGGCCGCGGCCTCGTGCAGTCCAAGCTGCACTTCCTCGGCGCCCTTCCGCGCATCGACGCCGCACCGACCGGTCACGACCTCGGCGACGGCGTCGAGGACCTCGTGCGCCGGGTGGGTGCCGCGTGGCGGGGGCCGGCCGGCCCGAAGCTCCGGCTGCTGCCCGAGCGCATCGACCTCGACGACGTACGCCGGATGGCCGGCGCCGGCCCGGAAGACCCTGGCGGCCCGCAGGCGGACCGGGTCGGTGGCCCGCTGCTCCTGGGTGTGGACGAGAAGGAGCTGGCACCGCTCGGCCTGGACGTCGACGCCGAGCCGCACCTGCTGGTGCTGGGCGATGGCCAGTCGGGCAAGAGCGCGCTGCTGCGCTCCTACGTCCAGGAGGTCGCCCGCACCCGTGGCGCCGCCGAGGCACAGGTGGTGGTCGTCGACTACCGGCGCTCCCTGCTCGGCGAGGTCCCCGAGGGGCACCTCCTGCAGTACCTCACCTCCGCGCAGCAGGCGACGCCCGCCCTGCGCGACCTCGCCGCCTACCTCGAGCAGCGCATCCCCGGCCCCGACGTCACGCCCGAGCAGCTGCGCAGCCGGTCGTGGTGGCAGGGCGCGGAGGTGTTCGTGGTCGTGGACGACTACGACCTCGTCGCGACCCAGCAGAGCTCGCCGCTCGCGCCGCTTCAGCCGCTGCTGGCCCAGGCCCGCGACGTCGGCCTGCACGTGGTCGTGGCCCGTCGCTCCGGCGGTGCCTCACGTGCCCTCTACGAGCCGGTGATCCAGACCCTGCGCGACCTCGCGATGCCCGGTCTGCTGCTCTCCGGCAGCCCGGACGAGGGGCCGCTGCTCGGCACCCTGCGCCCTACGCCGCTGCCGCCCGGACGCGGCCGGCTGGTCACCCGCGACCGCGGGGTCGAGACCGTGCAGGTGGCGTGGAGCGAGCCCACCGTCTGAGCCCACCGTGTGAGGCGCCGGACTCAGACGTGCGTGTGCTCGCCGGGGCCCTTGACGCTCAGTGACGGCAGGTCGGCGAGGTTGTACGTCGCCTCGTAGGTGCGGCGGTAGCCGGTGTGCGCGACCCGCCAGCCCTCCGGCGTACGCACGTAGCGGTCCTCGTAGAACGCCGCACCCTCGAGCATGAACCCGAACGCGGCGACGAGGACCTTGTCCTGGAGGTACCACCGCGCGGTCGCGGTGTCACCGTCGATGGTGATCTCGGGGTGGTGGACCTGGTGGAGGGTGATCATCCCCTCGCCGAGGTTGGTGCGCATGTAGTCGACCAGCGCGGCCCGGTCGGCGAACTCCAGCCCGTTGTAGTCCGCGGTGGCCTCGGGCAGGAAGCATGCCTCGAAGTCGTCCCACTGCTTGGTGTCCAGGGTGCGCAGGTAGCGGTACTTCAGCGCCTTGACGTCCTCGTGGTCGCGCCACTCCGAGGACGCGCCCGAGGTAGAACCTGTTCCAGTTTCGCTCACGGCGGCAGCGTACGCCGCTTGTCCAGTCGCACCGTGCGAGCCGGTCGTCCCCATTGACCGATCCCCAGCCCACACAGGGATTGGAGCGATCCACATCACATGGCGCACAACATCCCCGTAACCCGGCGTCAACCTCCGCGCGATCTGGCGGGCGCACGCTGAGAGCACTGATCAATCTCCAGGACCCGAGGAGCACACCATGGCCGACACCACCCCCGTCACCGCCAGCACCACCGCCAGCACCACCGACCTCAAGACCGCCGCCGACAAGCTCGGCGAGCAGCGCGCGGCCCTGCGCCTGCGCCACTCCCAGCGCCTCACCGCGCTCATGGAGACCCGCCGCGACCTGCGCGGCGTGCACGCGCTGGCCGACTTCGTCGACGACTCGGTGCGCTGGAGCGCCTGACGCGCTCCGCTCCCTCCTCCTGAGCACCACCCCCACGACAGCCGCCCACCCCCTCCGGTGGGCGGCTGTCGACGTCCCGGCCCCCCACTAGACTCGCGGCCGTGATCTTCAAGCGGGTCGGCGACGGACGCCCCTACCCCGAGCACGGACTCTCGTCCGGGGACTGGGCCGCGCTGCCTCCGCGCCAGGTGCGCCTCGACGAGCTGGTCACCACCAAGGACACGCTCTGGCTCGGCACCCTGCTCGACGAGGACTCCACGTTCTACGGGGACCTCTTCGCCCACGTCGTGGACTGGCACGGCGAGCTCTACCTCGAGGACGGCCTGCACCGCGCACTGCGTGCGGCGCTGCAGCAGCGCCCCGTCCTCCACGCCCGGGTCCTCGACCTCGCCGCCCACGGGAAGCGCACCGCATGATCGACCTGCCTGCCGGTCTCCGCACCGCCCTGACGCTCGGCGTCCTGGCGGTCCTGCTCCTGGTGATGCTCACCTGGGGCTGGTCCAACGCCACCGCGCCCCTGCCCGGCGGCGGGGAGGCGGAGGACTCCGGGGCCTGCGAGCCGTGGACCGTCGTCGAGGGCGAGCGCCTGGACGCCTCGCAGGTCGAGGTCACCATCCTCAACGCGGGCAGCCGCGAGGGCCTGGCCGGCGCGGTGATGGACGGCTTCGTCGAGCGCGGCTTCCGCGAGGGCACCAGCAGCAACGCCCCGCGCGACACCGAGGTCGCCAAGGTGCAGGTGTGGGCCGCGGACAAGCGCGACCCGGCCGTCGTGCTGGTGCGCAGCGTGCTGCCCAAGCCCTCGCCGGTCCGCGAGGCTCCGGTCGACCTCGTCGACCTGCCCGGCGTGGTCGTGGTCGTGGGCAACGACTTCGGCGACCTGCGTCCCGGCCGCTCGTCGATCACCGCCAAGCAGGAGGGCGCGGCCTGCGCGCCGTGAGCCCCGGCCCCACCCCCGGCCGCGGTCGGCTCAGCGCACCGGACCGAGCCACTGGGCCAGTCGCCCGCCGCGACTGACCTGCCGCAGCCGCTTCTCGGTCTGCTCACGCTGGCGGCGCGGGGTGACGACGAGCAGGTGGTCGCCGGCGCGCAGGACGGTACGCCGCTCGGGCACCAGCGTCTGGTCGTCCCGGATCACCAGGGAGACCGACGCCCCCTGGGGCAGTCGCAGCTCGCCCACCTCCACCCCGTGCATCAGCGACCGCGGGCTGATCGTCACCTGGAGCAGGTCCGCGGCCACCCGCTCCAGCGGGGCCGCCTCGACGTCGAGGTCGCGTGGCTCGGAGCGGCGCGCCACCCGCAGCACCCGTGCCGCCCACGGCAACGTCGGCCCGGTCAGCAGCGTGAACACCACGACCATCACGAAGACCAGGTCGAAGAGCCGCTCGCTGCCGTCGATCCCCTCGGCCAGCGGGATCGTGGTGAGCACGATCGGCACCGCGCCCCGCAGCCCGGCCCAGGACAGGAAGGCCAGCTCGCGCCACGGCATCGGCTGCACCACGGCGCTCACCGCCACCGAGATCGGCCGCGCGAGCAGCGTGAGGACCAGCCCGGCGGCCAGCGCCAGGCCCACCGTCGACAGGGTGATCCGGCCCGGGGAGAGCAGCAGGCCCAGCATGACGAACAGCCCGATCTGGGCCAGCCAGGCCACGCCCTCGGCGAAGGACCGGGTGGCGCCGCGGTGGGGCAGCTCGGAGTTCCCGAGCACCAGCGCAGCGACGTACACCGCAGCGAAGCCGGAGCCGTGCAGGGCGGCGGCGACGCCGTAGCCCAGAAAGGCCAGCGTGAGGACGGCCAGGGGGTAGAGGCCTGCGGTGGGGAGGGCAGCGCGGCGCATCAGCCAGGCGCCGCCGAACCCGGCGGCGAGCCCGCACGCGATGCCGAGCAGCAGCTCGCCCACGACGATGCCGGCGACCACGAGGGGCGGGTGGTCGCCGACCGCGCCGGTCGAGACCAGCGTGACCAGCACGACCGTCGGCGCGTCGTTGAGGCCGGACTCCGCTTCCAGGGCCCCACTGATGCGGCGGGGCAGCGGCACGACGCGCAGCACGGAGAAGACCGCCGCCGCGTCGGTCGGCGAGCAGACCGCCCCCAGCAGCACGGCCAGCTCCCAGGGCAGGCCCAGGACGTAGTGCGCCACGACGGCGACGACGGTCACCGAGGCGACGATCCCGACGGTCGCCAGCGAGACGCCCAGACGCATCGAGGGTCGGGCCTCGCGCCAGCTCGTGGTGAGACCGCCCTCGGCCAGGATGACCGCGAGGGCCGCGAAGCCCAGGGCGTGGGCGGCCGCCGCGTCCTCGAACTGGATGCCGAGCCCGGCCTCGCCGAGGGCGACGCCCATCAGCAGGTAGATCAGCAGCGACGGCAGGCCGGCGCGGGTGGAGACGCGCACCGCGAGGATCGCCAGCAGCGTGACGGCCGACCCGACCAGCACGAACTCGTCGAGCGCGTGCACGTCGAAGGTCATCTCGCCCCTGTCGTGGTGTCGGGGTCGGCGGGGTCCGATCCTATCGGCGCACGCCGGTGTGCGGCGTCGCCCGGCGGCGTACTGGACAGGTGTCCGGCCAGCCGTTCCGCAAAAGTGGAACTTGTTCTAGATTTGTCGCCATGAGCGACACCAGCACCTCCGGCACCGCCGTCCCCGACGTCCTGCCCGCTTCCGCCCTCGTGGGGTCCGAGCGCTTCGACGTCGTCGTGGTCGGCTTCGGCATCGCCGGCGGCAGCGCGGCCCTGGAAGCGTCCCGCGCCGGCGCCCGGGTGCTGCTGCTCGAGCGTGCCGCGGTGCACGGCGGCACCTCGGCGATGTCGGGCGGCCACTTCTACCTCGGCGGCGGC
>Ga0310345_10005947_pt1 | contig 10729 bp, 13 predicted proteins | sample HC15DNA20500_MG_FD_204667 | JGI IMG/M metagenome (GOLD analysis project Ga0310345, IMG submission 204667) | Marine microbial communities from station ALOHA, North Pacific Subtropical Gyre - HC15-DNA-20-500_MG | ecosystem: Environmental > Aquatic > Marine > Oceanic | place: Pacific Ocean: North... | reverse complement strand
TAAAGCATTGGTTTTTAATATCCCGCCCTTTCGTAAAACAACGCCGGAAACCGACCCACTATCAACAGAGAAGTCAACGGCCTCATCCTGAACAATTGATATATTTTTGTGGGAAGAAAAAACCTTCTGAATATATATAGCATACTTATGCTTATCAATTTGAGCTCTCGGTGACCAAACCGCCCTTCCTTTAGATTTATTTAGCATTTTAAATTGAAGACCACAAGCATCCGAAGCCCTTCCCATAATCCCGCCCAAGGCATCAATTTCTTTTACTAAATGTCCCTTTCCCAGTCCACCAATTGCAGGATTACAGCTCATTCTGCCAATCGCATTTGTATCCATCGTGACCAGTACGGCCCTTATTCCCAGATTTGCCACAGCAAATGCCGCCTCTACCCCCGCATGGCCTCCACCAACAATTACAATAGATTTATTTCTCATTTTCCAATACAAAAATTATTAAAAATATTTTGTACAATGTCTTTATTGGGGATTTCACCAATTATTTCTTTTATAGCCACAACAAAACCATTAAGTGTAGATGCTATAATATCTGTTTCAATCTCTGAATCCAATTGTACAATAGCTTCATCTAAACAGAGCAAAGAATCCTCTAGCAGCCCCCGCTGTCTTTGGGAGATCATAAAGACAGACTCTTTATCTGAAAGATTAATATTGTTTAAAATATATGAGGAAATGGATGTTAATAACTTGTTAATACCAACATGTTCCTTTGAAGAAGTATGGATAACATTTGCTTCAGTTGTTGTTGAACTTGATAAATCAGACTTTGATTTAACCAAAATATAGTGTTGTTGATCTCTGCTTACAAATTGGTCATTAAACAGGTTGTTGGGATTAATATCATCAATAAAAATACACAAATCAGCTCGCTTCATTTCAGATTTAGTTTTTTCTACTCCAAGAGTGTCCAGCAGCCCTTCAGATTCCCAAATTCCGGCAGTATCAACCAGACATACGGGAACACCCTCCAATTCAAACCAAGACTCGATGGTGTCTCTGGTGGTGCCGGCAACCGGGGATGTTATGGCCCTATTTTCTCCTAATATTGCGTTAAATAAACTAGATTTTCCAGTATTTGGTCGTCCCAAAATTATAATTCGAATACCCGAAAAGATTTTTTTCCCAATCACAGAAGAATTAATAATTTTAGTTATTTGAGATTGGACATCTTCTATTATTGAACGAATGGATGAATAAGAGGTAATGCTTATTTCATCTTCTGAAAAATTCAATTCATTTTCAATAATTGAGAGAACATCAATTACCTTAGATTTTATCTCAACCAACAATGTAGAAACCTTTCCTTCAAGATGGCCTAGGCTCAACTCGGCAGATTGTAATGTTTTAGAAGAAATTAAAGCAGAAACCGCCTCAGCCTGAAGCAGGTCCATTTTTCCATTTAAAAAAGAACGATATGAGAATTCACCAGGCTTAGCCAATCTTGAACCACCATCAATAGCAGCCTGTAAAATAGAATTTTTTACAGCGGTCCCGCCATGGCAAGATATCTCTATTATATCTTCGCCAGTATAGCTTGCAGGAGCCTTAAAAAAGGTTGCAACAACCACGTCAAGAATTAGATTATTTATTGGGTGATAAAGCTTGGTATATAGTGCAAACCTATTTTTAGGCTGTTGATGGGTAAATCTTTTATATAAAGGTCTCAAATTCCTTCCAGAAAGCCTCACTACAGCAAGGGCTCCAATGCCAGGAGGGGTGGCAATAGCTACAATGTTTTCTTGATCATAGGGAAGCATTTGACTTGCAATAAATTATTGATTAGCAAGCTTTTTCTTAATACTTTGCTGTTGGAAAAAACTCAACAGATTATAGGCCGTATAATACAAATTAAGTCCGGAGGGGAAAGTATTAAAAAGAAGTATAAAAAAACCATTCATAAAATACATAACAGGTTTTTGACTTTTATCCATTGTTGCTGAGGACATTCGCATAGTTAGTAAGAGAGTTGCGCCCATTACTAGGGGCAATATGGCAACACCATCACCATAAATCGGAATAGAAAAAGGAAGAGTGAACACTACGTCTGGCTTAGATAGATCAGAGATCCACAACATAAATGGCGCCCCGCGAAACTCAATTGTGGTACGAAAAACCATAAATAAAGCCCACAATAGTGGCATTTGAAGCATAATCGGAAGACATCCCCCCAATGGACTTACTTTATGTGTTTTATATAAGGCCATAGTTTCCTTATTAAGACGCTGGGGATCCCCTTTGTATTTTGCTTGAACTTTTTTTATTTCAGGCTGGATTTTTTGCATATTTTGACTGGACTCATAACTTTTTTTTGTGAGCGGTCCCGTAATTAACCGAACCAACACTGCAAACAAAAGGAGAGCAAGCCCATAATTTAGGTTCAATTTATTATGCATAAATTTTAACACCCACAAAACGCCCTTACTAATTGGGCGAATGGGCGCAAAACCCCAATTCATTGAAGCGTCAAGCGTAGCATCCGTTTGAGATAAATAATCAACATCAAGCGGACCCAAATAAATGCTGGAAGATATTGTAGATACATTTAAAGGATATCCTATGGAGACATTATATAAGGGGGTATGTTTCCTATTGCCAAAATTTTGGTTGTCCTCAGAAACAGCAGCATATTTTCCAGGATTCTTTGCAATTATAGCAGACATAAAATATTTTGTACGAACAGCAACCCAATCTGTTTGTCCTTTAAACACCTCTCGAGCAAAATTTTTTTCAGAATCGTTTACATGAATATCTTCAGTTTCACCAGCCTGGCTGATGATGCCCGAACCATAGGTTATATCTTCATCCTCCTTTTCTTCCGTAGGACGTAAACCGCCATACCAAAGGAGCTCCAGATTATTTGAATATTCAAACACCTCCTCATTAATTTCGTAATAATGCTCATTAATATATTTGTCTGCTGAAAAAGAAACAATTTTATTGATAAGCGCTAAGCCATCATCATTATTAAGGGAATATTTTAATTCTATAGTGCCAGAGTCGAGAAAAATAGTATCCTGCCTATTTGAATAATTTACCAAGGTAAATGGCTGGTTAATAAAAGAATACATATCATTTATATCATTATAATCCGCCAAGCAAGGCATGCAATTTTCTTCAGAGTTAATTAATAGCGACACGGGAATATTGGGATTAAAAATCCCCCGATCATCATATCCACCAAGATATTTTAATTCATCAGAATTTTCACTGGATAAAAAATAATTTGTAAAACTACCACCGGATTTATTGGTGAGCGTTGCAGTATATAGAGGGGAAACTATGGTTATAAATGATTCAGCAGGATTTTGTTTTGTTAATATAGTAGCATCCTTAGATTCAAAAAAAGGGGGGATATTTTTTTCCCGCACAGGAAAAACAACATTTCCAGAGTCTACAGCCTCTAAATTTTCCCCAGACTCAGGACCTGTATCATATCCAAGCCATTCTAAATAAACGGGTTGTAAAATAATAATTAAAAATATTAAGCCACCAGCAAGGATATATCGAAATGTATCATTCATGGTACGGGGTCATAGCCTGTTGTTTTATTAAACGGATGACATTTACTAATTCGTTTTAAAGCGAGCCACCCCCCCCTAATTATGCCATGTTTTTCAAGGGAATCAATTGCAAAACCAGAACAAGACGGTGTAAAACGACAGGTATCTGGGAGAAAACCAGAAAGTAACGCTTTGTATAATTTTATTAATAAGATAAAAAAATATTTAATCAGAGAATTTATCATAAATGGAATTGAAAGATTCTTGAATAACCCTAAAAGATATGTCCGGCTTTATAGGGCGCACAATTACTGCACAACCAACATTATTATCAACCATAATTGATTTAAAAGCAGACCTGCAGCGTCGCTTAAATAAATTACGCTCTATGGCGCTTCCATATCTTTTTGAAACTATAAGCCCCATTTCAGGCTTAGAGCTATTGGTATATTTAAATGTTAAATCCCTGAAGTGCAGGGATTGTGAGGTTTTCATTATTTTTGAAAACTCCAATGGAGAGAGCGAATATTTCAATTAGGCAGAAATTGTCTTCCGACCCTTTTTTCGTCGCCTTGCCAGAAGAGCACGACCAGCTTTTGTACTCATCCGCTTTTTAAATCCGTGTTTATTTTTTCGTTTTCTATTGGTATATTTTATTGTGACCTTCATATTCAGCCCTTTTTTAAACTATTTCAGCCCAGAAATTTAATAATATTTTCTATATTAATAAACAAATTATTCTTGCCAATGTGCTTTAACAACGGTGTTTATTCCACCCCTTGGATTAAAATGGCCAATTACATCAATTTTTCTGGGTTCACAGGCAAGTCGAAAATCATCCAAAATTTTGTTTGTTACATTTTCATGAAAAATGCCGAGATTACGAAATTGTTGAATATATAATTTAAGTGATTTTAATTCCACAATTAATTTATTGGGGATGTATATTATTTCAATTAGAGCAAAATCAGGCTGACCCGTTCGCGGGCAAACACAAGTAAATTCAGGGATGGAAATTTTTACATCATAATCTCTATCAGAGTGCTGGTTGTCCACCACCTCAAAATTTGAATAGTTGGGAGAGGGGTCAGACATAATTATACTGTTTCCACCATTGTTTTTTTAATTGTTGACACTCTATGTTCAAGCAGTTCTGGTGTGGCCTTTAAAAGCGATTCAACCCCAAATCCTTCAACACAAAACGATGCCATAGCAGAACCTACAATGACAGCTTCAAGAAAATCTGGTTGTGGATGTTGAGAGAGATGTCCCATAAAGCCGCCGGCAAAAGAGTCACCAGCGCCGGTTGGATCATTCAGAGTGTTGATGGGGAAAACAGCCACTGAACGCCTAACATCTCCATGAGCTAAATAAGCACCATCTGCGCCACTTTTAATAACAACAACTTCTGGTCCAAAAGACAATAATTTGTTAGCCGCACTTGCAATTTCTGACAGCCCCGTAAATTGTTTTGCCTCTTCGTGATTAATTAATAAAATTGAAGAAAGTTTAAATACCTCAGTTACTTTTTCAGGGAAAAGATCAATCCACAAATTCATAGTATCGGTTACAATATATTCAGCATTTAGTGTTAGTTTTGCCACTGATGATTGTAAATCAGGATGGATATTACCTAAAAATACAAGAGGAGATTTTCTATCTGATTCTAAAATAGAAGGAGAAAACTGTTCAAAAACGCCCAATTCAGTAAAGAGAGTATCTCTCGTAGAATAATCATCACTGTATTTTCCTCCCCAGCGGAAAGTCAATCCATCTTCAACCAATATATTATCAGTATTTATTTTCCGTGAGCGAAATAATTGCCAGCCCTCCTCGGGAAAGTCGCTTCCAACCACCCCAACCAATTTTACAGGAGCCAATAATCCGGCAGCAATAGAGAAATATGTAGCAGATCCACCCAGAATATTTTGTCGATTTCCACGTGGTGTCAATAGCGTGTCAAGGGCTATAGAGCCCACAGCAAGTATAGTTTTTTGTTTATTCATAAGGCGTGAATATTAGCATTTTTATCTGTCTTTATACAATGATGAAATCTGCCTTATATTTCAATTATGGGATACTTAGAATTCTGTTCAAATTGTGGTAAAAAAAATCAATTTGGTGCAAAAGATGGCAACACACGCTACTATTGCTCGCAATGTGGAGCCATTCATTATGAAAACCCAAAACCAACTGCCACCCTAATTTGTATCCACAAAAAACAATTATTATTGGTGAAAAGAGCCTCTGACCCCGGAAAGGGATTGTGGGGCTTGCCAGGAGGATTTATTGAAAGGGGGGAGACGCCGGAAATGGGTGCAGAACGAGAGCTGGTTGAAGAAACAAACCTGCAGGGTAACGTGAAAAATTTGCTGGGGACATGCAGTCATTTTAATACAGTTTTTGGAGATATATTGCTGGTGGGAATGGAAGTACAGATTAACGATTGGTCAACATTAAGGCCGGGTGATGATGCAGCACAAGCGGTCTTATTTCCATTAGAAAAATTGCCCAACCTTGCCTTTTCTTGCCACGAAAAAATTGTATGCATGTACCTTGAGCAGTTAAAATCATGAGTGCCCACACAATTTCTAAACACATTCTTATTATTCATGGTCCTAATATGAACTTATTAGGACATCGAAAAATAGAAGCCAACCCTAATATTACTTTGGACAAATTAAACAAAAATTTACGCAAGGTTGCAAAAAGTCTTAATATGAAGGTAAAAATCATACAAACAAATGATGAGACCAAAGCCGTTACAACCTTACAGAGACAACGAAATAAAACCTGTGGAATCCTTTTTTTTCCTGGACCATGGCAACAATCAGGGTATGTTTTACATGATACACTTAAATTGTTATCAATACCATTTATCACAATTTCTGTAGGAGAAAAAGCCGATGTGCTACAAGGGTTACACAATATTTATGAAACAGATCTGTATAAAGCAAGCGAAATGGCACTTGCCCATTTATCAGATTCAATATAATTGTAATAAATTTGGTAAATCGGCTATAGAACTGATTATATAATTTGGCTTACTTTCTGAGAGGATTTCCCCTTCTTTTCTATATTTTCCAGTTTTAACTAAAATAGACTTCATGCCCACATTATTGGCTCCGCCAATATCACCAACCATATCATCTCCCACCATATAAATTGATTGAAAGGGGATCTCCCAGGGCTTTACTGCTAATTGAAATAAATAGGGAGAAGGTTTGCCAATAAGCACGGCCTCTTTTTCGGCTGAAAATTCAAGCGCTGAAACAAAAGCGCCCAAATCTAGAGTTAATTCACCACCAGAATGCCAATACTTATTTTTATGCATAGCCACCAATTCAGCCCCATTTAATATTTTTTTGAATAGAGAGTTTAACAGGTCAAAGGTAAATCCAGGCCCCATATCTCCCAAGACAACGGCTTGTGGACTTTCAACATTCAAGTCAAAATCAGAAAAATCTTCTTCCATTTCTTTATCTGGAACCACCAGATCAATAGTCGTATATTCCCTGCTCTTACAATATTCAACCGCAGCGTGTGGGGCAGCAAAAACCTCATTGATTTCTATGGATAAACCCATTGAACGTAGTTTCCTCACCAAGTTTTTTTTCGTCATTCGAGCAGTATTAGTAATAAATCGATAGGGAATATTATTGTGTTTGAGTATATGAACAGTTTCCACCGCGCCATGGATGAGAGAGCCCCCCTGATAAACCACACCGTCTAGATCTAATAACACCCCAATATTCTGCAAACTAGATAATGCCTCCTTCAAATTCACCAGAAAATAATAATTCTGCTGGACCTTCACAAAAAGCCTCTCTCCAATCTTCATCAAAAGTAAATTTGAGAGACCCGCCAAGAGAGGAAGTGGTAATTGGTGATATGAAACCATGACTTTTAGAAAGATGATATGCCACTGCCGCTGATCCGGACGAACAGGACAACACAAGTTGTTCCACCCCCTTTTCGTAGGTTCTAATTTCTATGATACTATCAGGTTGAATCCGATAAAAATTCACATTAATTCCTTGGGGCCTAAATGGTTGTGAGCGCCGAATCTTCCGCCCCAATGTCAATACATGGTCTTCATCTAAATTATCAGACTGACACACAAAATGGCGAGCGCCACTATCAACAAAAAACCCAGAGACTCCTTTAGGGGAAAGGCGTTCTGATTTATACACTGGAGTTTTCATACCCATCAACACTTCACCGTTAGATTTTATTTCAGCAGTATGTGCTCCGGCGCCTGTTTCAAAGTTCAATTTTCGTTTAGTATTATTGAGACTATACATAAATTTTGACGCACATCGAGAGCCATTTGCACACAGGGTTTCCCAGGAACCATCAGCATTATAATAGTCCAAGAAAAAATCGTAGTTTTCAGAAGATAAAATGATAAATAGCCCATCGGCACCAATACCTGTATTGCGGTTACACAAACGCTGAATTAATGATTCTTTCGCATCAACATCGGGAAAGTTTTCTGATAAAATAAGAATGAAGTCATTTCCGTTGGCATGGCATTTGGTAAAGGGTATTTTCATAAGTTTAATTATTTTGTGTCTGCATAGATTTTAAATTACCAACAAAGAGACACACCTATCACGGATAATGCGGGCAATTCATACAAAACATACCGTAGAGATATAATGTAGCGCATCTCTATAGACTCTATTGAAAACAGTTTAATCATTGACGGAAAACAGTTTAATATTATCATATCTAATTGAGGGTATTAAATGGAATTTTCAAAAAGAGAAATTATCATCAGCGCATGGAATATATTAAAACCCAATTTAGGATTAATGGTTTTGGTAATAGTCTTTATTTTTAGCCTTAACCTTATATTGGGGATTGTTCAAGATAGACTTCTTCAAGATGTTACGCTTCAATCTATATTATTTACAGTAGCTGCATATTTATTTCAAATGGGGCTCAATTTGGGAATGGTGCGAATTTGTCTAAATCTAATTAATAATACAGAAGGAGACTTCTCCCAGTTATTTGGCAGCTTTCATTTATTAATACCATACTTATTGGCATCCCTAATTTCATTGGTGCTGCTGCTGCTAGCCGCCACACCAGGGATAATACTTTTGCTATCTTCAATTTCATCAGATTTAGATACGCTACAAGCCGTAGAAACATGGGGAAACATATTAAGAACAATTCCTGTCCTTATTATAATCATACCCCTAGTATATGTTTCTTTACGGCTTCAATTTTACGATTATTTTTTGGTGGATGAGGAATGCAATATTATAGAAGCGGTGAAAAAGAGTATGGCAATAACAAAAGGATACGTAATGGAATTGTTTATATTGGGAGCGGTAATGTCAATTATCGTGCTTATTTCTATTATACCCCTGGGAGCGGGATTGTTTATTAGTATACCACTTGCAACAATGGTAAACACCTATGTATATCAGAAACTGAAATGAGCGAACTAAATATCTATTAAAGAACCATTTTCATTAGACAAAAATAGAACTTCAATTCTTTCAGAAATTTTATTAAGCTCGACCCAATTGCCATGGTCTGCTTCGGGCATTTGATTTCTATTGGCGGGAGTATCAATTATACCCGGGAGCAGGGCATTACATGTCACGCCATTTCCGTTTTCTAAAGCAATAATTTTTGTAAGCATGTGTACAGCAGCCTTACTAGTACAATAAGGTCCAGAGAGAGGCATGCCGTTAACGGCCGCCTGAGCGCCCATATTCACAATTCTCCCCCAGCCATTTTGCTTCATTTTAGGCAGTATTTGTTGGCAGCAGTTAAGGGTAGTCATAAAATTTGTATTATACATATAACTCCATTCGTCACGAATCTCACCAACATGATTTCCCATTGAAAACCTGCCTATAATATTCAGCCAACAATGGATATTTTCAACTTGATTGTTCACCCATTTGATTGCACTTTCAATAGAATAATAATCCAGCGGGTCCATTTCGATAATAGCCGAATTATTTTCATTTTCAACATTTGCTTTAAGCTGCCTTACAGTTCCAACCACAAAGGCCGCCCTGTTTGAAAAATAAGACATCAATTCTGAGGCAACGGTCCCATTAGCCCCAGTAATTACAATATTCATTTCATTTAACTTCATAAGATTCTCCTGACAGCCTTTTAATTGTTAATTCCACTTTATTTTTTAACCCATCCACTCCTAAATCGGAATACTCAGAGACATTAGTGGGTATGCCGATATTAATAGAAATTGGGCCCGGACTCATCCACCATCTATCCTTAGGCTTAAAATTGTATGCCCCCAACACCCCAACAGGAATGATAGCCGTATTAGTATTAATTGCCATATGAAACCCGCCCTTTTTAAATTCGCGCATTTTGCCATCAATCGTTCTAGTTCCTTCAGGAAGAATGCCTATATGAATGCCCTGTTTTAAAACGCTCTCAGCTTTTTTTATACTTTGAATGGCAGTATCACGGTTTTTCCGCTCAATAGGAATAGCCTGAATTCGGTTTATTATGGAGGAAAAAATAGGAATTTTAAAATTTTCAGTGGCAGTTATCCCCGTCCAAGCGCCTTTTGGAATTAATGGAAAAATAAATACATCTATAAAACTGGAATGCTTCATCATAATTATATAAGTACCATCAACAGGGAATTCCCCCCTTATTTTTGGCCATAGCAACAATGATGATAGCATAAAACGACAACAAATCTTAACGGACTTGTAAAAAAGGGGTAGAAAAATAAAACCAGATAGAATTAAAATAAAGGCAATACATATAAATGCAAAAAGTCCACTGACATATAAAAAAAATGATAATAATTTGTACTTTAACACACACGCGGTTCCACAATTATTTTATCAAAAAGCTTATGATTTGCTTTTGGAAAAGGAAGCGTCTTAATTTCTTCTGGTTTTATCCACCTCCAATCATCACAACCCAATGGTTGCGGACAACCATGCAAAAAATCGCAATTATAAGCATTCATAGTGATGGAAAAATGGGTGTAAGCATGTTTTATCTGTTTTAAAAAAGTTGTGGGCCTCACATACACACCCAATTCTTCTTTAATTTCTCTCATGATGCAATTTTCAGCATTTTCACCTCCTTCAATTTTACCACCAGGAAATTCCCACAACCCTCCCAACAGGCCATTTTCCTTTCTTTTAGATATTAATATTTGTCCCTTATTCCAAACAATACCAACCGCA
>Ga0310345_10005946_pt1 | contig 10729 bp, 8 predicted proteins | sample HC15DNA20500_MG_FD_204667 | JGI IMG/M metagenome (GOLD analysis project Ga0310345, IMG submission 204667) | Marine microbial communities from station ALOHA, North Pacific Subtropical Gyre - HC15-DNA-20-500_MG | ecosystem: Environmental > Aquatic > Marine > Oceanic | place: Pacific Ocean: North... | reverse complement strand
TTTTGTTGGCTACGCGGCTGCTTCGGCCCGCGAGAGGCCGAGCGAGATACTGCGCGACCTCGCGGCGGAGCTCGGAGGGCGGCGGGAAGCCACCGTGATCGGATCTCGACACAAGACAAATTGCCTTTGGGCAAGTCTAATCAACGGTTGCATGGGCCACATGGCGGAGCTCGACGATACCCATCTCGGAACGTCATCTCATATCGGTGATGGGGTTTTTCCCGCGGCGCTGGCGATCGGCGAGAAATGCCGAGTCGATGGGAAGACGGTGCTCGCTGCGGTGGTTGCCGGATACGAATGTGGGCTGCGGGCCGGCTATTCCGTCATGCGCGATCACTATGATAAGGGATGGCATCCGAGCGGAACGTTGAATCCCTTTGCCGCCGCGACAACTGCGGGAAAGATCCTGAGGCTCGAAGGCGAGGCATTCATGCACGCTCTCGGTCTCGCCGGAACGCAGGCGGCCGGTAATTTCGCCCACTTAGGCATCCGTGGCATGGCCAAGGACTTGAACCCGGGTAAGGGTGCATTCAACGGGGTGCTGTCGGCGCTCCTGGCCAAGGAAGGCTTCACCGGGTCGCTCGACATCTTCGAAAACTCGAGAGGGTTCATCCGACTCTATTCCGACTCGCCGCATCCGGAGAGACTGATCCGACGGCTGGGAGCGCCGTATCTCATTGGCGAGGTGGCCCAGAAAATCTATCCTGGCTGCTATCACGCGCATTCGGCGCGCGAGGCGACCCTGAAACTAGTCGGGCGGCATTGCCTCAAGCCCGACCACATTCGGCTGATAACGGCGCGAATTTTTGCCACGGGCGCCGGCCTTGTCGACGATCCGCAACCATGGAAGGGAGGAAAGGGGCTCCATGGGCCGAGGTTTAGCGCCCAGTTCCAGCTCGCCTTGGCGGTGTGCGAGGGAGAGGAGGGGCTCTGGTCCTCCTACGACGAGCACTTCGTGCTCGAAAAGCTCAATGACCGCAGGGTTCGGCGAATGATGCGCAAGATCCGAGTGATCCACGATCGGGACCTCGACGGCCTGTGGCCGAAGGCCACGCCCGCCGTAGTCGAGATCGAGACGGCGTCGGGAGAGAGATTTTCGAAGCGAATCCTCCTGCCCAAGGGGGAGCCCCAGAATCCGCTCACGCAACAGGAAACGGAGCGCAAGTTCGATCTGTGCACGGCGCGTGTCTTTTCGCAGCGGAGGCGCGCGGCAATCATATCGGGCATCCGCAAATTTGAAGAGTTCGAGGATGTATCGGCCTTCACGCGCCTGCTGCGCGCACAGTGAAAACACGTCTGGATCGACGTGTATGGGTGTGGCAACTTCCGCCGATCGATGGTGCACCGCAGACATCTTCGTGAGGCCTTGGATTTGGTGACATGACCAGCAATTTGAGGGTGTAGAGAGAGTGTCGAAAGACTCATCAAGTCCCGCACACAGTCGATTGTGGATAAGGGGTGGCCGCGTTTATGTGCCCGGTGCTGATCCGCATCAACCTCCAGTCGTGGACGTCGTGGTTGACGGCTCGACCATCGTCTGGGTGGGGCCGGTCGGCGAAGCCGGGCCCGCGGGCGTGCCGGCAGATCCGGGCGTCCAAACCACCGAGATCGCGGCCGCGGGGAAGCTGGTGATGCCAGGGTTCGTGAATGCCCATTATCACTCGCATGATCTTCTCGCCAAGGGACTATTCGAAGAGCTGCCGCTGGAGATTTGGGGCCTCTACTCGCTGCCAGACAATTATTCGCGCCCCACCATTGCCGACGTACGTGCGCGTACGCTTCTCGGGGCATTGGAATGTCTTCGCAGCGGTATCACCACTGTCCAAGACATGCTGTCCCTCTTCCCCGCGGAGGATGCGTATCTGGACACCGTCCTGGACGCCTACGACGAGATTGGTCTTCGCGTAGTGCTCTCGCTGCAAGTTTCGGACGTTTCCGCGAAAGACTCGATTCCCCACTGGCGCGACACCGTGCCTCCTGAAGTCATGTCGAGAATCGACCGACCTCCACGGAGCACATCATCGCTGTTGGATCTCGTAGAAAACCCACTCAAGGTCCGGGAGACGACCCGATCCCGATTGAGCTGGGCGCTCGGGCCGTCGGGGCCGCAACGTTGCACACGCGAGCTGCTGGAGGGGCTGGCTGATCTTGGCGAACGCTACCGGTTGCCGGTCGTCACCCACCTCTATGAAACGAAGCCGCAAGCGGTTCAAGCTCGGATGCGATACGGAGATCACGGCGGCTCCCTCGTCCGCTATCTTGAGGATACGGGCCTGCTCGGACCGCGCCTCACCGTGGCCCACGCCATCTGGATGTCTCGCGACGAAATGGAACTTCTCGGAGCCTCCGGCGCCGGCGCCGTTCTCAATCCGGTGAGCAACATGAAACTCAAGAGTGGCATCCCCGCCGCCGCAGAGCTTCGTGCTGCCGGCGTTCGTCTTGCCCTCGGTTGCGATAACTGCTCCTGTAGCGACGTTCAAAGCATGATCCAGGCGATGAAGACCCACTGTCTCCTCCAGGCGGTGAGCGATCCTGAGCCCAAGCCCGGCCATTCGCCGGCAGTCGAGGCAATTCGCATGGCCACCGAAGGGGGCAGCTGCGCCCTCGGACTCGACGCCCAGGTGGGACGCATCGAACCGGGAATGAAGGCCGATCTCGTGATCCTCGACCTCGACGATCCGGCGTTCCTTCCCTTCAACAGCGCCGCGCGTCAACTGGTCTACAGCGAGGTGGGGCGAAGTATCGAAACGGTGATAATCGACGGTCGGATCGTCATGCATGAGCGAAGAGTTCAAACCATCGATGAAGAAGCGCTCCGCCGGGAGATCAATGAGCTTGGCGCGCGCTTTCGTACGGAGTTCGCTGGCGTGAGCGAGCGCAACGCTGACGCCCTCTCCTATCTCACCGAAGCCCACAGGAGATCATGGCAGACCGACGTGGGGATGAATCGTTACGCTCTGTTCCTCGACAAATAGCAGCCCTGTACTGGCCCCCGGCTTGAAACCCGGTTCATGTGCATGGTTGGCTGGCGGCACAACGATTCCTGACGCCGCATATCGGCGCGAAGAACCAAGCCGCCAAAAAGATGGATCAAGTGATGCTGAGAAGCTATTATACAGTGTTATGCATAGCTTCCATGCTACACTACAATCGGAATAGGGGTTGCTCGTTGGTAACCGAGCGGGCAACAACTGGTCTGTCTACAAACCGGGAGGTATTGTCATGAATAGTTTTGCGCGCTTGTTCTTGATTCCATGGACTGCCGTGTTCCTGGGTGCCGCAACGATTACCCCACCGGTCGCGGCCCAACAAGCGGGTGGCACCCTGGTCATGGTGATCAATCCGGAGCCCGCGAATCTGGCTCCGCACTTGAGCTCGGGCGCCGTCACGCAGTTGGCGGCAACGAAGGTGTACGACGGACTACTGGAATACGACCTGGATATCAGTCCACAGCCCTCCCTGGCCACCGAATGGACCTTAAGCGACGGCGGCAAGACGATCACCTTCAAGCTCCGCGCGGGCGTGAAGTGGCATGACGGCAAGCCGTTTACGAGCGCCGACGTTCGTTATTCGATCATGGAGGTACTCAAGAAGCTGCACCCACGCGGCAACCAGACATTCCGGTTTGTCCAGGCGGTCGAAACACCCGACCCGATGACTGCCGTACTGAAGCTCGAACGACCCTACGCTCCGCTCATGCAGGCGCTCTCGGCCGACGAATCGCCGATCATACCGCGGCATCTCTACGAAGGAACAGAGGCGGCCACAAACCCGTACAACAACAAGCCGGTCGGCACCGGTCCCTTCATGTTTAAGGAGTGGAACCGGGGAAGCCACTTGGTCTTCGACAAGAACCCCGATTACTGGCGGCACGGACGACCATATCTCGACCGGCTGGTGATCCAATTCATCGGTGATGCGAGCACCCGTGTCGCCGCCGTCGAGAAGGGCGAGGTGCATGTCGCCGCCAACGGAACCATACCCAGCGACGAAATTCGACGGCTCGACGCGCTCGATCACCTCCGGGTTCAGCTCCGCGGGCACGAAGCCTACTCGCCTATCATGCTGTTCGAGATCAACAACCGACGCGCACCGCTCGACCAGGTCAAGGTCCGCAAGGCGCTAGCCCATGCCCTGGATCGCCAATTTATCATCGACAACATCTTCGCAGGGAATGGCAAAATCGCCACCGGGCCGATTCCATCGACCCATACGAGGTTCTACACCTCTGACGTCTATCAGTACGATTACGACCCGGCGAAGGCGAAGCGACTCCTCGACGAAGCGGGGCTCAAGCCCAACGCCGATGGGGTGCGCTTCGAGTTGACACACGACATGGGACCCTTCCGTGCCGAGTTGCGTCGGATGGGCGAGTACGTGAAAGAGGCGTTGGCCCAGGTTGGAGTCAAAGTGAAACTGCGATTGGAGGATGTTCCGACCTATCTCCGCCGCGTGTACACCGATTACGACTTTGATCTCACATCGACATGGTTTATCTCCCTCACCGACCCCGCCATGGGCGTGCAGCGCATCTATTGGTCGAAGAACATTCGTCCGGGTGTCTCTTTCAGCAATGCTAGCGGATACACCAACCCGAAGGCTGATCAGCTTTGGGAGAAAGCCGCCGCCGAGGTAGACGACACGAAACGGGCCGGACTTTACAAGCAGGTGCAGAAAATCGTGGTGGACGAGATCCCGGTCATTTGGTTGCAGGAGATACCGGACGTTGTAGCCGGCAACACGAAGGTGCACAATCTATTCACCTCGCCCCAGGGGCTTAGGGCAGGCCTTTATGACACTTGGATCGAGAAATAAAGTGTCTTCCTGAGGTCGCGTTGCGGGGCCTCCCGTGAGGAGGCCCCGTTCCTTTGGTCGGGGGCAATAAAGATTCGGAGCCACGGTGCCTCAGCGAATTCGATACGTCGGCCGCCGATTCATGCAGGCCGTTCCCGTCGTTATCGGGATCGTCGTCCTCAATTTTCTGCTGCTACAGCTGGCGCCAGGTGACGTCGTTGATGTGCTCGCGGGAGAGGCCGGCTACGCGACCCCTGAGTACATGGCGACTCTGCGGGCCAAGTTCGGCCTCGATAAGCCGTGGCACGTGCAGCTCGTTTTCTATCTAAAGAACATTCTCACATTCGATCTGGGCTACTCGTTCCGACACGGCATGCCAGTGGCCGAGCTTATCTTGGCCCGTCTCGCGCCGACGGCGCTGTTGATGGGAACCGCATTCGTACTCTCCGTGGTCGTCGGAACCACGCTCGGCGTGATGGCATCGCGCTTCCCCAACAGCTGGCGTGACAGCGCCATCACGGGGTTTGCCCTGTTGTGCTACGCTTCCCCTCTGTTCTGGGTCGGGTTGATGTTCATCATCGTCTTTTCGCTTAAACTTGACCTGCTGCCGATTAGCGGCATGGAGACCATTGCCGCCTTCCATACCGGGTTCGACCTTGTGATCGACGTCGCCCACCACCTCATTCTGCCTGCGGTCACCTTGTCGCTTTTTTACCTTGCGGTCTACACACGCATGGCACGGGCGTCGATGCTCGAGGTAGCGCGCCTCGACTACGTTACCATGGCCCGAGCAAAGGGTCTCAAGGAGCGCCAAGTGGTCTACAAGCATATCCTGAAAAACGCGCTGCTGCCCGTGGTCACCATGGCGGGCGTGCAGATGGCCGGCATGTTAGGCGGCTCGGTCATCGTCGAATCACTCTACGGCTGGCCTGGGCTCGGGCTCCTGGCCTTCAACGCCTTCTTCGCCCGGGACCTGAACCTGCTTCTCGGGATCTTCTTCCTTTCGTCCATGCTGGTATTGGTCGTGAATCTCATGATCGACATGATATACTCGTTGCTCGATCCCCGGATCGAAGCCCGTTGAGCACGCCGCGCAGAAGAAGTCGTGAGCCGTGAGAGACATTTGGCGACGCTACAAGAGAAACCCGGGGGCGGTCTTCGGCCTGATGCTGATCGCTCTGGTGATCATCATTGCCGTTTCGGCGCCGTTCATTTATCCGCATAGCCCTTTCAAGATGGTGGGCAAGCCCTACGAACTGCCGTTCGGCGCGTTCGTGCTGGGTACGGACACCTTGGGAAGGAATGTTGCAGCAGGCATTGCCCATGGCGCCCGCGTGTCGTTGATGATCGGGCTCTTGACCACCTTGATCGCGGTAGTCGCGGGAGCAATGATTGGTGGTCTTGCGGGATACTACGGGAGTTGGGTCGACGATGTCTTGATGCGCATTACCGAGCTCTTTCAGACCATCCCCTCGTTCATATTTGCCATTGTCCTCATCGGCATCATGTCCCCTTCCCTCGAGAGCGTAATCATAGCCATCGCCGCCGTCACTTGGCCGCCCGTCGCGCGTCTGGTGCGTGGGGAATTCCTCGCCTTGCGCAACCGCGAGTTCGTTCAGGCGTGCATCGGATTGGGAATGACTGACGCCCGAATCATCCTGACCCAGATGCTGCCCAACAGCCTGTCTCCCATAATTGTTATTTCGTCACTCATGGTGGCCACTGCCATCCTCTTCGAATCGGGTCTCTCGTTCCTAGGGCTTGGCGATCCCAACGTCATGAGCTGGGGTTTCATGATCGGCGCCGGGCGTGATGTCCTGCGAATCGCATGGTGGGTATGTACGTTTCCGGGAATTGCAATCCTGGTCACGGTGCTTGCGATCAATTTAATCGGGGACGGGCTGAATGATGCTTTGAACCCCCGGCTTCTGGGAAGATAATTGAGGGCATGGACGACGTCGTACTCGAGGTCCGCGACCTGAGCACTCACTTCTTCACCACCGAAGGAGTGGTTCGAGCGGTGGACGGATTCAGTGCCCAGCTACACCGGCGTGAAACGCTTGCGATTGTGGGCGAGTCGGGGTGCGGCAAGACCGTGACTGCGTATTCGATTCTCAAGCTTGTCCCAGATCCCCCGGGCAAGATCATCGGCGGCCGAGTGCTGTTAGAGGGAAAGGACCTCGTCAAGCTTGGTCCCGAGGAGATCTGTGACGTGCGCGGTAAAGACATCGCGATGATTTTCCAAGAGCCCATGACCAGCCTCAATCCGGTGTTCACCGTGGGGTATCAAGTAGCGGAGGCCATTCTCCGGCATGAAAGGATGAGCGGAAAGGAAGCTTGGATTCGGGCTATCGAGCTGTTTCGTCTGGTCGGTATCCCGGCACCTGAAAAGAGGGTTCGGGAATACCCTCATCAGCTCTCGGGCGGCATGCGCCAACGCGTGATGATTGCCGTAGCCCTTGCCTGCCGCCCGAAGGTGTTGATCGCGGACGAACCCACTACAGCCCTGGACGTCACCATTCAGGCACAAGTCCTCGATCTCATCGTGCGGCTCAAGGAAGAGTTCGGAATGGGAATGATCCTCATCACTCACGATCTGGGAGTCGTCGCCGAGACCGCGCAGCAGGTCATCGTCATGTACGCCGGCAAGAAAATCGAGGAGGCATCCGTATTTCAACTTTTTGACGAACCTCTGCATCCCTACACCCAAAGTCTCCTTGAGTGTGTTCCGCGCATCGATAGTTTTGACTCTGAACGCCCAAGACACTTGCGGGCGATCGAGGGGGTGGTGCCTTCGGCCGCCGACCTGCCGAACGGCTGTGCCTTCGCGCCTCGCTGCCGAAAGGCGGTCGATCTCTGCCGAAAGGAGGGACCCGAGTTGCGCGAGGTCCGCCCAGGTCACTGGGTGTCCTGCTTCGTCGCCCAGTCGAACGGCGGCCACGAGTGACGGATGTACTGCTCAAGGTCGAGGGCCTGGTCAAGCACTTCCGGGTGCGAGGCGGTGTCGTGCACGCGGTCGACGGTGTCTCGTTCTCACTCAGCCCAGGCGAGACGCTGGGACTGGTTGGAGAGTCGGGCTGTGGCAAGTCGACTCTGGGACGGTTGATAACCCGCCTGCAAGCACCCGATCGAGGCCGCATCGAACTCGACGGTCTTGACATTACGCTCTTGTCGCGCCGCGCGCTACGTCCTGTCCGAAGCCACATACAAATGATTTTTCAGGATCCCTTCGCGTCCCTCAATCCCCGTTCGACGATCGGTCGCAGCCTCTCGGAGCCGTTCATCGTGCACCGCATGGGCACAACAGCCGAACGGCGACGTCGTGTCGAGGAACTACTGGATCGCGTCGGGCTCCAGGGCGAGCATGCGACCCGCTTTCCGCACGAATTCTCGGGTGGTCAGCGTCAGCGCATCGCCATCGCACGCGCGCTTGCGTTGAATCCGAAGCTCATCATTTGCGACGAGCCCGTATCGTCGCTCGACGTTTCCATTCAGGCGCAAATTTTAAACCTGTTGCAGCGTCTGAAGGACGAGTTTCACCTTTCCTATGTCTTCATCACCCATGACCTGGCCGTACTGGGCCATATCGCCGACCGAATCGCCGTTATGTATCTGGGCGAGTTTGTCGAGCTAGCGGATCGCGCGACCCTGCGCCAAAGACCGCTGCACCCGTACACCAGCGCATTGTTCGACGCGGTACCGAGTCCCGAGCCTCGGGCCGCACGGTCGCGCAAGCGCGCCTTGCCCACAGGCGATCCACCGAGTCCCGTGAATCCACCGGCGGGATGTCGATTCCACACTCGATGTCGGTTCGCAGAGGACGTCTGTGCGCGAGAGGCGCCTCCGCTTCGCAAGGTCGAATCGACTCATTGGGTGGCGTGTCACCTGGTGACGGCGGATCCGGCCCAGCGTCCTCGCGGTCCCGTCCAGATGGCGCGAGCGGGCGAAACGTCGGCACCCTCCCGTGGTCCGTCATGATTTCGAGTCGACGCCGGGCCAATGTTGCAGCCAGCCGGCATGCGCCTCGATGTCCGAACATGGGGCGCCCTGGTCCCCAGAAACCGTCGACGACGTCGGCGTATCATTCCATGGTGAGAAAATGAGCAACGTCAACTCCAAGATCGGCGCCTCTTGCGCCGAATGGTACGTGACCGCTTGTCACGACATCGTCCTCGAGTTCGATCAGGGCGAAGCCATCTCGCGGCAGATCGAACACATTGGCCGTGTGATGGTACGTGCCATCGGCGACGCCCCGTTCGGCGAGGTGCCCGGCAGCTTTGGTAAAGCACTGCTTGCTGGCAGTCCGGCGCCGGATGACGAATCATGACCGAAAGTATGACCGATCTCAGCCTGTGCCAGGTTGCGGACGCCATACGACAGGGGAGACTGAGCTCGCTCGAGGTCACCGAGGCCTGCCTCGAGCGCATCGATCGCTTGCAGCCGCAACTCAACTGCTTTATCGCGGTCGACCGGGAGCGGGTCCATGCCGAGGCCCGAACGGCCGATTCCGACCGCGCATCGGGACGGATACGCGGCCCGCTTCATGGCGTCCCGCTGGCCCACAAGGACATGTTCTTCGACGAGAGCCGTACTCCGACCTGCGGCTCGAAGCATCACGACCAGGAACCCGTTCATTCTGTCCGGTCGACGGCAACCGTGCTGTCGCACCTGCGGGCAGCCGGTGCGCTCAACATGGGTGCTTTGAACCTTGACGAATTCGGTCTTGGGACGTCCGGCAACAACGAACACTTCGGACGCTGCCGCAATCCTTGGAATAGAGAATTCATCAGCGGCGGATCGTCGAGCGGAGCGGCCTGTGCCTTGGCGGCTCGCCTAGTCTTCGGCGCGCTTGGTACTGATGCCGGCGGTTCGCTTCGCATACCGGCGTCGGCTTGCGGCGTTGTCGGCTTCAAGCCCACCTTTGGCCGTGTGAGCCGACACGGGGTCGTCAGCCACTCCTTTACTCTTGATCACGTGGGACCAATCGCGAGAACAGTGCGGGACTGTGCCCGGCTCACGTCCGTCATCGCCGGTAAGGATGAGCGCGATACCGACGCCATCGACACGCCGGTCCCCGATTACGAGTCCCGTCTCGACCGATCCGTTCACGGCGTCCGCATGGGCGTGGTAGGTGGATTCGAGGATGATGTGTCAGAGGAGGTTCGCCAGCGGCTCGAGGAGAGTCGCCGGACCTACGCGGATCTCGGAGCGACGCCGGTTCAACTGGAGATACCGAACATCGACGATCTCATGGCGTATTGCCAGATCATCTCTCGGGCCGAAGTCGCCCATCTTCACTGGACGCGGATGCGTGCCCATCCCGAGCGATACGGACGAGAGAGCCGCAAACGCATCGCCGTGGGCTACGCGATCCCGGCCGTGCATTACATTGAGGCTTGCACCCGGCGGCGCGCAATTCTGGACGGATTCTGCCGCAACGTGTTCGGAAAGGTGGATTTCTTGCACCTGCCCGTTCTCGGTCGGCCGGTTCCCAGCATCGCCGAAGCGGAAAGCATGGAGGATGACCCCCAAGCCTTGATGAAACTCGCCCACCACACCCGGATCTTCAATTATCTGGGGCTTCCGAGTCTGTCGGTTCCCTGTGGGTTCGATCACCAACACATACCCGTCGCCCATCAACTTGTCGGCTGTCCGTTCGCTGAGGGTCTCATTTTCCGCCTCGGTGACGCGTACCAGTGCAGCACAAGCTGGCACGAGACGCACCCCCGCAACTAAAATTAAACCCGTAACATCAAGGTGTTACGGGTTTTTTTATTGGCCGAAATCCGGCTTTTTCGATATTCGGGATATTCTCTTCTAAGTCCCTGTTATATTTAGATTTCTCTTAGTTTCCATTCTTGTCACCTTTTTTCATGGGCCCATTTTGGGCCCAGATTTTGGGGTTTTGTTCTAGGGATGTTCGCAGTTTCAATGC
>Ga0310345_10005945_pt1 | contig 10731 bp, 9 predicted proteins | sample HC15DNA20500_MG_FD_204667 | JGI IMG/M metagenome (GOLD analysis project Ga0310345, IMG submission 204667) | Marine microbial communities from station ALOHA, North Pacific Subtropical Gyre - HC15-DNA-20-500_MG | ecosystem: Environmental > Aquatic > Marine > Oceanic | place: Pacific Ocean: North... | reverse complement strand
AGTGAGCGGATTTTGGGTGGGGAGGTAGTTTGGCTTCCAGAACCAGCTTTAGATTCCTTGGAGGGCTGAGATGCTCCTGGCGATTGATGTCGGCAATACGAACATCGCAATAGGAATCTTTCTTAGTGACGAACTGACGGTCAGTTGGAGGCTGGCCTCAGCACCGGAACGTACGGCGGACGAATTGTGGGTAATTGTAAGTAGACTTCTTGCTGAACGAGACGTGGATACCGATCAAATTACCGGTGTGATCCTGTCTTCGGTTGTACCGACAGTCACTGAGAGTGTGGCGAAGATGGTTGAACAGGGATTTGGGCAACAGGTGTTACATGTTGACTCGAGCAATACAGGCCTTCCGATCTTGTATGAAAACCCGAACGAAGTCGGTGCGGATCGATTGGTCAACAGTGTTGCTGCGCGTGCACTCTACGGAGAGGTCGGCCGCTCTTTAATCGTAGTAGATTTCGGGACTGCGACTACTTTTGATGTCATCTCGACGGCCGGAGAATATCTGGGTGGCATCATTTGCCCCGGTGTTGAAATTTCGGCAGATGCGTTGTTTGAGCGCGCCGCCCGCTTACCAAGAGTGGATATTCAGCGGCCAGCAGCGCTAATTGGTCGGACCACCGTCGGGGCGATGCAGTCAGGATTATTCTACGGCTATGTAGCCATGATCGAGGGGATTATTGAACGTTTGAATAGTTCGCTGTCGCACGCGCAGCCTTCGATATGTGTGGCTACAGGTGGACTTGCGGAAAAAATGGCGCCTGAGGTTCATTTTATTGACCACGTCAATCTCAATCTAACTTTGGTTGGTCTCAAACTGATCTGGGAAAGGAACGTGCAGGGGCAGGAGTAGAGTTACTGACTTCTGTAAATCTATGGACCTTGGTTCCTATTGTCGCGAAGTCGAATCGTACCTTTGTGGTAAGAACAGCGGTCATCTAGTACGAATTGTCGGTCCTGGATTTGAGTTGGTGTGTGACTGGGCAGAGAGACAGATCCCATTGCGGGTCGTGTTTCATGCGATTGACCGAACGTTTGAACGCCAGTCCGGGAAAGGACACTCAAGGCGTCCGATCAGGATTGAGTTCTGCGAAGCAGACGTGACGGCTTTGTTTAATGAGTGGCACCGTGCCTTGGGACCCGGTTCTGTGTCGCCAACACCATCTAGGTCTAAGGTTAGACGGTCTTTAGTTGAGTCTCACATTGAACGGACTATCGATCGGTTGACCACCTGGCGTGATACTGGTGGGCAGTTCCCAGCCATGATGGGCGTAATTACTAGCTCAATTAACGATCTTAATCTAGTTCGTGACAGGATTCGGATTACTCAAGATGCTGCATGGGAGGAAGTCGTTGATCGCCTTCGACAGATCGAAGTCGAATTAACGGCGATGTTACATGAAATAGTTGATTCCGGGACCTTCGAGTCAATACAGTCAGAAATGGCAATTGAACTTGAGTCGTTTCGAGAACGTATGCCTCCTGAGGCTTTCGCTTCGGCTAAGCGTGTCGGTATAGACCGCCTGTTATATGACCACTTTAAACTGCCGAAAATTTCTTTCGAATAATCTGAGCAGTCCATATTTTTCAAAGTGGGAAACGTCAAGACTACTGGGATGGTCAAGTTATGAAAGTGGTTCTTGACCTTCGCATTGAACGGCCGGTCGCTGGCGGAGTCATGCTTGCTCACCACCGTGGCCGGGTTGTTCTTGTGTCTGGCGCAATTCCTGGAGAACGAGTACGAGCTGCCGTCGTTCGGGAAAGTAGAGATGTAATTCACGCCACGGTGCTCGAAGTTGTAGAACCCGATCCCGATCGACGTGCGGTAACAGTTGACCCCACGTGTGGTGGACAGGCTTATCTGCATATCAATTATGAGCGCCAGCGGCAGTTGAAGACAGAGGTGATTGGAGATGCGCTCCGACGGATTGCTCACGCCGGCGATCTAGGTCGGGTAGCTGTTGCCCCGTCACCCGAACGCGGGTACCGGATGCGAGCTCGATTACATGTTGGGCCAGCTGGGATTGGTTTTCTTCGGGAAGGCACTCACAGCGTGTGCGATCTCGCCGATACAGGTCAGCTACTGCCGGAGACAAACGATACCCTCGCTATGGTGGGACGACGACTGGCTGGTTCGGATTATCGCTCGGTTTTGCATATAGATCTTGCAGAAGATATTTCGGCTCAAACGCGGGTCATTAACTTTCACCTCAAGAAACCTTACTTATCTAAAACTGTTTCGATCTGGACGTCGGACTGCCCGCTCTCAGGAGTGACTTGGTCTCGACCGGGAAGTTCTAAGATTAAGGTTGTGACAGGGGAACCTAACATTACTGACTCGGTTGCCACACTTTTACCAGAAGCAATATCTCTCAAAGGGACGATTGGTAGAAATGTGCGCTCGTTCTTTCAGGCCAACCGTTACTTACTACCGTCCTTGGTTAGCACGGTTTGTAACTATGTCAAAGTAGGGCCAGTTCTTGACCTCTATGCCGGTGTGGGTCTGTTTGCTGTGGCGTTGGCCGGTGTGGGTATCAATGAAATTACCGCAGTAGAGCGAGACATCATTGCTCGTAAGGACTTGACCCGGAATGCCAAGAGTGCCGCGCGTCAAATTCAAGTCGTTGGAACTTCAGTCGAGCGGTTCTTGGCTAGAAGTTCCCAATGTATTCCGGGAACGGTCATAGTTGATCCTCCAAGGGCGGGGTTGTCAAAGACGGTTCTTGAACTTCTAGTACGAAGACGGGTAGCCTCCATAGTGTACGTGTCGTGCGACGTGGCCACCTTCGCACGCGATGTCGGCAGATTCAGGCAAGCTGGCTACGCTATTCAAGGAATTCAGGCTTTTGACATGTTTCCCAATTCGGCCCACATCGAATTACTCGCCAATATCGGAATCTAAGTGTCATTATTGCAGTAAGTTAACACCAACGGCCGCGTAAATCGCTACATCCGTGTTGGAACTTCGCATCCCATCAACTCCAAGGCCCTGCTTAATTGGTTCCGCACGTAGACAACAACTGCAGCTCGCCACAGACGAACATCCTCGTCTGGTTCTTTGATTACCGGATATCGGTGATAAAACCCGTTAAAAGATTGCGCCAGCGTGAAGGCGTACTTGGCTAGTGACGAAAGTTCCAATGTTCGAAGCGCCTGTTCGACGACTTCTTCTAAGCGTGACGCCTCGAGCGCTAGTCCCCAAAGGTCCGTTCCATCTGGATCATCAAGAGAAGAAAGCGAAAGCGACGGAAGCCGTTCGATTATGTGGGTCTCGTCTATGTTGTGCTTGGCTTTCAGTTTTCTAAGAATATTCCCGGCACGCACAGTCGCATACTGAAGGTACGGGCCGCTTTCTCCTTCAAAACTCAGCGCTTCGTCAATGTCAAAGACGATGACCTTACCTCGTGAATACTTAATCATGAAGTAGCGGATGGCTGCGATTCCAATAGTCGTGGCAATTTTGTGGACTTCGGTATCGCCTAGTTCCTTGTTACGCGTACGAACCTCGCTGTCGGCGGCTTTGGTTACGAGGTCCAAAAGATCATCGGCTTTAACGCCTAATCCTTTACGACCCGATACTTCTACAAAGGGACGCTTGGCCGAGTCACTGTTCCCATACCCTAGGTGTGCGGCTGTACTATGGGATAAAGCAACCATTTCGTATGAAAAATGTATCGAGGCTTCTGCTTGTTCGTTGTGTCCTGCCGCGGTTAATGCTTGATGAAGGAGTTTTTGAAGATAGGCTTGGCGGGTGTCGATCACGTTGAACACCGCTGAAGCGTGACCAAATTGTGGAGACTTGCTGTGAACTCCGCTGCTGTCAGTAGCCGTTGTCCAGAGAGTTCGCCCAGATCGTTGAATCAGATACGGGAGAAATTCAAAGGTCTTGCCTATTAATCCAAATTTCCAGAATTGGTACGCGATATCTTTGCCGACATATGTAACGGTCCCGTCAGATCTCACAACAACCTTGAACCGTGGGTCACTACTGTCGTCGGACCGGTCTTCTATAATCTCCATGATCCAGCATCCGGCTTGGGGACCAGTTGGTTGAAGAAAGAGAACACCAGCCTCCTTCAAAAGGTCAAAGGCCGTTTCCCAAAAATCGAGTCTGAGAATGTCCCCTTCCCAGCTTAAGAGGTCGTACTCGATGTTTAGCCGCTCCATTGTTGCGAGGTGGCATCTGACGATTCGATCTGCGATCAAGCTAGCCAATTGTGCTGAAGGATTGCCGCCTCGTTCTAAATCTTGGAGAGCTTTCTTTCGTATTTCCAATCGTGTTGGATCACCGTCGTACCACTCGGTAACTTTTGCATAGAGGTCCCAGCAGTAATAGTCAAAGCGTGTTGAATCACAGAGCAATTGAACATCGTCTAGGGATTTTGATTCCAGTTGTTCGAATCCGACCACTACGTCTGCGACTTGAACGCCGGTGTCATCGATGTAGTTCTGAGTTTCAACCGTCTGCCCAGAAAATCGAAGAAGTCGGACCAACGTGTCACCCAAGGCAGCGTTGCGAAGATGTCCAATATGAGCTGCCTTGTTTGGGTTAATCGCTGTGTGTTCAACAATTGTTTTAGAAGGGGCGTCGTTTGCGTTTGAGGGAGAGCTTGGTTGGGAATCTAACACCGACCGGAGGTGCTGTGCTCGGTCAAGATAAATATTAACGTATCCATTTTTTGTAGCCTCGGCCCTGGCGACCCCTTCGATATCTCCCAGTGCTTTAACGATTTCTTCGGCGATCGTCCGTGGTGATTTGCGCAGTGTTTTGGCTAGTTCGAAAGCAACAGTGATAGCAAGGTCACCTAGTGGACGGGTAGGCGGATACTGAATAGTAATGTTCGGACACACTTCTGGTGATAGGTCATAAAGTGTCTTTAGGACTGACCTGAATCGGTCTTGTACTCTTTGATGGAGGAGCAGAATCATTGCGCTGATTTAGGGTTATAACGTTTTTGGAAGAGGTCCAAGGCCGTTTCGTAGTCGTTGGGTGAATTAATGTTAAAAAAAAGCGTCCCAGTCGGATCGAAAGATGCGATGTCAGTTGGTCCAAGCTCTCGAACTGTTACGTTTGGAAGAAGGTCGGTCACTTTATTGGTTCTTGTATCGAGATGTTTTTGAATTACCTTGATGCATCTTCGATTGTATGCCGCACATAAAGGTTGATATCCCTCTGTGGTGCGAGGAATTGCTACATCAACATCGCGTCCAGAGGCCGCTAAATATTTGAGAAATCGACCGGTCACAAACGGCATGTCACCGCCGATTACAAGTGTGATGGTTGTCTTGGCATGAACTAGTGCTGTAAGAATCCCTCCCAAGGGGCCACATCCGGGTCTGATATCAGGCCAAATTGGAACGCCGAGTGACTCGTAAAGTGCATGGTCGTTGGCCACGATTGCTACGTGATCGGCAATCTTCCGTAACGTCATCAACTGACGGTCTATGATTCGTGAACCGCCGATCGGAAGCAGGGCTTTGGGCTGACCGCCCATTCGACGAGCCTGACCGCCGGCAAGAATTGCCGCCGTATACATTCCGCGTAACCTTATCAGATTCGTCAGCGGACCGGCGCCAGCGGTTTGTTCGTTGACAGTTCAATGTAGCTCGTTTTACCGTTGTTATCTAAGTAACCAAGAGATTGGGCGCCAATTAATGAAACGGATACGACGATTCCGGGTCGGGTTGGTGGTGTGTTGGGCGATAGTGTCTTTCTCCGTGTCGCTCATCACGGCGCTGCAGGGCCCCCGATCGGATGCGACCAGTCCGGTCGTTTATTCAGCTGTCGTTGATGCGCTTATCCATCCTGTGTCTGCTGAGTTTATTGAACAAACCATTGCTCGCGCCGATGCAGACGATGCCGAACTGATAGTTTTGACCTTGAGAACACCTGGTGGGTTGGTCGATTCAACACGTGCGATCAACACCGCCATAATCGATGCGAAGACGCCGGTTGTGGTCTACGTGGGACCGAGTGGCGCTCGCGCGGCGTCTGCCGGATTCTTGATAACAATTGCGGCCGATGTGTCCGCGATGGCTCCGGGCACTCATATCGGTGCTGCGCATCCAGTCTCTGGCACGGGCGCGTCGATGGACGACGTCGCGGCAGAGAAGGCGGCATCTGATGTTGCGGCGTACGCGAGGTCGATAGCCAGTCAGCGAGGTCGTAACGTGGATTTGTCAGAGAAGGCCGTGACAGAAAGCCGTTCCTTCACTGAGAAAGAGGCGATTGACGCCGATCCTCAACTTGTTGACCTAATCGCTGATGATTTTGACGACCTTCTACAGCAATTGGACGGTCGGGCGGTAAAGCGGTGGAATGGTGAGACCACGGTGTTGTCAACGGTTTCGGCACGTGTGCAGACGGTGGAGATGAATTGGCGACAGGAGTTGTTGAGTGCAATAGCGCATCCGCAAGTGGCAGTGCTGTTATTCAGCCTTGGAACACTCGGGTTAACGATCGAGCTCTGGAATCCCGGTGGGATTGTTCCCGGTGTTGTAGGCGGGCTCTGCCTTTTGCTGGCATTTTTTGCTTTTCAGATTCTACCGATTAACTACGTTGGCTTGTTGTTGATTTTGTTCGGCCTATTTCTTCTTGCTGCCGAGATGATGACGGCCACGTATGGACTCCTCGCTGCCGGCGGGATTGCGGGCATGGTACTCGGCGCTTTAATGTTGATTGACTCTCCTGCGCCTGAGTTGCAGTTAGGCTGGCCGTTCATCACAGGTTCGATGTTTGCGCTCGCGACAATCACCGCATTATTAGTTCGCCTCGGCCTTCGTGCACAAATGGCGAAGCCTGTCAGTGGTCGTGCCGGTATGATTGAAGGGGTCGGAACGGCTCTGAGTCCTATCGGCCCTGGAGTTCAAGGTCGCGTCGAGACACACGGAGAGATCTGGGGGGCGACATCCGACGAGTCCATCGATGTAGGTGACCGGGTTAAGGTTGTGTCTGTTGATGGTTTAAAACTCAACGTGCGACATTTCAAAGTAAAGATGACCGGAGGATCATAAACATGTTTGAACCGTATCTGATTATTGCGTTCATTGTAGGTGCCTATCTCGTGAATTCGATCAAAATCCTGAACGAGTATGAACGTGGTGTTATTTTTCGGCTCGGGAAACTGTATCCGCGACCTAAAGGTCCCGGTGTGATTCTAGTATTCGCTCCGATTGATCGAATTGTGCGCGTTAGTCTTAGGACCATCGTTATGGATGTGCCGCCGCAGGACGTGATCACCAAGGACAATGTGTCGGTGAAGGTCAATGCTGTTGTTTACTTCCGTGTGATGGACCCTTTGCGTGCGATCGTTGAAGTCGAAAATTTTCACTACGCTACGTCGCAGTTGGCACAGACGACATTGCGAAGCGTTTTGGGTCAAGTGGAACTTGATGGCTTGTTGTCAGAGCGTGAACAACTCAACCAAGAGTTGCAGCAAATTCTAGATACGCAGACCGACCCATGGGGTGTGAAAGTATCCGCGGTCGAGGTGAAGCACGTCGACTTGCCGCCAGATATGCAGCGTGCGATGGCGAGACAGGCTGAAGCTGAGCGCGAGAAGCGTGCTAAAATCATTCATGCCGAGGGTGAATATAAAGCTTCTGAAAAGCTTGCTCTGGCTGCAGAGGTAATCGCGAAAGAACCACTTGCGGTCACGCTTCGGTATTTGCAGACCGCCACTGAGATTGCTGGTGAGAAGAACTCCACACTTGTCTTTCCAATACCGATTGATCTGCTTAGTACGCTGATGAAGAAGTTCGAGAAGAAGTAGAGGTCCACCTCACAGAATAGACGGCGCGCGCGTAATCTTATTTATTATGGCGAGGAAAGGTTCCAGCGACACCGCACCTAGTGCCAAGCAGGTTGTTTTTCTATTGATGGCTGGGACGGTTGTTGCCGTTGTGGTGTTTGTGGGTGGCGTGTTAGTTGGTCAAGGTGCTCGTGGCGGGAGCGCGGCGGACACGGAGCCACATTTCAATGAAGTATCCGTGGAGCTACCACCTGCTGGAATGGGTTCCCCGGGGGTACGAAGTTCACAGCGGTCAGCAGGAGCCCTGGAGAGTTCTCGGTTAACGTATTCTGATCGACTTATGGGTCCCGAACCAAGTTCTGATATTTTCCGGACACGAGTGGAGCTGTCTGAGTTACAGATTCAACCAGACCTTGAATTATTTACAAATGAGACGGATGAGTCAGTCGTTTCTTCAGGAGATCAAACAGAAGTCAGTCCTCGAGCTCTACCCGACTCGTCACAGACAGCTGAATTCTTAGAACCTGACTCAAGGTTGACGGTGCCGCAAGGTTTTGCTGTGCAGGTAGGAGCGCTTCGGTCAAAACAACCAGCCCAAGAAATAGCTAAACAACTTAGAGCGAAGAACTATCCAGCCACCGTGGTTTTGCCAGATTCGGATGCGCCTATTCCTTGGTTCAGAGTGCAAGTTGGGCCATATCCGGATAGAGCAGAGGCCGATCGCGTGAAACAACGCTTGGAAACCGAGGAACAGTTCGCCGCGTTCGTTACCCGCTGATGTTCGCCCTTCTCTCGGGCGTGTTGCTCTTTCTTAGTTTTCCCAGCTTCGGACATCCGTTCTTTGCGTGGATTGCCTTGGTTCCGCTATTACTGACAACGCTGGCCGCGCGGTCGTGGTTCGTGGCCATGTTTCGAGGTCTTACGACTGGCGCTGTCCATTTTGTGGGCACCATTTATTGGATTCCTAAGGTTGTTGAGGATTTTGGCGGCCTTTCGTTTATGGCTTCGTGGAGCGTATATCTGCTCCTAGTCGGTTACCTGGCATTCTTTCCAGGCTTGTTTGCTTTAGCGTTGTGGCTACTGCATCGGCGTTTCGGAACGGGTGCGGTCCTCTGTGCGCCAATCCTTTGGGTGAGTAGTGAATTAGGCAGGATCTATCTTTTTACCGGTTTTCCGTGGGAGCTCCTAGGTTACAGCCAGGCCTCTGTCCTTTCGGTGGCGCAACTTGCGAGTGTTGTGGGGGTTCTTGGAGTGTCTGTGCTGGTAGTTTTGGTCAACGCGACGATCGCTTTCGCAGTGCTGACCGGTCGTGCTAGGTCGCTTCGAATAAGCTTAGCCACGGGCGGACTGATCGCGGCGGTTCTGCTATTCGGAACTTTGCGAATAAGGTCGGAAGCATTGATCGGTCTGGGTGAGCCCTTACGCGTCGCAGCTGTGCAGGGCAATATCGTACAGGTAGAGAAGTGGGATCCAGAATTTAGCGATGCCATTCTTGACAAGTATTTGCAGTTGACGACCCGTGCTGCCGATGCGGGAGCGGATCTTGTGGTGTGGCCGGAGTCAGCAACCCCATTTGCATTCCAAGTCGACCCACGTTCTGAAATGATTCGTCGTTTGGTTCGGGAGCGGAACGTTCATTTACTGCTGGGGACAACCGATGTGACGTGGCAAGACAACCCCAAGTACTATAACGCCGCTGTTTTGGTAGATCCTCAAGGTGAGACGGTTGGGGTATATCACAAGCAGCATCTGGTGCCGTTTGGCGAGTATGTGCCGCTTCGGAAGCTTCTTTCGTTTGTGTCACCCCTCGTGGAATCTGTTGGGGGGTTCTCGGCAGGCGACGGGCCGGTGATGTTGATGATGGATGATCAACCGATAGGTGCAATAGTTTGCTACGAAATGATCTTTCCAGGGTTAGTCAGACAATTTGTGAGAAATGGAAGTCGTTTACTGGTCACTGTCACCAACGACGCATGGTACGGACGAACGGCTGCGCCACACCAACATTTTCAGCAGGCCGCGATGCGTGCGATTGAACATGGTCGTTACGTGGTGCGTGCGGCCAATACGGGAATAAGTGGAGTAATTGACCCGTACGGTCGGGTGCTTTCTGAGACCAATCTGTTTGAAGATGACGTGTTGATTAGTGAGGTGAAGTTAATTCAAGAGTTAACGCCGTATGCGAGATTCGGCGACATATTAGCGTTTGGCTGCGGCATTTTGACGTTGGTTCTGTTGAGCATGGCGGTTGCGCCTGAGATGCGACCGCGCAGGCGTTAAGAATCGACTGGCCGGCGGCTGCGGAGGGACATGTGACCATTGAACTTGACGAAGAAATTCGACGCTATCAGGACCTCTTGAAACGTGCTGAGGATTTACGGAGGTATCTTTGACGCAGCCAGTTCTTTAGATGAAGTCTCTAGGTTGGATAGACAGGCGGCAGCACCTGATTTCTGGGATGATCCTGACTCTGCGCAGCGTGTCATGCAACGCAGGCAACGACTCCAGGAGGACCGCGAGTTGTCGGTTTCCCTCCAAACCAGGAGTAGCGACCTGGAAGTGTTGGTCGACTGGGCGAATCAAGGTGAATCGGTTGCCGAAGACCTTGTGACTGCGTTGGACGGGCTTGCCGCGGAAGTCGAAGCCGCTGAAACGAAGAAAATGCTTGGTGGTGAGCATGACAGATGTAACGCGATTGTCACAATTCATCCTGGTGCTGGTGGCACGGAATCTCAAGACTGGGCTGAGATGTTATTACGCATGTATCTTCGATGGATCGAACGGCGCGGATTTTCAAGAGACATAATTGATTTTCAACCTGGGGACGAGGCTGGGATTAAGGCTTCAACCATCACGGTGAAGGGTGACTATGCGTACGGGTTGCTACTTGCTGAAGCGGGGATTCATCGTCTTGTTCGAATTTCTCCGTTTGACCAGGCAGCCCGTCGGCACACTTCGTTCGCATCGATTTTTG
>Ga0310345_10005944_pt1 | contig 10731 bp, 8 predicted proteins | sample HC15DNA20500_MG_FD_204667 | JGI IMG/M metagenome (GOLD analysis project Ga0310345, IMG submission 204667) | Marine microbial communities from station ALOHA, North Pacific Subtropical Gyre - HC15-DNA-20-500_MG | ecosystem: Environmental > Aquatic > Marine > Oceanic | place: Pacific Ocean: North... | reverse complement strand
AGCGGGTGCCGTGGGACGACGTGGCCAAGGTCACCGTCAACGCTCCTGCCCTGCCCGGCATCACCGCCGAGGTCGGCCTGTCGCGCCATTACCCGCGCGGCTCCGATACCGCGCATGTGGTGGGCTATGTGGGCCCGGTCTCCGATTACGACCTGTCGAAGATGGAGAACCCCGACCCGCTGATGCAGATCCCGCGCTTCCAGATCGGCAAGACCGGGGTCGAGGCCAAGTTCGAGGAAGAGCTGCGCGGCTCCGCCGGTACCAAGCGGATCGAGGTCAACGCCGCGGGCCGGGTGATGCGCGAGATCGACCGCGAGGAGGGCAAGTCCGGCGCCGACATCCAGCTCACCCTCGACAGCAAGCTGCAAAGCTACACCGAGGCGCGGCTGGAGGGCGAGAGCGCCTCGGTGGTGGTGATCGATCTCGAGACCGGCGACCTGCGCGCCGTGGCCTCGGCCCCGACCTTTGACCCGAACCTCTTCGTGCGCGGCATCTCGGGGTCCGACTGGCGCGCCCTGAACGAGAACAAGTACCGCCCGCTCTCGGCAAAGACCGTGCAGGGCGCCTACCCGCCCGGTTCGACATTCAAGATGGTGGTCGCCATGGCGGCGCTGGAATCGGGGCTCGTTGGCCCCGAGGACACCGAATACTGCCCCGGCTATTCCGAGGTCGGCGGCACCCGCTTCCACTGCTGGAAGCGCGGCGGCCATGGCAACGTCAACATGCATCGCAGCCTGCAGGAAAGCTGCGACGTCTATTACTACGAGATCAGCCAGAAGATCGGCATCGACCGCATCGCCGAGATGGCGCGCAAGCTCGGCGTCGGCGTGCCGCTCGACGTGCCGATGTCGGCGGTGAGCGAGGGGGTGGCCCCCGACACCCAGTGGAAGCGCGACCGCTACGGCGAGAGCTGGCGCATCGGCGATACCGTCAACGCGTCGATCGGTCAGGGTTACGTGCTGGCGACGCCGCTGCAGCTCGCGGTGATGTCGGCGCGGCTCGCCACCGGGCGCGATGTGCGGCCACGGCTGGTGCATTCGATCGGCGGCGAGATCCAGCCCTCCGGCGCCGGCGAGCCGATGGGGCTCAACGAGAATTACCTGCGCCGGGTGCGCTCCGCGATGAACGACGTCTCGAACGCCCCGCGCGGTACCGGCTACGGCGCGCGGATCGTGGCCGAGGGGATGCAGATGGCGGGCAAGTCCGGCACCAGCCAGGTGCGCCGCATCACCGCCGAGGAGCGGGCCCGCGGCGTCACGTCTAACGCCGACCTGCCCTGGGAACGGCGCGACCACGCGCTCTGGGTCAACTTTGCCCCCTACGAGAACCCGCGCTTCGCCGTCTCGGTCGTGGTCGAGCATGGCGGCGGCGGCTCCTCGGTCGCCGCCCCGATCGCGCGCGACGTGACGCTGCAGGCGCTCTATGACGGGCCGCCGCCGCTCGAGGCCTATCCCTCGAACCTGCGGGATGCGATCGCCGAGCAGCAAAAGCGCATCGAGAACCACGTGGCGCGCGGCATGACCGCCTCCGACAGGGCCTGAGATGAGCTACCTCGAGACCAACGCCAAGTTCGTCCCCACGGGCTTTCGCAAGCTGCTTTACCTCAACTGGCCGGTGATCCTGCTGATCACCGCCGTCTGCAGCTTCGGCTTCCTGATGCTCTACTCGGTCGCCGGCGGCTCGCCCCGGCCCTGGATGGAGCCGCAGATGAAGCGTTTCGGCGTCGGCATGGTGGCGATGATCGTCGTCGCCATGGTGCCGATCTGGTTCTGGCGCAACATGGCGCTCCTGGCCTATGGCGGCTCTCTGGCGTTGCTCGTGGCGGTGGACATGTTCGGCGAGCTCGGCATGGGCGCCCAGCGCTGGATCGATCTCGGGCCGATCCGGCTACAGCCCTCGGAGCTGATGAAGGTCAGTCTGGTGATGTTCCTCGCCGCCTATTACGACTGGCTGCCGCTCAGGCGCACCTCGCACATCTTCTGGGTGCTGCTGCCGGTCGTCTTCATTTCTATCCCGACGCTGCTGACGCTGGCCCAGCCCGATCTCGGCACGGCGCTGCTCTTGCTGATCGGCGGCGCGACGGTGATGTTCGCGGCAGGCGTCCACTGGGCCTATTTCGCCACCGTGATCGCGGCGGGGATCGGCGCGGTCTATGCCGTCTTCGTGTCACGGGGCACGCCTTGGCAGCTTCTCAAGGATTACCAGTATCGCCGCATCGACACGTTTCTCGATCCCTCGAACGATCCGCTGGGCGCGGGCTACCACATCACCCAGGCCAAGATCGCGCTGGGCTCGGGCGGCTGGACCGGGCGCGGCTTCATGCAGGGCACGCAGTCGCGGCTCAACTTCCTGCCCGAGAAGCACACCGACTTCATCTTCACCACGCTGGCCGAGGAGTTCGGCTTCGTCGGCGCCTCGACGCTGCTGGCGCTCTACGCGCTGATCATCTTCTTCTGCGTGGTGTCGGCGGTGAACAACCGCGACCGCTTCGCCTCGCTGCTCACGATCGGCATCACCATGACGTTCTTCCTGTTCTTCGCGGTGAACATGTCGATGGTGATGGGGCTCGCCCCCGTGGTCGGCGTGCCGCTGCCGCTCGTGAGTTATGGCGGCTCGGCGATGCTGGTGCTGCTCTTGGCCTTCGGGCTGGTGCAGAGCGCGCATGTCCACAAGCCGAGGTGACATGAGGATCCTGTTTTCCGCGCCCGACACGGACTGGGCCGATTATCGCGAGTTGCTGCCCCGGGCACTGGCCGAGGCCGGCATCGAGGCGGAGCTGTCGCGTGAGGCCGATCCGGAAACGGTCGATTACATCGTCTATGCGCCCAATGACGCGCTGCGCGACTTCACGCCATTTATCCGCGCCCGCGCCGTGCTCAGCCTCTGGGCCGGGGTGGAGCGGATCGTCGGCAACGCGACGCTGACGCCGCCGCTGACCCGGATGGTCGATTCGGGGCTCGAACGGGGCATGGTGGAATACGTGACCGGTCACGTGCTGCGCCATCACCTCGGCATGGATGCACATATTCTCAACCCGGAGCGCGCTTGGCATCCGGCGCCGCCGCCTCTGGCCGCCGACCGTCCCGTGACCGTGCTGGGCCTCGGCGCGCTGGGGCGGGCCTGCGCCGAGACGCTTGCGGGGCTGGGCTTCCCGGTGACGGGCTGGAGCCGCACGCCGAAAGAGGTTATGGGGCTGCGTTGCCTGTCCGGTGAGGACGGCCTGACGCAGGCGCTGCGCGACGCGCAGATCGTGGTGACGCTGCTGCCGCTGACGCCTGAGACGGACAACCTGCTAAACGCCACGCGCCTTGCCCTGCCCGCGCGAGGCGCGGCGCTCATCAATCCCGGGCGGGGGCCGCTGATCGACGACGCGGCCCTGCTGGCGGCGCTGGACGAGGGGTGGATCGGCCATGCGACGCTCGACGTGTTCCGCATCGAGCCGCTGCCTCAGGACCATCCCTACTGGCGGCATCCGCAGGTCACGGTGACGCCGCATGTCGCCTCGGCCACCCGCCCCGCCACGGCTGCGCGGGTGATCGTCGAGAATATCCGGCGCTCGGAGGCCGGCGAGCCGCTTTTGCATCTGGTGGACCGGGCGCGCGGCTATTGAGACCTGCCGAGCGGGGCTGGCGGTGTCATTGCGTATTTCTGGAACAAAGTGGCCTGAAGGGGCCTAGTGCAGCCGCGGCGGCTTTTCCGGGTCCATGCCCGGGGCCTTGGGTCCCGGCGCGACATGCGGTTGCGGCAGCTTGAGACGCAGGCCGACGCGGGCGATGCGCCTCGCGGTTTCGCTGCCGCCCTCGAGGAAGGTCACGTCGAGCGCGCCCTCTTCCAGCCCCGAGAAGGTCAGGGCTTCGCCCACGGCAACGGCAAGACCGCGCTCGGCCACCGGGGCGGGATCGATGAAGGCCAGAAGCGGTGCCTCGCGGCCATCGGCATATTCGACCCGCACCAGCCAGGCCTCTCGCGCCAGACCGCGCGCCGAAGCCAGCTTTTCGTCGAGCGCGGCCAGGAGCTTTTCCGAGAAATCCTTGGGCGGGTTCACCGCCACCGGCCGGTCGGCGGCCTGCTGCGGCGCATGGGTCAGCGTCTCGGCCAGCCAGACAAGCGCCTCCGGCGGCAGCAACCGCGCCGAGGGCGCCACGCGCGGGTTGAGCGCGAGACCGAGGCCCTGCGCGCCGAGGATCTGCGCCAGCGCCCGCCCGGGCACCGCCGCATGGAAGGCCGCCGCACCCGCATATTCCGACAGGCGTTCCTCGCGATCGAAGGCCACCGCATAGCTCTGCCCGGCCTCGTCGATGGTCACGGGGGTCACGTTCTCATCGCCCGCCTCCTCGGCCAGCAGCAGGTATAGCTCGGCATCGGCGAGACGGCCGTAATAGCGAAGCCGCGCCGCGTCATCCTCGGGCGACGCGTCCATCGTGGCCGAGGCCACGTCGAGACCGGTTTCCATGTGTCAGTCCTCCATGACCTCTCGCACGCGCGCCTTCAGATCCGGGAGAACCTCCTCGCCAAACCACGGGTTGCGCTTGAGCCATGCGGTATTGCGCCATGACGGATGAGGCAAGGGAAACAGCTCTGGGCCGTATTCGCGCCAGCGTCGCACCCGCTCGGTCACGCCCGGCCCGCGGCCCAGATGCCAGTTCATCGCCGCGCCGCCGATCAGCACGGTGAGCCGGATATCGCTCAGCTCGGACAGCACCCGGTTGCGCCAGACCTGCGCGCAGATCGGCGGCGGCGGCAGGTCCGAGCCCTTGGCATCATATCCGGGAAAGCAGAAGGCCATCGGCACGATGGCCACGCGCGCGCGATCGTAAAATGCGTCCTCGTCGAGACCCAGCCAGTCGCGCAGACGGGTACCTGAGCGATCCCAGAACGGGGTGCCGGCCTCATGCACGCGAAGCCCCGGCGCCTGGCTCGCGATCAGGAGCCGGGCGCCGGGGCGAAACCAGACCACCGGGCGCGGCGCGTGGCGCGTCGCGGTGGCGGCAAAGCGGTCGGCGCAGAGGCGGCAGGCGGAGAGATCGGAACGAAGCTGGTCCATCGCCGATCATCTATGTGCCCACGGCCCCCGCGCAAGGGTCCGATCAGACCCGACGGCCGCCGCGCAGGAACTTGCGTGCGAGTTTCCAGATCGCGAAATACTTGACGAACTTGCGCATGACGTCACTCCTTCACTAAGGGGGTTCGGCCTCTAAACGCGCGGCCGAAGCCGAAGGTCCATGCGGTGGCGAAGGACACGCAAGGCCTTGACGGGAAACAGTCCCCCAGTTTGGCGAGGATTTCGGCGCTCTTTCGCCTTAAAGCCTTTCTAGACAGGGCTTCAGGGCATCCGATACCGGCCCTATGTGGTTGAACGGGGCGACGAGGGCAGAAACGGGGAGCCGATGCTCGAATTCGATGAGGTCAGCAAGTCCTTCTGGACCGGCAAACGGCGCAAGGTGATCCTCGACCGGGCCTCGTTCCGGGTCGAGCTCGGCCGTTCGCTCGGGATCTTGGCGCCGAACGGCACCGGCAAGACGACGCTGATCAACATGATGGCCGGGCTGGAAAAGCCCGATGAGGGGCGGATCATCCGCAGTTCCCGGATTTCCTTTCCGCTCGGCTTCATGGGCGGCGTGGTGCCGCGTCACAGCGCGCGGGAGAACGCGCGCTACATCGCCCGCCTCTACGGGCTCGATCCCGATTACGTCGAGGCCTTCTGCCGCTGGCTCTGCGGCATCGCCGAGTATTTCGATCGCCCCGTCGGCACCTACAGCCAAGGCATGCGCGCGCGCTTCGGCTTTTCGTTGATGCTGGCACTCGATTTCGACATCTATCTGATCGACGAGGGCATGCCACAGACCACGGATGCCGAGTTCAACCGCAAGGCGGGCGAGATATTGCGCGAGCGGCTGGAAACGACGACGGTCGTGATCGTCTCGCACCAGCCGCAGACGCTGGAACGCTTTGCCCGGCAGGCCGCCGTGCTTCGCCACGGCCAGCTGCACATGTTCGAAAGTCTCGAGGAGGCACGGGAGCTCTATGACTACCAAGCCTAGGGTGACCCGCTACCGCCTGCGCGCAGGCGCGCCGCTTGCTCCGCCCGCGCTCGAGGCGGCCCGGAGCGTCGCAGATGCCGACACTGAGGCCGACGCGAGCGCGGCCGAGGGCGAATCCGGGCAGCGGCAGGCCGGGACCGCCGTCGCGATGCGACCGGTTCAGCAATGGTTGGCCGAGGACGAGGCCGGACCGGCCGCCGCTTCCCGGCCCGCGACGGAAGCCTCGGCGTCCGACGGCAGCTTCGCCGATGTCGAGGACGAGATCGACCGGATCCGCCAGGAGGGGTTGAGCGGCAGGCAGCTGCGCATGGCGCGGCGCGTGGCCCAGAAACAGGGGCTGGAGGTGAGCTCGGATTACGACGCGGTGCGCCAGCTTCGCGCGCGCGGTGTCGATCCGTTCCAGCGCTCGAACATCATCGAGCTGGTCGTGCCGCGGCAGCAAGATGATGAGGCCGGGATGACGCCCCGCGTGCAGCTTCCCTCCACCGTGCCCGATCCCGATCGCAGCCTGCCTTCGACCGAGCGGGCCGACCCGGGCGCCTCGGCCGAGCGTCGCGCCTCGGAGATCGGCCGGATCCAGCGCGACCTCGCGAAGCGCCGCCGCCGTCGCATGGCGCTCCTGTGCCTGCGGCTGACGCTCTTCGTGCTGCTGCCGACGGTGCTGGCCGGTTACTACTTCTTCACGGTCGCCACCCCGATGTACGCCACCCGCTCGGAATTCGTGATCCAACAGGCCGAGCCACAGTCCGGCCCCGGTCTCGGCGGGCTGTTCCAGGGCACCTCGATGGCGACGCAGCAGGACAGCATCACCGTTCAGTCCTATCTGACCTCGCGCGCCGCGATGGTGCGGCTCGACGAGGAAGAGGGGTTCAAGGAGGTGTTCTCGGACCCCGCCATCGACCCGTTGCAGCGCCTGCCCCGTCCCGCCACGAACGAGGCCGCCTACGATCTCTACCAAGATCACGTGAAGATTTCCTACGATCCCACCGAGGGCATCGTGAAGATGGAGGTGATCGCCCCCGATCCCGAGACCTCGCAGCGCTTTTCCGAGGCGCTTCTGGGTTATGCCGAGGAACAGGTCGACCAGCTCACCGCGCGGCTACGCACCGACCAGATGCAGGGCGCGCGCGAGAGCTACGAGACGGCCGAGGCGCGCCGCGCCGAGGCCTTGGCCAACTGGCTCAGGATCCAGCAGGAGGTGCAGCAGATCGACCCGGTGGGCGAAACCGCGGCGCGCACCTCGCAGATCTCGGCGCTCGAGACCCAGCGCCAGCAATTGCAGCTGGAGTTGCAGACCCGTCTCGCGGTGCGCCGCCCGAACGAGGCACAGGTGAACTCGCTCAGGAGCCAGATCGCGGGCATCGAGGCGCTGATCTCGGACCTGCGCCGCGAGATGACCGAGGCCTCCGAACAGGGCGCCTCGCTCGCGGCGCGCAATACCGAGCTGCGGCTGGCCGAGGAGAATTACGGCTTCCAGACGCTCCTGGTGCAGCAGGCGCTGCAGCAGATGGAGGCTGCGCAGATCGAGGCCAACCGGCAGGTGCGCTACCTGTCGCTCGGGGTCGAGCCGGTGGCCCCGGACGAGCCGACCTATCCCAAGGCACTGGAGAACACGGCGCTGGCCTTCCTGATCTTCTCGGGCATCTACCTGATGCTCTCGCTCACCGTTTCGATCCTGCGCGAGCAGGTGTCGGGCTGAGCCGGTGGCGGGCGGCGCGTGACGCCGCCCGCCAGCCGCGCTAGACCGGGCCCTGACAGCATGCGAAAGGCCCCTGCCCCATGATCGACGTCCAGATAGGCTCACTCACGGTCGGCAACGACCGCCCCCTCACCCTGATCGCCGGACCCTGCCAGCTCGAATCCTCGGACCACGCGCAGATGATCGCGGGCCGGATGGCCGAGGCCTGCGCCGCCCACGGCGCGCAATTCGTGTTCAAGGGCAGCTACGACAAGGCCAACCGCACCTCGCTTTCGGGCAAGCGCGGCCTTGGCATGGAGGCCGGGCTGCGCGTGCTCGAAGACGTAAAGCGCGCCATCGGCTGCCCGGTGCTGACCGACATCCATGGCGCCGATCACTGCGCGCCCGTGGCCGAGGTGGCCGACATCCTGCAGATTCCGGCCTTCCTGTGCCGCCAGACCGATCTGCTCTTGGCGGCCGGGGAGACGGGGGCGGTGATCAATGTCAAGAAGGGCCAGTTCCTGGCGCCATGGGACATGGCCAACGTCGCCGAGAAGATCGCCTCGACCGGCAACCGCCGCATCCTTCTGACCGAGCGCGGCGTGTCCTTCGGCTATAACACGCTGGTGGCCGACATGCGTTCGCTGCCGGAGATGATGAAGACCGGCTACCCGGTGGTGATGGACGCCACCCATTCGGTGCAGCAGCCCGGCGGTCTGGGCGGCGCTTCGGGCGGTCAGCGCGAATTCGCCCCGGTGATGGCCCGCGCCGCCGTCTCGCTCGGCATCGCGGCGGTGTTCATCGAGACCCACGAAGCGCCCGACACCGCGCCTTCGGACGGGCCAAACATGGTGCCGCTGTCGCAGATGCCGAAGCTGGTCGCCACGCTCATGGGCTTCGACCGTCTCGCCAAGACCGACCCGATCCGCCTTTGATCCCCCGCTGCGCGGGCCGCATCCCGGTCCGCGCCTGCCCGCCTCGGCGATGCGGGAAAATGCCCTGGCGGAAGCCACAAAAATCCCGCATCGGGCTCTTGCAGCCGCCAGCCGACAAGGTTAGACAGCCGCCACACCTGCTGGGGTGTAGCCAAGTGGTAAGGCAGCGGTTTTTGGTACCGTGTACCGTAGGTTCGAATCCTACCACCCCAGCCATGTTTCCCCCGAAATCGCAAAAAGCCCAAGAATATAGGGTCGACAGGTCGCTGTCGCAAAACGCTGTGTCACACCCGTCCGAGGGTATGACAGAAACTATGACACAGCACGTGTCACAGGCCTCGAGACTGCGGCGCATGGCTGCTCCCTCGTCGGGGCGCAGATCGTCCCGTCCCCGCTCGGCCGGGCCCTACCTCCAGCGACGCGGGCGCATCTACTACTTCCGAAAACGCTCACCCAACGTCATCGCAATTCATGGTGGCAGATCCTTTCTGTGTTTGTCCCTTCGAACCGCTCTACTGTCCGAGGCGATGAGCCGGACGGCTCGTCTCCTCGCAATCGTAGAGCGCGAAGAGACAAGGATAATGACCGACTCCACCTACCAAGACATGCCCGCCGAAGATATCACGGCGGTTCTGATGGAAGCGCTGCGGCAGGGGCTTGTCCGCATCCTCATCGAGCAAGATCAAGGCCCGCTCCTCGGCGAAGAGGAGATCGACGCCCGCATTGCGCTTCTCGAGCAGGAAAACCTTACGCTCAAGCGCCGCGCCCGTCACAACGACTTTGCCCAGGTCGCAGAGCCGCTTCGAGCCGCCGGTCAGGTTCTCGGCATCACGCTGCCGGAGACGATCCCCAGCGACCTTGGCCGCCGCGTCGCTGCCCTGTTCTGCGACTTGAAAGATATCGAAGGCAAGGCGCTTGATGGCGAGGATGCACGTAGGGAGGCTTCCCCTCTCGTGGCCCGCTTCAGTGCGGCCCTAGTCCAGAGCTCCGCGACTCAATTGGCATTCGCTTGTCAGATGATCGGATCTGAATACTCAGACCACCTTCTCGCGCGATAGGTAAGTGGGCTCGACCAATAATTAGAAGATGCGCTGTGAAAGCAGGTTCCAGCCTTTCGATGATAGATTGCGATCGGCCCTAAGCCGCCGTTAAAGGGCTTTATCGCAAATGTCCGGAAACCGGATGTGTGCAAATTGTGAAGCAAGAACTTCTTTGTTCGAAACGACGAGTGGCGCGGCTGGGCGGTACTTGCATATGAGCCTATTCGGCTGTCCCTGGCGTGAATACGATTTCGCACCGGACACCGTCAGGTCTGTAGTCGAAATGCACCTTGGCAGAGAGTTCAGCCTTGATCACCGAGTTGATCATCTTGCTGCCGAACCCCTGACGCGTCGGCGGGGCGACAGGAGGACCATTGAACTCCTGCCAGACAAGCCTAATTTGGCCTGTATCATGCTGCTCGCGATCATATTCGACCAGCACATGCCCATCGGGTGCCGATAGCGAGCCGTACTTGATGGCGTTCGTGGCAAGCTCATGCAGCGCCATCGAAAGACTCGTCACTTGGTGTGGCGGCAACAGAACGCTTGGTCCGGTAATGCGGAAACGCTCGTGGCCACCTGCCTCCTCTGCCGTGAACGCGAGAAGGTCACGCAGGTCCGCCCCCTCCTGATCTTGCTCGGCCAATGCATCATGCGCGCGGGACAGCGCATGCAGCCGGGCGACGAAGCCGCTGCGCAAATCGGCAGGCAGAGTTTGCCGTGCGATTCCCGCGACCACGGCAAGTGTGTTCTTCACACGATGCTTCATCTCATCCAGGGCCAGATGAAGTCGACGTTCAGCCCTCTTTCGTTTCGAGATGTCGCGCAGCACGACGGAGTAACCCCGCGACGATGGCGTCTGCTCCTGCTCCTGGATGGGCGCCACCGTGACTTCGAAGTGGTATCCCTGCTGACCGACCATTTCGAAGCTGGCGTCTTCGGCGGTCTCGCAGATGCCAACGTGTAGACCGTCAACCTCTTTGGCCGGCACCGACAACCAAGATGGCCGGTTCTGACCGCTACGAACGGAACTGTTA
>Ga0310345_10005943_pt1 | contig 10731 bp, 5 predicted proteins | sample HC15DNA20500_MG_FD_204667 | JGI IMG/M metagenome (GOLD analysis project Ga0310345, IMG submission 204667) | Marine microbial communities from station ALOHA, North Pacific Subtropical Gyre - HC15-DNA-20-500_MG | ecosystem: Environmental > Aquatic > Marine > Oceanic | place: Pacific Ocean: North... | reverse complement strand
AGCCACATGCCACGCCTGGTCGAAGGGACGGAAGTGTCGGGCAGCCTCCGTCGCGAATTGTGCGAACGCTTCGGTTTTGACAATGCCCCGGTTGTCGCCGGTGGAGCCGGCGATAATGCAGCATCTGCTTGCGGTGCTGGAACGGTGGCGCCGGGCTCGGCCTTCCTTTCGCTTGGAACGTCGGGCGTGCTATTTGCAGCCAATGAAGCCTATCTTCCCAATCCTGAAAGTGCAGTGCATACATTCTGCCATGCACTACCTGGTACCTGGCACCAGATGGGCGTCATCCTTTCGGCGACGGATTCGCTAAACTGGCTCTCAGATATCACCGGTCGCTCCGCTGGCGAACTGACGGTAGCGCTAGGCGACAACCTTAAGGCGCCGGGCAGGGTCACATTCGTTCCTTATCTCTCCGGCGAACGCACACCCCACAACGATGCGGCCATCCGCGGCGGCTTCTGCGGCCTTTCCCATCAGGATGATGCCGCTGCACTGACGCAGGCGGTGCTCGAAGGCGTGGCCTTCGCATTCCGAGACAATCTGGAAGCACTCAAAGCGGCAGGCACGACGCTCACGCGGGCTACGGCCATCGGGGGTGGCTCCCGTTCACGCTATTGGCTGAAGGCAATCGCCACCGCTCTGCAGATAGAGCTCGATATCCCGGCCGAAGGAGATTTCGGTGCAGCATTCGGAGCTGCCAGATTGGGCCTGATTGCCGCAAATGGTGGTGATGCTCTCTCGGTCTGCCAGCCGCCCGTCATTACGGAGACCATCGAGCCTGATGAGGCTCTGACCGATGCATTCGAAAATGCCTATCTGCGCTATCGCGCGCTTTATCCAGCCCTTCGAGGAGTAGAACAATGAGCACCGGATTTTTCGGCGATATCGGGCCCATCAAATATGAAGGTCCCGACAGCGACAATGAGCTGGCCTTCCGCCACTACAATCCCGACGAAATCGTCCTGGGAAAGCGCATGGAAGAGCATCTGCGCTTTGCCGTTTGCTACTGGCACAATTTCGTGTGGCCGGGTAACGATCCCTTCGGTGGGCAGACCTTCGAGCGCCCGTGGTTTGGCGAGACGATGGATCTGGCGCGCCTCAAGGCTGATGTGGCCTTCGAGATGTTCGATATTCTGGGTGCGCCCTTCTACACCTTCCACGACCATGATGTGCGTCCGGAAGGCGAGACCTATTCGGAAAGCGTGAAGCGCCTCAACGAGATCGCGGATCATTTCCAAGGCAAGATGGAAGCCGGTGGCCCGAAGCTTCTCTGGGGTACCGCCAACCTCTTCTCCAACCGCCGCTACATGGCGGGTGCCGCCACCAATCCAGATCCGGATGTTTTCGCCTATGCGGCGGCCACGGTGAAGGCCTGCATGGATGTCACCCAGCGTCTGGGTGGCGAGAACTATGTTCTCTGGGGTGGCCGCGAGGGCTACGAGACGCTGCTCAACACCGATATGGGTCGCGAGCTGGACCAGCTTGGTCGCTTCCTCTCCATGGTGGTCGACTACAAGCACAAGATCGGCTTTGAAGGCGCGATCCTTGTCGAGCCCAAGCCGCAGGAACCGACCAAGCACCAGTATGACTTCGACGTCGCCACGGTTTATGGCTTCCTCAAGCGCTATGGCCTCGAGAACGAGGTGAAGGTGAATATCGAGCAGGGGCACGCTATTCTTGCCGGGCACTCCTTCGAGCATGAGCTGGCTCTTGCCGGCGCGCTTGGCATTCTCGGCTCCATCGATGTCAACCGAAACGACTATCAATCCGGTTGGGACACCGACCAGTTCCCCAACAACGTGCCGGAAGTCGCACTTGCCTACTACCAGATCCTCGCTCATGGCGGCTTCACTACGGGCGGCACGAATTTCGACGCCAAGCTGCGCCGCCAGTCGCTTGATCCGGTGGACCTCATTGCGGCCCATGTGGGCGGTATGGATGTCTGCGCGCGCGGGTTGAAGGCGGCAGCCAAGATGATCGAGGACGGCGCACTCTCCAACCCGCTCGACGAGCGCTATGCCGGCTGGAACGAGCCGGAAAGCAAGGCCATGCTTAAAGGCGAACGCAGCCTGGAAGATATTGCTGCACGCGTTGAACGCGAGAACCTCAACCCGCAGCCCCGCTCCGGACGCCAGGAGCGCCTGGAGAACATTGTCAACCGCTACGTGTGAGTGGTTGAACTTGAAAAAAAAGCCCGGGATGGTGCGGCCATCCCGGGCTTTTCTTTGGTCGTCAGGCGGTTTGCCTAGTTGTAGATCGCCCGCGGTAGCCATGTCGCGATTTCGGGGAAAGCGAACATGATGGCTATGGCCGCAAGCTGCAGGAACACGAAGGGGATGACGCCCTTGTAGATCATCGACGTTGATACCGAGTTCGGCGCCACGCCACGCAAATAGAAGAGCGCGAAGCCGAAGGGTGGGGTGAGGAAGCTGGTCTGCAGGTTCACGCCCACCAGAACACCGAGCCAGACGGGGTCCACATCGAGTGCCAGCAGGATCGGTGCGGTGATCGGGATCACGATGAAGATGATCTCGAATGTGTCGAGGATGAAGCCCAGCAGGAACATGATCGCCATGACCACGGCCACTGCCATCAGGGTTCCACCCGGCAGGTTCGACAGGAACTCGTGAACCAGATTGTCGCCACCCATCAGGCGGAAGACGATCGAGAAGACCGACGCGCCAAACAGGATGATGAAGACCATGCAGGTGATGGTGGCCGTCGAGATCACCGCCTCACGCATCATGGTGAAGGAGAGGCGCCAGCGCAGCGCGGCCAGCACCATTGCGCCCACGGCACCGACAGAGGCTGCTTCGGTCGGAGTAGCGATGCCGCCGAGGATTGAACCCAGCACCGCCATGATGAGGAGCAATGGCGGCAGGAGTGCAGTGAAGACCTCGCCGATCAGCTTCTTCTTCTCATCCGCCGGAACCGGCGTCGCAGGACAGGATTCGGGGTCCGTAAAGGCCTTGAAGATGGTCCAGGCGAGATAGAGGCCGACCAGGAGCACGCCGGGCAACAGGGCGCCGGCGAAGAGGTCGCCGACAGAAACGGGAACCGGTGCGAAATTGCCCTTGGCCATCTGCACCTGCGAATTGATGCCCGACAGCATGTCTCCCATGAAGATGAGGACGGTGGAGGGCGGGATGATCTGGCCAAGTGTGCCGGATGCACAGATAACGCCGGATGCCAGCCGCGGATCGTAATTGGCGCGCAGCATCGCAGGCAGGGAGATGAGGCCCATGGTCACCACGGTTGCGCCGACAACGCCCGTGGATGCTGCCAAAAGCGCACCCACGATGATGACGGACATGCCGAGGCCACCGCGCAGATTTCCAAACAGCTTGCCCATGGTCAAAAGGAGCTGCTCGGCGATCTTGGAGCGCTCCAGCACCACGCCCATGAAGATGAAGAGCGGCACGGCGACCAGCACTTCATTGGTCATGAAGCCGATATAGCGGTTGGCGAGGCTGCCGAAATTGGACGGGTCGAAGACGCCGAACCACATGCCGACCGCGCCGAACATCAGCGATACGCCAGCAAGCGTGAAGGCCACGGGAAAGCCCAGAAGCAGCATGCCAATAATGCCGAAGAACATGATCCCCGACAGGAATTCACCCAGAATGATCGGATCCATCACGTACCTGCCGTGTGTTCTTCAAAAGTTTCCTGACGCTCATAGCGCAGCTTTTCGGGCAGAAGCTCTTCCTGCCCCGCAAGCACCAGGATGGAGCGCATTGCCATGGCGATGCCCTGCAGGGCGACAAGAACGGCAAAGGCGATGATGAAACTCTTCAGGATGAACAGCCCTGGCATGCCACCGACATTGGCGGACGCTTCGCTCAAGCGCCAGGAGCGGGAAACGAAGGACCAGCCATAATAGGCAACAATCCAGCAGAATGGCAGGAGAAAGAAGACAACGCCGATCAGGTCGACGATTGCCTTGTTCCGGGTGCTGGCCGGCCGATAGAAGATGTCGACGCGTACATGGTCATTGCGCAGCAGGGCGAAGCCTGCCACCGCCGTGAACATGGCACCGTTCAGCCAGATATAGAGGTCCTGCATCCACACGAAGCTGGTGGAGAAGACATATCGCTGCACGACGACCGTGAAGCAGACGAGCACGATGGCCAGTGCCAGCCATGAGAAAATATTGCCGATCAAGGCATTCAATCCGCTTATCAAGCGGACGAGCAATGCGAGTATTCGCATTTCAACTCCCCCCGTCGCACAGCCGTCTTTTATGCGGCATGTCTGCGATCATCATCATTCTCCCCGATCCCCGGAAAGTGGGCGGTTCTGCCCGTGTCGTTACCCGGCATGGTGTCAAAGGCGGGCGGGCGTACTTACCAGCTTTGCGGGGCTGGCAAAAGTTCTCTGAAACACAAAAATTGGCAGGACTGGCAGTGGTGTGGTGCATGAATGAGCAGGTTAGGGCTAAGCAGGTCCCGATCCAAGCGTAGGCGCCCTGTTACATTCGTTCTGCAAGGCTGGTTCAAAGCTAATATAATTTCTGTAACATAGCCTCTTCGAGGCATGCTCTTGCTGATTTTTCAAAGTCTTCGAAAAGGTTTGACCTGCAACGAATGCAGGAGAAAACTTTACCCTGCAGCCTTCTAAAGAGGAGCATGGGAGGCTGCAGAGGAGGATAGAATTCATGACGCTGCACGACGTGTCGCTTGATGACAAATATGATCTAACCAAGGAACGCATCTACGTTTCAGGGTCGCAGGCGGTCATCCGAATGTTGCTCATGCAGCGCGAGCGTGATCGCCAGGCAGGGCTGAATACGGCCGGCTTCGTCTCAGGCTATCGCGGTTCTCCTCTCGGCGGCTTCGATCAGCAGCTTTGGAAAGCACGCAAGGAACTTGGCGAGCGTGATGTCGTCTTTCAGCCGGGTCTTAATGAAGAGCTCGCTGCAACGGCGTGTTGGGGCTCGCAGCAGACCGAGCTTCTGGGCGAGGGCAAATATGACGGTGTCTTCGCGCTGTGGTACGGCAAGGGTCCGGGCGTAGACCGCACCGGCGACGTCTTCCGCCATGCCAATGCGGCCGGGTCGTCGAAGCATGGCGGCGTGCTCGCTCTCATGGGTGACGACCACACGGCGGAATCCTCCACCGTTGCCAATTCCAGTGAATTCGCCTTCGTCGATGCAATGGTGCCGATCCTCAATCCTGCCGGCGTGCAGGAGCTGATCGATTACGGTCTTTATGGCTACGCGCTGTCGCGCTTTGCCGGCACCTGGACGGCTATCAAATGCGTGAAGGACAATATCGAGTCCACCGCTTCCGTTGATGTCGCCATGGAGCGGTTGAACATCGTACTTCCGGATGTGGAGATGCCTGAGGGTGGGCTGAACATCCGTCACGAAGTGAACATGCTTGGCCAGGAGCAGCGGCTCCATGACTTCAAACGTGAGGCGGCCGCAGCCTTCATTACGGCCAATGGCCTCAACCGCATGGTCTATTCAGGCGGGCGCAACGCCAAGATCGGCATCATCACGCTTGGAACCAGCTTTCTGGATGTGCGCCAGGCGCTGGATGAGCTGGGCATTGACGAGGAGCGCGCGAACACGATTGGCCTGCGCCTCTTCAAGGTCGCGGCCCCATGGCCCTTTGACTACCAGCACATGGCGCAGTTCGTCCAAGGCCTCGATATGGTCATTGTGGTTGAGGAAAAGCGCTCGCTGGTCGAGGTTCAGCTTCGCGAGAACCTGTACGGCACCGCCAATCAGCCAATCATCATCGGCAAGAAGGACGAGCGCGACGAGCGGCTTTTCTCGCCGATGGGTTCGCTCGACATCAACCATATCGCCATCACAATCGGCGAGCGCATTCTCAAGCATATAGGCCATTCCGAAGAGATCGCTGCACGCGTGTCGAAGCTGCGTCAGTTCCAGGCGATGCTGGCCGACACGCAGGACGTGGCTTTGCGCCGTCCGCATTTCTGCTCCGGTTGCCCGCACAACACGTCCACCACTCTGCCGGAAGGCTCCATTGCCGGCGGCGGCATCGGCTGCCACTTCATGGCGCTGTGGATGGAGCGGGGCACAATCGGCTTTACCGCCATGGGTGGCGAAGGCGCGCAGTTCATCGGGCAGGCGCCTTTCACCAAGCGCGAGCATTTCTTCCAGAACCTCGGTGACGGCACCTACAACCATTCCGGTTCGCTGGCGCTGCGTGCGGCGGTCGCGGCTGGGCTGAACGTTACCTACAAGATCCTCTATAATGATGCAGTCGCCATGACCGGTGGCCAGCCCCATGAAGGCGGCCTGACCGTGGACATGATCGCCGCCCAGGTACGTGCGGAGGGCGTCAAGCGCATTGCCGTCGTTTCCGACGAGCCCGAAAAATATGAGGGCAAGATCAGTTTCCCTGCCGGTTCCACCATCCATCACCGCGATGATCTGGACCAGGTGCAGCGAGAGCTGCGCGAGGAAAAGGGCGTCACGGTTCTGCTCTATGATCAGACCTGCGCGGCTGAAAAGCGCCGACGTCGCAAACGGGGCACGTTTCCAGATCCGGACAAGCGCGTCATCATCAACGAACTCGTCTGCGAAGGCTGTGGCGATTGCGGCGTCAAATCCAATTGCGTCTCGGTGCAGCCGGTGGAAACCGAATTCGGCCGCAAGCGCACGATCGATCAATCGAGCTGCAACAAGGATTTCTCGTGCGTCAATGGCTTCTGTCCGTCCTTTGTCACCGTGCATGGCGGCAAGCTGAAGAAGGTGAAGGGTGCCACCAATGGCAGCGATCCGTTGGAGGGCGTGCCAACTGCTCGTATCATGCCCTTGGGCGAGGGCGGTTGGGCCGGTGTCGTCGATGGTATTGGCGGCACGGGTGTCGTGACCATCGGTGCCATTCTCGGCATGGCCGCGCACATGGAAGGCAAGGGTGCCGGCATCATCGACATGGCTGGCCTTGCCCAGAAGGGTGGCGCGGTATTCTCGCATCTGAAAATCGCAAAGACGCCTGCCGACGTGCATTCCATCCGCGTTCCTGCCGGCAAGGCCGATCTCGTGCTTGGCTGCGATCTCGTCGTTTCGGGCGCGCGCAAGGTATTGGCTGCGGTGCGGCACGATCACACGCTTTTCGTAGCCAATACGGCCGAAGTCATGCCCGGCGACTTTGCACGTTCCGCCGACTTCTCGCTGCCTGTTGAGCGGCTGAAAAAGGCCGTGCGCGAGGCGGCCGGTGAAGGACATGCGCATTTCTTTGATGCAACGCGTACGGCGACCGTACTTCTTGGCAATTCCATTGGTGCCAACATGTTCATGCTCGGCATGGCATACCAGCTTGGCGGCATTCCGGTTTCGGACGAAGCCATCGAGAAAGCCATTCACCTCAACGGACAGGCAGTGTCCATGAATATCGCCGCGTTCCGCTGGGGGCGTCGCGCGGCGCACGACCCGGAGCATGTGCGCAAACTGGTGGCAGATGCCGCACCGGCCGCCGGTCGCGAGATTGCCACGGGCCTTGAGGATATCATTGCGCGTCGCGTTGAATTTCTCACGGATTATCAGGACGCTACCTATGCAGAGCGGTACCGTCAGCGCATCGAGCAGTTGCGACAGGCGGAGGATCGCGCTGTTCCTGGCTCCACGCGTGTTACCGAGCATGCTGCGCGCAATTTGTTCAAGCTCATGGCCATCAAGGATGAATATGAGGTTGCGCGCCTCTACACCGACGGCAGCTTCAAGAAGCAGCTCGAGGGTGCATTCGAGAGCTATGAGAGCCTCGAGTTCCATCTCGCGCCGCCGCTTCTGGCCAAGCGAGACCATGAGGGGCATCTGAAAAAGGCCCGCTACGGACAATGGATGATGAGGGCTTTCGGCGTGCTCGCGCGCTTCCGCAAGCTGCGCGGTACGGCACTTGATCCGTTCGGTCACACGGCCGAGCGCAAGATGGAGCGTCGCCTGCTTGCCGAATATGAAGCCGATCTGAACCTCATCGAGCGCGAGCTCTCAGCCTCCAGGCTTGATGCAGCTGCGGCGCTCGCGGCAGTTCCGGAGCTTATCCGCGGCTATGGGCATGTGAAGGAAGCGCATGTGGAGCGGGCGCAGGCGGAACGTGCACGTCTTCTGGAAAGACTGAAGCAAAATGATCCCGATCCGGTTCTCCACGCCGCCGAATAAGACTGTTAGAAAGGTTTTAACGGCGATTCGGGCACTAAACCTTTCTTAATTCGGTTGTGTAATGCTCTGCTCGTCAATGGGGACGGGCAGTGAAGAAGCAGAAAAGCTATATACCTGAAGACGTCTATGTCGGTTATATCCGCTCGCTCTTTCAGGATGTGGGCGTGCTGCCGCTTGGCGCAGCCTGTTTTGCTGCGATTGCCGTACTACTTTACGTAAAGACGGGTATGACCGCTCATCTTGTGATGGGCGCGCTGATGCTTTTTGCCGGTTTTGCTCGCTATTTCCTGATCACGCGCGTCGATCACGCGCTCATCTCCGACTATCCGTCCGCGCTTCACTGGGAGCAGCGCTACATCATCTGGGGTGCGGTTCACGGCCTGGTAGTGGGGAGCTTTGGCTTCTTTGCCGTTTACTGGAGTCAGGACCCCTTTTCCGAGCTTGCTGCCGTATCGGCCGTTCTTTGCGGCACGATTACCATTGCCGGTCGCAATTACGGCTCGCCGCGCATGGTGTCGATCCTGACATTGACCGTCGTGGCGCCCATTTCCATCGCTCTCGTGCTCAAGGGCGACATTTATCATTTCATCCTGGGCATGTTCATTGCACCTTTCATGATGGTCGTCATGAAGATGGCACGCCTCGTGCGCGAGGTGCTCTTCACGGCCATCAGTGAGCAGGTGCGCTCCTCGCGCCTCGCCCACCGCTTCAACCGTGCCCTCAACACCATGTCGCACGGGCTCATCATGTTCGACGCCAATGGACGCGTGGTTGTTGCCAATGCTCAGGCCGTGGAAACGCTCGGGTTTCAGTCCACCGACCAGGCTGTAGGGCGCAGCCTCCAGGCGCTTCTAGCACGCGGTGTTGCTGCCGGGCTTCTTGATCGGAAGGAATGCCGTAACGCACAGGTGCAATTGGCATCGGCACTCAGAGAAGGGCGCAATCGAAAGGTTCTGCTGCGTTTGCTCGATGGGCGCCATCTGGAATTTTCCGCGCGTGAGGGACGTGACGAACTGGGTGTTGTGACCTTCGAAGAGGTCACCAGTCGCATTCAGGCGGAAGAGAAAATCCGGTTCATGGCCCGCTATGACAATCTCACCGGTCTGCCCAACCGGGCATATTTCCATGAGCTCGTCAGCGATCTGATGCAGTCGGGCGATCAGAAGCGTTACTGCGCGCTGGCGGTTTTCGATCTTGATGATTTCAAGTCCATAAATGACACGCTGGGCCATCCGGTCGGTGACGGCCTGATCTATGCCGTCGGCGAGCGCCTTTCCGAAATCGCTGGCGATGACGTCCGCGTCAGCCGTTTTGGCGGTGACGAGTTCATGATCTATTTCGATCGTCTGGATGGTCGTGAAGATCTCTCCATGCGGATGGAGGCCATTCTCGAGCATCTCAACGGCGAAGTTGATGTCACCGGCCATATGCTTCGCGTGCAGGCCAGCTGCGGCGCGGCCATTTCGCGGGCCAGTGACGCGACTGTTGATGAGCTGACCGTAAAGGCCGATCTCGCACTCTACCAGGCGAAGGATCTTGGAAAGAACGGCTGGCGCCTGTTCGAGCAGGAGATGGATGCGGCTTTCCGCAACCGCCAGACGCTGAAGGCAGATTTGCGCAATGCGATTGAGACGCGGGCTCTGCGTGTGGTTTTTCAGCCCATCGTGGATATGCACACCATGCAGATCGCGGGCAGTGAGGCGCTTTGCCGTTGGCACCATCCCGAGCTTGGGCCAATCTCGCCAGCCATCTTCATTCCGCTTGCCGAAGAAATGGGCATTGTCTCCGACATCACCGCAATGGTGCTCGACACATCCTGCCGCGAATGCGCCACCTGGCCCGACCATCTGCGTGTTTCGGTCAATCTGTCCGCCAAGGATTTTCACGATCCCACCGTGGTCGACAAGGTACGCCAAGTTCTGGAGGCGACAGGCCTTGATCCTGCTCGACTGGAGATTGAAGTCACCGAAACGGCATTGCTGGATGATCAGCAGGCCACGCGTGAATATCTGCAGGCATTGAAGGGGTTGGGCGTCAGCATTGCGCTGGACGATTTCGGCACCGGCTATTCAAGCCTGAGCTATCTGCACACGCTGCCGCTTGACAAGGTCAAGATCGATGGCAGCTTTGTTGCTGACATCACTACTGACGAGCGTTCGCTCAAGCTGATCACCGGTGTTGTGGAGCTGTCGCGCAATCTTGGCCTGGCAATCACTGTCGAAGGTGTGGAAACCTTCGGCCAGTTGAAGACGCTTTCCCATGCCGTTCAGCCGGATCTCGTGCAGGGCTTCCTCTTCGGCTCGGCACTGAGCGCTTCGGGTATCAAGACCATGTCCCAGTCGAGCTGGGCGCTTGGCAGCGAACTGCAAAAGGCGCTTCTGCCAGCGCGCGCCTGACCGATTTTCATCTCAACCACCGCTTCATTGACCGCACTGCGTGCCGTCTTTATCCAAAGCCTCGTGAACGAAATATTAACCTTAACGCAAGGTAAACTCGTTTAACGCGAAAATGGCTTGCCTCTTTCGCTCTTTGGCATAGGATTCAGATAGCGACGGGGGTCGGGGTATGGGAATTCACATTTCCACGACAAGAGATTC
>Ga0310345_10005941_pt1 | contig 10732 bp, 6 predicted proteins | sample HC15DNA20500_MG_FD_204667 | JGI IMG/M metagenome (GOLD analysis project Ga0310345, IMG submission 204667) | Marine microbial communities from station ALOHA, North Pacific Subtropical Gyre - HC15-DNA-20-500_MG | ecosystem: Environmental > Aquatic > Marine > Oceanic | place: Pacific Ocean: North... | reverse complement strand
CAGACATTCCAGAGCCGGGTCTACAGCAGTTGTGTCAAAAACTCTTTAGCGGGGCTGACAATGTCACTGCGGTTAAACATCCGGCCTCGTAATAATCAAAGAATCTGCCGGTGAATCTGCCGGTAAATCTGATTTCGTCAAAACTTGCGCGCCGATCCCCTCTCCACTCGCACCGACCACTGGATCGACAAACTGCTTAAATCCATCGTCGCTACCAAGCGCGATAAGGTCGGGAAGTGTAAATAAGCGATCAGACTTTTCGTCGTATATCCCTGAGAAGTCAAATGGTCCAAGAGGATTATGGCTGGGATGTATATGAAACACCGCTTGAAATGACGGCTCCCATGCTACTAACGCGTCCCGAAGGGAAGAGGTTTCTAAGGCAAGCAAGAATTCACCGACTCGGCCTCGCAGATCCCGCCGTCCAGCAGTTAACGAATGTGGCCCTTTCGGTTCTGGCACCGCTGAAACCAGAATCACCTGCTCAGCTCCAGCGAGCGCCACCTCTTCCAACAAGCGACCAATGGCGTCTGGACGGTCACATAGACGATGAGTCTCGTCGTTCCAGATGGTGCCAGCGCCAAACTTTGTCAAATGCGCTTCGGTCACAACGGGAGACCTGACCGAAGCAGCTAAAACGTCGACCGCATGAACTTGAGCCGGGCCAGAAAGATCCATAGCTTCCAGATCGCGGCCATTTCTCTCCACTCCGAGACGACGACCGAAGAACGAATCATGACCGTCCTCTGCCAGTAAACCGAACACCAAGTCGCGGCGAGCATCGAGATCATGAACGGTAACTATCAATTCACGAAATCCCGGTTGACCGACATTGTCAGACAATAGCTCGGCGTACCGTTCTGATAGGTCACGAACGTCGGGCTTGGAGATCTTCACGGAGCCACGCATCACTGCCCAGAGACGGTCTGTGAAATGATCCTTGAGTCGAGAAACGCTAAGTGGTGCGCCGAACAGACGCCACAACACTGCTCCCTGAGACCGACGATGTCGCCGCCATATTCTTGGTAAGAGTTCACCCACGACCAGAACACCAATGAAGACCAGTAATGCAATCGATATGAATCGTGGAATTATGAGCGGCAACACATCGGGCTGGAAGACAGCTTCAACTAGTCGCGTGTAGCTAAGTGCTAACCGATCTCCGATACTGAGACCAGTTAGGCGAAGGATAAAGCCCACCGGATAAACAATGGCAGCTGTGACAATCACGATGAGAGGAGCAAGAAAAGCTGACAGGGCAACTAACAACGCTAGAATAGCCGCCTTTACAGTTAGTCGCCATTCATAGAACTTTCGAGAAAACCGAGAGTCCCAAGCACCTTCGCCATCCCAAAGGGCCGTTCCTCCGTCAACTGCCGAAAACATCGCACTCACAACACCAATGCCCCGGCCAGCTACCAAATCAATCTTCACCCCGGCCTCCTGTAAAGACCGCAGCACACCAGCGTGATAAGCACCAGCCGTACCACTGCCAGTCAAGACCAGAGCAGTCTTTAATTTGGGTGAATAGCGAAGCGATGAGTTCGATGGGTTAGACGCGATCGGAGTGCCTTATTGAACGTCGTGAAGGGTGACCAACTTAACAACCTCAAACTCCCGCTGCCCTCCTGGGGTTGGGACTAGAACCTCATCCCCGACCTCTTTTCCAACAAGTGCTCGACCGATGGGTGAAGCAGTAGAAATATGTCCCTTACCAGGGTCGGCGTCCTCGGCCATCACTAATTCATAGGTGACGATGCCTCCGCCTGCTTCCCGAAGTTCCACAGTAGAACCGAAAGCCGCGCGATCCCGAGGCAACTTATCAAGATTCATCAGAGCAATATCAGACACCCGTTTCTGGAGCAGGCTAATCTGGGACTCAACCAATCGCTGCCGTTCCTTCGCCGCCTGATATTCAGCATTCTCCCTCAGATCACCGTGCTCACGTGCTTTCTGAATCTCTTTCGGAAGGTCAAGTTTCAGTTCCCGGTCCAAAGCCTGAATCTCATCTTCAAATCGTTTAAGCAACTTGGCTTTCATGTAAAAGCTAGCCTAGCACATCTGATATCCTGCTCAGACTTAAACCTCCTCAGCTATCAGACTGGTCGCTGCAGTGAAGACTATTACCAGCCGGCAAAATTTGCTCGTCGCCAAGTTTCGAAGTGCTCAGCTAGGACGCCTTCCCAAAGGACAAGTTTTACTTGATGGCGCCCGGCTTATCGAGGATGCCCGAGACTCTAAAGTAAAAATTGATGTAGCACTGTTCTCGGTATCAAAGTTGAAAATCGACGCTGGCTTGATGGGCTTGGCGCAACGATTAGCGGACTCCGGAACCAGAGTTCTCAACGTATCAGAAGTCGTGATGCGAGCAGCAAGCCCCGTTCAAACCCCTTCTGGTGTAGTAGCTATCGCGATTCACCGGCCATATCCATTAACCCGTATTCTGAGCAGCATCAAGAATGGTCTTGTCCTAGTCGTAGTCGGCGTACAGAACCCAGGGAATGTTGGTTCAATCATCCGAACAGCAGAGGCGGGAGGCGTTAACGCGGTTATTGTAACGAAAGGCACAGCTGATCCGTTCGGGTGGAAAGCCTTGCGGGGTGCAATGGGTAGTTCTTTTCGATTACCTGTTGCGACCACAACAGACCTAAACAAGCTACTTAGCACCGCGAAACAGCATGGAGCTAAAGTGGCAGCCGCGGTCCCACGAGGAGGCACCGGTCTTTATGACGCCGACTTAACCGGCTCCACCTTTCTCCTCGTTGGCCAAGAGGGCGTGGGTTTGGAACAACAGATTGGCGTAGATATCGATTTGCGCATCTCAGTTCCAATGCGGCGAGGCGTCGAATCGTTAAACGTCAGCACTGCTGCCGGTCTTATTGTCTACGAAGCGAGACGGCAGACGACTCATAGTCAGCGTCGTAGTAACCTGAAGCATTCGAACAGCCATCGCAAAAATATCCGGAGTGATCGATGAAATCAGGTGAGTTATTCAAACCCGCATCAATAAATCCACTCAACTCCCCGACAACACCTCTCGCCGAAAGGATGCGCCCGAGGACTTTGGACGAATTCGTTGGGCAGGACGCTATATTGGCTCCCGGCCAACCGCTTCGTGAAGCGATCATTGGAGACACGCTCCAGTCGATCATCCTATGGGGTCCTCCAGGAACGGGAAAAACCACCCTTGCTCGTTTAATCGCGAGTATGACTCAGGCAAACTTTGTCGCCTTCAGTGCCGTTCTTTCGGGTATCAAAGAAATTAGGTCCGTCATGGAGGCAGCAGAATCAGGACGACGGCACCAAGGTCAACGAACAATCCTTTTTATTGACGAGATTCACCGTTTCAACCGAGCACAACAGGACGCCTTTCTACCTCGAGTCGAAGCTGGAGACATCGTCCTCATTGGCGCAACGACTGAAAACCCTTCATTTGAGGTAAACGCAGCCCTTTTATCCCGCTCAAGAGTGTTTGTACTGAAACCACTAACCACTGAAAATCTTGTGTCCATTTTACAGCGAACCTTAAATGACCCAGACCGAGGCCTGGGTCACAAAAAAGTAAAAGTTGCAACTGGATCCCTCGAGGCAATCGCCAGACATGCCAATGGCGATGCTCGGATCGCACTCAATTTGCTCGAATTGTCGGCCACAATCGCGACGGCAGGAGGCGACAAGCCTAATCGCGTCAGTCAAAAGAACATAGGTGACACTGGGATCATCGACAATGAGTTAATCTCAAAGGCAGTCCAGCGGCGATCGCTCCTTTATGACAAGTCCGGAGAAGAACACTTTAATCTTATTTCCGCATTGCACAAGTCGATGCGAAACTCTGATGCCGACGCAGCAATCTACTGGCTTGCCAGGATGCTAGAAGCCGGAGAGGACCCTCTGTACATCGCTAGGCGCTTGGTGCGCTTCGCATCCGAAGATATTGGCAATGCCGATCCACGAGCTCTCAGTCTCGCCATGGCAGCCAAGGATGCCGTGCATTTTATCGGCATGCCGGAAGGGAATACGGCGTTAGCACAAGCGACACTCTATCTATCAGTTGCTCCAAAAAGTAACGCAGTCTATGTAGCGTATGAACAGGCTGCTCACGATGCTCACAATGACGTAGCAGAACCCGTGCCGCTGCATCTTCGAAACGCGCCCACCAAACTCATGAAGAATCTCGAATATGGAAAAGACTACCAATACGCACACGATTATCCGGAAGGGACAACGTCGATGAAATGCCTTCCACCCCAACTCGAAAATCGGCGTTACTACACCCCCCGAGGACTTGGGTCAGAACAAGTCATACGAGAACGAATGGCCACTTGGCGTAAAACTCGTTATAAAAAAGGGACGGAGTCAAAAGACTAGTGGTTGGTTTCTTTTATTATGTCGGGCGTTTTTTTCAACTATTCGGAATGTCACTGCTATTGATGGCAATCACGACCGCAGGACCACTGGGCCCCAGCCCCCGTATCTTTGGCGCCGGTATCGGAGTATTCGGGCTCGGATGGCTAATCGTAAGAATATTTCTGAAGTAACCAAAATTCTGCAATAACTTCAGCGATCAAAACTATTTTCAATTTCATTTCGGGTCAGTCGCAGGACAACTGGCCGGCCGTGCGGACAAACTGTCGAATACTCAGTCCGACGAAGTCCATCCAGCAAATACAGCATCTTGTCGTGGGTCAGCCTATCGTTCGCCTTAACCGCGGCGTGGCAGGCCGTTGTAGCAGCTAAACACCTTATTACGTCATTTACCTTAGCACCAGCGTCAAACCCTTCAGCGTCAGCGGCTAATTCCCTTACCGTAGACTCCGCTTCAGTTCGCTCAAGCAATCCGGGAATCGTAATAATCTTGATGCTTTCGCCACCAAAGTCTCTCACCTCGAATCCGAGCTGTTCTAATTGAACGGTGCGTGTTTCAAGAGCTTCTCGCTGAGCCGAAGTCAGATCAACAACGATAGGAGTAAGAAGACGTTGTCCTTCCACAGGACCAGTCGAAAGCTGAGCCAAAACCTGTTCGAACAGAATTCGTTCATGAGCAACATGCTGGTCAATAATTGCTATACCTTCATTATCGACAGCAATAATAAATGTATCGCGAAATTGCCCCAACGGCATCAGCGGTCCACTCTTGTCGAGTGCGGCGTCGTTATCAAGATCTGTGGCTATCGACCTAGGATGCAATTGAGACGCGGCTCGTGCCTCCTCGGTCCGAGCAACACGCATAATCTCGGTAACAGTTGACCAATGACTCACCGGCGATATCCCAGATGTGATGCCTGGAATGGCCCGTGGAATAGGATTGCTTGGGGAGGTGGAAAGCTCGGTTGAATGAAGAGCTACTGGCATTGGCGCCGATGATGGCTGTCCCAACGCATCACCGACCGCTCGGCGAACCAACTCATGAATGAGGGACTGCTCCAAGAAACGAACCTCTGCCTTCATCGGGTGAACATTGACATCGACCTGATCAGGAGGAAGGTCAATGAACAAATGAATCTCCGGCGACCTCAACTTGACAGTAGCGCGAGCGTAAGCATCATGAACGGCATGCGAAATAGTGCGATCTTTAATAACGCGTCGATTAACAAAGATGTTTTGGACACCTCTTGCCGCCCCATGTCTAGTCAGGGCCGCAGCAAATCCTCGAATGACGACCCCTGCGGCCTTCTTCCCAACCTTAACAAGGTCCTCGCGGTCACCGTATACCTGCAAGAACCTTTCATCTAGGGTGCGAACTGGGGGATATTGAAGAACACGTCGTGCACCATTCGTAAGAGAAAACCCAACTTCGGGATGGCCCAAGGCCAACTGAGTCATGGCTCTTGAAACCTGCGACGACTCAGCCCCATCGGACTTAAGAAATTTTCGGCGCGCCGGAACGTTGTAAAAGAGTTCTGTTACTTCAACTACCGTCCCGTTTGACATACCAACTTCGCTAGGGGCCCCGATAGTGCCACCATCAACACGAAGTGCGACCCCGTAGGCAACGTCGGACGTCTTCGTCCGCAGACTTAAATGCGAGACAGAGGCAATACTGGGTAATGCCTCCCCCCGAAAACCCATCGTACTTAGGCCCATAAGATCATCGAGGCTGCTCAATTTACTAGTCGCGTGGCGCTCTAGAGCCAGTTGTGCGTCTTCCGGGCTCATGCCTTTACCGTCGTCTTTGACGCGAATCAACCTTTTACCACCACCCTTAACCGTAACGTCAATCCGCCGCGAACCGGCATCAATCGAGTTCTCTATCAACTCTTTTAGAGCTGAAGCCGGACGCTCAACAACTTCACCAGCAGCGATCTGATTCGCCAGTTCGGGTGAAAGTCGATGTATGGCAGGCATAGCCTATATCCGTATCATTCCGATTCTTCAAGAAGTGCCGCATGGGCCGCGGCTAGCCGGGCTGTCGGTATCCGATACGGCGATGCACTCACATAATCCAAGCCGACGCCAGCAAAAAATCGAATCGAAGCGGGGTCTCCCCCATGCTCTCCGCAGACACCCAATTTAAGATGGGGGTCACTTGTGCGTCCCTTTTTAACTGCCAACCGCACCAGTTCGCCCACTCCTTCGATATCGATCGATGCGAAGGGATCACGGTCAATAATCCGACGTTCACGGTAGACACGCAGAAACTTCTGCGCATCGTCGCGGGAAAAGCCAAAGGCCATCTGTGTCAGGTCGTTCGTCCCAAACGAAAAAAAGTCAGCTTCCTTGGCAATCTCATCCGCGGTTATCGCACCACGCGGCACTTCTATCATCGTGCCTACCAAGAATTTAACTTTTACGCCCATCGCCTTCATTGCATCGGCCGCAACTCGGTCAATGACTACCCTTTGATCCTGAAATTCCTTCACGTGTCCGACTAGAGGAATCATGATCTCCGGAACGACTTTGTGTCCCTCTTTCGCGAGCTGACAGGCCGCTTCTATGATCGCTCGCGTCTGCATTTCCGTAATTTCAGGGTAACTAATGGCCAAACGAACGCCACGGTGCCCCATCATAGGATTGAATTCATGCAGCTGCTCTACCCGTCGAAGTAAATCCCGCTTCTGAACCAACTCAGTATGTTTACCAGTTGCTACCTCAAGAAGCGCGATCTCTACCATTAACTCCTCTCGCTTCGGTAGAAATTCGTGAAGTGGCGGATCAACCAAACGAATCGTTACAGGCTCACCTTGCATAGCTTTGAAAATTCCATAAAAATCCTTCCTCTGTAGAGGAAGCAGCCGGTCCAGCGCTGCTCGTCGATCCAACGCCGTCTGAGACAAAATCATCCGCTGCATAATAGGTAGCCGGTCTTCTCCAAAGAACATATGTTCCGTCCGGCAGAGGCCTATACCTCGAGCACCAAACTCGTAGGCCGTCTTAGCTTGATCTGGAAGGTCTGCATTCGCCCTGACACCCAGAGACCGACATTTGTCCGCCCACAACAAAAGTCTCGAAAATCGTTGAAAGAGATCGGAACGTTTCGGTTTGAGGTCTCCATTAAGCACTTGAAGAATCTCACTGGGTTTTGTTTCGACGCGACCCAATTTAACCTCACCGGAGAGGCCATCAAATGAAAGATATTCACCTTCCCGAATCACCTGTTTGTTGACGGTAACGGTTCGGTTCTCTTCGTCAACCCACAATTCCCCCGCACCAACGACTGACGGTTTTCCCATCTGACGTCCAACCACAGCCGCATGCGATGTCATCCCACCAGTGGCTGTTAACACACCATTAGCCACGTGCATGCCATGGATATCGTCTGGAACAGTTTCCTTCCGAACTAAAATTACTGACCTCCCTTTTCTGGTCCATGACACTGCGTCATCCGCAGTGAAGACCACCTGGCCAGAAGCCGCCCCCGGCGAAGCTGGCAATCCCTTAGTTGTCACCGGAAATGACCGCCACGCCGTTGGGTCAAACATCGGAGCAAGTAGTTGGGAAAGAGAATCCGGATCGACTAGTAGCACCGCCTCCGATTGATTAATGAGTCGTTCAGCTACCATATCGGTAGCAATGACGACGGCGGCATATCCAGTTCGCTTCCCACTCCGGGTTTGCAGCATAAACAGTTCTTCGTCTTGAATCGTGAACTCAAAATCCTGAACATCTTTGTAATGGCGTTCCAATCGGCTCGTGATCCGGCGAAGTTGGCGATAAGCTTTTGGCATCACTTTCTGGAGGTCGCCAATCGGTTGTGGTGTGCGAATACCAGCAACGACATCTTCCCCTTGCGCATTCACCAAGAATTCCCCGTAGAATTCACGGGCACCCGTGGCGGGGTTCCGGGTAAATCCAACACCTGTGGCTGAACGCTCGCCCGTATTGCCAAACACCATTGCCTGAATGTTGACTGCGGTGCCAATTTTGTCAGGAATGTCGTAGATCCTGCGGTACTCAATTGCGCGCGGATTTTGCCAAGACCGAAACACCGCGTCTCGGGCCATCCGAAGCTGTTCAAAAGGGTCTTGAGGGAATTTTCGACCCGACTCACGGCGAACGACATCTCTGTAACGCCCAACGACATCAAGCAGATCTTGCTCATCAAGTTCTGTATCCAGGCGAACACCACGTTCGTCTTTAACCGAGTCAAGCACGTGGTCAAACGCTTCCTTCGGGATCTCAAGGACTACGTTGCCAAACATCTGAATTAACCGGCGATAACTATCAGCTGCAAAGCGGCCATTCGATGTCCTGGACTTGAGTCCTTCCACCGCATCATCGTTCAAGCCAAGGTTGAGAATCGTGTCCATCATGCCTGGCATAGAAAATTTTGAGCCGGATCTCACCGACACTAACAAAGGATCTCTTTTTGAACCGAGCTTAAACCCGGTCACACGCTCAAGACGACGAAGATGCGTGGCCATCTCCTTTTCGATCTGTTCAGGCACCTTCTGGACGCCCTCATAAAACAGTGTGCAAACATTGGTGGACACTGTGAAACCAGGTGGCACGGGCAGTCCAGCATTTGTCATCTCGGCTAAACCAGCTCCCTTTCCTCCGAGAAGATCTCGCTTTCTGCGATCACCGTCAGCTTTTCCATTACCAAAAAAGAAGATGTTCTTTACGCGACTGACCTTTGCGGTGCGAATGGCACTTTTCTTCTTCCGATGCACCCGCCCTCGAGCTGTGGGCGCGCTACTACGAAGTGAAGCGAGAGATTTCTTCCGTTTTGTCGTCGAAACTTTTTTCTTGGCCATACGGGATCGTGGTTGCCTATAAGTAAGAAAAGATAATGGTTTATGTTGAAGATTCGTCAGCGGGCACAATTTCAGAAACGTCCGCAAGACGACTAATAAGACGCTCGACGTGCTTCATCAGGTGTAGACGTACCTGCCTTATATCCGGGTCATCAACCATAATGAAGACTTCCGTAAAGAAACGATCTACTGCTGGACCTAACATCGCAGCCTGTGCAAACGCTTCACGATACCCACCACCAGATGAAACGGCATCATCTATGACCGGACGGCGCTTTTCCACTTCCGCAAACAGTGCCTTTTCGGCTTGCTCGGTCAAGTGAGATGACAGGCGTTGATAATCAGAACTCTCCACAGCAAGAAACTCTTCGTCAGGGAGCTCTCTAGCTATGTTCTTCACTCGTTTAAATAGGTTCGCTAACTGCCGAAACTCGTCCGTATCGGTAAATTCTGGAAGTACTTCAAGTTTTTGACGCGCGTCAAGAGGGACCAAATCGTCAAGTGATTCTTGTTTAGTAACAGACCGAACATTCCGAATATCGAAACCTCGCTCTTCCAACAAGTATCGCATTCGTTCGCGCAGAAAAGCAGCTTCTCGCACTTCCGTATCATGATCAGGCTTACCATGAACCTCATACGCCATCTCAAGTAAACGCCCAAGCGAAACGCGTACATTAAGCTTGGTTAACTCAGGTAAATCCGTCAATATTCGAATAATTCCCTGTGCTTGCCGCCGCATGCCGAATGGGTCCCGTGATCCAGTCGGTCGCTCTCCAACATGAAAAAGACCGACAAGGGTATCAAGCTTGTCTGCCAGAGACACGGCTGCCCACGGCACCGCAGCAGCACCTAAATCGCCGTAGGTCGGTGGCGCAGACGCATCAACACCAACTGGAAGGTAGTGATGGTAAATTGCCTGCCATATCTCAATAGGGTCACCTGCTTCACGCGAATAAACCCCGCCCATCACGCCCTGAAGTTCTGGAAATTCTCCGACCATATCAGTTGCTAAATCAGCCTTGCACAACAACCCTGCTCGTTCAGCCGAGGATACCACCGTTGAATTTGCTTCTAGCACGTCGCGGGCAATCCGCTCGGCCAAAGTGCTGACGCGTTGAACTTTCTCGCGATAACTTCCAAGTTTTTGATGGAATAAGAGAGTGTCAAGACGACCGAGCTGGTCCGCGAGGGTTCCCCGACGATCCTCGTCCCAAAAAAACCGCGCGTCGCGCAACCGCGCAACGAGAACCCTTTCAGAATTCCGCGCAATTCCTCGAACGTTGTCACGCGGTGTATTGGTCACCGCCAAAAAAGAATTCGTGAGACGACCGTCTTTCGTAACAACCGGAAAGTAGTGCTGATGGTGAATCATCGTTGTCTTCAGAACCTCTTCCGGGAGACTCAAGAACTCCGAAGGAAACTGCCCGGTCACCACCGACGGATACTCGACAAGATCAGGCACTTCATCCAATAATGAGCCCCGGTCAGCATCAACTTCCACCTGCCCGCCAGCACGGTTCGCAGCACGCTCCAATTTC
>Ga0310345_10005936_pt1 | contig 10737 bp, 5 predicted proteins | sample HC15DNA20500_MG_FD_204667 | JGI IMG/M metagenome (GOLD analysis project Ga0310345, IMG submission 204667) | Marine microbial communities from station ALOHA, North Pacific Subtropical Gyre - HC15-DNA-20-500_MG | ecosystem: Environmental > Aquatic > Marine > Oceanic | place: Pacific Ocean: North... | reverse complement strand
CTCGTACTCGACGTGGGCGGTCGAGATGGTGATGCCGCGGGCCTTCTCCTCGGGGGCGCCGTCGATCTGGTCGTAGGCCCGGAACTCGCCGAAGTACTTGGTGATCGCCGCGGTCAGCGTGGTCTTGCCATGGTCGACGTGACCGATGGTGCCGATGTTGACGTGCGGCTTGTTGCGCTCGAACTTGGCCTTGGCCATGGGATGTCTCCAGTATTCGTCAGGCCAGCGCGGACGCCCCGTTGGGCGCCCGGCGGCGATTTACGTGTCGCGGATCAGGCGTATTTCGCCTGGATCTCCTGGCTGATGTTCGACGGCACCGGCTCGTAGTGGTCGAACTGCATGGTGAACTGCGCGCGGCCCGAGGACATCGAGCGCAGGTTGTTGATGTAGCCGAACATGTTGGCCAGCGGCACGAAGGCGTGGATCGCCACCGCGTTGCCGCGGCTGTCCTGCCCGGTCACCTGGCCCCGACGCGAGGTCAGGTCGCCGATGATGCCGCCGGTGTACTCCTCCGGCGTCACGACCTCGACCTTCATCACCGGCTCGAGCAGCTTCGCGCCGGCCTTGCGCAGGCCCTCGCGCATCGCGGCGCGGGCCGCGATCTCGAACGCCAGCACCGAGGAGTCGACGTCGTGGAAGGCGCCGTCGATCAGCTCGACCTTGAAGTCGATCACCGGGAAGCCGGCCAGCGGACCGGAGTCCATCACCGACTTGATGCCCTTCTCGACGCCCGGCACGTACTCCTTGGGGATCGAGCCGCCGACGATCTTGGACTCGAACGAGTAGCCCTCGCCCGGCTCGGTCGGTTTGATCACCATCTTCACGCGCGCGAACTGGCCCGAACCGCCGGACTGCTTCTTGTGCGTGTAGTCGATCTCGGCGTCATGCGAGATCGTCTCGCGGTAGGCCACCTGCGGCGCGCCGATGTTCGCCTCGACCTTGAACTCCCGCTTCAGGCGGTCGACCAGGATGTCGAGGTGAAGCTCGCCCATGCCCTTCATGATGGTCTGGCCCGACTCGATGTCGGTGGAGACCTGGAAGGACGGGTCCTCGGCGGCCAGGCGCTGCAGGCCCTGGGACATCTTCTCCTGGTCGGCCTTGGTCTTGGGCTCGATGGCCAGCTCGATCACCGGATCGGGGAAGGTCATCGTCTCCATGACGACGGGCTTGGAGGGATCGCAGAGCGTGTCGCCCGTGGTCGTCTCCTTCAGGCCGGCCAGCGCGATGATGTCGCCCGAGCCCGCCCAGTCGATCTCCTCGCGGTTGTTCGAGTGCATCATCATCATGCGGCCGATGCGCTCTTTCCGACCCTTGGTCGAGTTGAGCACGGAGTCGCCCTTGGAAACGATGCCCGAGTAGACGCGGGTGAAGGTCAGCGAGCCCACGAACGGGTCGTTCATGATCTTGAAAGCGAGGCCGCAGAACGGCGCGTTGTCGTCCGCCTTGCGCTCGACGTTGCGGGTCTCGGTCTCGTCGTCGGGCAGGAAGCCCATGTACGGCGGGACGTCGAGGGGGCCCGGCAGGAAGTCGATCACGGCGTTCAGCATCGGCTGCACGCCCTTGTTCTTGAAGGCCGAGCCGCAGAGGACCGGGACGAAGGCCATCGAGAGCGTGCCCTTGCGGATCAGGCGACGCAGGGTCGGCTGATCGGGCTCCTCGCCCTCCAGGTACTTCTCCATGACCTCGTCGTCCATCTCGACGGCGAGCTCGATCATCTCGGCGCGCATTTCCTCGGCCTTGTCCTTCAGCTCGTCACGGATCTCCGTGACGACCCAGGACGCGCCGAGGTCCTCGCCCTTCCACACCCACTCCTTCATGGTGATCAGGTCGACGTGGCCCTCCAGCTCCGTCTCCGCGCCGATCGGGCACTGGATGGGGAGCGGCTGGGCGCCGGTGCGGTCCTTGATCATGTGGACGCAGTTGAAGAAGTCGGCGCCGATCTTGTCCATCTTGTTGACGAACACGATCCGCGGGACCTTGTAGCGGTCGGCCTGGCGCCAGACGGTCTCGGTCTGGGGCTCGACGCCGGCGTTGGCGTCCAGCACGCACACCGCGCCGTCGAGCACGGCCAGCGAGCGCTCCACCTCGATGGTGAAGTCGACGTGGCCGGGGGTGTCGATGATGTTGAACCGGAACCGGGCCTCCTCGGGGGTGTTCCCGTAGATGCCGGTCGGGTTCTTGCCGTCCTCGGTGCGGAACCAGAAGGTGGTCGTCGCGGCGGACGTGATGGTGATGCCGCGCTCCTGCTCCTGCTCCATCCAGTCCATGGTCGCGGCGCCGTCGTGGACTTCGCCGATCTTGTGGGACTTGCCGGTGTAGTAGAGGATGCGCTCGGTCGTCGTCGTCTTGCCGGCGTCGATATGCGCCATGATCCCGAAGTTACGGTAGCGCTCGAGCGAATATTCGCGGGCCATCGGTCTCGTCCTTGGGTCCGAGGAGGTGCGGAGGGCGGCGAGCGCCCCCGACCGGTGTCGGGGGCGCTCAGCAGTCTGTTACCAGCGGTAGTGGCTGAACGCCTTGTTGGCGTCGGCCATCTTGTGGGTGTCTTCCCGCTTCTTGACCGCGGTGCCGCGGCCCTGGCAGGCGTCCATCAGCTCGGCGGCCAGACGCTCTTCCATCGTGTTCTCGTTGCGCTTGCGCGACGAGTCGATGAGCCAGCGGATGGCCAGCGCCTCGCGGCGCTCGGGGCGGACCTCGACGGGGACCTGGTAGGTCGCGCCGCCGACGCGGCGGGAGCGGACCTCGACCGAGGGCTTCACGTTGTCCAGCGCCTCATGGAAGGCCTCGACCGGCTCGCGGCGGAGACGGTTTTCCACCCGCTCCAGCGCGCCGTAGACGATGCCCTCGGCGACGGACTTCTTGCCGTCGTACATGAGGTTGTTCATGAACTTCGTGAGGATCTTGTCGCCATACTTGGCGTCGGGCAGGATCTCACGCTTCTCCGCGCGGTGACGTCGCGACATCTCTCAGTTCCTCACTTAGGCCGCTTGGCGCCGTATTTGGAGCGGCGCTGCTTGCGGTCCTTCACGCCCTGCGTGTCGAGCACGCCGCGCAGGATGTGGTAGCGCACGCCGGGAAGGTCCTTCACACGACCGCCGCGGATCAGCACCACCGAGTGCTCCTGGAGGTTGTGCCCCTCGCCGGGGATGTAGGAGATCACCTCGAACCCGTTGGTCAGACGAACCTTGGCGACCTTGCGGAGCGCGGAGTTCGGCTTCTTCGGGGTGGTGGTGTAGACGCGCGTGCAGACGCCCCGCTTCTGCGGGCAGGCCTGCAGGTGCATCGCCTTCTGGCGTTTGACTTTCGGCTGCCGGGGGTTCCGGATCAGCTGCTGAATGGTCGGCATCAGGCCCAGACCCTTTCGCTGCTTCCCTCGTACGCGCCGCGGCCCCCATGGCTCGACGACGCAAAATCTTATTCCTCGCGAGTCGCGGGGGACCCGCGAAAGCGCGAAACGCCGCGACGCCCCGTGTCCGGGCCGCCTGCGGCTTCGTGCAGAGGATCGGGGTCCCCGAAAGGGCCCGGATCATGACCGCCAGTGGTCGGCTTCCCTCCGGATCGCGGCGACTCGCCGTGCCGGAAGTGCGCGGAACCTACGCAGGGTCCCCGACGGTGTCAACAGGCCGGAAAGGGCCTGATGTTCCGCTGCGGGACGGGCCGGGGCGGCCGGCCGCGGGCGCCGCGGGGCGGCCCCCTGCCCTACTCGGATTCGTCCACGTTTCCATAGAGTTCGCGGACCGTTCCGGCAAGCGCGTCGTCGATGCGGCTCAGCGCGTCGGACAGCCGCTGCACAAGCTCGGGCCGGTCGCGGCCGAAATGCGCGCAGCGGCGCAGCGCGGCCAGCGCCGCGAGGGCGGCCTCGGCCTCGCGTTCGACCAGGCCGCCGTCCTCGACCTGGATCTGCGCCTGCCCGACCAGCGGCCCGCCGACCGGCGAGGAATCGGCCAGGGGCCGGGGGTCGTCGGGCGGGGTCCCGGGCGAGGGCTGCGCCCGGACCGCGCGGGGCGTCTCCGTCTCCTGGGCGTCGTCGTTCGCCGCTTGCAATCCGAACCCATGGCGGCGGGGTCCATCCGTCGTCTGACTCATTCGGTTTCCACGTGTTGTGAAACGATCTGGGGCGATTGTGTCTGGGAATAACGTTTTCCCGGCCGACCGCTTTGATCTGGCTCAAGTCGCCCCAGGTATTTGATCTTGTATCGAAACGTTTTCGCGAGGCGACGCGACGCCCGCGACTTGAATCGACGCGAAGCGGCCGTCCTTGCGCAACAAAAAGACCCGCCCCGTTCTCACGGGGCGGGTCTCTATTTGGCGCGCCCTCTCAGGCGCGGCGAGTCGCGTGGCTCACGCCAGGTCGTCCGAGTCGTCCGGGCCAGCGTCGATGATGTCCATCGAGGCGCCGCCGGCGCCGGTCTCCACCACCATCTCGGCGCCCATCTCCACCGCGGCGGCGGCGGCCTCGGCCTCCCGCGCGGCGATGATCTTGGCGTCGCGGTCGGAGGCGACCTTCTTCACCCGCGCCGTGGCCCCGCCGGTGCCGGCCGGGATCAGGCGGCCGACGATGACGTTCTCCTTCAGGCCCACCAGCTTGTCGCGCTTGCCCTGCACCGCGGCCTCGGTCAGCACCCGGGTCGTCTCCTGGAAGGAGGCGGCCGAGATGAAGGACCGGGTCGAGAGCGAGGCCTTGGTGATGCCCAGCAGGACCGGCTCGCCGGTGGCCGGCTTGCGGCCCGCGGCCTCGGCCTTGGCGTTGACCTCGTCGAATTCGACGCGGTCCACCTGCTCGCCCGCGAGGAACGTCGTCTCGCCGCCGTCGAGGATCTCGATCTTCTGCAGCATCTGGCGAACGATCACCTCGATGTGCTTGTCGTTGATCTTCACGCCCTGCAGTCGATAGACGTCCTGCACCTCGTTGACCAGGTAGTCGGCCAGCGCCTCGATGCCCATGATCCGAAGGATGTCGTGCGGGGCCGGGTGACCGTCCAGCAGGTACTCGCCCTTCTGGATGAAGTCGCCCTCCTGGACGCCGATGTGCTTGCCCTTGGGCACGAGATACTCGACGGGGTCGAGGCTCTCGTCCGCCGGCTCGATGGTGATCCGCCGCTTGTTCTTGTAGTCGCGGCCGAACTTCACCGTGCCGTCGATCTCGGCGATGATCGCGTGATCCTTCGGACGCCGGGCCTCGAAGAGCTCGGCCACCCGCGGCAGACCGCCGGTGATGTCCTTGGTCTTCGCCCCTTCGCGCGGGATACGCGCCAGCACGTCGCCCACCCGGATGTCCTGGCCGTCCTCGATCGAGAGGATCGCGTCCACCGACATCGGGTAGTGCGCCGGGTTGCCGTTCTCCAGCCGCACCGGCTCGCCGGTCTCGGGGTTCAGCACCAGGATCTCGGGCTTCAGCTCGTTCCCCTTGGGGGCCGAGCGCCAGTCGATCACGATGCGCTGGGAGATGCCGGTCGCATCGTCCGTCACCTCGCGCACCGAGACCCCGAGGTTGAGGTCGACGAACCGCGCGCGGCCCGCCTTCTCGGCGATGATCGGCAGGGTGTAGGGGTCCCACTCGGCCAGCTTCTGGCCGCGCGCGATCTTGTCCCCTTCCGAGACCAGCAGACGGGCGCCGTAGGGCAGCTTGAAGGTGGCCCGCTCGACCGGGACCTCGCCGCGTTTGTCCATGATCGCCAGCACCATGTTGCGGCCGAGAACGATGATGTTCCCGTCCTGGTCGGTGATCAGGTTGCGGTTGCGGAACTCCAGCTCGCCCTCGTGCGAGGACTCCATGAAGGAGTTGTCGGCCACGTTCGCCGCGCCGCCGATGTGGAAGGTCCGCATCGTCAGCTGGGTGCCGGGCTCGCCGATCGACTGGGCGGCGATGATGCCCACCGCCTCGCCCTCGTTCACCTGCGTGCCGCGGGCCAGGTCGCGGCCGTAGCACTGCACGCAGACGCCGTCCTGCAGCTCGCAGGTCAGGGGCGAGCGGATGTGCACCGTCTGCACGCCGGCCGCCTCGATGGCGTCGGCGTGGTGCTCCTCGATCATCGTGCCCGCGGGGTGCACGACCTCGCCGGAGACCGGCTCGATCACGTCCTCCACCGGCACCCGGCCCAGGATGCGCTCCGCGAGGCTGGCGATGGTCTCGCCGCCGTCGACGACCGCAGAGGCCTGGATGCCCTTGTCGGTGCCGCAGTCGAACTCCCGCACGATGCAGTCCTGGGCCACGTCGACGAGACGACGGGTCAGGTAGCCGGAGTTCGCGGTCTTCAGCGCGGTGTCGGCCAGGCCCTTGCGGGCGCCGTGGGTCGAGTTGAAGTACTCGAGCACGGTCAGGCCTTCCTTGAAGTTCGAGGTGATCGGCGTCTCGATGATCTCGCCCGAGGGCTTGGCCATCAGGCCGCGCATGGCCGCCAGCTGACGCATCTGGGTCGGCGAGCCGCGGGCGCCCGAGTGGGACATCATGTAGATCGAGTTGGGCTCGAGCTCCATGCCGGCGTCGTCCTTACGCACCGCCTGGATCTCGGCCATCATCTCGGCCGCGACGCGGTCGGTGCACTTGGCCCAGGTGTCGACCACCTTGTTGTACTTCTCGCCCTGGGTGATCAGGCCGTCGAGGTACTGCTGCTCGAACTCCTTCACCAGCTCGCGCGTCTCGTTGACGATCGGCCACTTGGTGTCGGGGATCACCATGTCGTCCTTGCCGAACGAGATGCCGGCCTTGAACGCCTCGGTGAAGCCCAGGCTCATGATCCGGTCGCAGAAGATCACCGACTCCTTCTGGCCGCAGTGGCGGTAGACGGTGTCGATGACCTCGCCGACCTCCTTCTTGCGCAGAAGGCGGTTCACGAGATCGAACGGGGTCTTGGGGTTCATCGGCAGGAGCTGGCCGAGGCGCAGGCGGCCCGGCGTCGTCTCGAACCGCTTCACCTCCTCCTCGCCCGTCTCCGGGTTGATCTGGCGGACGCGGGCCTGGATCTTGGTGTGCATCTGCACGATCCCGGCGGCGAGCGCATGCTCCACCTCCTCGATCGAGCCGAAGACCATGCCCTCGCCGGGCAGGCCGTCGCGCGCGATGGAGATGTAGTAGAGGCCGAGGATCATGTCCTGCGAGGGGACGATGATCGGCTTGCCGTTGGCGGGCGACAGAACGTTGTTCGTCGACATCATCAGCACGCGCGCTTCCAGCTGGGCCTCGAGGCTCAGCGGGACGTGCACGGCCATCTGGTCGCCGTCGAAGTCCGCGTTGAAGGCCGAGCAGACCAGCGGATGCAGCTGGATCGCCTTGCCCTCGATCAGCACCGGCTCGAAGGCCTGGATGCCGAGGCGGTGCAGGGTCGGCGCGCGGTTCAGGAGCACGGGGTGCTCGCGGATCACCTCGTCGAGGATGTCCCAGACCTCGGGACGCTCCTTCTCCACCAGCTTCTTGGCCTGCTTGACGGTCGAGGACAGGCCCTTGGCGTCGAGGCGCGCGTAGATGAAGGGCTTGAACAGCTCCAGCGCCATCTTCTTGGGAAGACCGCACTGGTGGAGCTTCAGCTCAGGCCCGGTCACGATCACCGAGCGGCCGGAGAAGTCGACGCGCTTGCCGAGCAGGTTCTGGCGGAACCGGCCCTGCTTGCCCTTGAGCATGTCGGCGAGCGACTTCAGCGGGCGCTTGTTGGCGCCCGTGATCACGCGGCCGCGGCGGCCGTTGTCGAACAGCGCGTCGACGGCCTCCTGCAGCATCCGCTTCTCGTTGCGGATGATGATGTCCGGCGCGCGCAGCTCGATCAGCCGCTTCAGGCGGTTGTTGCGGTTGATGACCCGGCGGTAGAGGTCGTTGAGGTCCGAGGTCGCGAAGCGGCCGCCGTCCAGCGGCACCAGCGGGCGCAGCTCGGGCGGGATCACCGGGACCACGGTCATGATCATCCACTCGGGCCGGTTGCCGGACTCGAGGAAGTTCTCGACCAGCTTCAGGCGCTTGATGATCTTCTTGGGCTTCAGCTCGCCGGTGGCCTCGGCGAGGTCCACGCGCAGCTGCTCGGCCTCGCGCTCGAGGTCGATCTCGGCCAGCATCTCGCGGATGGCCTCGGCGCCGATGCCGGCGCGGAAGGCGTCCTCGCCGTACTGGTCCTGCGCGTCGAGGTAGTCCTCCTCCGACATCAGCTGGCCGTGCTTGAGGTCCGTCAGGCCCGGCTCGATGACGACGTAGTTCTCGAAGTAGAGGATCCGCTCGAGGTCGCGCAGCGTCATGTCCAGCATCAGGCCGATGCGGGACGGCAGCGACTTGAGGAACCAGATGTGGGCGACGGGCGAGGCGAGCTCGATATGGCCCATCCGCTCGCGGCGCACCTTCTGGAGCGTGACTTCCACGCCGCACTTCTCGCAGGTGATCCCGCGATACTTCATGCGCTTGTACTTGCCGCACAGGCACTCGTAGTCCTTGATCGGACCGAAGATGCGCGCGCAGAACAGACCGTCCCGCTCCGGCTTGAAGGTGCGGTAGTTGATGGTCTCGGGTTTCTTGATCTCGCCGAAGGACCAGCTGAGGATCCGCTCGGGCGAGGCCAGGGTGATCTTGATCTCGTCGAAGGTGCGGGGGGCCTGCACCGGCGCGAAGACGTTGGAGACTTCCTGGTTCATAAGTCAGCTCCCATAGAGCTTGAATTCAAGTAGCGGCCCGGTCGGCGCGGCGGGACCCCCCGCCGCGCCGGTCATCCGGATCGCGCTTACTCGGAGCCTTCGCTGTCGAGCAGCTCCATGTTCAGGCCGAGGGAGCGGATCTCCTTGACCAGAACGTTGAAGCTCTCGGGCACGCCGGCCTCGAAGTCGTCCTCGCCCTTGACGATCGACTCGTAGACCTTGGTGCGGCCGGCCACGTCGTCGGACTTGACCGTCAGCATCTCCTGCAGCGTGTAGGCCGCGCCGTAGGCCTCCAGCGCCCAGACCTCCATCTCGCCGAAGCGCTGGCCGCCGAACTGGGCCTTGCCGCCCAGGGGCTGCTGCGTGACGAGGGAGTACGGGCCCGTCGAGCGCGCGTGGATCTTGTCGTCCACCAGGTGGTGCAGCTTCAGCAGATACTTCACGCCCACGGTGACCGGACGCGCGAAGGGCTCGCCCGTGCGGCCGTCGTAGAGGGTCGACTGACCCGAGACGTGGAAGCCCGCCCGCTCCAGCGCGTCGTTGACGTCCGGCTCCTTGGCGCCGTCGAAGACCGGGGTGCCGATGGGAACGCCGCGGCGGACGTTCTCGGCGGCCTCCAGGATCTCCTCCTGCGTCATGTGGGACGTCTCGGCCTCGTAGACCTCGTCCGAGTAGGCGTGACGCATCCGCGCCTCGACCTCGGCGAACTCGCCCGAGCGCTTGTAGTTGTCCAGCGCCTCGCCGATCTGGGCGCCCAGGCCGCGCGCGGCCCAGCCCATATGCGTCTCGAGGATCTGGCCCACGTTCATGCGCGAGGGCACGCCGAGCGGGTTGAGAACGAAGTCGACCGGGGTGCCGTCCTCGAGGAAGGGCATGTCCTCCTCGGGAACCACGCGGGAGATGACGCCCTTGTTGCCGTGACGGCCGGCCATCTTGTCGCCCGGCTGCAGCTTGCGCTTCACCGCGACGAACACCTTGACCATCTTCATCACGCCCGGCGGCAGGTCGTCGCCCCGGCGCACCTTCTCGACCTTGTCGTCGAAGCGGCGCTCCAGGTTCTTCTTCTGCGCGTCGAACTGCTTGTTGAGCGCTTCCATCTCGGAGGCGTAGGCCTCCTCGCCGAGCGCCAGCTGCCACCACTGGCCGCGCGAGAGCGTGCCCAGCAGCTCCTCGGTGATCTCCGAGCCGGCCTTGACGCCCTTGGGCCCCTTCACCGCGGTCTTGCCGAGGATCAGGTCCTTGAGACGCGCGTAGATGTTGCGCTCCAGGATCGCCGTCTCGTCCTCGCGGTCGCGGGCCAGACGCTCGATCTCTTCACGCTCGATCTGGAGCGCACGCTCGTCCTTCTCGACGCCGTGCCGGTTGAACACGCGCACCTCGACGACGGTGCCGTGGTCGCCCGGCGGCAGGCGCAGGGAGGTGTCGCGCACGTCGGAGGCCTTCTCGCCGAAGATGGCGCGGAGGAGTTTTTCCTCCGGCGTCATCGGGCTTTCGCCCTTGGGCGTGATCTTGCCGACGAGAATGTCCGCCGGCCCGACCTCGGCCCCGATGTAGACGATGCCCGCCTCGTCGAGGTTCCGCAGGGCTTCCTCGCCGACGTTGGGGATGTCGCGCGTGATCTCTTCCGGCCCGAGCTTGGTGTCCCGCGCCATCACCTCGAATTCCTCGATGTGGATCGAGGTGAACACGTCGTCCTTCACGATGCGCTCGGAGATGAGGATGGAGTCCTCGTAGTTGTAGCCGTTCCACGGCATGAACGCGACGAGCACGTTCTTGCCGAGCGCCAGCTCGCCCAGATCGGTGGAAGGCCCATCGGCCACCACGTCCCCGGCCGCGACCCGATCGCCCACCTTCACCAGCGGACGCTGGTTGATGCAGGTGTTCTGGTTCGAGCGCTGGAACTTGCGCAGACGGTAGATGTCCACGCCCGGATCGCCCGGATCCATGTCGTCGGTGACGCGCACGACGATGCGGACCGCATCGACCTGGTCGATGATGCCGCCCCGCCGCGCGGTGATCGCAGCGCCCGAGTCGCGCGCCACGATCTCCTCGATCCCGGTGCCCACATAGGGCGCCTCGGCCTTCACCAGCGGCACCGCCTGGCGCTGCATGTTCGAGCCCATCAGC
>Ga0310345_10005935_pt1 | contig 10738 bp, 9 predicted proteins | sample HC15DNA20500_MG_FD_204667 | JGI IMG/M metagenome (GOLD analysis project Ga0310345, IMG submission 204667) | Marine microbial communities from station ALOHA, North Pacific Subtropical Gyre - HC15-DNA-20-500_MG | ecosystem: Environmental > Aquatic > Marine > Oceanic | place: Pacific Ocean: North... | reverse complement strand
TGGAATTGCGAAAACTGACACAAAACTGGCACATACCCCTCTTTGAGAGGGACGCGTGCCGGTCTCGAGTGCCATGTCAGTCCTTTTTCACGAAGCCTCCCTACCGAGGGAGTCGCCACTACTGAGCCGGCACACGAGCGATTCGGTCGCCACCGGCAATACCACCCACCCAGATGTCTCCACCGACCTGAATTGCGAGCGTTTCAAAGTGTAAGTAGTCGTTGGTCGGGTAGGTAAAGATTTCCCGAGCAGTGAGCGCCTGTGGGTCAACCCTGGCCACCCGTGACGTGATTGCCTCACACATCCTTTTTCAATCGCAGATGTCTACACTAGCGCGGTGTGACGGGCAGCCCTTCCCGTTTCATGACAGCGATGAGTGGTAACAGATTCGAGAGGTCGGCAAATCCGTCGAAGGTAACCTCAGTGCCACTGACCCAGAGAGTCTCTAGCGCAGGCAAACCCCCGAGAAACGGCAAGCCCACGTCGGTGACCTGAGTGTGATTGAGATAGAGAGTCTTCAGCACCGGTAGCCCCGCGAGATGTACCAAACCTATGTCGGTAATCGGGAGACGACTGAGACGAAGCGTTTCCAGCGCCGGCAACTCTGTGATGTGCGCCAGACCTGCATCAGTGACCTCAGTGTGGTCGAGGTCGAGCAACTCCAGCGAAGGTAACCCTGTGAGGTGCACCAGGCCCGCGTCGGTGATCGGTAGGCGATTCAGATATAGTGTCTTCAGTCCAGGCAACCCCGTAAGATGCGCAAGGCCTGCGTCGGTGATGAGTGTCCGATCGAGTGCGAGCACCTCCAGCACAGGCAACCTCGCCAGATGCGCCAATCCCGTGTCAGTGACCTGCGTTTCAGCAAGATACAGAAACGCCAACGTTGGTATCTGTGCGAGATGCGCCAGACCTGTATTGGTGATGTCGGTGTACTGGAGACTGAGCAGTTCCAATGCTGGCAGGCTTGTAAGATGCGCCAAACCGGCGTCGCTGACCTCGGTGTGTTGGAGACGGAGAGTCTTCAGCGACGACAGTCCTTTGAGATGCGCCAAGCCTGCGTCGGTGACCTCAGTGAATTGGAGATAAAGAGCCTCTAGCGCCGGCAATCCTTCAAGGTGCGCCAGGTCCGCATCCGTAACTGGGGTATAGGAGAGGTTCACGAGTTCAACACGCCCCTGCTCATTGCGGATGAAACTGCCCCCGAGCGTCTCCACAAGAGTCTCTAAGGTAGTCGGAAGTGAAGGTGGCGTTGATTCTTGCTGCGCCATGGACTGCGCACTGAACATCAAGAGTCCGAACCCGAGCGTTCCGACGACGATCACGCGCGCACTGTAAATGTTCATTGGTTTCGTCCTCCACCAACGACATCAACGAACGACGAGAACTCGAGCGAAACTCCAAGGGACCTGTGGATCAATGGAAACCAGATTTTCGGCTCAGGCAACCGTAACGACTGACAGCTCATCACATTGGATGTCAACTTCGTAGGAACCACACCAATTTCGCCACTGGGTTTAGCATGTTTAGTCTGGCATCAGCCTGTCCAAAATACGACTCGCGTCAGCTTAACGGGACGCCACTTTCTCCTGCGCACGCGATCCCGCGAGCATATTGGTCAATCCATAATTGCCTTCGTGACAGGCATACTCGAACATCGGCCCGCTGCTGCGCGTCATCGGTAGGGCGCCGCCCCACGGCTGGGTCCACGTCTTGGGATCGGTCACGGTGAATGTGTAGTCGAGCGTATCGGGACCGGTGCGCGTGAACCGCTCGATTACGTGGAGCTCCGTGCTCAGGTTCAGACTGAAGTTGCGAATGAAGGCGTGGTGGTTGAAGTTGGTCGTCTCGACCACCAGCGTGTCACCCTCCCAGTGCCCGCGCGAGTCGCCGGCGAACTGGCGAATCTTCGGCGTCAGGTGTTCACGTCCGTCGATGGCAATGAAGCGCGTATCGTGAATGTGCTCCTGCAGAATAGCGACCCATCCTTCGTTCTGCACAATCTGGTAGTTGTTGTTGTAGGCGGTCGGAAACGACGGCACACCCCGATACCAGAGGCAGCGATCGCCGCCATCGAGCTGTGTGTACGACTCGGTCGGCAGCCGACCGCCGCGCACCGCCGCGAGATACTCCATCTCGGGCGAGTCCATCTTTACTTGCGCATCGGCGGTCAACACCGGCAGGCGGCCGTTGGGTGGCTCCGTAATGACGGAGGTCCGCCGGGTCGGGATGACCGAGGTCCCCCGCTCCATCCAGAAGTTGTTGTACGCTCCGGGGGCGCCGTCGATTCCGCGGTCGACACTCGCGCCCGCCTCGGTTCGCACCGAAGGACGGGCCGCCAGCTCAACGTTCTGCTCGACCGCCGTTTGCTCGATCCCGGCCGCCTCCTCTTCGGTGTAGAACTCCTGGTCACCGAGCCGCTCGGGACGCTGGAATGGCGTCAGCGTGCCGTTGTTCCAGACACCCTGAATGTCGGGGTCACCCCACGGCGTGCGCGGCGCCGCGCCATCCGCCGGCTGACCCACCGCGATCGTCGGGACGAGCCCCACCGCAACGATGCCCACCACCGTGATCAGTGCGCGAATCTTCATGGAATCCTCCTCGACCGACCCAGTCGTCGTCGGCCCGCTTCGGCCCATGATGAACCGATGTGGGAAGCGGCGCAAGCCCAGAGATGGCGGTAGCTGCGTATAATTAAGAGTCTGTTTTCTCGCACCACACTGGAGCTCTCATGCATCGCCTACACACACCGACCGCCGTCCCCCTCGCCATGCTTCTCGTCTTCTTCCTGAGCGCGACCACCACGCTCCGCTCGGCCGAGAACGAGAACTGGCCGTCGTTCCGCGGCGCCGACGCATTGCCGATTGCCGACAACGACCCGCGGCTGCCGTCGCGCTGGAGCACGACGGATAACGTCGTCTGGAAGACGCCGATCGAGGGCCTCGGGTGGTCGTCGCCGGTCATTTGGGGCGACCACGTGTTCCTGACGACGGTGACGAGCGACGGCGTAACGCAGGAGCCCCGGATGGGTCTCTACTTCCCCTTTGGCTCTCCCGAAACGTTCGACGACGATCGCTTCCCCGATCCAAAGCCCGGCGAGTTGATGGAGCGCGAGGAGGACATCCATCACTGGCAGGTGGTCGCGCTCGACTTCGAGAGTGGTGACATTGTCTGGTCGACCGAAGTGCACACGGCCGAACCCGATTTCGACCGTCATATCAAGAACACCTTCGCCTCGGCGACGCCGGTCACCGACGGCGAACGGGTCTACGTCTACTTCGGCAACATCGGTGTTTACGCCCTCGACTTCGATGGCACCGTGGTGTGGGAGCGCCGGTTCGACGCCGCCAAGACGCGGCTCGGATGGGGCCCTGCCGCGTCACCGGTCCTGCACGACGGGACGCTCTTCATCGTCAACGACAACGACGAGGAATCGTTTGTCGTGGCGCTCGACGCCGCCACCGGCGACGAGCGCTGGCGCGTCGCGCGCGACGAGGGAACGAACTGGTCGACGCCCTACGTCTGGGAGCACGATGGTCGGACCGAACTGGTAACGACCGGGAGCGATCTCGTCCGATCCTACGACCTCGACGGGAACGAGCTATGGACGTTCAGCGGGATGAACACGATCGCGATCCCGCAGCCGTTCAGCGCCCACGGACTCCTCTACCTCACGACGGGGTACGTCGGCGATCCGATCAAACCGGTCTTTGCCCTTCGTCCGGGCGCCAGCGGCGACATCACGCTCGCCGAGGGCGAGCGGAGCAGCGAGTTTGTCGCCTGGTATGTCGACGATGCCGGCCCGTATCATCCGACGCCGCTCATCATTGGCGACCACTACGTGACACTGCACGACCGCGGGTTCTTCACCGTCCACGACGCGCACACCGGCGATGAGCTGTACTTCACCGAAGAGCAGATCCAAAACCAAGAAGTGCGGCGCCGGGTGGCGGTCGGCACCGGCGGCTTTACCGCGTCGCCATGGGCCTACAATGGGCGGGTCTTCATGCTGAGCGAGGAGGGCGACACCTACGTCCTCGATGCCGAGAACAACTTCCGTTTATTGGCGACCAACTCGCTCGACGAGGTGGCGATGTCGAGCCCCGCGATCGCGCGGGGAAGCCTCTTCATCCGCACCCGCTCGAACCTCTATCGTCTGTCGGATTTGAGCCGCTAATCGACAAAATGGAAATCGGCGGGGCCGTCGCGCCTCGCGAGGAGCACGACGTCGGCATCTTCCGGCACCACGTAGGCGTGGTGCGCCCTGGCCGGCAAGATGACATAGCTCCCTGCCGTCGCCGTGTACTCACGGCCGTCGATCGTCACTTGCACCGCCCCCTCGAGCACCATCAACGTTTCGGTGTAAGTGTGCCAGTGCATCGCAAAGCGCGATCCGGCGGGAAAGCGCGCGAGATACGTCGGCCCGCCGGTCTCTGGATCGACCGCGATAGGCGCGTTCCGGAGACCTTGGGGGAAGCCTGGATTGTTAGTCGGCGGCCCCCAGTCGGCATCACGCCAATTGAGAACGAGCGGCTCGAGCGTCGTCGGCGCTTGCGCGACCGCAACCGCGCCGCCGAGGAGTGTCGCGAGCAACACCGTCACTGCGATGCAACCATATCGCGTCACGACTTCGCCTCTGTTACCGCTTGACATACTTGTGGATCTCCGGCCGGACGGTGTCGGCCACCCAGATATCGCCGTTCGGCGTCATCGCCATGTAGTGCGCTTCGCCGAACTCACCGAGCCCCTTGCCCGGCTGGCCATTGCGTCCCAGCGCTTTACCATTGTCGTCGAGCTTGAGGATCTCGCCGGCAAAGCCGCTCACCATGTACATCGTGCCGTCGTCGTCGATATACAGCCCGCACGGCAGCCCCTTGTAGGTCCACTCTTTGATGTACTCGCCCTCGCTGTCGAAGATCTGGACGCGCCGGTTCTGCCGGTCGGCGACGTAGACCAGCCCGTCAGCGTCGACCACGATCGAGTGCGGCGTGTCGAACTCGCTCGGTCCAGTCCCCGGGCCACCCCACGTTTTGACCAAAGACCCGTCGGGCGCGAACTTCAAGACGCGAGGCACGCCTTGACCATGACCGACTAGGACGTAGACCTCCCCTTCGAGCCCGATGTAGAGGTCGGTCGGCTCTTCGAGGAGATCGGTGTCGTCAGGCGTAATCGTCAGCAGTACCTCGCCTTCCGGATTCATCTTCCGGATAATGTCGCCGTTGACGTCGGTCGTCCAGATGTGCCCCTCGCGGTCGATCCGCATACCGTGCGGCCGGTCGTACTGGCCCTGCCCCCACGCTCGCACGAAGCTGCCGTCTGGGTTGAATTCCATCAACGGATTGGGACCGCGGTTGAAGATCAGGATGCGATTCATCGAGGTCCAGCCGACGCTCGAGGGCGCCCCCATCTCGACGTCGTCCGGGATCTCCAGCCCATGCGGCACTGGGCGATAGCCCAGATCTGGGGCATCTTCCATCTGCGCCGGGTCGGGCGCAGTCAGGATCTGTAGGGCAACGAGAAACAGGGTGATCAGGCGCATGAGGTCTCCTTCAATATGAGGGTCATGTTAACACCGGGGACCGATGTGGCGTCATACGGCTAGAAGACCCGCTCTGGGAACCGCACCCCGCTCCGGTTCGTCTGTGGAAACAGATGCTGGACGACATCCTGCGTGATCTTCGAGACGGTGTCCGAGCGTTGACGCGGTGCAAGGTCTTGCCGGCAGCATGAACGCCGTCGCCAGCATCATCGGCCTCATGGCCAAGGGTGTGTTGTACGACTAGATAGGAGCGGAGGTGTTCCCACTGTCGGCGGGGGGGACGGGGCCGGGGCTGCCGCGCTCGCGATGCGCGGGCGGCAGCCCCGGTCGATTACTAGTTGAGCAGCTCGTTCTTGAGCCAGCTCACCAGCGCCGGCTCGAGGTCCGCGTTCTTGTCGAACATCGGCAATCCGTGCTCAGTACCACCGTAGATCTTGGCCGTTGAGCGCGGGTGCTGTGACCCCTCGGCCGCCCCCTTGAGCGCATCGGCCACGCCCGGCGTGACGGTATCACCGGTCGCCGCCGCCGCGAAGACAGCAAGTCCAGACGTGTTCGCCATGTGGGCAACCGCCCCCTCGCTCGGGGGCCCGGACAGCAGCATCAGCGCCTTAACACCCGACTGACGCGAGGCCAGGTCGGCGGTTAGCATCGCACCGCAGCTCGCACCACCCGCCGCCACCCGCGACGCGTCGACGCCCGACTGCGACACTAGGTAGTCATAGGCAAGGTCGACGTCCCCATGCGCGGTCTGGAGGAAATTCGGGAACCCGCCCGCTTCTTGAATCCCTTGTCCCCCGCTCTCACCGAATCCGCGAAGATCGAGTGTCAGCACGTGTACCCCGGCATCGACGAGCTGGGTCGCAATGCCAGACCACGACGTCCGGTCCATATTGCACTGGTGCACCAGAAGCATCGCCGGACCTGGTTGCCCCGGCGACATATAGGTCGCCTTGAGCATCGTGCCGTCGCTCGCCGTCAGGTCGATGTCTTTGGATGCCGCCTGTGCCGGCGCGTGGCCAAACGAGATAAATAGCGCAATTGCGGCAATGAGTATTGTGATCTTCTGCATGATTCCCCCTCGTGATGGTTTCGCGGTCACGACGTCGGAGACGCGTTCACGCGATCAAAGAGATCGAGTTTATCCTTCCGAATGTCGTTCGTTACCTGAATCTCTGACCCGAATTCGAGCCAAGGGTCGGTAGCCGCGTCGTAACGTGGCCACGAAGCGAGCCCGTCACCATTCGGATTCCCGGTGTGGGCGAAGTTGACCCAATATTCCGACATCGCATGCGCAATCTCGTGGTCCCAATCACTCCAGCCCACACCGACCAAACGCGTGTTGCTAAAAGCATAGGCTAGGTCTCCGGAGTGGTAGGCACCGTAGCCGTTGGGTCCGTCAGGCATCTCAATTGTGGCTCGCTCGGGCACGTAAATTCGATACACCGGTGGCGCATGACGGAAGAAGTAAAGATAGGCATCGTTACCGGCCGCTTCGACCGCACGTGCCCACGTGCGCATCTCCCAGACAAAACTCCGGTCGGCTTGGATGGCCTGCGCTCCCCACTTAGTCGACTTGTCGATGTCGGTCTCGTACGCGGCTAAAAGGGCGTCGGTGTGAACGCCGTACTGACCGCCAAGCATCGACATCAGCTCTCCGTACTCCCGGAGTGGCGTCCCCGCATAGAGCGTCGTCCCCTCGTTGGCCATCGCACCGACGATCACCGGGACGTCGTTGTGCTCCCCGGCCTCGACGATCGCGCGTGCCGACTTCGGCATAAACCACCCGTCGATAATCGCCCCAGACCCCAGCCCAGACTCGAGTACCGCTTCGGCATCAAGCGCTCGCAGCGCAGCCAATGCATCAGCGTCGTCGCCTTCGATGCCAAGTTCGGCCGCCGCCACGCCGCCAGCATCGTGTGCCGCTGCGAGGTCTGGACGTCCGCCACGGAAGCAGCCACCCGAATGGCCGATCGCCTTGTGGAAAAGCCCCTTCGCCAGTGGCGATGCCATCAGGTAGCAAACGCTCCACGATCCGGCCGACTGCCCGAAGATTGTGACGTTGTTCGGATCGCCGCCAAATGCTGCGATATTGTCGCGCACCCATTCGAGCGCTGCGACCTTGTCGAGTAAACCGTAATTGCCTGACACTCCCTCCGGCGATTCCGAGGATAGCGCTCGGTGCGCCAAGAATCCGAACGGGCCAAGGCGGTAATTGATGGTGACGAGGACCACCCCTTTGTTGGCGAGGGCCGTGCCGTCAAACACCTCGGCGCTCCCCCATCCGCCGGTGTGCCCACCACCGTGAAACCAAACCATAACCGGGCGCGTTTCGGACGCCTGCTCCGCACCAGTCCAGATGTTCAGATAGAGGCAATCTTCGTTCCGATCGAGCTCGCCGCGCGTATAGATGGACGATTCCTGGGTCAACCGTTGCCAGCAGGCCGGACCGAATGTCGTCGCGGCGCGGGTGCGATCCCATGGCGCTGGAGCGACGGGCGCCTGCCATCGCTGGTCACCAGTCGGCGGTTCCGCATACGGGACACCGCGAAAAACGGCGACCCCACTGGCTGTATCGACTAGTGCCCCCTCCAGTGCGCCGAGACTCGTCTCAACGACCGTGCCAAAAACGCCAGCTGCACTTTCCGTCGGCGCGTCTCCAGACAGACAGGCAGAAACCGAAATGTTCAGCGCGACAAGAGCAACAACAGCAAGGGTCGGAATGGCCAAATCGGAGCGCATAAACGATCCTTCTTTCGAAAGGAAAATGTCATCATACGCCGAGGGCATCGTCATCGAAAAATTTCAGTCGATGGACGCCCTCAAGGACTTTTGGTACTCCGACGGCTACCTACACGCCAAGACTCTGCGTAAATACGAAAAGAGGCAATGAAAGTGAACTTCATCGTCACAGTCGAGGGGGTCGACGCCGACTAGTGACTCATTCCTGGACGAAACGTATTCTCATGGCCTGCTGTGTGGTGACCGTTCTCGTGGCTGGACTCGCTTTCGCGTACCGTGACGCTATCCAAGTCGCGCTATTCTTCGTCGCCCTCACACCGGATCACGACTACGTCGATGAGCCACCCCCTGAACGCCCTGATTACCACAATCCCGAACACTGGGCCGCACTCCCAAATCGCGACGATCTCACCGACACCGTTCCCGTCGGCGATTACACGAACATCCAGGCAACTGCATCGGTCGACGTCTTCTTCATTCATCCAACCACCTACTACTCACCCGACAGCTGGAACCAACCACTCGACAACAGCGAAGCCAACGAAATCACCGACCGGGCCGTCATGCAAGGACAAGCTAGCGTGTTCAACGGTTGCTGCCGTGTCTATGCACCACGCTACCGGCAAGCCACGCTCTACTCCTTCTACGACAACAGTAATAGCGGATCACAGGCGCTAGATCTCGCTTACACCGATGTCGTCACCTCATTTCGGCACTACATCGAGCATTTCAACGGCGGACGTCCGTTCGTTCTCGCCGCCCACAGCCAGGGCTCACGTCACGCTCATCTACTGATGGCTGATGAAATTGTCGGCACATCGCTCGCCGACCGTCTGGTAGCCGCTTACCCTGTCGGATTCGGCCTCGACGGAACGAACGGTGTACTGATCTGCCAGACTGCAACTGAGACTGGATGCCAAGTCACCTGGAACAGCGTCGGACCAAAGGTGGCAAACCCGCTGGCAGCACCCGAGCACATTTGTGTAAATCCACTCAGCTGGCGTGCCGACACTTCACACGTCGGTCACGATGCGAATCTCGGTGCAGTCAGCTTCCGTGTGGAGAACGTGCCCGAACAGGGCGTGGCAGATGCGCAGTGCCGCGACGGCAACCTAGTGGTTTCAGAGATCCGATCCGAGCACTACGAGCAACGGCCGTTCGGTCGTGACAACTACCACATCTATGACTACGCGCTCTTCTACCTGAACATACGTGAGAACGTCGAGACGCGCGTCGAGACGTTCCTTCGCAACAGAAGTCCGAGCGATACCACCTCGCCGTAGGAAGGCTACCGCTGCCCAGCTCTAGTGGTGACCTCGGCTTTGTCGAGATTCCGCGCACCCTCCAAAATGTGCCGGATGTCGTAGTTCCCTTCGTGACAGGCGTACTCGTACAGCGGCCCTTCGCGTTTCATCAGCGGAAATTCGGCGCTCCACGAATTCGCCCATGTCGTCTCATCCTCGACGGTAAACTCGTAGCGAATCGTCTCGTCATCAATTCTCGTGAAGCGCTCCAGAACGCGCAAACCAACATTCGCCCCGTTGAAGGTAACCTTTTCGTTGAAGTTGATCGTTTCGACGATTAACGTGTCGCCCTCCCACCTTCCACGCGAATCGCCAGGCCACTGACGGATCGATGACGAAATGTGAGGCCGACCGTCAAGTGGCACAATCCTGGCGTTATTAGCGCGCATCTCTTGCATGATGACAACGTGGTCTTCAGTCTGAAGGATCTGTAGGAGATCGTTGTACGGCGCCGGGAGCATCGGTGGGCCCTCATGGCGCCACACAAGGCAGCGTTCCTGGAGTGTCCGCGTCTGATGACTCGCGAAGGATTGCGGCGAGATGTTCTGAACCAACCATCGACTCTCCTGTCGACGCATCGCCTCACGCTCTTCCGCCGTCGCGATCATCGGTGGAATCTTTCCATCGGGCGGATCGACGATTAACGATGTCCGTGTCGTCGTCAACCGGCGCGGTTGCCCTTCGCGGAGCCAGATTGAGTTGTCGTAGTGGATGTTTTCTTGCGTCTGACGCGTGCGCTCGAGCAGCTCTGCTTCATTCGTTGCCGAGAGTGCACTTCGAGCGCGCAACGGGTCAACCCCTTCTTCGGTTAAGAGCTCGTTTAGCCCGTCAAGCTCTTCTTCTGAGAGGAACTGCTGGTCTCCGAGATTGTCGGGCCGCTCCAGCGGCGTGTACGTGGAGCTGGTCCATATACCCTGGAGGTTGGGATGTCCCCATGGCGTTCGGGCTGTAGCTTGTTCCGTCGACTGACTGAGCGCAACGGCTGGCGTCAGTATCACCAATGCCACGGCGACCACCGTTAGAAGAATCCGTTGTTGACTCATAACGCCCTCCATATTGAACACACGATGGAACGAGATTGAACACACGATGGAACGAGCGGCTATTCGATATCAAATGCATATGTCACGATCGGGCCGTCCTGATAGCCTAATCGCCC
>Ga0310345_10005932_pt1 | contig 10742 bp, 8 predicted proteins | sample HC15DNA20500_MG_FD_204667 | JGI IMG/M metagenome (GOLD analysis project Ga0310345, IMG submission 204667) | Marine microbial communities from station ALOHA, North Pacific Subtropical Gyre - HC15-DNA-20-500_MG | ecosystem: Environmental > Aquatic > Marine > Oceanic | place: Pacific Ocean: North... | reverse complement strand
TTATTAACAACGCCGGCATTCTGCGCGACAAGAGCTTCGCCAAAATGTCGCCGGAGGAATGGCGCGCAGTGATCGACGTGCATCTCAACGGCTCCGCCAACGTGACACTGGCCGCGTGGCCGGTCATGAAGGAAAACAATTACGGCCGCATCGTCATGACGACCTCGACATCCGGCATCTATGGCAATTTTGGGCAGGCCAACTATGGCGCGGCGAAAATGGGTGTGGTGGGGCTGATGCGCACGCTCACGATAGAGGGCGCGAAGAACAACATCCGCATCAACTGCCTTTCGCCAACGGCCGCGACCCGCATGACCGAGGACATTCTCACCCCGGAGATGCTGGACGCGCTCAAACCCGAATTCGTCACGCCCGCAGCACTTTATCTGGCAAGCGATGACGGACCGAACGGCACGGTAATGTTCGCTGGTGCGGGTTACTATTCCACGCTGGAAATCCGCGAAAGCAAGGGCATGTTCATCCCGGAAGATGACCGCACCGTGGAGGCGATAGCCGAGAACTACGCCCGGATTTCCGACATGAATGACGCCGACGTTTTCAACGAAGGTCGTGAGCACGTCGCCAAGATACTGACGGCAGCCGCCAAGGGCTGACCGGATCCATCCGAACCCTCAGGGAGGAACACCCCATGCGCAGCGCAGTTATCGTTTCCACCGCACGCACTCCGATCGGCAAGGCCTATCGCGGTGCATTCAACGACACGCAGGCCCAGGCGCTGGGCGGCCACGCCATCAAGAACGCCGTGGAGCGCGCAGGCATTGAAGGCGCAGAAGTCGATGATGTGGTGATGGGTGCCGCTATCCAGCAGGGATCGACCCACATGAATATGGCCCGCCAATGCGCCATGCGTGCGGGCCTTCCCACTTCGGTTGCGGGAATGTCACTCGACCGCCAATGCGCATCCGGCCTGATGGGCATTGCCACGGCGGCGAAGGAGATCATCAACGACGGCATGACGATCACTGTCGGCGGCGGACTTGAGTCCATCTCGCTTTGCCAGAACGAGAAGATGAACCTTTCTCGCGCGGTCGACCCCTGGCTGATGCAGAACCTGCCTGCGCTCTACATGACCATGCTGGAGACTGCCGAGATCGTGGCTGATCGCTATGGCGTGTCGCGCGAGGTGCAGGACGAATACTCCTACCAGTCGCAGATGCGCACGGCGGCAGCGCAGGAGGCCGGAAAATTTGACGACGAGATCGTTCCCATGCCCTCGGTCATGAAGGTGATGGACAAGGAGACAAAGGAAGTCTCCGATGTGGAGGTGACACTCGACAAGGACGAGGGCAACCGTCCCTCAACCACGCTTGAAGGGTTGTCTCAGCTACAGCCGGTGTTCAAGGGCGGCCAGCAAGTAAAGCAGGGTTCGAACATCACGGCAGGCAATGCCTCGCAGCTATCCGACGGTGCTTCGGCCAGCGTGCTGATGGAGGAAAAGGAGGCCGAAAAACGCGGCATCGAGCCGCTCGGAATCTATCGCGGCATGGCGGTCGCCGGTCTCGATCCCGACGAAATGGGCATCGGCCCGGTCTACGCGGTGCCCAAACTGCTGAAGGCCAACGGGCTGACCGTCGACGATATCGGGCTGTGGGAACTCAATGAGGCGTTTGCCTGCCAGGCAATCTACTGCCGTGACAAACTTGGGATCGATCCAGAAAAATACAACGTCAATGGTGGCGCGATTTCAATCGGCCACCCCTACGGCATGTCGGGCGCGCGGATGACCGGCCACGCCCTGATCGAGGGCAAACGCCGTGGCGTCAAATATGCCGTCGTTACCATGTGCGTTGGTGGCGGCATGGGTGCTGCTGGACTGTTAGAGATCGTCTAGGACGCCTCAGCGGCGCGGCGCGATGCCATCCAGCCAGTCCAGACCGCGCCTGCAGACTTTCTCCCAGAACCCGTCATGGGTGGCCAGTAACTTGGCCTCCATCTCCCGGCGTTTCGTCTCGCCGGCAAGGGCATAGGGTGACAGGTACACCGCCCAGTACAATCCCGCCGCGACCAGCACCATGAACACGCCGGCGAAGATGGTGTCGGACAGGAAGTGGCCACCCTGCCCTACGCGCAGCACCGCCGACAGCAGACCCATCACGACGGTCATCAACCAGAACATCGGCCGCCAGCGCACTGAGACAAAGGCAAGTGCTGCGAAGATCATCACCATCGACGAGACCTCGCCCGACGCGAACGAACAATTGTCGAGACAGGTGCCGGTCGGATTGAACACGGAGGTGAAATTCTCGGTCCCGCCAAGTTCGATGATCTCGCGCGGACGCCAACGGCCCCAATGCTCTTTCAGAATGATATTGGTGAGCAGCAGCGGGCCGATGAGCGAACACAGGCCCAGATAGAGCCAGCGCAACCAGTCGAGCCCGAGTACAGGCTTGTCCAATCGCGCCGCGGCGATGCCCGCGACGACGATCACCACGTACCAGACCGTATATCCGCGCAGGAATATAATGCGCAGGACTCTCCAAAATCCGGCATTGAGCGCGAACCCGTCTTGCCCATGGAACAACCGGGATGCCGCGATATCCAGAGTGGGAAAAACGGAAAACAGCAGCCCTGCGGCAACACCGATTGCAACAGCAATCAGTGCAACCGTTATGGTCTCTTGAGAGCCGGTCGCTTGGCTGGTTTGCTGCAGTAGTGCCATTTACTGCCTCTGCACCGCACCCGTATGATCGCGCAAGCGATAGAACCAGACCTGCCGGATTTCGCCTGCCTTCGGTTTGAAGGTGCCTAGCAGTTCCGCGTCGTCGAATTGGGCGATTACGCCAGCCGGATTCGAAGACCTGGTCATATAGAAGACCGGCGTCCTCGGGTCGTCTTGGTAAGCGCGGGTGAGTTCAAAATGATCCGTCACCCCTTCCCCCACCCGCCAGGCGGCAAAGGGCAGTCCGGCATCGCGCAAATAGTAAGCCATGAGCGCCGACATGCGCCGGTTGTCCGTCAGGATCACGGCGTCGCCCGGCTCGATAAGTTTCGCCGCTTCGCGCGCCGAGGCTTCCGCGCCCTGCATACGCTCGAACGGGTTGAGATCGCCCGGCAGCGGCAACTGACCGGGTCTCGCGAAGCAGACCGCAATCGCCAGCACCGCGAAAACGCCCAGATGCAGGCTTACAGTCACCCTGCGCCACCACTCGGGAATATAATTGACCATGAAGTCGGCAACCATGATGGTCGCTGCGATATATGCCGCAGCCGCCCAGTTCGCGTAGGCCTTCGCCATTACCGCCTGAAAACAGATTATCAGCAGAACCGGTGCAGAAAAGGCAATCAGCAGCCACTGCTTCTGGTTCATGCCTTCGACCGGCAGGCGCACAAGCCCGGCCAAATAGACAATGAACATCAGCGGCCCCATTACGCCGAATTGCGAGGCGAAGAACTCGCCCAACCCGCCCAGATTGGGAAACTGCCCGCCCCAGCCGATGTTTTCGCCCGTATGACTGACCGTGGCGAAACTGTTCTGCTGGTTCCACAAGATGTTCGGCAACAGGCTTGCAAGTGCGATCACGACCGCGACCCAGAACTTGGCCGAAGCCAAAATGTGAGGCCGCTTCTCGCTACCAAGGGCATATATCGCCGCGCACAGCAGGAAGTAGAACATGGCGTATTTGGCCATCAGTCCCCCGCCGATGGCCAAACCGAGCACCACCGCCCATCTCCAGCTCTGCTCTGCCTCGAAGCGAATGAAAGCGTAGAGCGCCAGTGCCCAGAACAGCAATAGAGGGACATCGGTAGAGATGACGGTGGACGACAGCGACACTGCCGGCAGCAGCGCGTAGAGCAAAGCTGCCCAGAACGCAGTTCTCGCGTCGAACAGCCTTTGCGTTGCGGCGAAAATGATTAACGCCGTCAGCGTGTGGAAGACCGGCGACGGCAGTCTGATGCAGAATGTGCTGTCGCCGCACACCGCGGTGAACGCACCGATCGTCCAGCCCAGCACAGGAGGCTTGGAGAAGTAGCCGAAGGCCGGTTCCTTGCCCCAGACCCAGTATTGGGCCTCGTCAAAGAAGAGGTCCGTGTTGTTGAACCAGAGCGAAACCAGTCGGGCAGCAAGCGCGAGACCAAGTACCCAGAGCGTGCGCCGCAGCCAGACAGATGAGGCTTCGGCCCCGCTTGTAGCGCTCAAAGCGATTTCCTCATCATGCTGCAGCGTTCCGTGCGGCCCCTGCCGGCCACACTTGCCAATCGCGCCGGTGTATGGGATTTACCCGCCCACAAGTCAAGGCGGCTCCACGTGCCCGCGCACGCCCCGCCGGCGATCCGGAACAATCAGAATCCATGCAGATTTCCGTTGTCATTCCCGCCTTCAACGAGGAAGGCAATATCGGCCGTCTGGTACGCGAAACCTTCGACACAGTTCCCGAATCCACCATCGGGGAGGTGATCGTCGTCGACGATTGCTCCACCGACGCCAGCGTTGCCGAAATCCGTGCAATGCAGCCGGAGTTTCCCAAACTGCGCCTCATCCGCCATCTGACCAACGCTGGACAATCAGCAAGCCTGCGCAGCGGCATAATGGCGGCAAAGTTTCCTGTGATCGCGCAGATGGATGGTGACGGCCAGAACGATCCGCACGACATCCCTGCCCTGCTGCGTAAATTGGGCGAACCTGGTGACCGCACCAAACCGGCGCTTGTTGGTGGTGTGCGCACCAACCGGCGTGACACCGGCTCAAAGCGGCTCGCCTCGAAGGCAGCAAACTGGATCCGCGACCGCGTGCTGAAGGATGACTGCCCCGACACCGGTTGCGGCATAAAGGTCTACTGGCGGGATGCGTTCCTGCGCCTGCCCTTCTTCACAAGTGTTCACCGTTATCTGCCAGCCCTCTTCCAGACCTATGGCTACGCAACAGCCTACCAGCCGGTGCGCGACCGCCCACGCCTGATGGGGATCTCCAAATACAACAATCTCAGCCGGGCGCTGATCGGGCTTTACGATCTGTTCGGCGTTTCGTGGCTGCGCCGCCGCGCGAAGAATCCGGAAACCACCGAGGACTGATCCTCAGGCTGCGGTCTCAGGCCCCTTGCGGGAAGCCTCGCGCCGCAACTCCTTGCGGTAACGCGACCAGGTCCATACGCCGATCAACACGGAAATTGCGAACAGCACCAGAGACAGTCCGACCTGCATCCCCGAGCCGACATTCACCCCCGAGCCCATGAGTGCAAACACGAAGGTCTGCGGCAGATAACCGACAGCCGACGCGGCAAGGAATCGCAGCTTCGGAATACCAGTGGCGCCCGCCGCCAAATTGGTGACCAGGTTCGATGTGAACGGCAGCAGCCGCAGTATGAGCGTGAACACAACCGTGTTGCGCGCCCAAAGCTGGACCGCGACGTCGAGTCGACCGCTGATAAAGCGCTGCGCCGCCTCACGGAAACCCGAAGCAGCCATGAGTGCCAGAATGCAGCCGCCAAGTGCGGCGCAAAGCGCCAGCGCCAGCCCGCCAGCAAATCCGAAGAAGTACGCTGCAAAGAAACTCACCATTTGCCGCGGCCCACCGAAGCCGGTAAACACGGCTCCCAGCAGAAAGTAGCCAACCGGCCCGTGCAGCCAGCCAACACCGGGTTCAGCGGAGAAATCCAGCCAGCCCAACATATGCTCAAACTCGAACTGCCGGATATACCACCCCGCCCCGATCAGCAGAACGATCAGTCCCAGTCCACGCAATACGATCCTTGGGCCAATCTGGCGCAGCGCCGATATGAGTCGGTTGGACATTACCCTGTACACTTTGGCCGCGTTGGCGACCCCGTTTGGTTGCGGTGCCGTCCACTATCAACCACTGCGCAATTGCGCAAACCCGTTTCTCAAGCTCGTGTTTTGCCACGGTATTTTTGCAACACGCTTGACGCCGCAACGCCCGGCTTGCACTGTCGGGCGAAGTGGAGGAAATGCATGACCGAGAGCCCGAATTTGCTTGACGACACGGCGCTGGAGCCGTGGCTCAACGCCAATGTCGCTGGCTTCGACACGCTCCACGAGATCCGCAAATTCGACACGGGTCAGTCCAACCCCACCTACCTGCTGACCGCCGACAGTGGCAAGTATGTGCTACGTGCCAAGCCGCCCGGAGAGTTGCTGAAATCAGCTCATCAGGTAGACCGCGAATACCGCGTCATGAAGGCGCTTGCCAGCACGGGCGTGCCGGTTCCAAAAATGCTGACGCTTGCCGAGGACGACGCCTCGCCGATCGGCAGAATGTTCTTCGTCATGGAATTTCTCGACGGGAGGATATTCTGGGACCCTGCACTGAAGGAACTCGTGACGGCGGAAGCCAAACAGACGCGCGGTGCGATCTACGACTCGATGAACACCGCGCTGGCCGCCCTGCACGATGTTGATTACGAGAAGGTTGGCTTGGGCGATTTTGGCGTTCCGGGCAGCTATTTCGAGCGCCAGCTCGGGCGCTGGACCAAGCAATACGCGGCCAGTGAGGTTGATCGCAATAAGGACATCCACACGCTGATCGCCTGGCTGGAAAAACACATGCCGCCGGACGACGGCCAGACCTCGCTGGTGCATGGCGACTACCGTATCGACAACATGATATTCGCCCATGAAAGTGCGGCGATACTGGGCATCCTCGACTGGGAGCTTTCCACCATCGGCCATCCTCTAGCCGATCTGGCGTATCAATGCATGCAATGGCGGCTGCCGCACGAAGGCGGTTTCCGCGGGCTAGGCGGGGTCGACCGCAAGGCGGTGGGCATTCCATCCGAGAAGGAATATGTCAGCGCCTATTGTCGGCGCCGCAACATCGGCTCACTCGACCACTGGCATTTCTATCTGGCCTTCTGCTTCTTCCGGCTCGCAGCGATCCTGCAGGGCGTCTACAAGCGATCCCTGGACGGCAACGCCTCCAATCCGCAAAAGGCCAAGGCCTACGGTAAGTCCGTGCCGCTGATGGGTCAGATGGCCGTGGCGATGATCGAGAACGAAACCTGAGGCGGGCAAACAAAGCATGACTGAACAAGTGCTCGAGATCAGCAAATCCGGCGCGGTTGCTACGGTCGCCATGAACCGTCCCAACCAGTTCAACGCGCTGAATGCAGAACTGCGCTCTGCCCTGCGCGACGCCATCGCCGAAATCGACAAGGATGTTGATGTGCGACTTGCCATCCTGAAAGGCAACGGTCGCGGATTTTGTGCCGGAGCCGATTTGACCGGCGGATTGAAGCTGCCTGTCAGCAAGCAGATTGACGAGGAGTTCAAGCCAATCCTGACCGGCATCGCGCAAAGCCCGAAGATATGGATTGCCCAGGTGCATGGTTCGGCTGCGGGCATTGGCGCGGCCATCGCCATGAACTGCGACCTGCTCGCCATGGCAGACGACGCCAATATCTACATGGCATTCGCGGCCATCGCACTGATCCCCGACGGCGGCAACACCCAGCTCCTGCTCAACAATATGGGGTATCACCGCGCCATGCAGGCCATCCTCGAGGGCCGCAAGATTCCTGCTGACGAATGCCTGCAATACGGCATCGCAAACGCACTGCATCGCGCCGGTGATCTGGACGCCGCCACGCTTGCCTGGGCGCAGAAGCTGGCGACGGGAGCGCCGCTTGCCATGGGTGCCGCCAAGCGTTTGCTACGTCAGGTCGGCCACCTGCCCTTCGACGAAGCGATCAACGTTGAGGGGCGCGAGCAGGATCCACTGGTCGAAAGCGCAGATTTCCGTGCCGGCGTCTCGGCATTCTTTGCCAGGGAAAAGCCGGTATTCACCGGCAAATGACCAAGCGGTCGCATGGGGGACAAAAAACCGTATTCAAGGCTTGGCAAAAGGCGGGCGGTTTTGATATATGCCGCACCTGCTTCGCGCTTTGTTCCCCGGTAGCTCAGCGGTAGAGCAACCGGCTGTTAACCGGTTGGTCGTTGGTTCGAATCCGACCCGGGGAGCCACTTATCCTCATCAAGGGAATGAAAAACCCGCCGCCATAGGCAGCGGGCTTGCGTCTGGAGTGACACGGCGTTCACTCGATCGGCTGCAGGCCTGATTCCGTTCTGTAACCTGCCGCAGCACCCGGTCGCCTTGTCGGCACCGGGATGGCGATTGCAAGCTGCGAATGCTCCGGAACCACGCCATTGGCGGTGGCAGCAAACTGGGACGTCATCACCGGTGAACCGGTAAGGGGGCGGTTGTAGCTTTCAGATGGCAGCTCAACTCCCATCCTTTCCTGCAGCCCGATATTCTCAGCCGGATCGTCAGTGGAAATGCTGCTCATCAGCATGACCGGTGCAACATCCGACGGCTGTGAAACCAGGCTTCCGCCCGAATGCGTCGAGACGCTGGTGCCTTGCGTCTGGTCGTTGCGGGCGGTCACGTTTTTGACCTTGTCGATCGCACCGGTGACCACGCTGGAAACGCGCTCCATCACGCCGGGACCTTCATTCGTCGTGTCCGCGGCATAGGCTTGCATGACCGGCTCGGCGTGGCTCGGCTTGTAATTGCCGGCACCCGCCAGCATGGCGGTATGGACCTTCTTCGAACTGTCGATCGTAATGTGCATCTGGCCCATGATGAACTCGTTGCGCACCACGCCCTTGTGGCCTCGCGGCTTGCCGAGTTTTCCATACACGGGAAACAGGCTGTAGAAATTCTCCGCCACCTCGACATTGGAGGGCGCCATGGCGGCCGGTCCCGGTATGTCGATCAGGCCCATATAGGCGACACGAATGCCGCTGCCCTTGAGCCGGTTCGCGAGCGTGATTGAAGCGAGCGCGCCCATCGAATGGCCCATGATCGCAACCGCGTCGGGCCGGCGCTTCATGATATCGCGATAAGCCCAATCGACCGCCTGCCAGCGATAGACCTGAGCGTGTACGCCATTGGCCTTGAACTTGTCGCCCAGCGTATCCATGCCTTCAGAAAAAGAGAGCCGGTCGGCGATATAGGTGAAGTCGCCCGCGCCGCGGAAAATATAGGCCTCGATGGCCTGGGCGGGCGCTGAAACGACAATCGAAGTGAAGACAAGCGTGGCCATTGCCCACGCCTTGAGAGCTACCCGGTACACCTGACCCTCCTTGAACCGCCCGTGTCCGCCTGAACCCGGCTTCTCACCATGCGGCTTGCGCAATACGAAACGAAGGGGCCCGAACCGTGGCCCTCCGATGAACCGCCGTCACTATGGTTGCCGGACACTTAAGGAAAAGTTGAAAAACTTGGGCGACATTGAGGCGGCGTGAGGCACGCTGCCCGCCTGACCTACGGGCAGGAAGTGAAATTTCCACAATAAGAACAGGTTACTGGAAGAATTCGCCTGCGCGAAAACTTTTTGCCGAACAAGATGCCAATGGGCACAAATAAACCGGCAGCGCTTGCGCACTGCCGGCTAGTGAATGCTCCGGACAGGACTTATGTGGTCGGTCCGCGGGAGACGATGGTCGCCTCCAAGGCCTTGGTCAACCTCTCATCGCGCCCATAGACATCGGCGAAATAATTGACCTTGCCGCTCTCATCCGGCCATGCGGTGAAATAAGAAACATATACGGGAATGTTTCCACCGACTCCCTCCGCGCTGTGCCCCCCCGCGATCTTGGAGTCGACATAGGCTTCGTCCTTGCCAAGCAGGGCAGCCGCCATCTCGCGAGGCCGCTGAAGGCGGATGCAGCCATGTGAGTAAGCCCGTACCGAGCGCTCAAACAGATGTTTCTCCGGGGTGTCGTGCATGTAGATTGCGTGCTTGTTCGGAAACAGGATTTTCAACGCGCCAAGCGCATTGTTGCGGCCCGGGCGCTGGCGAACATCGTAGCCGACATTTCCGCCGACACGATTCCAGTCGATCGAAGCCGAAGAAACACGCCGGCCTTTCCTGTCGGTCACTTCGTAATTTCGCTCGTCCAGATAGGCAGGGTTTGCACGCAGTTTGGGCAGCATCTCGTTGACGATGATCGACCGGGGAACGCCCCAATATGGATTGTACTCAACCGTTTCGATTTCATCGCGGAAGAACGAGGTCTGGTTGGCACGCGTGCCAACAACGATGCGCGTTCCAAGCTTCAGTTCGCCATCGACCATGTAGCGGGCAATGTATTCCGGCTGGTTGATGAAGACGTGGCGGCGGCCAAGATCATGCGGCAGCCAGCGCAAACGCTCCATGGCCAGCTTCACCCTCGCCTTCTTGGTAGCAGGATCCACATCCGTTAGCTTGGAGACCGTATTGGGGCCAACCACGCCATCGACACCGAGATCCTGTTCCTTCTGGAAGGCTTTCACGACCTCAACAACTTCAGGCGTGAAGCTTGCGGGCTTCTCAGACGCATCCAGCAGGGCTTGAGCCTTCTCTGCCAGCTCCGCCGATCCCCGCTTGGCGATGGCGGCAAGGATATTCGGCACCTGCTCATGGGTTTCGCCGGGTTTCACAAGCGTGTTTGCCGGAATGACGATCAGGTCGCTGGCGCCATGTTCAATCTCGGCAAGTTCCTTGCGCAGCGTCTCGAAGGCTTCATTTGACGGATGCATCGCGGCAAGTTGGGGCGCTGGCAAAGCGTCGGACGACAGCTTGTCCAGCACCGTCCTTGCGATGCCGGCAGGGATCGGCAGGTCGTGATAGCCGGAAAGCTTGTTCGGGTTCACCCGGCCAACGGAGGCATCACGGCCATAGCGGATGGCGCGGGCCGTCATCTCGATCTCGAAGCGCGCTGCGGACTCTTCGCGCCCGCCTTGAGTCGGGGATTGTGAGGGCAGTTGCACCTCGTAGTCGGCGGGA